>WNGL01000730.1_pt1 | contig 39077 bp, 49 predicted proteins | sample 5400591 | NCBI WGS metagenome assembly WNGL01 (sample SAMN13153377, study PRJNA577476) | soil metagenome | isolation source: 80 cm soil or saprolite under Garry oak tree replicate 1 | place: USA:California | collected 2016-06-15
CAAAGCATCCGCGTTCAAGGTAATCAACGGCCTCAAGTTGGCAAAGAACCTGGCCAACATCGGCGACGCCAAGACTTTGGTTATTCACCCTGCGAGCACAATCTGCGCTGACTATAACGCCGAGGAAAAAGCTCTGATGGGCGTGACGGAAGATCTTGTCCGCGTTTCGGTAGGCATTGAAGACAGTCGCGACATCATTGACGATTTCAGGCAGGCGCTGGATACAATCTGAACGGGAGTAAACAGAATGCTGACGATAAAAGTAGATGGGCGTGAAGAACAACTCAGCATAGGCTGCCGGACATTTATCTCCCTTGATGTCCTGTTGAAAATTCTTGAATCCGATGCCAGGCAGGTAATACTTAACGGAGAAACCGTCATCGGCCGTGAATTCGGAGACACCACCGTAAAAGGCGGCGATTCGCTGCAACTGAAATAGCACATACAGGGAGCTTTCGGATGAAAATATCCATCAATGGCAAAGAGACAACCATAACTGAAAATCCCGACCGCACAGTCGATTCACTGCTTGAAGAACTCGAAGTTTCGCAGCGTTTATACGTTACCGTTGAGCTGAACGGTGAAATTCTTGACCGCACCGCCTTCGGGACAACGCCGGTCAATGATGGCGACGTTATCGAATTTCTCTACTTCATGGGTGGGGGGAGTTAATATGCTGTCTGAATCCCAGATTGAACGCTACTCTCGGCACATCATACTGAAAGAGGTCGGCGGAAAAGGGCAACAGAAACTGTTTGACGGCCGGGTGCTGATTATCGGCGCCGGCGGGCTTGGTGCGCCGATTGCCCTCTATCTGGCCGCGGCCGGTGTCGGGACCATCGGCATTGCCGATGCTGACGATGTTGATCTCTCCAACCTGCAGCGCCAGGTGATTCATTTCACTCCCGATATTGGCAAGCCGAAGGTGGAATCTGCTCGCGAAAAGATGGAAGCCATCAATCCGGATGTGAAGGTCAACACCTATAAGGAATGGATATCGGCGGCAAATATCAACAGCATCATCGCCGACTATGACTTCATCATCGACGGCACCGACAACTTTGCCGCCAAGTTCCTGATTAACGATGCCTGCGTTCTCGCCGGCAAACCGTACTCCCACGGCGGCATCCTGCAGTTCGACGGTCAGACGATCACGGTCAAACCCCGGGAGTCAGCCTGCTACCGCTGCATCTTTCCCGAACCGCCTCCGAAAGACGCCATTCCGACCTGTTCCCAAGCCGGAGTCATCGGCGTGCTGCCGGGTGTCATCGGTACCATCCAGGCGACCGAAGCGATCAAATTCCTGCTTGGCAAAGGTGATCTGCTGACTGACCGCCTGCTGACTTACAGCGCACTGCGGATGAAATTCCGCGAAGTGCCGCTCAAGCGCAAGAGTACGTGCCCGGTCTGTGGCGACAATCCCTCTATTACCGAGGCACTTGATGAGTTGGACGCCATGACCGTGTGCGATCTGAAAGGTGCGTAAGATGATCCGGATACCTAAGGCAATCCATGACGACATGATCAGCCATGCCAAAGAGGGCTTTCCCCTTGAGGTGTGCGGAATTCTGGGCGGGACCGGTGAAACCGTCTCGGTGATGTACCGGATGACCAATACCGATGCCAGTAACGAACATTTTATGATGGACCCCAAGGAACAGTTTACCGTGGTCAAGGATATTCGAGCAAAAGGTCTCACCATGCTGGCCATCTATCACTCTCACCCGGAAACCCCGGCGCGGCCTTCTGAAGAAGATATAAAACTGGCGCTGACGCCGGCTGTGTCGTACCTGATCATCTCGCTTGCCGATGCCGATATTCCGGCCATCAACTCCTATAAAATAAGCTCGGGAAACGTGCAGATCGAGACGATAGAAACAATAGTATAGTAAACCTATAGACATTATAAATATTGTTTGACAGCTTGATCAGTATTGGCACTATCCAAACCATACTTACCTGATGGAGTTATTCGATGGCTGATGAAAAACAGACAAAACTTGACCTGAACAACCTTAAAGCCGGCGGCTTCATCAAGGAGCGCGGCAAGGATCTCTTTACCGTGCGCCTGCGCGTGCCGGGCGGTAGAATGAGTGTCCCGCGCCTGAAAAAGATCGCCGAGGTGGCCGAGAAATTCGGCGGCGAGTTTGTTCATCTGTCCGTTCGGCAGTCCATTGAGCTGATCAACATCAACTTCAAGGATTTTGATGCGGTTGTCGAGGAACTGGGAGAGAAAAGCCAGAAGGTTGCTTCGTGCGGAGCCAGGGTACGAGTGCCGGTAGCCTGCGGCGGTTGTGAGTACAATCCCAACGGTCTGGTGGATACTCAAAAATCGGCTTTGGAGGTTGATGAGAAACTGTTCGGAACTCCCACCGGCCACCATAAATTCAAAGTTGCTTTCGCCGGGTGCCCCTTTGACTGCCCCAAGTCGGCGACAAACGATATCGGTTTCCAGGGCGCCATTTACCCAGTGCTTGACAAGGAAGCCTGTATCAGTTGCGGCCTCTGCGCCAAGAGCTGCGTCCCCAAGGCGATCGTCATGGGGGAGGACAACAAACCGGTGTTCAGCAACGCCCCCTGCATCTGGTGCGGCGACTGCGTCAAAGTATGCCTCACCGGCGCATGGAGCGAAGCCAAACGCGGCTACACCGTGCGCATCGGCGGAAAATGGGGGCGCAATCCACTGGTGGGCACGCTGTTCGCCACTTTTCTTCCGGAAGAGAAGGTTGTGAGCTTCATAGCTGCAGTGCTGGAGTGGTACAAGCAGAAGGCTGAAGGGCAGGGGCGCATCAGGCTGGGCGATACGATCATAAAGGAAGGGCCTCAGGCGCTTCTGGATCATCTGCGAGGCCAATTCCCGGAGAATACGGTAGCCGAGACCATCGCGCCTCAGGTCATCGCAACCCAGGTCGGAAAATAACAAGCCCTGACAAGCAGGATATGTGTTAACGAACCAAAGAAAGGAGAATCTTCATGCAGGTAATAGATCTGCGTGGCGTCAGTTGTCCCACGAATTTTGTCAAGGCCAAGCTGGCTCTGGAGGAAGTTGATAACGGCACGGTCGTCCGGATCCTGCTGGATGACGGCGAGCCGGTCAAAAATGTTCCACGCAGCCTCAAGGCGGATGGTCACAAGCTGCTTGGCCTGAAACAAACGGACGAAGGTCACTATATTCTGGAGCTGGAAAAAGTCGAAGAGTAGTCCACGCAAATTTTTTTGCCAATAATATCTACTTAACCTAATATATGAACAAAAAACATAAGCGTGTAGTGATAGCCATGAGCGGTGGCGTCGATTCCTCGGTCAGTGCTGCCCTGTTGCAAGAACAGGGGTATGAGGTGACTGGGGTTTCGCTGCAGCTGTATGATCCGCTGCTGAAGGAACCTGGCAGCCGGTTGAAAACCTGCTGCTCCCTTGATGATGTTATGGATGCCGGCAGGGTGGCAAAAAAGCTGGGCATTCCCTTCGAAGTAATTGATATGCGGGCCGAGTTCAAAGAGCGGGTTATTGATTACTTCATAGCGGAATATGCCGCCGGGCGCACCCCAAATCCCTGCATAAGCTGTAACGACCTGATCAAATTCGACCTGCTGTTGGAGAAGGCCAAAGAAATGGATGCAGAGCTGCTGGCAACCGGCCATTACGCTCGTATATCCGAGGATGGGAACGGCAGGAAACAGCTGCTGATCGGTCTGGATCCCGCCAAGGACCAGTCATATTTTCTCTTCATGCTGACCCAGGAACAGCTGCAGCATGTCTTGTTCCCGGTTGGCATGCTGGAAAAAGCTGATGTCAGGAAGATCGCGGCCGAATACGCGCTTCCGGTGGCGCAGAAACATGAGAGCCAGGAGATCTGCTTCATTCCGGACAATAACTATGTGAAATTTCTGGAGAGTCACGGCGTTCCGCAGAAACCTGGTGACATAGTGACTAGTGACGGCATTGTGGTTGGTCGCCATTCAGGATTGCACCGCTATACTGTCGGACAGCGCAAGGGGCTGGGGGTTGCCTGGAAACATCCGCTGCACGTACAAGCCTTAGATACAGTAAAGAACCAGGTTGTGGTGGGCGAGCGGGGAGAATTGGAAACATCAGCGCTGACTGCGGCTCGTGCAATCTGGTGTCTGGCTCCGACAGCGACTGAGTTTCGCGCAGCATGTCGAATTCGCTATCGACACGAGCCGGCATCGTGCAAGGTCGTGATGCAGGGGGACAGTCAATTCACCGTTTATTTTGACACTCCCCAATCTGCCGTTGCTCCCGGCCAGGCCGCCGTGCTATATGATGGTGAGCGGGTATTGGGTGGTGGATGGATTGATTAGGAAGGTCGTCATGATAATTGGCCTTCAACTGGTACTTTATTATCTGTACTTAAATGAAGCAAGATGAACCATATCCCTCGCCGATATAAATGCTGTGCTTCGGCAGGCTCACGCACGGACGTTTAATTTGCTGACTAAAATTGAAGCGTCCAAAAAGATTAAAATTACAGATACAGACCTTCAGGAAGTCATTTATCCTGAACAAGAATTCTTGATTGAATAATTTGTAAGAGGAAAGCCATGCTTGGCTTACGAATAGCTTTACGGAACGCCTCCATTGAGTTTTGCACCATTCTGGCTATATGGAAGCGGTCAATGACTATCACTGCATCAGGGAATACGATTTTTGAAGCACCCCGATATGACGTCCACATGTCCATACAGACAACTTCAACGTCTTTACGGTTCATGGAACTTCCGCGAAAATGGGAGGTGGTAAGGTTAACAATCTGATCGCACAGACTCCTCTCGGACGCCTGGGGAAACCGGAAGATATTGCTAAGTTTGTGATGTTTCTGGCCTCCGAGGAATCAGGTTGTATAACTGGCGAGGGACTTGTTGCTAGCGGAGGTCTCCGATAGATGACCTCCATGATGAGTTTGATTAGTGTTTCTCACGGCCAATCTCATCAATTTGTTTTGCCAAGTCCAAAAGACTGTTCACGGTCAAGGTCGGCTCGATTCCCCATGGGTCGAACAATGCTTCTGATGAACGCTTGAGCCATGCAGCCCTCATCCCTGCTGAGAGTGCCCCTATCACATCAAACGGATTGCTTGAAATGAGCCAAGCTTCGGCACCTGTAGTTCCGGCTCTTCTCAGGAAATGGCAATAGACTCCTGGGTTAGGCTTGAATGACTTTATTTCGTCAACGCTCACCACACCAAGAAAGTAGTCCTTGATACCAGCATGCTTCAGTAATTTCTCGACAGCCTCGCCACTGCCGTTGGAGAAGGCAAACATTCGGAATCCATATTTCTTTGCCTGTTCCAGTCCTTCTTTCACGTCATCAAATGCCGGTAACACTTCATATGCATCCAGCAGTTCCTGTTTGTCCTTTTCACTCAGAGTCACCTTGAAATATGAGGAGGTGTATTCGAGAGCATCGCTGGTACATCTGGCAAAGTTCTCGTAATTTTGCATCAGACCACGGCGAAACGAATATTCCAGCTGTTTCTCTCGCCAAGTTCGAGAGAATTCAAATGCTTTGACGCCAACATGTTTCTCCAAGGCAACCACAACGCCATGGGTGTCGATAAGAGTCCCGTACACATCAAACGCCAGTGTTATAGGCTTACAAAGTGATTTATTAGACATGTTGTTCTCCCACTCCTCTCACCTGTCCAGCTTGAGGTGACTGTTATACTCAATCTGGAACATCTCTCTGTATTTCATAGTATCCCCATATAAGAGGTGTTTTCAAGAGGCTCATCTCTAGCCTGGACCGATGTCGTTGCGTTCTTACCTGGTGCTGGGGACCGGACTGTTCCTATGAAAATTTGGTTGAGTCCTCGGCGCACAAGAAAGATGGCTAAGAAAAGGGTGGTTTGTCTTTGACAGAATCACAATCGCAGCAATTGTGATTTTAATAGAACAGCAACAACCGTGTGGCGCTCAGGATGGAACATGTCGCCATGCAACGACTCAAAGCCCCATCCCGGTAAGGAACGCGTCACTGCCGTTCGAATTGAGGTCGCTTATAGGAGACCAAAGCCATTCGCCAAAGACCGTGCAAATAGGTGATGATGACCGGCGCAACAAGTTTGGGGTCGAACTCCGCTGGGAAGAGCCTCGCTTTCTTGTCTGCGGAAAGTCGTGCAGCCATAACGAAAGAACTTTCATCAGAGGCGAGGAACAAGACAACAGATGCGATTTCCTGGGACTTGCCTCGTCGGCCGAGTGGAATTTCCGAAACCCACTAAGAATCCGCGTCTGTGAAGCGATCCTCTGGGTGATTTCAGGTAACAACCATGCCACCGTCGGCCACCAGCTCCACGCCGTTCACGTAAATCGAGTCGTCTGAAGCAAGAAATAGCGCCACAGTCGCGATCTCGTCAGGGGTACCCATTTTTCCCCGCGGAATCAAAGATCCGAACTGTATTTTCGCCTTCGCATCCAGCACCTGGTCCATCATTGGCGTATCGACCTGCCCCGGGCACAGCACGTTCACCCGAATCCTCCTCTCCTTCAGCTCGTTAACCCAAGTGCGTGCGAATACATGCAGCGCGGCCTTGCTCGCAGCATACACCCCCCAACCAGGAAAGCCCTTAAGCCCTGCATTCGACGAGGTCATGATGATCGACCCGCCATCGGTAATCAGTGGTAACGCCTTTTGCACGGTGAAAAGCGTGCCGCGCGTATTCAGCCCGAAAGCCGTGTCGAAGTGCTTTTCCGTAATCTCGCCAATCTTGCTGAACTCCCCAATTCCGGCGCTCGCAAATAGGACGTCGATCCTGCCTTTTTCCCGCCTGACGGTATCGAACAATCGGTCCAGGTCATTCAGGTTGGCCGAGTCGCCCCGCACGCCGGTTACGTTTCGGCCGATCTGCTTGACGGCCTTATCAAGTTGTTCTTGCCGACGCCCCGTAATAAATACGTATGCGCCTTCTTCAACGAACCGCTTGGCGCTCGCCAGTGCCATACCGCTCGATCCGCCTGTGATTACCGCAATTTTTCCCGCCAATTTTTGTCCGTTTTTGTTGTTGTCCATTTTATTTCTCCTTTTATGGTTGTTAAAAATAGATTCAAAATTCTAGTCGCTTGAGCAGATCCAGGTGTAACGCGTTCAGCGGGCCCCCGAATTGCTGGAGTCTTCCGCCATCGATTAGGCCGCCAAGGTCCACTGGGATAAAGCCGGTTTCCTCAAGGGCGCGGGCTAGTTTTGGTTTTGCGTCGGCGTCGTCACCTGAAAGAAATAGAACTGATTTAGGCTTCTTTTCTGAATAGTCCTGGATCCATTTAACAACGAGTGTATTGAGTGCTTTGACCAAGCGAGCTCCGGGGGCATAACTTGCAATGACTTCGCTCCCAGTCTTGCCCTTGGTGTCTTCATCTAAAGGTCGATTCGTCGCATCGACGAGAAGGCGCCCGTTCCAGTCAGAAACCCCGGCGAGTGCTTGCTTTGCTTGATACCAGCGAACACACAAAATCACGATGTCTTGCTTCGCCGCTTCTTCCACGGTGCCCGCTTTGGCATTCGGGCCGATGCTGCGAACAAGCTCAACCAACGAGTCCGGCCCCTTGGTGTTACTCAGAACCACCTCGTGCCCATGCCGGACAAAATGCTTGGCGTATGTCTGTGCCACTTCTCCTGCTCCAATAAATCCGAATTTCATATGCGTTTTTTTCCTTCACTCATCATTTAGTCACTATTAAAGTATCTATTTAGATCAAAAAAATTAGCTACCTGGACTTGCTCCTAATTTTTGAAACCACATCCGCCAGAGTGGTCCGCTTCAGATCATTTTCAACAGCTTTCTGCGTACCGACCAGAACCTCGCCCATCACTTCCTTGATATTACTGCTCACTACGCACCACATCTTTTTCTCATAGGTGTGGATGGCAAAAACACTTGGAGGGCTGACCGCAGAGTAGATGTCGAAGAGAGAAATGTTCTTTGGGCTTCTAGCCAGATCATAGCCCCCGGATTTACCCACGGTGGTCGTGACCAGCTTTGCCTTGGAGAGTTTGACAAGGATTCTCTTAACGAAAACCGGGTTCGCATTCACGCCACCTGCCAGAACTTCCGACGTAAAGGTTGTCTTGTAATTTGCGATTGCTGCCAGTACATGAACAGCAATCGAAAACTGTGTATTCACAGATGCCATAATAGATATTATTATAGTATCTGATAAAAAAGTCAAGCTCCATAGCTCGTAGTCTCTAAACGGGGTTTTCCCCGGTTGATATTCCGTGTGTGCCGAGCCGCGTGTGCCATCCCGGTCGACAGAGTCTTTGCCTGAACGGATCACGGCATCGCGAAATTGCTGTCCGCCATTCCTCGACATTTTTTGACTTCTTCATTGGAATGAAGGCACACGAGACAGGAGTGCGCGTTCCAATCGGCAGTGGGAAGGTCGCGTCGGCCTGTCAAGAGGATCTGGCAGAAGCGCACGCAGCCATCCTGACAGGAAGTGGGCATGAAAACAGAACCTACTCCCGATTCGCTGGTTAAGTTCGCGCTCGAATGGTTTCGCGAAGTGAATGGCGGGGTATGGGAAGGCCAGACTACTGACATTTAAACGCTCATTGGTCACAAACCGATGACTGCCTCTGAATTCTTCCGTAGTTACTATCTCAGAACCCAGAACATATGGAGGAGGCCGAAATGAGAATCGGATTCATTGGAGCGGGTATCGTCGCCCAGACAATTGCGAAGCAGGTCCTGCCTTTCGGGCACCAGGTCGTCGTTTTTACTTGTTTTTTGCAAGTGATATGACTACCATAAGATACAGGGCACCGTACCATTTAGGGAGTACGAGCACCACCCAACTCACGAGGAGACGCACATGAGCACCATCAGTATCATCGGATCAGGCAGTATGGCCGCAGCGATCGGTGGCCTTGCCGCCAAGGCTGGACACACCGTTGAGGTGATGACTCGCGACGCCGCCAAGGCGCGAGCGCTGGTCGAACAGATCGGAGCCGGTGCGACGACAGGAACGTTTGGCGCCGCCCCGGCAGGGGACATCGTCATTCTGGCGGTTCCCTACTCGGCCGTTCTCAACGTGGTGAAGCAATACGGCGAAGAGCTGGCAGGAAAGCTTCTTGTCGACATCACCAACCCCATCAACTCCGATTTCACCGGCTTCGTGACCCCTGCCGACAGTTTCGGTGCGCAAGAGATCACCAAGGCCGCTCCTGCGAGTGCGGATATCGTCAAGGCGTTCAATACCCTAAATTCTCACGTCCTGGCTGCCGGTCCCGTTGAGGGCCACACGTTGGACGTGTTCCTCGCCGGGGATGACGTGCAGTCGAAGGCACGCGTCTCGGCGTTCATCAAGAGCCTCGGACTACGGCCGATGGATACTGGAGGGCTGCCCATGGCCCGGACGCTAGAGCACGCTTGTATGCTGTTTCTGGGCCTCGTAGCCCACACCGTCAAACACACCAACTTCTCAATCGGCGTCAGCCTTCTCGGCTCACATCACATCAACCAAAAGGAGAAATAACATGCGCGTTTTAGTTACTGGCGGAACCGGCCATATCGGTTCGTACATCATCCCCGATCTCATCGCCGCCGGCCACGAAGTCACCGGTCTGGTCCGGTCCGGCGAGGCCGCGGACGCAATGTCTAAGCTTGGCGCCAAGGTGCATCGCGGGGATCTTTCCGACCTCGATGGGCTCAAGGCTGCGGCGGCGGAGTCCGACGGAGTCATCCACGTAGCGCATCGGCAAGACCTGCTTCCTTCCGGCGGGCTTAGCGCTGTGGCCGCCGCGGAGGTGCAAATCATGCTCGCATACGGCGAGGCACTGGCAGGGACCGGAAAGCCACTGGTCTCGTCGGGGAGCATTGGCTCGCCCGGGTGGGAAAACTTGGGCCGGCCAGCTACTGAGGAAGACCCGGCCCTTCCCGGCGGCGATAGGTACAAGAGTACAATGCGAGTTCGTAACGTCGTGGAAACCACCGTTATGGGCCTCGCGGAGCGTGGCGTGCGGTCTTCGATCGTGCGGATTGCTCCCATCGCTCACAGTACGACTGATGTCGGCTTCCTCCCGATGCTGATTAAACTCGCGAAGGAGAAGGGCGTCATCGGCTACCCCGGGGACGGCGCGAACGTGTGGCCGGCCGTGCACGCCCGCGACCTAGCGTCATTGTTCCGCCTGGCGCTGGAGAAGGGTCCGGCTGGCAAATATTGGCACGGGATTGAGGGCGAGGGCTACCGGTTCCGCGAGATTGCCGAGGCGATTGGCAGCCGTCTGGGTCTTCCGGCCGTGAGCATTCCCGTGGATGCACTGATGCTACCGGGATACTTTGGGTTCTTCACGAATTTAGTTACGCTGGACCTCGCGGCGTCCAACGCCATCACGCGCCAAGCCCTCGGCTGGAAGCCCGTTCAGCCCGGCTTGTTCGACGACCTCGACAACGGCCACTACTTCCCTGCACGCTGAGCTGAGCTGAGGCACGGAGCCCGTTTAGAGACTACAAGCAATACACAACTTACGAGGAGACTGCATATGAACACTATCAGCATTATCGGAGCAGGAGGCATGGCCGCAGCGATCGGCGGCCGTATCGCCAATGCTGGATACACTGTCGAGGTGGTCAGCCGCGACCCCGCCAAGGCGCGGGCGCTGGCCGACCAGCTCGGAGCCGGAGCGACCACAGGGACGTACGGCGAAACATTGGCGGGCGACATCGTCATTCTCGCCGTGCCGTACACCAGTGCGGCGACGGTGGTGGCCGAGTACGGTGACGCGCTCGACGGCAAGGTGATCATCGACATCACCAACCCGGTCTCCCCCGACCTCACGGGCCTCGTCACCCCCCACGGCAGTTCTGGTGCGCAGGAGATCGCCAAGGGCGCCCCCGCCGGCGCGCATGTCGTGAAGGCATTCAACACCATCTTCGGCCACGTACTTGCTCGGGGTGGACGCCTCGACGCGTTCATCGCAGCCGACGATGCGGAGGCCAAGGCGCGCGTCTCGACCTTCATCGAGAGTCTCGGGCTGCGTCCGTTGGATGTCGGCGGCCTGCACATGGCCAAGACGCTCGAGGCGCTCGGTCTGATGATGATCGGCCTGGCCAAAAACGGCGCCGGCACCTGGGATATCGCCTTGAACGTCGAGATCGGCTGAATCACTGACACCACGCGATCCGATGTAAGGGAAATGGAGAGATTTCGATGAGCACACAAGAAAATGTCCAGATTGTGAAGGACTTTTTTGCAGCAATGGGCTACAGCGATAGGCAAGCTCTACTTGCGTTGTCTGCTGAGGATATTGAGTGGATCATTCCGGGCGAGGGCTGGCCGCTGGCCGGCACGTACCAGGGGCATAAGGGACTGACGGATTTGCTTCAGAGGGCTTCCGAAATGGTTGAAACTTCATTCCCAGAGCCCCCCGAATTCGTAGCGCAGGGAGACCGGGTTCTAGTCGTCGGCTTCGCAAGGGGGAGAATCATAGCCACGAATAAGACGTTCGAGGACAATTGGGTTTTCGCCATTACCGTTCAAAATGGCAAACTGACGAGCATCCGGGAGTATATCGATACGCAAGCACTGGCGCGGGCCTCCGAGATGGACGCGAGCCCCAGGCCCTCTAGCCATTAAGATGACGTGTAAAGAAGACTTTCGGTCTCATTGCGCAGTGAACTACGGTGTGGAGATTTTCGGCGACCGGTGGTCGCTCTTGATCATTCGCGACATCGTTTTTGTTGGCAAGAAGACGTATGGTGAGTTCCTGAAATCAGAAGAGGGAATCGCGACCAATGTCCTTGCTTCCCGCCTTGCCTTTCTTGAGGCGCAAGGAATTCTCTCGAGGGCGCCCAACCCCGACGACAGGCGCAAGGACTTCTACACTCTGACCGAGAAGGGCCTGGACCTCATTCCCATCGTGCTTAACATAGTCCTTTGGAGCGCGAAGCACGATTCGAAGTCGTATGTGTGGCGCCGCAAGAAGTTCGTTGCTCGATTAAGTCGAAGCCCCATGCAGGTGAGCGAAGAGGTGAAGGCGCTGGTCCGCAATGGCGGATGTATCTTTCCTGAGGGCAAGGAATGAGCAAGACGGCAAGCGCGCCCTGTCACGTCGCACGTACGATATGCACACACCACCGGCTTAACTGACCACCTGTTTGCGCTGATGCATTTGCTTGGCTTTCGCTTCGCTCCGCGTATCTGCGACCTGGCCGACAAGCGCCTGTACATCTACGGTGATACGAAGCAGTATCCGACGCTGGCAGGGATGATCGGTGGTAACTTCAACGTTAAGCTCATCCGCACTCATTGGGACGAAATCTTGCGGTTGGCGGCATCAATCCGGCAAGGTACCGTCACAGCCTCGCTAATGCTACGTAAGCTCGGCAGCTACAGTAGACCTCCGATTAATTTATTAACTGGTTTCAGTCATCTTTATTGCGATAAAACACGTACAGTGTCCACACTATGATTCGTTTAGGAAAGAATTGTCACCTTTTCAGTTTCCACACCAAAATTCAGAGACCCTTTTTTATTATCATATTATGGATTGATTGATGGAGGGTAGGGGGAGGTTTATGATATTGACCAATGGCTCGTCAAAATGATACTTTAAAAATATACAAATCGAGTCAGTCTTGGGTGAAAAATCATCCTGTTTCTACCTATATCCTACCTAAACAGAAATATCATCGATATATCTTTTGCATAACAGTATGTTGCGCAAGATGTATTACTATGATTATTACCTTTCCAAGAGTCATCATACGGCAGGCTGCAGGTAGATTACTGCGGAAATCAACTCCAATTCGGAATTGGATAATAAAGGAGAAATGAACATGGCCAAGCCGAATTATTCATTTGAAAAACGCAAAAAAGAACTGGAACGCCTGAAGAAGAAGGAAGAAAAGAAAGCCCGCAAGGGTGAGCAAAATGCTGACGGGACTGAAATAACTGAAGGCGCCGAAGAACCGCAAGCTGCAGTCGAAGAAGCATGAATCGGTTCGGCCTGAGATGAATAGTGGCGGATAAGTCTGATGTGAGGCTGCCGCTGATTTGAAAAAATTGAATAGATTAAAGAAACGGCGCCGCCCTTCCTTGCCACAGGAAGGGTGGCGCCGTTTTTATACCTTCTCGGTTGCTTTTACACCGGCCTGTTCGCTCGCCGGTTTCGTATTTCTTTTGCGGCGACGCGGCTTTTGTTTAGCCTTCTCTTCAGTAGAAGAATCGGCTGCCGCAGGCCTGGAAACTGCCATGGTTGTCCTTTTCTGAGGGCTTGCCGCAGGCCGCCGGTTTTTGTCACTCCCCCGACCGGCACCCGGCTTGTCCCGTTTCAGATCCTGAACCCGTTTTGGCCTCGGCGTTCGCACGTAATCGAGAACATACAGGGAATCATCGGCCCATTCGGTCGGAATCTTGGTTTTTATATACTCTTCAATCGCCTCCAGAAAGAAGGCGCCATCCTCATCCGCCAGAGAAATAGCCTTTCCTTCGGCTCCGGCACGGGCGGTACGTCCGATACGATGGACATAATCCTCGCAATCCTGCGGTAGATCATAATTTATTACGTGGGAAACCCCGTCAATGTGCAGTCCTCGCGATGCGACATCGGTAGCAATCAGGATCGGGAGAGTGCCGTCCTTGAAGTTGTCGAGGATTTTCATCCGTTTGCGCTGTTCAACGTCTCCCGATATAACCTTGCAGGGAAAATTGTTTGCATTCAGGAGGTTATGAAGATGTTCCGCTTCGCGCTTGGTGTTGATGAATATCATGGTGCGGGCCATGCCTTCGCGCCGCAAAAGTCCCAACAAAAGAGAAAATTTCTCTTTACGGGAGCAGTGAAACAGAAGCTGCTCCACCCGTTCGGCGGTCATGGATTCGGGTGTTACCGAAACCCTGGTCGGAGAGTTCATGAACTCGTATGCCAACTCCATGACACGGGGGTTGAGGGTCGCTGAAAACATCATGTTCTGGCGTTTTTCAAACGGAGGCAGTTTACGGAGGATAAAACGCAGATCAGCAATGAAACCGAGGTCGAACATGCGGTCGGCTTCATCAATCACCAGCACCTCAATATCTTTCAGGCTGTAGATTTTCTGCTTGAGATAGTCGATCAGCCGCCCCGGAGTACCGACTATGATATCGGCGCCATCCAGAAGTGCGTTCTTCTGTTTCATGTAATCCACGCCGCCATAAATTGCCTGGACGGCGAAACCGCAATGAGCTCCCAGCTGTTTTGCATCCGCATCGATTTGAACAACCAGTTCACGGGTCGGCGCCAGAATCAGGGCACGTGGCCGGCCGGCCGGGTGTTCGTTTGCCAGCAGCCGGGTAAAAAGAGAAATCAAAAAGGCGGCTGTTTTGCCGGTTCCGGTTTGTGCCTGACCGGCAATGTCTGTTCCAGTAAGCGTAATCGGCAGAGTTTGTTCCTGAATGGGAGTGCAGGTTGTAAAACCGGTTTCAGCAATGCCGCGAAGCACCTGGCCGGGAATCGGAAGCTCATCAAAGCGCATATCATTTCCTTTGCTGCACGTTTTAGGTTTGTTTCATATACCATATACCGTGCCGCCACGTCTGGCAATCTAAACATGAGGAGTTTCGACCTTCAAAACACCATGAATCCTGCCAGAAATGCTTTGACAAACCGGAAGCCGTTCCTTTAGTATGTCTCGAATTTCCTAAAGGACTACCATAAATGCAGGCAGCGCTCAATATAATTGGTGACGATCTCAAGCTGGTTGAACAACAGTTCCGTAAAGATCTGCAATCAGATGTTCCCCTGATTCGCAAGGTCGGGGAGTATGTCCTCTCCAGTGGCGGCAAACGTGTTCGCCCGGCGTTGCTCCTGCTTGCCGCCCGTTTATGCGGCTATGCTGCCGACAAGGCTGTTCCGTTGGCTAGCGTTGTAGAGTTCATTCACACGGCCACCTTGCTGCACGATGATGTTGTCGACAGCGCTTCTCTGCGACGAGGCATCGCTTCGGCAAATACCCTGTGGGGAAATGAAGCCTCGGTGCTGGTGGGCGATTTTCTGTTTTCCAAGTCATTTTTGCTCATGGTAAACGTCGGTAGTCTGGATATCCTGCGGGTTCTTTCCGATGCAACGACAGTGATCGCCGAGGGTGAGGTCATGCAGCTTCTCTGCACCGGCGAACTCGATCTGACCGAAGAGCGTTATATAGATGTCGTCCGCGCCAAAACCGCCATTCTGATGTCTGCCGCCTGCGAATCCGGGGCAATCCTCGGCGCCGTACCACAGCGCCAGCGGCAGGCATTGGCTGATTTCGGCATGGATCTCGGCATTGCATTCCAATTGATGGATGATATTCTTGACTATGTTGCCACCGAGGAAGAGTTCGGCAAGAGCATCGGCCACGATCTCGAAGAGGGCAAAATCACGCTGCCGCTGATCTACACGCTGCGGCACTGCAGCGATTCCGAGCGTACCTTGATTGCTGCCGTCGTTGAGCAGGATGAAATGTCGTTGGACGACTTCCGTGCTGTTTCCGGTTTCGTCAAAAAACACGGCGGCATTGCCTACACCATTGACGCCGCCCGATTCTATATAAACCGCTGTAAGAGCCACCTGGAACAGTTCGCGCCATCACCGGTTCGTGAGGCTTTGCTCAGCCTGTCTGAATATGTTGTAACGCGCAGCAAGTAGGTCACTCTTCAGCCCGGTCGCTTCTTTCTTGCCCTTATTATCTAATAACCGGAGGTTTCATGAAACGGATTATCTTCCTGTTCATTGCGTGCCTGTCCCTATCCCTGACCGCCTGCTCCAAGAAGGATACCGCCAATAAAAGTGCTGTCGTGAAAGAAATGGCTCCTGCTCCGGACGTTTCCGTCGTATCGCTGGCCAATGGGAAAACACTGAAATTATCCGATCTGCGGGGCAAAGTGGTTCTGCTTAATTTCTGGGCGACCTGGTGTCCTCCCTGCCGTGAAGAGATTCCATCCATGATGAAGCTTAACAGGAATATGGCAGGTAAATCGTTTGAGATGGTGGCAATTTCAGTTGATGAGGGAGGCAAGCCGGCCATTGAATCTTTTTTTAAAGAGTCCGGCTATTCACTGCCGACATTTATTGATCCAAGCGGTGCTTCAATGAAAACTTATGGAATTACCGGGGTTCCTGAATCGTTCATAATCGACAAACAGGGCATCCTGGTTAAAAAAGTTATCGGCGGGTTCGCCTGGGATTCTCCTGAAACGGCCTCTTTTCTGGAAGGGTTGATGAAACAGTGAACCCCATGATCAGTCACGAAGTAACCTACATCGGGGCTTTCGTTGCCGGCCTGCTGTCGTTTCTTTCGCCGTGCGTGCTTCCGCTGATTCCGTCCTATATCACTTACATCACCGGCATCTCCTTTGCCGACCTGCAGGCAGAGCACCCTTCGCATATAATCCGTCAAAAAACAATTCTGCACTCATTATCTTTTATCTTCGGTTTTACAATCGTTTTCGTCCTGCTGGGGGCCTCCGCGACATATATTGGATCGTTTCTGAGTGAGAATGCAATCGTCATCAGAAAAGTAGGTGGCGCTCTTCTGGTGATTCTCGGCATCCATGTGACCGGCCTGATGCCCCTCAGATTTCTTCTCGGTGATAAAAGAATTTCAATCAAGCATAAACCGGCAGGGTATGTCGGGAGTTTTCTGGTCGGCATCGCGTTCGCTGCCGGATGGACCCCCTGCATCGGACCAATACTTGCCGCCATACTGGCAGTAGCGGCAACCGAGGAAAGCGTGTATCAGGGGATTTTGCTGCTGTTGGTCTATTCCCTGGGATTGGGCGTGCCGTTCCTGCTGTCGGCGCTCGCCATGCATCGCTTTCTGACGGTGTTCAACCGCTTCAAAAAATACATCCGCGTATTTGAGGTTATCACCGGAATCTTTCTGATCGTGATCGGTGTGCTGATCTATTCCAACTGGCTTTCCAAGCTCTCCAATTATATGACTTTCTTTTACAAGTGGTTCGAGTGAAAGCTCATCGCGCTCCACATTCAATACAGCTGACAGTTTCGCAACTGGTTGTAACCGAGGCATTTTATGCCGGCATACTGGAGTTGCCGGTACGCCGTTCGTTTACATCGAAAGGTGCGCCTGATCACCTGGTAATCGACATGGACGGCATGGCGATCGTTTTCGTGGAGGAGGCCGATGTCATCAAAGCCCATCCGGTGCTGGAACCGCGGTTCAGCATGTTCCCGCGCGGCATCGGCGTTACGCTCCATTTCGAAGTCTCGGAGATAGAGGATGTACGCGACGCAATCATGGAAGAGGGGCTTGAGATTCTCTACCCGCTGGATATCAAGCCGTATGGAGTCAAGGAGATGTGGTGTTTTGATCCGGATGGCTACCTGATTGTCCTCGATGAATCGATGCCGGCGCAGAAGAAGGTCGGGCAGTAGGGTCGCGAAGGTACCGTGAAAGACTGAGATTAGGCTTGACCTGGAAAAGAGGAATCTGTAAACTGACAATAATTGTCACTCAACCTGCCGGAATTGGGACGCAACGCGGATGACTGTAGTGAGTATTTTTTATTTTGTCATAAATTACGGCATGTTGCAAAAGCAGTTAATCTTGGCCCCGATATTGCTCATTAATGATTATAACCTTACTACAAAGCTCTGATTTTCAGAGCTCATACCATGAAAGGAGAAACATTATGTTAAACAAGCTTAAAAGCAACAAAGGCTTTACCCTGATCGAGCTGCTGATCGTTGTCGCGATCATCGGCATCCTGGCAGCCATCGCCATCCCGCAGTTCTCTGCCTATCGTCAGAAGGCCTACAACAGTGCAGGAAACTCAGACGTGAAGAACTGGAAAACCGGATTGGAAGCATACAATGCAGATTTCCAGACATATCCTGCTGCTTACTTTGAACAATAATATTTAGTAAATAAAAGGAGCGTACTATGAAAAAAATTATAATTCTTTCACTCGTGGCTTTGCTGTCTTACGGAGCCAATGCCTTTGCTGGCGCTTTGGCTACCACTACCGCTTCTACTGCGGGAGCAGCTATTTTTGGTGGTGCTGATACTGCTACAGCTGCTAATATGCAAAACAGACTGGTTAGTTTGTCCAAAGGTGTACAAGCTGCTGTTACTTATCAGGCCAGCGCAACTAATACTAGTACTAATTATGTAGTTATAACTAAACATAATCAGGGCACAAAATTATCCGGAACGTCCAATGATTCTACCAAGCTTTATTGGAAGCAATCTGCTGTTGGTGATTTAACAGCAGGTATACCAACAAGTGATACAGGCACTGTGGCTTTTGCTGTCGGATCTGGCTGGACAGAATATTAAGTCGATAGTTAACCGGCAAGATAACGGGGCGGGGTGCATTGGCGCCCCGCTCTTTTTTTAGTTTAAGGGGATACCATGTTTTCAATTATGACAATTACCTTAAAGGGAATATTCCGTGACCGTGTTTTTCAAGGGATCATGGCCCTGGTTGTACTGTTTCTGTTTATCCCTTCCGCCGCATCACTTTCAATGCGCCAGGTTACAGAACTCTCAATCACCCTTTCATTGTCCCTTATTTCCTTTATCCTGCTACTTTTATCGGTATTCCTGGGTGCTACATCGATCTGGAAGGACATGGAGCGCCGCTATACCTTCAGTGTTCTGAGCCTGCCGATCAGCCGATGTTCCTATCTGTTGGGACGTTTCTTCGGTCTGGCGCTTTTTCTGGTTTTGACCTCGCTGCTTCTTGGCAGCCTGTCCTGTGTAATGGTTAAAATCGCTTCCGGAATTTATCCTTCCGAACGCCCGATTGTCTGGAGTTTCCTTGTATTGGCAATTGTGTTTTCGACTCTCAAATACATTCTGTTGGTTGGGGTGGCGCTGCTTCTGTCAACAGTCAGCACCTCGTTCTTCTTGCCCATCTTCGGCACAATTTGCACCTTTATGGCCAGTGGCATCACTCAGCAGGTTTATGAATATGTTAATTCCACGTCTTCCGCCCAGGCAATTTCTCCGGTCTTGAAGCCTTTGGTTGCGGTGGTCTACTATCTGTTGCCGAATCTTTCCGGTTTTGATCTGAAGGTAAATGCTATTTACGGTATCGCTCCCGATATGTCGGGTCTGGTGCTGACAGTTGCCTATTTTGGCGTGTACACTGCACTGTTGCTGGGCGGCGCTGCCTTCGTGTTCGGCCGGAGGGAGATGAAGTGACCCATCGAACACCGGTTATCATACTCCTTCTTGGGCTTGTGTCGTATTGCCTGGTGATCGGGCCGTTTACTTCCTATATGCGCAATAAGCCGATTGAAGAAAAGCTCGGTTATCTGCCCAGCATCAAACTGCTTAAGCCGCTCAGCGCCGATCAGAAAGAGTTGACAGCAGCATCGCTGGTGTTCAAGGTAATAGTGTATTTTGGCGGTCTGATGGAAAAGACTCCGGAAGGAACCATATTTGATCAGCAACCGGATTTACAGGGTATGTCGCGTCTGCTGCATAATGCGGTGCATCTGGACCCGTACAATAAGGACGCCTATTATTTTGCGCAAGGTTTTTTGACCTGGGACGCCAGGCAATTCAAGGTGGCCAATGATCTGCTGGATTATGGCATGAAGCACCGCACATGGGATTGGCAGCTGCCATATTTTGCCGGCTTCAACAGTTCATTCTTTATGCACGATTATAAAAAGGCGGCGGAGTATTATAAACTGGCGGGAGATTTGAGCGACAATGTCCTGTTCAGGCGCCTGGCCAGCCGCTATTTGCAGGAATCCGGGCAGACTGATCTCGCAATCGCGTATCTTTCGACAATGGCAAAGGGCGAGAGAAATCAGACCTTGAAAAAAACTTTATTGACGCGTTTATCTGCGTTCAGGGAAGTGAAGCGGATTGAGGTGGCGTGCAACAAGTTGAGGGAATCACACGGAGCAATGCCGGTGAACATTGAACAATTGATTGTTGCCGGATTTCTCGTGCCGACTCCTGTAGATCCGTATGGCGGACAATTTTTTCTTGAACAGGGCTGTAAGGTTGCTACAACCAGCAAATTTGCTTTTGGGGTGTCAAAGAAGTAAGGTAAGAAATTCAACTGGAGAGATAGATGGATGCCATTGATATAAGAGGGTTGTGTAAACAGTTTACCGGAAAACGAATGACAAGGGTTGATGCCCTGAAGGATCTTGATCTTACTATTGCTGCAGGCGAAGTGTTCGGTTTTCTGGGGCCGAATGGCGCCGGCAAGAGTACGACCATAAAACTGTTGATGGGCTTGTTACGTCCAACCTCCGGAACAACGAAGATAATGGGGATGAATGCCGGTAATGCTGAATCACGTCGCAATGTAGGTTATCTTCCGGAAAATCCCGCATTCTATGATTATCTGAGCGCGGAAGAGTATATTGCTTTTGTAGGTTCGCAATTCGGGATGCAAAGCGCTCTGCTTGCACAACGTTCGGAAGAAGTACTCAGACGGCTTGATCTGTGGGAGGCCCGTAAGCGCCCCATGCGCGGCTACAGCAAAGGGATGGTGCAGAGGGTGGGGTTGGCGCAGACGCTGGTTCACGACCCTGACGTCTATATCCTTGATGAACCGATGAGCGGTCTTGATCCGATTGGACGGGCGCTGGTCAAGGACATTATTCTGGATCTCAAGCAAAGGGGTAAATGTGTCTTTTTCAGCACTCATATTACCGACGATATCGAGAAGGTCTGCGATCGGGTGGGGGTGATCAACAAGGGGCGGATGCTTGTGGTGGACCGAGTCGAAACGATTCTTCAGCGCGGCGTTGAAGGGTACGATGTGACAGTAACCTATCCGGATGGCCTGACTGAAGAGCTTTTTTTGGAACAAGCCGCTTTACAACATTTTATTCAACAGTCTGTCAGTAAACAACAATCCATAGCAAAGATTGAACCGCGCCGGAAGGATATGGAGGCCTTTTTTCTTGAGATCGTTGCCCAGTGACAATCGGCTGGGCCATCCTCTGGCTGTCCCTGTACTGTTGGTTGCTGTAATACTTGCGGTATACTATCCGTCATTTTCCAGCGGGACCAATTCGGTAGACGATCCCGGCATATTTGCCTTCTTTGCGAATCCACCGCCACTGCGCAGCATCCTGTTGCCCGGCAAGACCTATTATTTTCGGCCAATTATCGAATTGTCCTACTATCTTGACAGCCGGTTATGGGGGCTGGAACCCGCTGTAATGCATCTTGAAAATATTCTGCTGCACATGGCAAATGCCGTGCTGGTTTTCTTCCTTGCCCGCAGAATAGCAGGCCACTACCCGAAGGCAAATCCGTTGGTTCCGCTGCTCGCCTCACTCTTGTTTGCCCTCCATCCGCTTAACGTTGAAGCTGTTGCCTGGATTGCCGGCAGAACCGACCCTATGGCCGCGCTGTTTGTGCTCGCCGCCTGCAGTTTCCTGCTGCGCTGGCTGGACGTGCTGAGATGGCGGGATGCATGTTGTTGTATATGTTTCTGTGCTGCAGCAGTCTTGACCAAGGAAGTATCGAGTGCGTTTGCAGCGGCAGCCTTGCTGTTTGTTTTGGCGTGGCCTGGGATGGCGACGCGGCAGCAGCGCGTCTATGCAGTCGGTGCCATGGTATTGTCCGGCGTCCTGCTGGTGGTGTTAGTTTTAATGTATCTGAAAGGGACGTCAAGTCTCGGCAGGTTTATTGAGGGCAGTAACCGGCAGGGTTTCAGCTTGATTGTGGATAGCTTGACCGCTTTTGGATTCTATGTAAAGAAGCTGTTTGTACCGCTGCCGCTTAATTTCGCCATAACCGAGGTTCATCCGGCCTACAGCGTCCTTGGAGGCGGGACTTTTCTGAGCCTGTGCTGGATGCTGCGCCGCCACAGGCTTGCTGGACTTTGTTTGGCCGCTGCAGCGCTGCTTATGCTGCCAGCCGTATTGATCGCATCACGACAGGTGGCCTGGACCCCCTATGCCGAGCGCTATCTGTATCAGTCTTCGGCTTTTTTCTCTCTGGGTGTCTGTGCCGCTGTTCTGGAGCTTCGGAAGAATCTGCAAACAGTTTGTATTGCGGTGCTGATCATACTGCTTTGTGGCGCTGCGGTCAGCAGTATGCAGCGTGTGCTGCTCTGGAAGGATAAACTGGCCTTTTATAAGGATGCAGTGGCGAAGTCACCGGGATTTGGCTCGGTGTATAACGAGTTAGGCGGACATTTACTTCAGCATGGCGAGGTCGATAAAGCGGCGGAGGCCTTCGCAATGGCAGACCGCTTGAACAAGCGACCTTCGATGAAGATGTTGATCAAGGCCAATTTGATGGGAAGCATGCTTGTCAGGGGCAGGCAGGCTGAAGCAAGGGGCTATTTCTTTGAACTGTTCAAAGATAAGAGAGAGGCCAGCGCAGAATTCCTGGAACTGCTCTACCTGGCAGACAGCAAAAGACTGAACGGTATTTCCGGGATTGAGCGGGCCGTGCTTGCTGGCGACTTGCTGGAGACGCTGGACCTGCTCAACCGGAAAAAGCCTGACCCGTTCTGGCTTTACCGGAGCGGGCAGATTTCATTGATACTGAACAACAAGACCATGTCTGCGGACTATTTCCGGCGCTCGTACACGGCTGCGCCGTCGGATGCCCATTACCGGGCTGCTGCCCAAACGTATTTTAAAAGACTGGAAGCTGGAAAATGATAACAGCATACCTGACCATGATGCGGCCTTCCCAGTGGCTGAAGAATCTGATGCTGTTATTCCCGCCATTTCTGGCAGGTCGAGCGTTGCTGCCCGGCATTCTCACGCGAGGGCTGCCTGTTTTTTGCGCCTTGTGCCTGGTTTCCAGCGCGGGATATATCTTCAATGACTTGCTTGACCGGACGAGGGACCTTCATCACCCCCAAAAATGTTTGCGAGCGCTTCCGTCCGGGGCCGTCTCTGTACGTGGTGCAGCCCTGTTTTCAGCCCTGTTGCTGGTTTCAGGACTGTCCCTGGCCAGTCTGGCCTCCTTTCATGTGATGTTGCTGCTGCTCGGTTATGCCGCAGTCTCCCTCTCGTATTCCCTGGCCCTGAAAAACATGCCGGTGGTCGATCTGTTCTGTATTTCAGCCGGGTTCCTGATCCGGCTTCAAGCCGGTGGCGATCTGTTTCAAGTTCCGATCTCTGCCTGGCTGTTTGTGACGGTTTTCCTGTTGGCCATGTTCCTTAGTACCGGCAAGCGTCTGAGCGAATCCAGGGCGCTGGGAGATGTCGCCGGTGATCATCGAATCAGCCTGGCCCGTTATCCTGAAGGTTTTCTTGCCGGTAGCCTGTACATGACCGGCTGTTCGGTGCTGGTTACCTACACCATGTACGCCCTGAACGCCCTGAACAAACCGAGGCTGATATTCTCGGTCCCTCTCTGTCTGTTCGGCCTGTTGCGGTACATGTTACGGGTCAGTTCCGGGAAGAGCGGGGACCCGACTGAATCGCTGCTGAAGGACAGGGTATTGTTCGTGGTCGGACTGCTGTGGATTGCGATGGTTGTCTGGAGCCTCTACTTGTGAGCCGGGTCGCCATCATTCTGGTCAACTGGAACAGCTGGCGAGACACCGTTGAATGCCTGGAAAGTCTGCTGCTGCTTAAATATCCTGATTTCCGGATAGTGGTCTGTGATAATGGCTCCGGAGATGACTCGCTTAATCAGATCGGAAGCTGGGCGGTGCTTCGTGATGTACCGTATTGCGAATACCGGCGAGCTGAGGCTGAGGCAGGAGGTGTACCCTCTGCCGACCCGTTGCTGACGCTGATCCGTAACGATGAAAACCTAGGCTTTGCTGGGGGGAACAACGTCGGTTTGCGCCATGTGATGGCGTGTGGTGATGTTGACTATTGCTGGCTGTTGAACAATGATACCGTGGTGGAACCGGATGCTCTGACTCATTTAGTGGCCCGCATGCAGAAGCAGCCGACTGTCGGGATGTGCGGATCCACCATTCGCCTGTATCATGATCGTCAACTGATTCAGGCACTGGGTGGCGGCCACTATTGCCGCTGGATCGGGCTTCCATGGCATTACGGACGTTTTACGCAGTGGAGAAAGAAGATAAGCCATGTGCGGGCTGAGTCATGGATGAACTATGTTGAAGGGGCCTCATTGCTTGTATCGCGTCAGTTCCTCGCTGAGGTCGGCCTGATGTGCGAGGACTATTTCCTGTACTTCGAGGAGGCTGACTGGGCCATCCGGGCCAATGGCCGCTTCAGGTTGGGGTATGCGCCGCAGAGTACCGTGTATCACAAGGTGGGCGGCAGTATCGGCACCAGCATCAATCCTGCAACACAGAGTGATACCAGTGATTATTTCAACATCCGCAACCGCCTTCTGTTTACCCGACGTTTCTATCCGGCAGCCCTGCCGACCGTCTGGCTGGTTATTGCCGGGGCGCTTTTATTGCGCATGTGCATGGGTAGGTGGAATCGGGCCTTGATGATCTTCAGGTTGTTATGCGGAAATCTGGAACGACCGGCTGTCATGCAGTCCGGATACCCTCTGAAACCATGAACTGCACGGGCCGGATCTCAATTGTCACGGTGGTCAAGAATGGCGCCAGCCTTCTTGAAGAGACCATTCTCAGTGTTATTAAGAATATGGCGACAACAGAGATTGACTTTATCATTATAGATGGTGAATCAACAGATGGTACGATTGACATAATCAAAAAATATGCCGACTATATTTTATATTGGATCAGTGAACCGGACAGCGGTATCTATGATGCGATGAACAAGGGGTGGGAAGCAGCCGCGGAAAACAGCTTCATTCTTTTTTTAGGTGCCGGCGACAAGATTATATCGTTGCCGGGTAATATGAGCTGTTATCGTCCCAAGGATGTGGTTTACGGTGCTGTACGGATGGGTGAAAGAACAACCTTTAAACCCAGGTCTGATTTTCATCTGAAGCTGTACAACTCACTTCATCATCAGGCCCTTCTGGTGAACAAGGCGCTTCACCCTGCTCCTCCTTTCAACTGCAGCTACCTAGTATATGCGGACTTTGATTTCAATCAGCGCTTGCTGAAATGCGGGGTACATTTTGTGTATTCGCCGGGGCTCATCGGGTATGCTCTTCCCGGCGGGGTGAGTGACAGGCACTGTTTTGATGAAACATGGAGGATTATTTCCAACAATTTCGGGTTTTTGTGGGCAACGCTGGCTATTTCAGGCTATTATGCTATGAAAGCTTTCCCTTTTCTGAAGCGGTTACGGCCATTTCAGGAGGGATGAAAAAACAGAAAGAGATCATGATCAGAGAAGAAACGGCACAACTTGAATTGCTGATAGAACCGAATCGTCCAGCACTCCATTACTGGCGTGATGTCTGGAGATATCGGGAACTATTCTGCTTCCTTGTATGGCGGGATATTCTGGTTCGTTACAAACAAACGGTAATTGGCGTGGCCTGGAGTGTTATCCGGCCTCTTGTAACGATGCTCGTTTTTACAGTAGTTTTTGGACTGCTTGCCAAGCTTCCGTCCGAAGGAATGCCATATCCGTTGCTGGTCTTTGCGGCCATGCTGCCCTGGAACTTTTTTGCCAATGCTCTTTCGGAAAGTTCCGGTTCTCTGATTGGTAATGCCAACCTGCTTACCAAAGTATATTTCCCCCGCATTATTATTCCGGTCAGCAGCATCATTACCAGTTTGATCGACTTTGCAATCTCACTGGTAATTATGGCGGGCATCATGCTCTGGTATGGGTATCTGCCGGACTGGCGAATAGTCACGTTGCCACTGTTCTTACTGCTGGTCTTTTTACCGGTGGTAGGTGCAGGTCTTTGGTTTGCGGCCTTGAATGTCAAGTACCGGGACTTCAGATATGTGGTGCCGTTCATGCTTCAGTTTGGATTGTATGTTTCACCGGTCGGGTTTGCCAGCAGTATTGTTCCTGAAAAATGGCGGCTACTCTATGCTATAAATCCCATGGTAGGGGCGATTGATGGTTTCAGGTGGGCCTTGCTAAACGGGACTGTAGGATTGTACTGGCCTGGTCTTTTACTTTCAGCAGTTCTTTCTCTGGTGTTGCTGTTTACCGGGCTCTGGTTTTTTAGAAAAACTGAACGAATACTGGCAGATGTGATATGACTGAATTAACAGGCTCATTTCCTATGTATCAAAACTTTACATGAGCGATATTTTATGACTTCCGCCATTATAGTTGAAAATCTTGGAAAGAAATACACCATATCCCACCAGCAGCGTGAGGGGGCCTCTTCTCTGCGCGATGTCATGACCAACAGTGTTACGTCGCTGGGTAAAAGGTTAATTCGTCCTTTTAGTTATACTTCTTCTGCACCTTGCAACCCTCATGACCCTGCCTCGGAAGAGTTCTGGGCTCTGAAAGACGTCTCTTTTGAAGTCAAACAGGGCGATCGTATCGGAATTATCGGAAGAAACGGCGCTGGAAAATCAACTTTGCTAAAAATTCTTTCTCGTATCACAGACCCGACAACAGGAAGTGTTCGGATAAAGGGCAGGGTAGCTAGCTTGCTGGAAGTGGGTACCGGTTTTCACCCGGAATTAACCGGCAGGGAAAATATTTTTCTGAACGGCGCCATTTTGGGGATGCAGCGGGACGAGATCAGACGAAAATTCGATGAAATTATTGATTTTGCAGAGATAGAAAAATTTCTGGACACACCGGTCAAGCGTTACTCATCAGGTATGTACGTAAGGCTTGCTTTTGCCGTTGCAGCCTATCTTGAGCCAGAAATATTGATTGTGGACGAAGTGTTGGCGGTTGGCGATACACAGTTTCAGAAAAAGTGTTTGGGGAAGATTGAGGAGGTGGGGAGCGAAGGGCGGACAGTGCTGTTTGTGAGTCATAACATGGGTGCAATAAACCGCCTTTGCCAGGTCTGTCTGCTGCTGGACAAGGGGCGGCTTGTTTCCAATGCCATGACTGAAAAAGTCATTCGTGATTACATGTTTGCCAATACATTCAATTCATCGTCCTTCGAACTTCCTCATGACAGTACCAAAGATATGCATCTGCGAAGGGTTGTCATCAACCCGCTCAATAAGGAACAACTCACCGAAGTGCGCTACGATCAGCCGTTGGATATACGGGTGGAGTATGAAGTAAATGCACCGGTTGAAAACTGTACAGTTTGGCTGGCGCTTCAGACCATGGATGGCGTTATTGCCTTCTGTACCGCTGATTACGATCAGGACCTGACGATGCTTGGAAAGCGAATATCCGGTTATTATAAAACCGACGTTGCCATCCCTGAAAAGTGGCTGAATGCAGGAGAGTACAATATCATCATCGGTATTGTAAAAAACCATCCTCTTATTGTGTATAACCGTGAAGAGACCTTGACGTTCTCTGTTCTTGAAGTTGGAACACCCGGCTCGATAGTACAAGAAGGAGTAAGAAAAGGCGTCATACAGCCCTTTCTAAAGTGGACTAATGTCAGTCAGTGAAACAATAGCCAATAAGGATTCAAAGCCGTTGTATATCGGGATCATCCCGGCGCGTGGCGGTTCCAGGCGATTGCCGGGGAAAAATATTGCCCTGCTCAACGATAAACCCCTCATTGCCTATACCATCGAGGGGGCACAGCAGGCAGAACGTTTGTCGAGAACGCTGGTGTCTACCGATGACCCTAAGATTGGCGAGATTGCCAGGCGATATGGCGCAGAGGTTCCTTTTTTGCGGCCTGCTGAAATTGCCACTGATGCCAGTCCTTTGCTCGATGTCATTGAGCACGCGTTGCGCTATCTTGGCCAGGCTGGAGATTTGGTAAATGCGGTTGTGCTCCTGCAGCCTACCTCGCCATTCAGGACCGGCCGGCATATTGACGAGGCTTTGGAACTGTTTGAGCGAACCGGAGCTGATACTGTAACGTCTGTTCGTGTTGCACATGAACATCCCTATTACAGTTGGACACAGAAATTTGGGGAGGATACGATTGTTCCGTTTTATTCACTGGAAAAACAATGCTTGTCCCGGCAGGAATTGCCACCGGCTTTTGTTGAAAACGGTGCGATTTACGTCATAAAAAGATCATTGCTGGACCACAGAATGTTGTACGGCAGCAAGGTTGTGCCATATCTGATGGATGACCGCTGCTCGCTGGACATCGATACACTGGAAGATTTCCAGTATGCGGAGTTTGTGATGAATCGAAGTGGTAGGAAATGAGAAAAGTTGTTGCAATTACCGGCACGCGTGCTGACTATGGTCTGATGCGTCCAGTCTATCGGGCCATTACAGCGAGTGAAACGCTGAAGCTTGAACTGATAGTAACAGGGATGCATCTCTTGCCGGAGTTCTGCAGCAGTTATTCAGAGGTTGAGAATGACGGTTTTTGCCCCTTTCATCGTGTCAGCATGGTCCTCGGTGAGGACAGTGGTAAAGCCATGGCACAGTCCCTCGGTTTAGCGCTCATTGGGATTGCGCCGGTAATGGAAGCTATTAAACCCGACATCGTGCTGCTGCAGGGAGATCGTGGTGAAATGCTGGCAGGTGCCATTGCTGCGGCTCATTTGAATATCCCGATTGTGCATATGTCCGGAGGGGATTACAGCGGTACTATTGACGACTCGATCAGAAATGCCATTTCCAAGTTCTCGCATTTTCATCTGACTACCTGTAAGTTGAGTACCGAACGGCTCCTGGCGATGGGAGAGAACCAGGCACGCATTGTGGAAGTTGGTGAGCCGGGACTCGATGTCATACGTCATATGTCATTTGTATCTCCAGAAGAGCTTGCTGCTGAACTGGGGTTCGATACGTCGAAGCCATTTATTCTTGCGGCACAACATCCAGTAACAACCGAAGCGGAGCAGGCACCTCGGCAAATCAGGGAAACCCTGGAAGCACTTGCGAACCTCGGGATGCAGGTCGTTTTCACGTATCCAAATTCGGATGCCGGCGGCCGAGATATGGTAAAAGTTCTGGAATCTTACAGAAACAGGGATTTTATCAGGATTATTCCTCACCTTGGTTCACAGAAGTTTTTGAGTCTGATGAAAATTGCTGCCTTAATGGTTGGAAATTCGAGCAGTGGCATTCTGGAGGCGGCATCTTTCAGGCTTCCGGCAATTAATATCGGCACCCGTCAGCATGGCCGCTTGAGGTCTGAAAATGTTATCGATGTTGGATGCGACAATGAAGAAATACTGGGCGCCATCAATTATGTATTGTCAAATGATGGGTATCGAAAAGTCCTCAAAGATTGCCGTAATCCGTACGGGGACGGAACGGCAGCGCCCAGAACGGTTGATATTCTCCGCCGGCTCAAGCTGAAACAGGCCCTCCTGGAAAAATGGATGGTCGGCGATACCGCTTTTCTAGATGGAGATTAGTGTGTCATTTCGGGTGTTGTCTGCAGATGGAGATGATGAAAAGCGTTGGCACGAGGTTGTTGCTGCTCTGCCGCCTGATAATCAGGATCTCCATTTTCTCCCCGAGTATGGAAAAATATATGAAAAAACCTATGGTTATCACCCCTTTCTTGCTCTTTACGAAGAAGGCAAAAACTTTGTGGCGCAGGCTTTTGTTAAAAGACAGCTTAACGACCTTGCATTTCTAAAAGAACAGGGGGTCATCCATCCCTATTACGACATCAGCAATCCGTATGGCTACGGAGGGCCAATCAGCAACAATTCCGATGTAGATCTTTATCAACAGTTCGATCGGGAATTCAGTGCGTATTGCCAGGATAACCGGATTGCCAGCGAGTTTACCTCACTCCACCCGCTATTAGGAAACGAAACATTGGTCAAGGCTGGTGGTAACGCGACGCCGGTTATGCAAAAAGAAATTGTCTATCTGGATTTGTCGGCGACTGAGGATGATATCTGGCGCGGAATCAATCGAGGGAATAGGAGCAGTATCAACAAGGCACGCCGTGAAGGGGTTGAAGTTAGAAAGGTTGAGATGGATACTGACAACCTCGTGCTGTTCAATGAACTTTATTATCATACAATGCGTCGTAACGAAGCAGCTGAACGATGGTTTTTTCCTGAAAATTATTTTCGTGATTGTGTAGAACTTCTGGGTAAAGAGCGTGCTTCGCTCTTTATTGCATTTGTTAATGAAAAGCCCGCTTCGGCTTATTTTTTGATCCATGATTTTGATATTGTCTACTATCACTTTGGTGGTTCGTATGAGCAATTTTTTGACCTGAGGCCGAACAATCTTTTAATGTATGAAGTTGCATTGTGGGCCAAACGCAATGGATTTTTGTACTTTCATTTGGGAGGTGGTGTTTCTTCCTCTAAAAAAGATCCCTTGTTCAGGTTCAAATCCGGATTTTCCGATTCTCGAGCAAATCTTTACACGTATGGACGGGTTCATCACCAACCTACCTACGATATACTTTGTACACTGAAGAACAGACACGAACTTTTGATCAGGCAAACGGTGGCCTATCCAGACTACTTTCCGCTCTACAGGAGATAAGGGAGCCTATAATGAATTTTGAAACGCGTAGCTATGACCTCCGTGAAGGTGATGATACTCTGGTCATCGCAGAAATCGGGGTCAATCACAACGGCAGTCCTGAAATTGCGCGGCGACTGATTGATGAGGCGGCCAAGGCCGGTGTTCATATCGTCAAATTTCAAGCTTTTAGATCCGAAAAAGAGATCAGTAAGTTTGCTGTCAAGACCCCGTATCAGGAGGAGACTACCTCTGCCGTGGGCAATCAATTGGAAATGTGCAAGTCGCTGGAATTGAGCGGTCCGGTTCTGCTGGAAATGAAGGACTACTGCGGCTCTATTGGCATGCCTTTTCTATGCGCCGCATTCGATTTTGACAGTGTTGATCTGCTCGTAGATGATTTGAAGGTTCAAACAATCAAGATCCCTTCCGGGGAAATCACCAACCTGCCGTTTCTCAAATATATCGGCTCTAAAAAAACCGGGGTGATCCTTTCCACCGGCGCCAGCACCCTGGCGGAGGTCGGTATTGCGGTAGAGACCCTGCAACAAGCCGGATGTCCCGAGTTAATGCTGTTTCATTGTGTTTCCAGCTATCCTGCGGCCTGGAACGAAGTAAACCTGCGTGTAATGGAAACCATGAAACGGGCTTTTAAACTTCCGGTCGGATTTTCCGACCATACGCTCGGCAATGCTGCGGCAATTGCCGCTGCTGCGTTGGGCGCTACGGCAATCGAAAAACATTTTACCCTTGATTCAACCATGGAGGGCCCGGATCATCGGGCATCCATCGAACCCAAGGAGCTTAAGGCGATGGTTGAAGGTGTCCGTATTGCCAATCAATCTCTTGGCAATGGTGTTAAGCTCCCGGTGGCCTGTGAACTTCCCAATCTACATCTGATCCGGAAGAGTCTTGTTGCATCTGCAAATCTTGCGCGAGGGACAAGGTTGACTCGGGATATGATAGAGATCAAGCGGCCGCAAGGTGGGGTGGAACCGGCGGATCTTGATAAAATTCTGGGTCTTGCATTGACCCGTGATGTCGAGGAAGATGCGCCGATCACATGGAGAGATTTGGTGTGACAGTCTTGATGGATTCGAGCAAGATTTACGATGCGCTTGCTCCGCACTACCGCGAGTATTCTGCCAAAAAAACGGCCTATCTCGCTGCAGTAGACCGTTTTGTTGTCGGGAATGTACCGGTCGGGGCAAAGAGTTTGCTCGATGTTGGCGCGGGGGACGGAGTTCGCGGTATGGATATAGCGCGACGGTGCGGGATCGGACAGGTGGTACTCAGTGACCCGAGTTCGGAAATGATTGCCCGCTGCCGTCAGTTGTGCCCGGAGGAAGTTTGGCAATGTACGGCGGAGAACTTGCCTGAGACTACTCTACGTTTTGATGTCATTCTTTGCCTGTGGAATGTTCTGGGGCATCTGTCGGGACGGGATGCACGTGTCGAGGCATTGTTGCGCATACGTCAGCTCCTTGCTCCTGGTGGCACGATTTTTTTCGATGTAAACAACCGGCATAATGCTTCAGGGTATGGCTGGCTTGAGGTTGCCAAACGCAAATTGATTGATGCTGTGGCGTTCGATGAGCGTAGAGGTGACGCTGTATTTGACTGGAATGTTGGCGGGCGGGCTTTTCCTGCTATGGGGCACCTGTTCACTCCTGCTGAAATTAAAGGGATTGTGCTAAAGAGTGGACTCCGCATCGAGAAGAATGTGGCAGTTCATTATACAACGGGTAATATTTCCCGATCGAGTATGGGGGGGCAACTCCTTTTTATGGCAACAGCTCGACAAAACCGGTCACAGGAGCAAAGGGCATGAGCTGGGATCCGGTTTGGGAGAAGATTTTTCAACAGAGGGATGCGTGGGGACTCTATCCTCCTGAAGAGTTGGTCCGGTTTGTCGCGCAGCTTTATTATCAGGTTCCTGATCGAAAGCAGGCCCGTTTCCTTGAAGTCGGTTGCGGTCCAGGGGGAGGGCCCAGTTGGTTTATTGCCCGCGAAGGTTTCAGCTTTGCCGGGATCGATGGTTCAGTGACTGCGATAGAAAAGGCACGAGAGCGTTTCAAGGAAGATAAATTGCCGGGAAACTTCCATGTTGGATTTCTGGATGAGATGCCTTGGGATGATGAATTCTTTGATTGCATTGTCGATGTGGCTTGTCTGCAATGTAACGATGAATCTGCAACAAAGCGCATTGTTGCAGAAATTCGGCGTTTGCTGAAGCCCCGGGGACACCACTTTTCATTGACTGCCAAGGCTGGAAGCTGGGGTGATGGGACAGGAGAACGGATCGACCCGACCAGTTTTCGAAACTTGAAAGAAGGTCCTTTTACCGGCATGGGCGTTATGCGTTTTGCCACTCGTGAAAGCCTCGAAGAATTATATGCCGACTTTTCTTCCCTAACGTTGGAATATTCGATTCGAAGCCTTGATAACTGTGTTCATGAGTTGGGGAATTGGGTAGTCTGCTGCCAAAAATAACCGGGTGAACTATGAGCCGTGAAATTATGAAACTATTTGTTGTCAAAATGGATGCCCCAATCCGCAAGGCGATGAAGACTATCAACGAAAACTGGCGAGAAGTGGCGCTTGTGGCCGACGACAGTGATAGGATTGTCGGCGTTGTGACCGATGGCGATATACGCCGTGGTCTGCTTCGCGGGCTAACTCTGGCTTCACCGGTCAGCGAAGTGATGAACCGGCAGTTTGTATCGGTTGAACCGAATATGGATCGGGCCGCAGTGCTCGATATGATGAAATCCCGGGTAATTCGCCAGGTCCCTGTTATTGACCATGAGTCCCGTCTAGTCGGCATTCACTTTTTCAACGACCTTCTCGGAATATCGCCTAAACCGAACTCCGCAGTAATCATGGCTGGCGGCAAGGGGGTACGATTGTGGCCGTTGACCGAAAATTGTCCCAAGCCGATGATTCAGGTGGCAGGCCGGCCAATACTCGAACGTATTGTTCTTCACCTCGTTGGCTACGGCATCAGGAAAATTTATATTTCGATCAACTATCTGGGTGAACAGATTGAGAGCTATTTTGGAGATGGATCGAAATTCGGCTGTACCATTGAATATTTACGCGAGGATGAGCCCTTAGGCACCGGGGGTGCGTTGTCGTTACTGCCTCCACAGGAACATCCTTTTGTCGTTATGAACGGAGACCAGATAACTCAGGCCGATATTGCCAAAATGCTCAACTTCCACGAAGAAGGGGGAGTAGATGCAACGATTGGCATTCAGCATTACCAAATAGAAATTCCCTTCGGTGTTATTGTCAACGAGGGCAAAAAACTGGTGGGCCTCCAAGAAAAACCGACATCCCATTATCTTATTAATACGGGTATTTATGTTCTCAATCCGAGCCTTCCTGCCCTTGTTCCCTCAAATGAGTTCTTCTCCATCACAACGCTTTTTGATCGTCTCCTCGCCGAAAACAGACCGGTCGGAGTGCATTACGTTGACGAAGAATGGATCGACGTGGGAAGGCATGATGACTTACGCAAGGCGAGAGGGATTGCCTGACAGCGATTAACGTGTAGTGGACGGTAAAAATAGTGCGCATTCTATTGGTTGTATACGACAATGATTCATATATTTCCTGGTTTCCTCAAGGGCTTGCCTACATCGCTGCAGTATTGCGGAAACATGGGCACGAAGTGGTGATCTATAACCAGGATGTCTATCACTGGCCGGAATCTCATCTGACAGCTCTCTTGGATCGTGAAAAATTTGATGTTGTCGGGGTAAGTATTATTGCAGGTTACTACCAGTATAAAAAATTGTTGAAATTGTCCACAGCCATTAACGATTCCAAAAATCGCCCTTATTATCTGCTTGGCGGCCATGGCCCAGCCCCGGACCCCGAATACTTCATGGCAAAAACCGGTGCTGATGTGATCGGAATTGGTGAAGGTGAAATAACTGTTGTTGAGATTCTGCAAGCACTAGAGGGAAAGCGGGCAATGTCATCAGTAAACGGTATTGCCTACTGCGAGAAGGGCCGCTGTGTGAAAACGCCAGTTCGGGCACTGATTGAAAATATCGATGAGGTTGATTTTCCTGCCTGGGACCTGTTCCCCATGGATCATTATGCACTGTTGCGGAGTTTTCCCCATATTTCAAATGGCGAGCGCTGCCTGCCGGTTCTATCAGGTCGTGGATGCACGTTCGAATGCAATTTCTGTTACCGCATGGATACTGGTTTCAGGCCTCGGTCGGTAGAAAATATTCTAGAGGAGCTGAGAATTCTTCATACGGACTACAATGTCACCTGTATTGAATTCTCTGACGAATTGCTGATGAGTTCTGAACAGCGGACCATAGAGATCTGTGAAGGGTTTCTCCGTTCAGGTATTAAGATCAAGTGGGGATGTAACGGCCGTCTGAATTATGCTAAACCTCATGTGCTGGAGCTTATGAAGACGTCCGGCTGCGTATTCATAAACTACGGCATAGAATCACTTGACCAGAAAGCTCTTGATACGATGAAAAAAGGGTTGTCGGTCCGGATGATTCACGATGGAATCAGAAACACTTTGGATGCAGGGATCAGTCCTGGATACAATATTATTTTCGGCAACATCGGCGAAACTCGCGAGTCTCTGCAGCTGGGAGTAGATTTTCTTCTTAAGTTCAGTGATTTTTCCCAAATGCGCACAATTCGGCCAGTCACACCATATCCTGGTTCGCCTTTGTATTATCACGCCATTGAAAAGGGCCTCCTTAAGGGATGTGAGGATTTTTACGAAAATAAACATCTCAACTCAGACCTCCTGTCGATAAATTTTACCGATATGAGTGATGAAGTGGCTCATCTTGCACTGTTTGAAGCAAACAGGACTCTGATTGATGCTTATTTTGGGCATGCTCGGGATAGCGTTATTGCACGGGCTCGTAAGCTGTACGTAGAGCGAGATGAAACGTTTCGTGGTTTCCGACATGGTTAATTTCGGTATTGCACTGCTTGGTTGTTCCAAGGAAGGTGCGATTGATTGTCTGGTGTACTCGATTATGCCTGTCCATGTTATATCGTCGTTGGCGGCGCTTGAAATCTAACGATCTTCTTGATGAATGTGTGTCCAAAGGAAGCATAAATGGCTGAGTTTAAATGTTTAATCCATATAATTTCGCCGACACATTTGGTCGCCGCTATATGTGCTGTAAAAACATTACATCCTGAGGAGTCCGTTAAGGTTACGGTCTTAATAAATCACCCATATCTGCCATCAGAGACTATGGAAGAAACGGTTAAAATAATTAACATATTATCAAATAGTTTTGCAATTATAGACAGAATAGTACTTATTACAAAAGACGATACTGCGAAACTGCTAAAATCAGAGAATTTATCAGATGTTATAGAAAAACTAACAAAAATGATTGGGCTTGATTACTTTGATGAATTTTACTATACCGTAGATTTTGTGATTGATATATTCAAGTACTTGTGTCTTGCCTATCCAGCAGCACAAAGAATATGTTTTGGAGATGTTTTTGGGAATGTTTATGAAAAAGACTATGTTATGGGTTTATTGTCAGTAGAGGACATAAATAGGAATTCGATTCTAAGAATAAAAAATTACTTAGGCACCATATATGGTAAAGTAAAGAGCATTATCTATCAATCTGTGAAGGGTGATATAAGATCTGATGTCGGATTATATGAGCATAAATTGCCATCTGGAAATAATTTTTACATAGCGCATAAATCAGTATTGATATTGCCAGTAGACCAGTCTGGTAATTTCTTGAATAAATTAGAGTTAATTGTATGCAATAGACAACTATTCGACCATATATTATCCCAATTTATATTAAATAGTAATTTATTGCAGGAATATATCAATAGTTTGATTGTAAAATATGTAACAAAAAAAATTTATATTATCCTGACAGACAATTTTGCTGAGGGTAATTTTATTGATTTTGACCATGAAATTGATATGTGGTGTTCAGTCATAAGAGAGAATATCCCATTGGGGAGCGTAGTTCTGATTAAATCTCATCCTAATGAAGTATTGCCAAGGAATGACCGCATTATTAAAAAATTATCGACTGATTATGGCGTCGTCGCTCTGGATGCTAAATATAGGAGGTATCCAATTGAGCTTTGGAAGAAACTGGTGATGTCGTCTGAAGTAGTTTGCATGTCTTATCCAATGCTATCTCTTAAATATATATATGATATTGATGTAATTAACCCAATGACAGATGAGTTTATAGAAAAGTGGTTTCCACCGTGGACGTGGAATTCATTCAAAAACAGCTGTAGGCTCTATTCGGAACCATTTGCAAGGCTTAAATATTGGGATGGTAAATCTATTTTATGGTCCGGACAATAAAGTATAAGTATGTCTAATTAGCATGGGGTCTTCTATGAAGTTACATGAAATATATGCTAATGGCATGTCGATATATCCTCCTAGTTTTTTAGATAAATTGTATAAACGATATTTAAATAGCAAATTTAAGAAATTAGGCCGTAATTCTTACGTTGCTTATCCAGCCACCATACGTAATCACCAAGCAATTGATATAGGTGACGCTGTTTTCATAAGAGAACATTCTTGGCTAAATGTGACTGATAGCAGAAAAGATGGAAGAGCAAGTTTGATAATAGGAGATGGATGTTATATAGGAAGATTTGCTCAGATTAATGCTTACTGTGATGTCTTAATTGAACCCTATGTTTTGTTAGCAGATCGAGTTTTTATAAGCGACGTAGACCATAGCTATAATAATACTGATGTTCCGGTTATGTACCAAGGAATCACGGAACAAAAACCTGTAAAATTATGTTCAGGGTGTTGGATAGGTATAGGTGCGGTAATTATGCCTGGGGTAACAATAGGAAGTAATTCTGTCGTAGCAGCAAATGCGGTTGTAACAAAGGATGTACCAAGTGGAGTAATTGTTGGCGGTATTCCTGCAAAAATAATTAAATCAATAAGATAATATTATGGTGAGAAATGTCAAAAAAAATTCTCGTAACAGGCGCTGACGGTTTTATCGGGTCACATCTTTCCGAGGAATTGGTGCGCCGGGGTCATGATGTACGGGCGTTTGTACTTTATAACTCGTTCAACTCCTGGGGGTGGCTAGACGACGCCGAACTGGAAATCAAAAAGTCCCTCGATGTTTTTTGCGGCGATATTCGTGATCCGCACGGCGTGAAGAAATCCATGGAAGGGTGTGACATGGTGCTCCACCTGGCGGCGCTTATCGCCATCCCTTATTCTTACCACTCCCCCGACACTTACGTAGACACTAACGTCAAGGGTACCCTCAATGTATTACAGGCCGCCCGCGAACTGGGGGTGTCCCGCGTGGTTCATACCTCTACCAGCGAGGTCTACGGCACGGCCCGCTTTGTGCCGATTACCGAAGATCATCCTTTGCAGGGGCAGTCTCCCTACTCAGCATCAAAGATCGGCGCCGATCAGATGGCTTGCGCTTTCTATTCCTCCTTCAATACCCCGGTGGTGACCATACGCCCCTTCAACACCTATGGCCCCCGCCAATCGACACGGGCGGTAATCCCCACCATAATCACCCAGATTGCCGCAGGTAGTCGCACCATCAAGCTCGGATCACTGCATCCGACCCGTGATTTCAACTTTGTTGCCGATACGGTCAACGGCTTCATTGCTGCGTTGAAGGCGGAGCATGTTTTGGGTGAGGTGATAAATATCGGCAGTAATTTCGAGATTTCCATCGGAGAGACGGTGCAACTAATCTCCGAGGTCATGGGAGTGCAGGTTGCCATCGAAGCCGATGATGTACGGGTACGGCCTGAGTTGAGTGAAGTTGAGCGGTTATGGGCTGATAATGGCAAAGCGCTGAATTTGCTCGGTTGGAGTCCTGCCTACGCGTGTCGCGAGGGGTTCGCACGTGGTCTGAAGGAGACCGCTGAATGGTTCAAAAATTCTGACAATCTGCGAAGGTACAAGGTCGGTGACTACACGCTATGAGCCTCCTGGATCAATCTGCTCTACTCGCGGCTTTGCGCGGCGTTCTGGGAACCAGTGAACGCACAATTGCACTGCATGAGCCGAGCTTCAAGGGGAGCGAGTGGCAGTATGTGAAGGAATGCCTAGACAGTGGTTGGGTCTCTTCGGTCGGCAAATTCGTGGACCGTTTCGAGGAGGACCTTGCCGCATACACCGGCGTGCGCCGGGCGGTCGCAGTGGTGAACGGCACCGCGGCATTGCACATCTGCCTGAAACTGGCCGGGGTGGAAAATGGTGATGAAGTACTCATCCCGTCGCTGACTTTTGTCGCTACAGCCAATGCCGTGGCCTACTGCGGGGCGGTTCCACACTTTGTGGAGTGCGATGAGCGGACGCTGGGGCTTGACCCTGCCGCGCTCGGCCGTTATCTGGAAGAAATTGCCTGCCTCGGCCCTGAAGGCTGCATCAACTGGCTGACCGGCAAGCGCATCAAGGCGGTAGTGCCGATGCACACCTTTGGCCATCCGGTTGATCTCGATCCTCTCGTGGAGGTATGCAAACGATTCAAATTGGAACTTGTAGAAGATGCTGCGGAATCCTTAGGATCGTTCTACAAGGGTGTCCATACCGGTAACCAGGGCAGAATTTCGGCCTTGAGCTTCAACGGCAACAAGATCCTGACAACCGGCGGCGGCGGGGCTATCCTTACCAACGACGACGAGTTGGGGCGTTTGGCCAAGCACCTGACGACGACGGCGAAGGTGCCGCACCGCTGGGAGTTCAACCACGA
>WNGL01000803.1_pt1 | contig 38934 bp, 44 predicted proteins | sample 5400591 | NCBI WGS metagenome assembly WNGL01 (sample SAMN13153377, study PRJNA577476) | soil metagenome | isolation source: 80 cm soil or saprolite under Garry oak tree replicate 1 | place: USA:California | collected 2016-06-15
AAGGTTGACCTGACGACCGGCGCCTCGCACGTCGAGGAGATTCCCCGACGGCTCCTTGAAGAATACCTGGGAGGGCGCGGCCTCGGCGTGCGCCTGATGCGCGACTACTATCGGCTCGATCCGTTCGATCCCGACATGCCGCTGATCTTCGCCACAGGTCCCTTATGCGGCACGCCGGCTCCTACTTCCGCCCGCCTCTCCGTTGTTTCCCGTTCGCCGTTGACCGGCACGATCTACGATTGTTCCGCCGGGGGACGCTTTGCCTGGCGGCTGAAAGCGGCCGGCGTCGATGCGCTGTTCATCACCGGCAGAAGTCCCGTCCCGGTCATTGTGGCCATAACGCCAGACAAGGTTGAAATTGTGCCTGCTGCCCAGCTCTGGGGGTGCGACATCCCGACTACCGTCGCCGCGCTCAAGGAGCGGGGGAGCGTGGCCGCTATCGGCCCGGCCGGCGAGAACGGCGTCCTCTATGCGAACATCATGATGGGGGAAGGAAACTCGGTCGGGCGCGGCGGCATGGGCGCCGTCATGGGGAGCAAGAACCTCAAGGCGGTGACGGTGAACGGCGACCATAAAACTGCCATCGCCGATCCGGCGCTGTTCGACAAGGCCCGTCAGGATATCATGCGGCTGTTCAAGGCTTCCCCGGTCATCTTCGGCCCCTTGGGCATCTCCGAATTCGGCACCCCGGTGCTGGTCGACCTGATGGCGCAGCGGCGCATGGCGCCGACCGAAAACTTCCGCAAGACCTGGTTTGAACATTCCGCCAACTATTCCGCCCCGACCATCAAGGTCGCCTGCGGCGCCAGGAAGGACGGCTGCTACGGCTGCCCGATCCAATGTAAGAAATCGTCCAAAACCGGCAAACCGCTTCCGGAATATGAAACCGTTTCCCATTTCGGCGCGCTTAATAACGTCGAAGCGCTGCACACGATTATTACCGCGAACGATCTCTGTAACGAACTGGGGATGGATACCATAACGGCCGCGGCCACCCTTTCGGCCTGGGGTGAGATCAGGGGAGCATTCCCGACCGCCGAAGAGATACCAGGCCTGCTGGGTGATATCGCCCTGCGCCGGGGGGATGGCGAACTGCTGTCGCTCGGTTCCCGCCGCTTGGCGGAAAAGCTGGAGCGACCGGAACTGTCGATGAGCGTCAAGTCGCTCGAACTCCCGGCATACGACCCGCGCGGAGCATACGGCATGGCGCTGGCGTACTGCACAAGCAACCGGGGCGGCTGTCACCTCCGCGCCTATCCGATCTCTCACGAAATCCTGCGCAAGCCGGTGCCTACCGACCGCTTTTCATTTTCCGGCAAGGCCCGCATCATCAGCATCGCCGAGGACACCAACGCCGCCGTAGATTCCCTCGTCGCCTGCAAGTTCGCTTTCTTCGGCGCCAGCCTGGAGGAGTACGCCGAGCTGCTGACCGCCGTCAGGAGTGGAATATTCACCGCAGCGCCTCAAGGAGATCGGCCGCCGCATCGTGATGACCGAACGCTTTCGATGATACGGGATTTCTGGACAAACTGCCGTGAATATTTTCGAGTTTTACAAATGTAAGGCTCATGCGATAATGTAACGAAAGCAACTACAGGAAAATGTTATCTATCAGCCTGAATTCACATAGAAAATCGGAGCATACCAATGCCTATTGATTTTTCCCCGCTGGAGAAAGCCATTATCAGCCTCAACCGCGCCCTTGCCAGGGCACGTGATGCGCACGGCGACGAAGAACTTCGTGATGCCTGCATACAACGATTTGAATATACTTTCGAACTCTGTTGGAAAATGCTTAAACGACAGTTGGAACAGGAGATCCCCAATCCGTCGGAGGTTGACGGCTTCAGTTACCGTCATCTCTTCAGGATTGGCGCTGAACGTGGACTGGTTCAGGACGTTGAAGCATGGTTTGATTATCGCGAACGCCGTAACATTACCTCTCACACCTATGATGAAGAAAAAGCCGCCAGAGTATTTGAAGCGTTGCCTGCTTTTGCCGAACATGCTGAAGAACTGCTTGCCTGCCTGAAAGAAAGTTCCGGAAGAAATTGATGGATCTCAAACCTGAACAGCTCAAAATCGTCTGCAACATTCTTGCTCGCCACCTCCCAGGACGCGAGGTGTTGATATTCGGTTCCCGTGCCACCGGCAGAGCCAAACCTCATTCGGATATTGATCTTGTCATAATGGGTGATGAGCTGCTGCCGGTCACAACGATAAGAATACTGCGCGATGCGTTTGATGACAGTGATCTCCCGTTTCAGGTTGACCTTGTGGAGTGGGCGGGGACAAGTGAGGAGTTCAGGAAGGTGATTGCCGTTACGGCTAGGCCGCTTGGAGGAGAAGTGGTAGAAAAATAGCCGACATGCGGTTAATTACCATGGACAGCCAAATTGTGGATATTGCTGGGAGACAAAAACATCTACGCATAAGGCAAAACCGTGAACCTCTTTAAAAACCTCCTCTCAAAAACCCCCTCCCCTTCCCCCAAATCCGGCGGCAACAAAGGCACCGGCGAACTGGGCGAAGAGGTGGCCGCAAATTTCATGATTGCACGCGGCTACCGGGTTCTGGAGCGCAACTTCCGCTGCAAGGGAGGCGAAGTTGATATTATCGCCCGCGACCCCGGTGACAAGAGCCTGGTCTTTATCGAGGTTAAGGCACGACGCGGGCTTTCATACGGTGTACCGCAACTGGCGGTAACCCCGTTCAAGCAACGCCAGATTTCCAAGGCGGCGCTGACCTGGCTATTGAAAAACCGGATGCACGACCACGACGCACGGTTTGACGTAATCGCCATTCTGCTGCATACTGACGGCCAGCACGCCATCGAACACATCAAAAACGCTTTTGATCTGGCGTATTAGTACGCATAAAAGGAGTCACCATGGATTTCACCGCTGTTCTGGCTCAAATAAAACCGAAACTCGGCAGTATTGCCGATAACTTGGCAATCATTGAAGGGGAGATCGCAAAAGCGCGGGAGGCGAAGGCCGACCTGATCATCTTCCCTGAACTGGCGATGACCGGCTATTTCCTGAAAGACCTCGTGCCGGAAGCGGCGCGGCGCATCGACTCACCAGAAATCCTGAAGCTGATCGAACTTTCCCGTGGCATATCCATAGCCATAGGCTTTGTCGAAGAGACCGACGACTACCATTTTTACAACTCGGCGCTTTATCTTGAGGACGGCGCGATCCGTCACCTGCACCGCAAGGTTTATCTCCCGACCTACGGCCTGTTTGATGAACAGCGCTATCTAGCTCACGGCGAATCTTTCCGGGCCTTTGATACGAAGTTCGGACGTTTCGGCATGCTTATCTGCGAGGATATGTGGCACCTGTCGGCCTCCTATATTCTCGCGATGGATGGCGCTACTACGCTGATCTGCCTTTCAAGCAGTCCCGCTCGCGGCATTGAAGGCGATTCGCTGGGATCGGCCTCGGCCTGGCAAAAATTGGTCTCGACCACCGCCCTGTTTCTCAACTGCCGGGTTCTGTACTGCAACCGGGTCGGTTTCGAGGATGGTGTCAACTTCTGGGGAGGGTCGGAATATGTTGCTCCGTCGGGTGAATCGATCGTCCGCGGCAAACTGCTGGAGGAGGATTTCGTCACCGCCAGGGTCGATGAAGGGGCGCTGCGCCGCGAACGCATCTTCTCACCGATGATCCGTGACGAGAACCTGTTTGTGACGATGCAGGAGCTCCGGCGCATCGCACACGAAAGGGGGCGATGATGACCGGATTGCACGCCAACACGGAATTACTGAGAAAACTTCTGGTCGGCTTCGTACGGGATGAAGTGCGTAAAGTCGGAGTCGGCAAGGCAGTGCTGGGGCTTTCGGGGGGGATCGATTCGGCACTGGTCGTTTTTATCGCCGCGGAAGCGCTCGGTCCCGAGAACGTTCATGCGGTCTGCATGCCTTACAAAACCAGCAATCCCGAGAGCGAGGCACATGCCCGCCTCGTTGCTGAGTCCTGCGGCGTCAACTTTTCGGTACTGCCGATAACGGCGATGGTTGATGCCTATTTCACCATGTTCCCCGACGCTGATAATATGCGCCGCGGCAACAAGATGGCCCGCGAACGGATGACGGTTCTTTTTGATCACTCGGCGCTGCTGCGCGCCCTGGTACTAGGCACCAGCAACAAAACCGAGCTGCTCCTTGGATACGGCACCCTCTACGGCGATATGGCTTCGGCCTTGAATCCGATCGGCGACATTTACAAAAGCCAGGTCTGGCAGCTCTCCGCCGCGATGGGAATACCGAAAGAGGTCATCGAGAAGCAGCCCTCCGCCGACCTCTGGGCCGGACAGACCGATGAAGAGGAACTGGGATTTTCGTACCGTCAGGTTGATGAGCTCCTGTACCTGATGGTGGACCAGCGTTTGACGAAACCGGAACTGGTTGCCGAAGGCTTTGAAGAGGATTTTATCGATTCAATCTACTTGAAGATTCAGAATTCCCATTTCAAACGACGCCTTCCGGTTATTGCCAAGGTTTCCAACCGTACGATCGACCGCGATTTCAGATATGCGAGGGACTGGGGAAAATGACAAATTGGTCCGACGGCATTCTAGTCTATTCGACTGAATCGGGGCGGGTAAAACAGAAGAGCCCCGCACCCAAACCAGCGGCTCAAAAGTCTGACGGCTTCGTGCGTTTGCGGCGTGAAGTCAAGGGACGGGGGGGCGGCACCGTGATTGTCATCAGCGGCATCCCGCTTCCCGCATCGGAGACCAGGGAACTGGCGGGGGCGCTGAAGAAAAAATGCGGCTGCGGCGGTACCGTCAAAGATGGCGTTATCGAGATCCAGGGAGATCATCGCGATGTACTGTCGGCGGAATTACAGGCCCGCGGCTTCAAGGTGAAACTGGCGGGCGGATGAGTGAAGAGTGATGCAAAGCCCATGATCTGGCCGATCATGGGCTTTTTTTTTGTGCCGGGTCACCGTTTAATCGTCATCGGCTCGCTCCTGCCGATTTCCGTTCTGTTCCACCACCGTCCGCTGGCCCGTCTGGTGGCCGGATCGGTAAAATGATAGCGATAGACCACCAGCCGGATGTAGTCCGGAGGTGCAGGAGTGAAAGGGGTCGAGCGAAACAGCCCCAGAACCGCGGGAGATCCTTCCAGCAGCCGCTGCACCAGCCTGGAAAGCCAGGCTTCCATGTAGGCAGGATTGAGGGCCGCGAACCACATCTGCCAGTCCAGACGGGGCTGATGAGGTGCGGCCTGCCGGGGCGGGCGGGTCGGATCGCCCGGTTTCCAGCGAAACTCGTAGGGTAGCCAAACCTTCAGGTCTCTGCTCCCTTCGATGGTGAATTCGTACCGTTCGGTGGTCATGACGGCGAACAGGCCATAGGGGTTTGATATCTGCCATCTTCCGCACAGGGACAGGATGCGCGACACCCAATGAGGCCGCAAGAAGAGCCGGACAATCTGCAAAATGTTCAACAGGATAAAAACGATAAAAACTCCAAAGACTGCTCCGGCCAGCGCATCCGGGAATGAGGCGTTTATGGCCGCCGGCATGCTTAGTCCGAGCATCCCCAGATAGCGGTCTTCCAGCAGAGGTACGGCCAGTAAAACAGTCAGACAATTGAAGAAGCCGTAGTTTCCGGTCAGGATGATCAGCCCCTGGAAGAATGCCAGCAGACAAAAGCTGGCCAGCTTGAGCGGCGCCGTTCCGAGGGCCAGGAACGGGACGATCAGCTCGAAAAGGAATGTCCCCAGGGTGGATAGTTTCTGAACCCTTTCCGGCAGCTGATGGGCATACCATGAGAAGCGATTGGGGATCGGTTGAGTCTCGTAATGAAAGCACATGGCCCGCAGGTTACGCCAGTTCGGATCATGGCTGGTCAGCTTGACCGTGCCGGCCGAGAGCATGAAACGGAAGAAGAAGAGTTGATAGGCCAGACAGACAGCCGGCGAGGATGGTGTCGCCAGTGGGAGGAAGATAGTCATGAAACCGGTTTCCAGCAGAAGTGCATCCCACTGAAAGGAGAGGAATTCCTGCCCCAGCGAAGCAAACGAAAGATAGATCAGCCAGAGCAGAATCAGCGCCGGCAGCGGCGGCAGGCCCGCCAGCAGGTAGATCGACAGACAGACCCCCACCCCTGCGCAGGATGTTATAAATGTATCGCTTGCGCTGAACCAGAAGATACTCGGAAAACGGAGAATGCCTGGCAATCCCCTCTTCCGCTGCAACTCTGACACAAGTTCGTGAATGGGCAGGATCCCTTTCAAGCAGTACAGACCCTTCACCTGGACCAGCAGCGACACAAAGGCCATCAGGTAGACCAGACCCAACAGCTGCGGAAAATAGCCGATGGCTATGGAGTATGACGCAGCGGAGTTCATCGCGGCCTACTCCTTTCCGACCCGGCATGAACCGCAGAAGAGCTGTAACGGAAAATCGGGTGTGGTCAGCATCGGGAATATTCCTTTCTTCCTTGCATCATTATAACCCCAAACAAGCTCGCAGCTGATAATTTTAAGGTCCCGTGAAACTGGTTACGAAGGCATAACCTTAGTACAGATTCTATGCTATTATAGAAGTACAAAAGAACGGCCAGACTTGAGTTAACGGTTTTTCTCGGAAAAGGAGGTGTTATACATGGCAAGCTTTTACGATACTGCAAATGCTTCGGATTTAAAGCGGGTTGAAGGATTGTTGAAAAAAGGCGGCATTGTTTATACCGTTCGAGCGCTAGGAACAAGTACGGCCTTGAAAGAGTTCCAGGTGGCCGAAGAAGATCTTGCGGATGCTGAAAGGATTTTGTGCAGTTCGACCCGTGGAAATAATTAAAGGCTGGAAATGCAGCTTCACACTGCAGGGGGATGCGATCATGATCAGCGCTGAAATCAAACGCTTCGTCGAAGCGCGAAGGGTGGCAATGGTAGCCTCGACCGATGTTGACGGGCGTCCGCATCTGTCGCTCGGTAGCGACATCAAGGTTCTGGATGGTGAACACCTGCTGTTCGAAAACTGGTTCTGCCAGACCACACTCCGGAATGTCGAGCAGAACCGGCAGGTTGCCGTCGCGGTGATGGCACATGATTCGAGAACCGGCTACCAGTTCATCGGTAGCGTGGTGCATGGGTTCGATGTAGCCCTATTGGACGGCTATACTCCCGATGCGCTACCGGTGAGTGACCTGCAGGCCTTGACCCGATTGGTTGTGAGGGTTAAGGAGGTGTTGGCCTTCTGCACCGGGATACACAACGACCTTCCGGTCGGGGGTTGATGCCTCCCAATAAACGCGAAGCAAGTGACGATCGTTACTTGAATGTTTTTATTATGTAATCTGCTATTGCGTGTGCCTCTTTATCGGACAACGTATTTTTGTCGAAGGTTGTCATCCCTTCACCGGGCTTGCGCATTTTCTTGACGATATCCTTGGCCGTTTTGATCCCGTTTCTTTCGCGGTCAGTACGGGAAAGAGTCTTATCGGCCTTGATCATGTTGCCTCCGTCGGCATGGCACGCGGCACAATGTTCCTTGAATTTGGTTTCACCCATATTGTCGGCGGCATGGAGTGGAGTCTGCCACAGCAGGAGGCCAATAACGGCACAGGCTGCCGCAGTCGCGATTGCCGATGCTCCGGCTGTAAAATTGTTAAGCAGTTCAATACGGCTGAAATTCATATAAACCTCCAGGGATTTGGTTGAATCCGGATTACTCAATCAATCTGTTCGACCAGATAGTTTTGTATTCCCATTTGAGAGATCTGTTCAATCTGGGCCTCGATCAGGTCGATATGCTCCTCTTCTTCCTTGAGAATCGATTCAAGGAGTTCGCGACTGCCGTTGTCACCGACTTCCACGGCCGCGCGGATGCTCTCGTTGTAACCGCTGATAGCAGCGACTTCAGCGGCATGATCGTATTTGTACATCTTCGGGACTTCGCTGCCGATATGGATTTTGTTGAGTTTGCTGACAATCGGAACGCCATCCAGAAAGAGGATCCGGGCGATCAGCTTTTCGGCATGCTTCATTTCATCGATGGAGCGCTTGAAAATCATGTCGTGAAGTTTTTTGAAGCGCCAGTTTTCGCACATCTCGGCATGGACAAAGTACTGGTTGATGGCGGTCAACTCCTCCGCCAGACGTGCATTCAGGTGAATGATTACTTGCTCGTTTCCCTTCATAATTTCCCCCTTTGATTGGTATGTGCTGCAACTGTACCTTCTATTTCCAGCAGATGCAGGATACCGGACAGACATCTATGGCCTGCTGCTGGATATCCTCTTCCGATGCGCCGTCCGGGTCGAAACATTCCGCCTTGCCGTTGTCGCCGAAGCGGAATACATCGGGAAGGTTGTTGACACATATTCCGCAACTGATGCACATATCCTGATCTATAAATGGCTCTCTTGACATATCGTCTCTCCTTTGTTCCTTACGGTGGTCTGATTACTCAATGAATATAATATGGCAGGTTAGGCGGCGGCATCCGCTACTTAAACCGGGAGACAACCTTATCCAAAGCGCTCTTAAACTCGGAGGCCGCCTTTTCCACCCCGTCCTTCATCGTATCCCAGGCTGCACTGCTTTCTTTTTGCAGTTCAGTCAATTTCTCTTTCACGAGACCTTTTTTCTGGCGGAGGTCCCCGATTACCCTCATCAATTCGCTCCTGGTCTCTCCTGAGGCCTCGGCTGCTTTATTCTCCAGCATTTCTATCTTCGCCTTCCATTCTTTCAGTTGCGCTTCAAACTTCTCACGGTAAGCCTCCATCTTGTCCATGACGTCTCTCCTTTAGGCAAAATTACCCGGTTCCGTGTGATTTCAGATTCTAAAGTTTACATGCAAATTTTCAAAGTTCAAGCCAAGCGCTGGTATATTTTTCTGATGACTCTCGGCGGCAGAGCGACCGGTTCATGCTTACTTAATGAATAGACTTAATCGCCATCCCCACCCGCCACTTAACCTGCTGATGCCCTGTCCCAGTCAGTTTGTTTCCTTGACCTTTTAAGGTTTATTGTGATATAGAATTATATTCTTTTGGGATAAGCGAGCTTGGCGGAATTGGTAGACGCACTAGCCTTAGGAGCTAGCACCGAGAGGTATGGGAGTTCGAGTCTCCCAGCTCGCACCATTCGGATTTCCCGATGTTTGTTCGAAGTTCTTCATATACAAACATTACATTTCACTATAGAAGAGGATAGATACCATGCAGGTTCACGTCGAAGACATCAGTTCGGTTCAAAAAAAGATTACTATCGAAATTCCGGCAGAACGGGTTAATAAAGAGATCGACAAGGCGTATTCAGCGATCCAGAAAAAAGCCAAGATCCAGGGCTTCCGGCCCGGCAAAGCCCCGATGCAGCTCATCAAACGCACCTACAGCGACGCCATGCGCGATGATGTCATGCGCCGTCTATACCAGGAGACTCTTTACAAAGCGCTGGACGAGCACAAGGTTGAACCGCTCGACGCTCCCACCATCGAAAGCGACATACTCGAACCGGGCATCCCGTTCAAATACAGCGCCATCATCGAAGTCATGCCGCAGATACTACTGAATGAGCACACCGGCCTGATCGTCAAGAAAGAGATATATGTTTCCAAACCGGAAAGCATCGATGGCGAGCTGAAGCGCATGCAGGAAAACATGGCGCAGCTTATTCCGCTTGAAGAAGGCGCAATCGTTGAAAACGGCCACACCGTTTCTGTCGATTATTCGATTGTGGTTGACGGTTCTCCGGAGGAAAACAGCGGCAATCAGAGTGCGGAGGTCGAGATCGGGACGAACCGGCTTATCCCCGGCTTTGAAGAGCAGCTGATCGGGCTTAAATCAGGTGAATCAAAGGAATTTGCTCTCGACCTTCCTGCAGGTGGAGACAGCACCGAATCCGCCGCGAAGAGGGGCCTGTTTTCGGTTAAAGTAAATGAAATCAAGCGCAAGGAGCTCCCAGAACTGGATGACGAGTTCGCACAGCAGTTCGGCGAATACGACACCATGGATGAGCTGCGGGCCAAAATGGTCGAGTACCATGAGAAGCATGAAAAAGAGCGTATCGAAAACGAGTTCAAAGAGCGGCTTATACAGGAGCTGATCAGGAATAATCCGCTGGATGTCCCTGAATCAATGGTAAAGCGGCAGTTGGACCACATGTTCGAAAACCTCAAAAACCGTCTCAAAAGCCAGCAGATGTCACTCGAAATGATGGGGCTCGATGCAGAAGGCTTTCGTGCACGCTTCCGTGATGATGCCATTGACAAGGTCAGAGGCGGTTTACTGCTGATGGCGTTGGTGGAAAAAGAGAATATTACCGTATCCGACGATGATCTGACTGCTCATTACGAAAAGATTGCCGCCGGGAACCCCGATATGCTCGATCGTATCAAGGAATATTACACATCCAACCAGAATGCCAAAAATTCGATCATCTCGGAAATAAAGGAGGATAAGGCCATCTCTTATCTGATTGAACATGCCGTGGTCACCGAAGTCGACGCAGAGCAACTCAAAGCAGCCTAAGGAGACAAACCATGTATATCCCTATGGTTGTAGAGCAGAGCGGCAGAGGTGAACGTGCCTATGATATTTATTCCCGGCTGCTTAAAGAGCGGATCATTTTTCTAGGCGGAGCGATTGACGATACGGTAGCCAACCTCATCATTGCCCAGATGCTGTTCCTCGAGGCGGAAGATCCGGACAAAGATATCCACCTGTATATCAATTCGCCGGGAGGCGTTGTCACCGCAGGGATGGCAATCTTCGATACCATGCGGTATATCAAGGCTCCCGTCTCCACTATCTGTGTCGGACAGGCGGCATCAATGGGAGCAATCCTGTTGACAGCCGGTGAAAAGGGAAAACGCTTCAGCCTCAGTCATTCACGGATCATGATACATCAACCGCTGGGAGGGTTCCAGGGGCAGGCAACCGACATAAGTATCCACGCCAAGGAAATCCTGCGGATGAAAGACGAGTTAAACGGAATTCTGGCTGAACTGTCCGGTCAGAAAAAAGAGAAGGTTGAAGCGGATACTGAACGCGACTTTTTTATGTCCGGCGAAGATGCAAAAGAATATGGTCTGATTGACGCAATCTTTACGCGTAAACAGAGCTCTGGAGACACAATATGAGCCGTCGTGACGAAGTGCAGGAACACCTGACCTGCTCTTTCTGCGGAAAGTGCCAGGAAGACGTAAAAAAACTTATTGCCGGACCCGCCGTTTTCATCTGTGATGAATGCATTGAACTATGTAATGACATCATTGCCGAAGAGATGAAACTTGAAGAGGCCACCGGCCCGGATCTGAAAAAGCTTCCCAAACCGCGTGAAATAAAAGACATTCTGGATGAATATGTTATCGGCCAGGAAATGGCCAAGAAAGTCCTGTCCGTCGCGGTCTACAATCATTACAAACGTATTGAAACCGGCGGCAAACCGGGCGATGTCGAAATGCAGAAAAGCAATATTCTGCTGCTAGGACCAACCGGCTCCGGCAAGACTCTCCTCGCCCAAACGCTGGCCCGGATTCTAAAAGTGCCATTTGCAATGGCTGATGCAACCAATCTTACCGAAGCCGGGTATGTCGGGGAAGATGTCGAAAACATCATCCTCACACTGCTGCAGGCGGCTGATTACGACGTGGAACGCGCCCAGAAGGGCATTGTCTATATTGATGAGATTGATAAAATCGCCCGAAAATCCGACTCACCTTCGATAACGCGCGATGTATCGGGTGAAGGGGTTCAGCAGGCACTTCTCAAGATCATCGAAGGTACCGTTGCCAGCATTCCGCCCAAAGGGGGCAGAAAGCATCCTCAACAGGAATTCATGAAAGTTGATACTACAAACATCCTCTTTATCTGCGGCGGTGCATTTGCCGGACTGGAAACTGTTATTCAGCAGCGGATAGGAAAAAAATCACTCGGCTTTGGAGCTGACATCAAGAAGCGTGACGAGAAGAAGCTTGGTGAACTGCTTAAGAGCCTGACTCCGGAAGACCTTCTCAAATACGGCTACATCCCTGAATTCATCGGCCGTCTCCCCATGCTGGCCACCCTGACCGAGCTTGATGAGGAGGCTCTGGTTCAGATTTTGAAAGAGCCGAAAAATTCTCTTGTAAAGCAGTATCAGAAGCTTTTCGAGCTGGAGAAAGTGCGCCTGCGGTTCACCGACGGATCTTTGATTGCGATCGCCAAGGAAGCCCTGAAACGCAACACCGGTGCACGCGGATTGCGGGCGATTCTGGAAAATTCCATGCTCGATATCATGTACGAAGTCCCGTCTCAACCGAATGTACAGGAAGTCGTCATCAATGAAGATGTCATATACCACAAAGAAAAGCCGATTATCGTCTATGAGCAGGAATTAAAAGAGGCTGCCTGATTTTAGCTTGTAATTCAACGCGTTAGACATTTTTTATCTGTACAGCCAGCTAAATTTGGCCATATTATTATTACGAACACGCTCAAGCGCCCATAATATGCATGTTTGCACGAAAAAACACTTGACACAATTTAAGAACATCTGCTAAACAGTGTCTCGCTTCGTATTAACCATTCAAAACTTTGGAGGTGTAACGTGACAAAAGCAGAATTGATCAGTTCAGTAGCAGAGCAGGCCGGCCTGAAAAAAGTAGAAGCAGAAAAAGCCGTTTCCGCATTTATCGCCAGTGTAACTGCTGCCCTGAAAAGCGGAGATAAACTCAGCCTTGTCGGTTTCGGTACATTCTCTACTGCTAAACGTGCTGCCCGCAAAGGCCAGAATCCTCAGACAGGCAAGAAGATTGATATTCCTGCCGCAACTGTTCCTAAGTTTAAACCGGGTAAAACACTGAAAGAAGCTGTAAACGTTGCACCTAAGAAAAAGAAATAGTTTTTCTGTATAACGCTGAGGGGTTGTAGCTCAGTTGGTTAGAGTGCCAGCCTGTCACGCTGGAAGTCGCGGGTTCGAGCCCCGTCAACCCCGCCATAAGTTAGGGCGAATAGCTCAGCTGGGAGAGCGCCAGCCTTACAAGCTGGATGTCACAGGTTCGATCCCTGTTTCGCCCACCAATAAAAAAGGGAGTTAGGCTTTAATGCCTAGCTCCCTTTTTTTATACCTTGCCCAGGAAATCCTGCACAGGAGTACGCCATACGAGGACATGATAGAAACGAAGCCACCCTGTGTGTTTTATATCTACGCCATGATCTTTTCTATCGCGGGAACAGCTGAGACTGGCAACTGATCTGTATGTGCTTCTGACGGTCTATGGACAGCCTGGAGGCTCTTGGGGGATACGACGGGGGTTGTTCGCCACTTTTTCAAATGGACCAATTGTGGAGGGTTTTGGCAGTAACACCGAAGTATTCATGGCATTGCCGTATGTGCCGATGATTTGTCGACTGACATGATTATTGATGCCGAAGTAGCCCTTATCATCTTGATGAAGATGGAGGCTGCACACAAAGAAACAGGGACTCAACCTTTCGGCTGAGTCCCTGTTTATATTGGTCGGTGCGACAAGATTTGAACTTGCGACCACTAGACCCCCAGTCTAGTGCGCTACCAGGCTGCGCTACGCACCGATAAAACTACCCTATAATAAATCGCGTAATACTTTCAGCTCATTCCGAACCGCTTTTAAAACTTCGCCATAATCCGTAACAGCGGCACTATCGAAAAGATCCTCTGCTTTAATTAGTTTTCCTTTCGAAGTGATGCGCTTTTTTACACCCTCAATGGTAAACTTTTCGTCGTACAGCAGATGCTTGACCTGTAAAACAAGATCAACTTCGTTTTTTGAATACAAACGCTGACCGGAACTGCTTTTCACCGGCTTGAGAAATGGAAATTCAGACTCCCAAAAACGCAGTACTGAAGTTCTAACTCCGGCAACTTCGGCAACTTCGCCAATTTTAAAAAACAATTTTTCCGGAAGTGCTGAAACCATTGAGGAGTAAGCCTGCACTGTTACCTATTTAACTTCAGCGTTTATGGCGTTTTTCAATACCTGACTTGGCTTGAATGTCAGGATTCTACGGGCATTTATTGTTATGGTTTCGCCAGTCTGCGGATTACGGCCGCGGCGGTCGGCCTTCTGTTTCACAACAAAATTGCCAAAACCGGCAATCTTGATTTTCTCACCGGATTCCAGGGTTACTTTAAGAAGTCCAAAAACAGTTTCCACCATTTCGGCGGATTCTTTTTTCGAAAAACCGATTCTTTGATGTATGCGTTCAACTATGTCTGCTTTTGTCATAAATACCTCAATCTTTACCGGTTAATACGCTGAATCAAAAGGAGAAATTTTATAGCACAGGGGCTTCTATTACGCAATAAGTTTTATCGTACAGTTACTTGTAATTTGTTTATCAAATTAGCGATTATTTTTGCATGAAGAGCGGAAATTTCCTCTTCGGCAAGTGTACGCTCAAAAGAGCGGTATCTGATGCGCACAGCGATGCTTTTATACCCCTCCGGGACACCCTTACCGCGATAGACATCGAAGATTTGGACATGCTCTATCTCGTTTGATTTTTCCGTTCTGATGCAGTCTATGATTTTGACTGCCGCTAGATCTTCCGGAATCAGCATTGCAATATCTCGAGTGCTGTCTGGAAACCGGGAAGGAGCAGCTATCGTTTTTTTTGTTCGTGACAGCTTAACAAGTTTTTCAAAATCGAGCTCAAAACAGAATACAGTTTTTTCAATTTCAAAGTTTTTCTGGACCGTTGGGTGCAGTTCGCCAACGGAACCTATACATTCACGACCTGCAAATACCCGGCTCGATTTACCGGGGTGATAATACGATTCCGGATTTTCAGCTGCCCATGAAACCCCACCGATATCCAGAAAATCAAGAACTGTCTCAACAATCCCCTTTGCGTCAAAGAAATCGACATTCTCATTGGGACGACTCCATCCGTCACCGTCACGGCTTCCGGTAATGGCTCCCACGATACAGAGCGGTTCCCGAGGCATCTCCTCCTGCTCCCCGGGAAGATAGACACGTCTCATTTCAAACAGCTTAAGGTCTAGTGAGCGGAAATTCATATTTCTGGCTGTTGTCTCCAGGAGACCCGGCAACAACGTGGTCCGCATTACAGATTGTTCATCTACCAGCGGATTGGCCAGCTTGATCGCAAGATGGCGTGGGTCATCGTGATTTAGGAGCAGCTTGCCGGCAGCATCGGGTGCGGTAAAACTGAAATTTATTATTTCGGTCATGCCGTTATTGACGAGCAGATCCCGTACCTTCTTTTCAATTTCCTGATGGCGTGTCGGCCTGTCCGAGACGACCCGGGCAATAGGCATTGTTTCCGGAATTTTATCATAACCGTTCAACCTGGCGATCTCTTCAATGAGGTCAATTTCGCGTTCTATATCGATTCGGTAATGCGGCGGAATTACGGCCACGGACCCGTCACTGTTCTGCGAAACCCGGCATTCCAGACGGGTCAGAATATCAATAATGGCGGCCCGTTCCAGGTCGATCCCGATCAGCTCATTTGCTTTTTCAGGGCGAAATGAAATTGCGGCCCGCTCGCTCTTGCCCGGGTACAGGTCAAGACATCCACACGCCGTGACGCCGCCGGCCAGCTCGACTATCAATGAGGCCGCCCTGTCAAGCGCACGGGCTACGTTATCTATATCGATGCCGCGTTCAAAGCGATGAGAAGATTCGGTATGCAGGCCAAGACGCTTGGCTGTCTTGCGAATGGCAGCCGGTTTGAAGAAAGCGCTCTCCAGCAGAATCGAGGTCGTACTGTTTTCTATTTCAGAGTTCAATCCCCCCATGATACCGGCCAGGGCGACGGGACGCTCGGCATCACAGATAACAAGATCAGCCGAAGTCAGCGTGCGCAGCTGATTGTCGAGAGTGGTAAACTGCTCACCATCTGCTGCCGTGCGCACGACAATTCTTTTTCCGGACAGACGATTGCAGTCGAATGCATGCAGAGGCTGACCCAATTCCATCATGATCAGATTGGTTACATCAACCACATTGTTTATCGAGCGTATTCCAATCGCGTTAAGGCGTTTTACCAGCCATTCCGGTGAAGGCGCAATCGTGCATCCCGAGATGTAACGGGCGGCATAGCGAGGGCATAGGTCCGTATTCTCGACGGCTACCCCGATGACCGATTCGACGGTCTCAGCTCCTTCAATAAGGGCGGTCTGAGGATACTTTAGTTTGAGACCAAGCTTGGCGGCAATGTCACGCGCAATACCGATTGCACTCAAACAATCCGAGCGGTTGGGAGTCAGGCCGATCTCGAACAGGGTATCCTTGCGACCGAGAGCGGTAAATACGGGCGTTCCTAGCGGTGCGATGCCGGGAGGCAGCACAATGATGCCGGCGCTCTCTTCGGCCAGACCCAGCTCCTTTTCGGAACAGAGCATTCCGCAAGACTCCTCGCCACGGATCTTTGACCGCTTGATTTTAAACTCTCCGGGCAGCACCGAGCCGATCTGGGCTAACGCGACCGTGTCTCCCTGCTTGAAGTTCTGGGCTCCGCATACGATATCCAGAGTCTCTTTACCGTTGTTGACGCGGCACACCGAAAGCTTGTCGGCATTTGGATGCTGTTTTTTTTCCTCCACCAGCGCCACCACAACGTCATCCAGACCTTCACCAAGCTTCTCCATGGACTCGACTTCGAGCCCAAGCATGGTCAGCAGCTCTGCAAGCTCGTCAGGCGTAGCATCAAAATCCACAAACTCTTTCAGCCAATTGTACGTAACGTTCATATCAATGCACCATGAATGTAAGTAGAGTTAGAACTGCCGAAGAAAACGGACATCATTTTCGAAAAGGAGGCGCATGTCGGAAATACCGTACTTTAACATTGCGATGCGCTCGATCCCCATGCCAAAGGCAAAACCGGAGATATTTTCAGCATCATACTGTACGTGACGATACACTTCCGGGTCCACCATGCCGGCACCAAGAATCTCAAGCCAGCCGCTGTTTTTACAGACCCGGCATCCCTTGCCGCCGCAGATGACACAAGCGATATCCACCTCTGCCGACGGCTCCGTAAAGGGGAAATAACTGGGGCGGAGCCTGACACCGGTTTTTTGTCCGAAAAGCTGGTTGGTGAACACGGTGAGGATGCCTTTAAGATCGCCGAAAGTAACTTTGGAGTCAACCATCAGCCCTTCGATCTGATGAAACATCGGAGAGTGTGTGGCATCTGAATCGCATCGGTATACGGTTCCGGGGGCTATGATGCGTACCGGAGGCTTCTGCTTGAGCATCGTGCGAATCTGTACCGGTGATGTATGAGTCCGCAGCAGCAGGTTGTTTTCAACGAAGAATGTATCCTGCATATCACGGGCGGGATGTTCGGGGGGGAAGTTAAGCGCCTCAAAATTGTACCAATCATGCTCAATCTCAGGCCCTTCGGCAACCGCAAACCCGAGTCCAGCAAAAATCGAGCAGATTTCTTCAATAACCAGGGATACCGGATGCTTGGTGCCTTTGAGCGGGCGGCGTCCGGGAAGAGAGGTATCAATCCGTTCCGATTGAAGGCGGACAGCTATAAGCTTTTCTTGTGCGGCGCCGATTGCCGCGCCGAGCGCCGACTCGATTTCATCCCGGACGGTGTTGACCAGCTGTCCTACGACCGGACGTTCCTCCGCCGACAGAGATCCCAGCCCCTTCATCAGAGCCGTCAGTTCACCCTTACGACCGAGCAGATTGATGCGAATTTCCTGAAGTTGCTCTACTGAGGACGCTGAGGCAATAGCCCGCAGGGCGCCATTTCTCAATTGCTCAAGTTGATCCCGCATAGTTGATTACCTTCGAGACAAATAGTAGTTACAGCTTGTATGCTGTACAAAAAAGGGAATGGGATCCAGTCCCATTCCCTTTCCTAAAACAAACTAACAAACAGTTCAGATACCGGCCATTGCCAGCGCCGCAATCTGGGCAAATCCATTCGGATCGGTAACGGCAATGTCAGCCAGAACCTTACGGTCGATCTGGACATTGGCCTTTTTAAGACCGAAGATGAACTTGCTGTAAGACAAACCATTGATGCGTGAAGCCGCATTGATTCGTACAATCCACAGGCTGCGGAAATCACGTTTTTTGACGCGGCGATCGCGGAAGGCATAATTTAAAGCCCGGTCCACCGCCTCTGTCGCACTGCGAAACAGCTTGCTCCGTGCGCCACGGTAACCTTTGGCAAGTTTCAATACCTTGTTGCGTCTGCGTCTCGCTTTAAACCCTCTTTTTACACGTGCCATACGTTACTACTCCTTCGTTGCTGAATTGGCCAGATCCACAAGGGGAGACAATTTCCTCATGGTTCTTGGCATTATGCATCTCTTCTCAAGAATGAGAGAGAAAACTGGTTATTTGTAAGGAATCAGACGGGCAATATTCTTCTGGTCAACGGCTGCAACCATGGAACCACCACGAAGATTACGCTTACGCTTACGGGTCTTGGGGGTCAGAATATGGCTGGTGAAAGCGCTTCCCCGTTTGATGCGGCCGGATGCTGATTTCTTGAAGCGCTTGGCAGCGCCTCGGTTGGTTTTAATCTTTGGCATGAGAAACTCCTTCTTAGTTGTAAGAACTTAACCTATACAGGCAATGTACCTTTATTTTTTAGGTTTTGGTGCAACAATCATATACATGTTACGCCCCTCGACCCTGGGCTGGTTTTCAATGACGCAGACATCCTGCAACTCTTTTGCAACTCTTTCAATTACCGCCCGACCAACATCCATATGGGTAATCTCGCGGCCACGGAATACAAGCGTAATTTTAGCTTTATTGCCTTCTTCAAGGAACCGCTTGACGTTGTTAATTTTGAATTCAAGGTCATGACTATCCGTCTTAGGCCGTAACTTTACTTCCTTCAACAACACATGGACCTGTTTCTTTTTTGCTTCCTGCAATTTTTTGCTCTGCTGATACTTGAACTTGCCATAGTCCATTATCCTGCAGACAGGCGGAACTGCCGTTGGTGAAACTTCAACAAGGTCCAGCTGCTGCTGTTCGGCCAGTTCGAGCGCCTGTGAAAGGGAAAGCACACCCAGTGCTTCTCCTGTTGCGCCTATTACACGAACTTCAGAAACTCTGATGGCCTGATTGATATTAACGGTCGGTTTTGCTATGGCGACACCTCCTGACAGCAGTTTATTCTCACTGCTATCTGCTTACATCCTATTTATAGTTTTTACATTCCTCGGTTACAAAATCGATAAACTCTTCAGGCTTCATGGCGGACAGGTTATTTCCATCCCGATAACGAGGTGTAACCGTACCCTGCTCAACTTCCTTATCACCAATTACCAGCATATAGGGAATCTTTTGCAGCTGGGCCTCGCGAATCTTGAAGCTCAGTTTTTCATTACGCACATCACGCTCTACGCGTATACCGGCATTACGCAACAGGCGATAAACATCCTGGGCATAAGGAACCTGATTATCCGTAACAGTGACAACAATAGCCTGCACCGGAGAAATCCAGAGCGGGAAACTTCCGGCGAAATGTTCAATAAGAACACCTATGAACCGTTCAATTGAGCCGAGGATAACACGATGCACCATGATGGGACGCTTACGCTCACCATCAGACGCTACATAGGTCAGATCAAAGCGCTCCGGCAGAGTAAAATCGCATTGGATAGTAGCACACTGCCATCTCCTGTCAAGACAATCGCGCAGTTTTATATCTATTTTAGGACCGTAAAAAGCGCCATCACCCTCATTTATCTCATAGGGACGTCCGGAATCCTTCAGAGCCGACAACAGTGCCGCAGTGGCCTGATCCCAATCAGCATCAGAGCCGATCGATTTTTCCGGTCGGGTAGACAACTCCATCTCATACTCAAATCCGAAAATCGCCATTACATCGTTGACGAAGGAAATAACACCCTTTATTTCGGCATCCAGCTGTTCAGGAGTGCAGAGGATGTGGGCATCATCCTGGGTAAAGCAGCGCACCCGCATGAGACCATGAAGCACTCCGGCCCGCTCATGGCGATGCACCGTGCCGAGCTCGAAGAAACGGAGAGGAAGATCACGATAACTCCGGAGCTGGGACTTGTAGATCATCATGTGGGAGAGGCAGTTCATCGGCTTGATGCCGTAGCTCTGCTCGTCCACCTCGGTGAAATACATATTTTCACGGTAGTTCTCATAGTGCCCCGAACGCTGCCAGAGCTCACTCTTGAGAATCTGCGGACCGACGACGATGTCGTAATCCCGCTTTAAATGCTCTTTGCGCTCGAAATTTTCCAGAACCGTACGCAGCATGGCGCCTTTGGGGTGCCAGATCGGAAACCCGGCGCCGACTTCGTCCGAGAACGAAAACAGGTCAAGCTCCCGGCCGATCTTGCGGTGGTCACGCCGTTTCGCCTCTTCCAGACGGTGCAGATAAGCTTCCAGTTCTTTTTTATCTACAAAAGCGGTTCCGTAAATACGTTGAAGCATACGGTTTTTTTCATCGCCGCGCCAGTAGGCGCCGGCAATGGAAAGCAGCTTGAATGCCTTGATTTTGGCCGTAGAGGGGAGATGCGGACCACGACAAAGATCGGCAAACGTACCCTGGCTATAAACCGAAACCCGCTCAACGCCGAGATCATTGATCAACTCGGTTTTATACGGCTCACCCATGGCTTCAAACATGGTAATCGCATCGGCACTTGAATACTCGTGCCGTTCGATTTTTTGATCTGCTGAAGCTAACTGCAGCATTTTAGCTTCGATACGTTCCAGATCGTCAGGCGTGAACGGCTTGTCCATATCGAAATCGTAGTAAAAACCGGTTTCGATGGCAGGGCCGATCGTAACCTTGGCTTGGGGAAAGAGCTCTTTGACGGCCTGAGCCATCAGATGCGAGGCTGAATGACGAATAATCTCAAGTGCTTCAGGACTTTTTTCGGTTACAATTTCAACACGGTCACCATCAGCCAGCCCTGAGGACAGATCTACCAGCTGGCCATTGATCTTTCCCGCCAGTGCGGCCTTTGCGAGACCGGCACCGATTGAGGCAGCCAAGTCGTACACGGTGGCACCTTCAGGAAGCTCGCGAGAAGAATTATCCGGGAGTGTAATTGATATTGTTGCCATAAATATTTCCCTTTTAATCGGCAAACAGAAAAGGCATCGATACATCGATGCCTGCATCCTGCTCGCTTCAGCTCTGCTTGATAATGGTAGGCGCGGGCGGTGTCGAACCGCCGACCTCTACCGTGTCAGGGTAGCGCTCTCCCGCTGAGCTACGCGCCTACATCAAAAAGCTGGAGAGTAATAGCAAGTTGCGTGATGGATGTCAAGCTGATTTTACTTGTCCGTGTTTACTGCCGGACCAGCCTGGCCACGTTCTCCACATGCACCGTCTGCGGAAACATGTCAACCGGCTGAATTTCGCTGCAGAGATATCCCAGCTTGCCCAGAATATCGAGGTCGCGTGCCAGGCTCTGGGGGGAGCATGAAACATAGATGATTGACTTCGGCCCAAGGGCGGCAACGCTCTCCAGCACTTTTTGATCACACCCTTTACGTGGCGGATTTAACACCGCCACATCGATCGATTGATCAACATCCGCCATCTCATCGAGCAGGTCGGCGACGTCTCCCGCCTCGAAGTGGCAGTTCCTGATGCCGTTGATCCGTGCGTTCATGGCGGCATCGGCCACGGCCTCTTCCACCACCTCAAAACCGATCACATGTTTGGCGGATCCGGCCAGGAACAGCGCAATGCCGCCGATGCCGCAGTACAGATCGAGCACCGTTTCAGAGCCGGTGAGTCCGGCCCATTCGCGCACCTTGCTGTATATCAGATTGGCGCCGCTGTTGTTGACCTGGAAAAAGGAACGGGGTGAAATTCTGAAGGAAACATCTCCGATCCGCTCCGTCAGGTACAGCTTCTTCGTCAGAAAAAAATCTTTCTGTCCCATGATCACATTGCCTTCGGTTGCGTTCACATTCTGGACAACGATTTCAACTTCAGGAACCATATCCTGTACAAAACGACCCAAATGATGAATTTCGTTGTAGGAGCGCTTGGACGTAACAAAAACAACCATCGCCTTTTTCTCATAGGTCGAGACACGCACAACCAGATAGCGGAGCAGCCCCATCTTGCTCTGCGGATTATAAACCTGCACCTTCCCTTTTTTGATCCCCTTCCTGACCGCCTCAACCACCTTGTCGATCAGCGGATGATGGATCGGGCACTGTTCCAGATCATAGACATCATGGCTTGCGCGACGATAGATGCCGATAAACGGCTCCGAGAACTTGCCGGCCACCGTCAGTTTTGCCGTCGTGCGGTAATGAATCAGATTGTCCGGCGACAGCAGAGGATGTACGATAATCCCGGATAAACCGGGATATTTGGCCATCTCGGCCAGGATCATGCCCCGTTTCCAGTTCTTCTGTTCGGAATATTTCATCGCAATCAGCGGACAGCCGAAACAATCGACGCTTTCACGGCAGGGAGGATTGCTGCTCCGGAGCTGGGATGGCTGCAGCAGCTTTTTTACATGGCAAAATGCCGTGCCGCCTGCGACATGATCGATTCCAGCCAACACGACATCACCCGGCAGTGCCCCCCCAACCCGGAGCGTCATACCGTCTTCACTGCGGGCGGTTCCGTAGCCGTCTTCATCCAGAGAGGCGATACGGATCTCCAGTACGTTTTTTCGGGTTAAAGGCACGAAGGGTTTAACTTTTGCGGCAGCCTCAACCGGCTTTAGAGCAGGTTCACGTGCAGTTTTTTTCTTCGTATGTTCGAATTGATTATTTTTTTTCAAATTTCATTCCCTTTTATATGGTCGTTTCCAGATAGGCCCGGAACTCCTTAAATGCCTGCGCACGATGGCTTACAAAGTTTTTTTCTGCCAGTTCCAGTTCGGCCATGCTCCGTCCAAAACCATCCACCAGAAAAAGCGGGTCGTAGCCGAAGCCCCCCTCCCCCCTTGCCGCGGTGAGAATCCGCCCGGTAACCCTGCCGGTGAACAATCGCTCGACACCCTCCGGGGTCACAAAAGCAAGCACACAGACAAAAGCAGCCTGGCGACGCTCCTCAGGGACATTCTTACATTCCTCCAGAAGACGCGAGTTGTTGGCGGCATCGCCAGCGCTTTCGCCTGCATAACGGGCCGAGAAAACCCCCGGACGACCACCCAGCGCATCGACCACAAGGCCTGAATCATCGGCCAGTGCCGGAAGCCCGGTAAAACATGCCGCCTCCCTGGCTTTCTTGAGGGCGTTCTCTTCGAACGTGGCACCGTCTTCAACCGTTTCGGGGAATTCGGCATAATCGGCAGCGCTGCTGATCTCTTCCACCAGGCCGGCCAGCAATGCATTGATTTCTACTATTTTACCTTTGTTACGGGTCGCGACAACCAAATGCTTCATCCGGCAAGCGCCTCCTGCTGGAATACAAAGAGCTGCCGTACACCACCTAGTGCCAGGTCACGCATGGCGTCCATCTGAGCGCTTGTAAACGGCTCGGCCTCGGCCGTGCCCTGCACTTCCACAAAGCGGCCACTGGAGGTTATGACGAAATTCATATCAACTTCCGCAGAAGAATCCTCCAGGTAATTCAGGTCCAGCAGAGCCTCGTCCCCCACAATGCCGACACTGACCGCTGCCACGGCTTCCTTAAGCGGCATTTCAGCAAGAAGTCCCCTGGTTTTAAGCGTAGTTAACGCATCAACAAGGGCAACGTACGCCCCGGTTATCGAAGCGGTGCGTGTTCCGCCGTCAGCCTGTATGACATCACAATCGATATATATGGAGCGCTCGCCAAGTCTTGAAAGATCGGTCACAGCGCGCAGGGAACGTCCGATCAGGCGCTGAATTTCCAGCGTGCGGCCGGTTTGTTTCCCTTTTGCCGCTTCACGATGAGAGCGTGTATGCGTGGCCCGCGGCAGCATGGCGTATTCAGCAGTTACCCATCCGGTACCCTTACCCCTCAGAAAAGGCGGCACCGATTCTTCCACCGATGCCGTACAGAGCACCATTGTATCACCAAATTCCACCATAACTGAACCTTCCGCATGTTTGGTAAAACCGCGGGTAATTTTAATCGGACGTAAAGCGGTGGCACTGCGGCCGTCATTCCTCATGCTTGATAACTCCTCGACCTCAAAAAAATCAAAAACGTGGAGTTGTTCATTAACCTGTCGGCAGTGGAGAGTCAAACAAAAAGGGAACCTGAAATCAGATCCCCTTGTGCAGTACAGCTTATTCCGGTTGTACTAACTACCCGAGATGGTTGTTGTTGTTCCTGGCCCGATTGGCAAGAATTGTGGAATCCAACAGCTCTCCACAGCAGGTACATTTCCAGGCGTCGAAGGAACGCACAAAATCATAAAACTTCTCGGCAAACATGCGGCCTTTGCAACGTGGACAATGCATAAAACACCCCCTGACTGCTATTGATAATCCATGTAGGAGAGTGATTACATCTTATGTGCCAATTGTTCAGGCAATCTTAACCGAGCTTGAAAAAAAATTATTTGTTTAGTATTTCAAGGCAGTTGGAAGTATCTCACAAGTGCCTTGTACCTTTTTTCACCTATCCCTTCGATAGCGTTCAGATCACTAACTCGCAAAATACCGCCATTATTTTGACGATATTCTGTAATGCGCCTGGCCATAGCGGGGCCGATTCCCGGTAAACGATCAAAATCATTTTCATTCATTGTTGAAATATCCAGTGGAATTCCCAGGACCAGACGTTCCGAAGCACTCATTTGTTCGGTAGTTACAAGGCATGATCCGTCAGGCTGCAAAGAGAGATGAACGGCCGAACCATTCAACAGGGGCCGGTCAGCAGACTCACTCACTGCCGGCTTCAGTCGGCATAGCGGATGCGCCATTATTATGACGTCATGTGCCATTGATTTGGCGGGCATCTCATAGATGCCCGGATTACGGACATCTCCGCTGATCTTGACAGACATCCTGCCGCCAGGTAAAACGCGAAAAACCGCATGAGCAGGAACATCCTGATTCATACGGTTCTTCATCGCTATCGGTACAAAGAGCAGCGCCGCGCATACAACCAGCACGATCCGCCGCATTGTCTCCATCTCCGTCCTACTCCTCCGATTTGTGCAGCTTGTAATCGATGCTGTCAATCAGAGCCTGATAGGAGGCGTCGATAATGTTGTCCGAAACTCCGACCGTACCCCAGCGGGCATGCTTGTCACCGGACTCGATCAGCACGCGGGTCGAGGAGGCTGTACCCTGACCGGCCGGGAGAACGCGCACTTTATAATCGAGGAGCTTCACTTCCTTCAGTTTCGGATAGAACTTCTCCAGCGCCTTGCGGATGGCGTTATCAAGTGCATTGACCGGACCGTTCCCCTCGGCGGCGGTATGCTCCACTTTCCCGCCAACCTTGACCATTATCGTTGCTTCGGCCATCGGTTTCTGGTCCTCGCCACGCTTTTCGTCGATCACGCGAAAGCCTAAAACGGTGAAAAATTTCTTGTGAGCGCCGAGCGCCTTTTTCATCAACAGTTCAAAAGAGGCTTCCGCCCCCTCAAACTGATAGCCGCGGTTCTCCATATCCTTGATGTTGTCCAGTATCTCCAGGGTGACAGGATCCTTGCTGTCCAGATTGATGTTGAACTCTTCAGCCTTGGCCAGGATATTAGAGCGTCCGGACAGGTCCGAGATCAGGACACGGGTGCAGTTGCCGACCAGTTCCGGACGCATGTGTTCATAGGTTTCCGGATGCCGCTGGATCGCACTGACATGCACCCCCCCCTTGTGAGCGAAAGCCGAGTTGCCGACATAGGCCTGATGCTTGTCCGGCGATATATTGGCCAATTCGTACACATAGCGGGAGACCTCGCGCAGATGGCGCATCTGCTCGTCGCTGATGCACTCCTTCTTCATCTTGGCCTTCAGCGCCGGGATAATCGAGCAGAGATTGGCGTTGCCGCAGCGCTCGCCGAAACCGTTGATGGTGCCCTGAACCTGGACGATGCCCTGTTCGACCGCGATCATGGTGTTGGCTACCGCACATTCGCCATCGTTATGGGTGTGAATGCCGAGCGGGGTCTTGATATGCTTCTTAACCGTCTTGATGATTTCGGCGATCTCGAACGGCATCGTTCCGCCGTTGGTGTCACACAGCACGATGCAGTCCACGTCGGCGTTTTCCGCGGCCTGGAGAGTCTTGATGGCGTAATCGGGATTGGCCTTGTAGCCGTCAAAGAAATGCTCCGCATCATAGAAAACTTCCGGAGCATGTTTTTTCAGATACTCCAGTGAATCAAAAATCAGTTCCAGATTTTCTTCCAGCGAGATACGCAGCGCTTCGCGCACGTGAAAGTCCCAGGTTTTCCCGAAAATAGTGATCGCGTCCGGTTCGGCTTTTACCAAAGTAATAATATTGCTGTCCTTGTCCGGCGTCACCTTGGCACGGCGGGTGGATCCAAACGCCGCAATCTTGGCGTGGTTCAGGCTTTCCTTTTTTATATCCTTGAAGAAAGCTACATCCTTGGGATTACTCCCGGGCCACCCCCCTTCAATATAGTGAACACCCAGCTCGTCAAGTCTGTGAGCGATGCGGATCTTGTCCTCAACCAGAAAGGAGATGTCTTCGGCCTGGGTACCATCCCGCAGGGTCGTATCATACAACTTGATCAAACTCATGAGTGCCTCCAGAAAGTAGTAAAAAAATGCCGCTTTTCCTGCTTAATAAAATTGTGTTCCGTTTTAGCTGTTTTTTCCGGATTTTTCAACTAATTCCAAAAATGAAACCTTACCCCCATAACCCTTCCTACCAAAAGTAGGTGCTCTTAAGCAAAACAGGAAGGATTTAAGCCAGCCCCTTCTTGATTAAAGACGGACTGGAGGTTATTTGTTTTTTCTTGACCCTTGACTCCCGACCCCTTACCCTGTTTTCATGACATCAGATCTGACATCCGCGCCGATCCCGCTGCTAGTCAGGCGCCTGGCAATTCCGGCTGGAACCGGTTTTTTCTTCAACACCATGTTTAATGTCGTGGACACCTGGTATGGGGGACGACTCTCGACCAGCGCCCTGGCCGCCATGTCACTATCCTTCCCGGTTTTTTTTCTGATACTGGCGATCGGCAGCGGTGTATCAACCGGTGCGACGGCGCTGATCGGCAATGCCCTCGGCCGCAAGAACCACGAGGAAGCCCGGCTTTATCTTTCCCAGTCGCTCTCATTCGCCCTCCTCCATGCACTGATCCTCACCGCCGCCGGACTGGCGCTGGCCCCGCGGATCTTCATCCTGATGGGGGCCCGGGGGGAATACCTTGCTAATGCTTTGAGTTACATGAATGTCATTTTCGCCGGCAGCACCTTCTTCCTGCTAAATTTCGTGATGAATGCCATCCTCAACTCCCACGGCAACACCGTGGCATACCGCAATTTCCTGATCGGCGGTTTTTTTCTCAACCTGATTCTGGATCCCTGGTTCATGTACGGCGGATGGGGATTCCCCAGGCTCGGACTGGCCGGAATCGCTCTGGCAACGGTTTTTGTCCACTGCCTCGGGGTTTTTTACCTCTTCAGCCAATTGTCCAAAACCGGCAGCATGCCGTCTTTGCGCTTTGCCGACCTTTGTCCCCGCTGGCATTATTTCCGCGAGCTGTTCAGGCAGGGGCTTCCATCCGCCATGAATATGATGACCGTCTCACTCGGCATCTTCATCATCACCTGGTTCGTTGGCCGCTTCGGCGAACAGGCGGTAGCGGCCTACGGCATCGGCACACGCATCGAGCAGATCGCGCTGCTGCCGGTTATGGGGCTGAATATTTCCACCCTGGCCCTGACCGCCCAAAATTTCGGAGCCGAGAGAATCGACCGTATCCGCGAAACGGTCCGCGTATCGCTCCGTTACGGCGTTATGATCGCTGCCTCCGGCACTGCGGCCGCGCTCCTCTACAACCGGGAGTTAATGGGACTCTTTACAACCGACCCTTCTGTAATCGATGCCGGGGTCGGGTTCCTGAATGTCGAGGCGCTGGTACTGCCGGCGTATGTGCTGCTCTACATCTCCGTTTCTGCGATGCAGGGGGTCAAGATGCCGTTGTTCGGCCTCATAATCGGACTTTACCGCCAGATTGCCGGGCCAGCCTTTGCGTTCCACTTGCTCACGACGGTCCTGGGGTTGGGGCTGATCGGCATCTGGTGGGGAATATTCGGGATAACCTGGTCGGCGGCACTGATCGTCGTCGTCTATGTCAGCAGGACACTTGCAAAATTCGAAAAGGATCTGGTCAGAATATGAAACGCGTAGCAATCAGCACTCTCGGATGCAAAACCAATCAATTCGAATCGGCAGCAATGATCGAACAGCTAAAGGCCGCCGGGTATCTTGTCGTCCCCTTCAGCGAGCAGTCCGATATTTATATCATCAACTCCTGCACCGTTACCGCCCGGACCGACGCGGAAACCCGCCGTCTGATCCGCCGTGCCCGCCGCCTGAACCCTGATTCACGCATCATTGCCACCGGCTGCTATGCCCAGGTGGCGCCGGGAGAACTGGAAAAAATGCCGGAGCTGGATTGCGTACTCGGCAATCAGGAAAAACAGTACATCTCGGCACTGCTGGAATCTTCCGGACACGCGGTTTCCGATATCGCCGCAGTCAGCCGGGCCGAGCCGCTCAAACTTACCAGTTTTGCCGAGCATACGCGAGCGTTTCTCCAGATCCAGAACGGCTGCAACTCGTTCTGCAGCTACTGCATCGTTCCCTTCGCCCGTGGCCGCAGCCGCAGCGTCAGACCGGATGATATCATGCGGGGTGTGCGGGATTTTGCCGTGGGCGGCTTCAAGGAGGTCGTGCTGACCGGCATCCATCTGGGCGCCTACGGTCTTGACCTCCCGTCACCGACGACACTGACGGCCCTCGTCAGAGAAATCGATGCCGGGTCCATTGTGCCCCGTCTGCGCATCGGCTCGGTCGAACCGAATGAAGTCAGCGATGAGCTGCTGAATCTGATGGCCACGTCAAAGAGCATCTGCCCGCACCTGCACCTGCCGCTGCAAAGCGGCTCTGATTCGGTATTAAGCCGCATGGGGAGGCCGTATGGTTCCGGTATGTTCCGGGATCTGGTGGCGCGGATTTCTGCGGCACTGCCGGACGCCTTTATCGGCGCCGACGTGATCGCCGGTTTTCCGGGTGAGACGGAAGATGAATTTTACGAGACCGTCCAGCTGTGCGAGGAGTTGCCCTTCTCCGATCTGCACGTCTTCCCCTATTCCAGCCGACCCGGAACCAGGGCCGCCGGCATGCCGGGGCACCTTCCGGCCCATATTGTTACCGAGCGGGCCGCCCGTTTGCGGGGTATCGCCAAACGCAAAAAAGCGGAGTTTCTGGAGCGTTTTGTGGGTAAGAAGGTCGAGGTGCTGGTTCAGGGGTACAATGATAAAACCGGTACATGCAGAGGGCTGTCACGCAATTACATCCCGGTTTCGTTTCCCGGAGTAAAGGCGCTTGTGAATGAAGAGGTATCCGTCCTGATAGAAAGCTGTGATGGGGACGGTTGTTCGGGGAGTTCAGTTGGCATGCGGTCACCCTCCCCCTGACCCCCTCCCATAAAGGGCGGGGGAACTTTTGAATCATCAAGGACGGAGATATCTTTGCTCTCTGGCGGAGAGATCTTTTTTTACTCCCTCTCCCCTCGTGGGAGAGGGCTGGGGAGAGGGGGAATACAGGCCTTGCTTATTACCTCAAGAACTCCCTCCGGATTAGTCAAAATTTCGTTATTCCAGAATCGCAGTACCGTAAAACCCTGAGAGTTCAGCCATGCCGTTCTTTCATCGTCCTTTTCTTTTTCAACTGCGTGTTGCCCGCCATCCGCCTCAATTATCAAGTTGCGCTCGTAACAGACGAAATCGGCAATAAACCTGCCAATCTGTTCCTGACGACGGAACTTCAGGCCACGAATCTGCTTTGTCCGCAGGTGCTTCCAGAGCAGTACTTCTGCCTCTGTTGATTCTTTTCTCAATTTTCGTGCTGCTTCAGTAAGGTTCAGGGACATTGTTTATTTCACCCTTTTCACCCCCCCTCCCCCTCGCACCCTCCCATAAAGGGCGGGGGAACTTTTGAATCATCAAGGACGGGGGTATCTTTGCTCTCTGGCGGCGGTATCTTTTTTTTGCTCCCTCTCCCCTCATGAGAGAGGACTGGGGAGAGGGGGAGCGAAACTTAGCGGGGCGGCGCGTTCCTGTGGGCGGGATATTGCCGCCCCAGCACCCCTTCACGCTTGTCGCCGGCTATCTCGACGTCGGTAATCGTGTCAAAATCATCGCCGGATACGCGGTCTAACTCCACATCTTTTTCCCTATTCTCATTGATTATCCTGCGGGCCAGCAGTCCTCCCTCCTCCTGGATGCTCTTGCAGGAGGACATCCCCCCCAATTCGGAGAGGCGGCGCTGGATGTCACGTGCAGCAGTTATCCCGTGGCTGGCGTGCGTCTCTTCATGCGTCAGTATCGATGCGGAATACATATCCCACGCTTCTTTCATTCCGGCATCTGCCGCTGTGTAGTTGATCCAGCGAGGCATGGTAATCGTGACTGCCACGCGGGTGTCGATGAAGGCAACCTCGCAGCGGTTTTCCTTTTCTCGGGTATGTATGTTCCAGTTAACTTGCCAACTGCACCAGGCAATCGCCAGCTTGTTATTGATCCGTGTGGGGCTGCGGCGATTTATTTCCCGCCGGATGTCCATGAATGTGCGACCGCCGATTTCATAGAACATGTTCTGCCGCTGCACTTCCGGTTCTTCCCTCCGGACAGGAAGTGAATTAGTCGCCGACTCCATGGCGCTCGCAGCGCTCGTTACAGGCCGGACAAACCCCGCTTCGTCCGGAATCCGTCTCACCTTCCCCCGTTTCAGCGGGACTTTTGAAGGGTCGTCGGTGAAGACCACAGTACCGCCAGCGTCAACATAACTGTAAGTATCGGCACAGGCTTCTGTGCCAAGGAAGGCTAAAAGCGCGAGGAGAAGAGGTTTCCAATGCATGTTCATTTGAAAAGAAGATTCTGAAGTCATGCTGATTGCCAGGGTGTCATCCTCCTTTATTCACCATAAAGAGCCAACGATTTGGTTGGAATTTCGTTTGCCGTGACACCCTAAAGCCCCTTTTTGCCACCGAAAACATGGCTTTAACGCTAAAAAAGAGGTGTATAAATACATAGTTACTCAGTATTACAGTCTATTTCGAGAAATAAATATGTCCCGAATATTCCTTCCTTATTTTTCCTCCTTGAGTTAACTTTTTTCTATGCGAGCCCACTAGACTTTAGTTCCCCAAGGATGTTTTCATATGTTTTACCATCAAGGATGCAAGCAACGATGACACCGCGGCGTATGCGGTTGATTTTATCATTTGAGGCTTGAAGCGCCGCCTTGTAGTAGATTGATGTGACATGTTCCTGATTAACAGATGAATTGTCTACCGACTGATAGAAAGCCCCTAGAGTCTCTAACACTTGGCTTGGTTGAAGTGCAAGGTTTCGCACATTAAAACTTTGGTCAAGTTCAATGATAAGAGTGAATAAGTCAGCTTTTTTCCAAACTCTTGATTTTGGTTCAAATGCACATTCTTCGAGGAAGGAAAATACTCGCTCTAGTCTTGCGGCAATCTCCACTTCTTCCGAAAACTCGTCGTTGAATCGATCTAAAAGTGATTCAAACGCATCATCACGATTGAAATAGCCCTGAAGCATTGTTCCTATAATCCCCAGTACATACCGTAAATCTCCCATTCGCTTGTAATCAAGAGCATTGAATACACTATGATTGCGAAAAAATTCAACCTCTGCGGTTCGTTCGCAAAAACGCTTTAGAGCTCCTGCATAAATAGCATTGTTAATTTCGATATCAAGCAACGAATATTTTGTTGCGTTAAGGCGCTTAAAAACTTCGATTACCTCCTCCTTGCTTATTGCACCAAGGTCACGTACAGCAACATCGTATTGAAGAAAAGCCTTTTTATCGTTCTCATGTAAGCTTCGATAAGGCGGAACGGTCGTTAGCTTTAGCTCTGTGTCGTCGTCAAAGTACTGAATCAGTGTACTAACGCGCTGAAGTCCATCAACCAAAAGCTGGGTACCTTCACCAGTGTCCAGATCTACGTCGCCGTCAGCAAAGTAGATCTCTGGAAATGGATAGCCGCGAAGTACACTGTCAAGAAAATGGTTCTTGTCCTCTCGCGACCAAACTAGCCGGCGCTGAAATTCGGGCCGCGGGAGGAGTTTTTGTTCCTTGACCATGCTAATGAGTTCGCGAACTTTTTTGTTTGTTGGGGAAGTCTTCATATTTGTGCCTCCAGTTTTGAGCGGCAAACGCTCAATCCACGTAGTTGATACCTTCTAAGATGTTCTAGGGAATAGTAGAGTGCACCCCTTATAGCACGACGTCCAAGACGGCTATCAGACGAAAGAGCGCGGAATACATCCCACCAGTCGTCACACTTTCTCAAGCGGGCGTTCCTGGGAAATAAATCTGGTCTAAGCCAGCCATGAACCATGTAATCACCAAGTTTACCTGAGTCCCATGGCATCCAAGGTGAGTTGTTTGCATGCACAGAAAGTTCGTCCCATATCTGCACGAAAAGGCTGGGACTGACAATTGCGAGGTCGATATCGGAGTCTGGACGAAATGGACGAAAACTTGGCAACAATTCACCCGACTTAGTTCTCTTATCCATGAGTCCGAAGCCGATTTTGGCAGACCCAACAACTCGAATATCCATGGTTGTATCAGGAATTGCAAACTTAGCTGAAAGGCTACGTGACACAATACTTACTCGATCGAGTGGAAAATATTGGGACTCTGATCCCAAGACGAACGTGTCTACAAAGTCTGCAACATCCGAGGAAATGAGGAGTAATTTCAGTTCGTCAATTGTCATGATGATGACTCAAGTTGTTTACCTTCTCCGTTCCAGTAATATGGGCGCCTGAAAATTCATTCTTTCCATATCACACTTCTAATATTTAATGATATTAATTTATTGCACGATCCAAACAACAAAATACCGGGACACAAAATACCGGGACAGATTTATTTATGAGACTTCTATTTCGGCTACTGTGCTTTGTTAGATTTCCTTCGCCATCGAAGCTCTGAGCTGCACGAGCCAAGCTTTGTCATGGACCAGGCGCCTATGTGGTATTTCTCCGTTAATTATCTGATTCTTAGTAAGCCGCGAAAATTCTTCCCAATTATCCTTGAAAATATAGGTGGCGTTGTCCAAGTGAATACTTTCCAGAACGTAGATCCCACGCTTACTGAAGCCATGTACAAAGTAACCCGAGAACCCACCTCTTCCGGTTGCTAGAAAATCTGGCTCATACCGAGCGATAGCTCGAAGCCTTGACTCGACCACTTCCTTGTCCGATTTATTTAACGTACCAGTTATCGCACCGATTAGTTCTTTGGTTCTTGCCCACGGATACTCACCCGGCGGCAAGATATCCCACTGGAGCCTCTTTAGTTTTGCCCCGACGGTTAAACCGGAAGTAACATCTACGGCTTCAAATTCACCGAAACACTCCAGCATAAAATTGGCCAAGTGTAAGTTTCCGACCTCGTTTTCATCTGCGAGCGTTGTTTCTCTTGTTGCAATAAGCATGCGACCATTCATTTCCACCACATGCAGACTTTCAGATGGAGCAGGAACACACTCTCTTGGGTACATATCTATGTATCGAGTTTGGATTCCTGAGTGTTCTTTATGGTGCCAATCCTGCCAAGTTGTATAGAACGACCTTGGCTGTGGTTTCATCGGTAAATCCTTTCGGACAATTTCCTGACCATTTGCATTGAAAGCGGTAACTCTACCTATACACGCCGGAATCAAACTCTGCCCAACCTCTAGAATTGGATCAAAACCGATAGAAATCCACTTGTCACTTGTGGCATTAGTGACATCGCACGCTAACCTGATATCGTCTACTTTCCCGACATTCGAGATTAATTTAACAAGGCTTCTTACAGATTTTCCTATTATCTTCATGCTACCCTCCTTCCAAAAACAGAGAAATTAACGGGATACTCCCCACATTAAAAAACCGCCGGTCATTACCTGACGGCGGTTTCGAATGCTTATTTCTTCCTCCCCTTCCTTACCACCTTCTGCCCTTTCTGCGCAGCCTCCGCCTTCTGCTTGATCAGCTCGATAAAGTTGACCGCCGGCAGCACAAACTTGCCGTGCCAGCTGGTTGCGGTGGCGTCCGCCACACTCCCGCGGGCGACGCCGTAGAGAATGGAGAGGCCATTGTGAGCGATCATCGCATTGATCATCTCCTCGTTGACGCCTTCAGCAAAGCTGAAAAAACCGCTCAACTTCAGATGAATGCGGTAGTCGCCGCGTTCGAACTCCTCATCGTGCGGATTGACGTCAACCACTAGGGTAATCATAAAATCCAGGGGGGTCTCACCGCTACGCTTGATGTCGAAATCGACACTGAGCGTCCCGGACGACGCACCAGCCGCCTCGTGCTCACGATTGGCCACGAAGGCGAATTCATCGATGAAATAGTCGTTCAGGTTAAGCTGCGCAAGCATGCAACACCTCGTCCGCCACCGGGGGTACATAAGCGGTATAGTTTTTGTTGTTGTACACAAACACCGGCCTGCGGGCCAATTTGAAGCCCTTTGGGTAGATATCGAGGTACAACTGACAATCAAGCGCCAGTGCCAGGGAATTGATGGTCTTGATGGTCATGTTCGGATTGCCGTTCAGCATCTTGGTGATAAACGCCTTGGAAACGCCGAGACGCCTGGACAGCTCCGCCCGGCTGACTTTCCGCTCCGCCATCATGTCAATGATCTTCTCGTTCAGATCGATAATAGAAAGCTCGGTCTGGAATTCGGGGGAATATTGGTTCTGCTCGATATAGCTCTCAAGCAAGCTCATTATTTATTGTCCTTTCTGAAATAATCTTCTTTGCGGCTGCGGGCCTTCCGTATGTCGGCCGGATCAAGCTTGTCCCGCTTTTTAATGCAGCCATGGGTCAGGATAATGATTCTGCCTTCGTCGAAAAAACAGAACAGGCGCGACTGAAAACCCTTGAATTCAAAAATACCGTTGCCGATGCTTTTAAACTTCTGCTCGTTCTTGACCGGCCCCATGTCGGCCGTGTATTTCAAGAGCGGGAATAATTTGCTTTTTTCCTTCTCGGACAATTCTTTCAAGTATTCATCAGCTTCACAGGCACCATTAACCAGGAGGCCGTAAATCTTGAATTTCTCGCCGTCCAGAAGAAGTTTCAGTCGCTCCCTACCCATAATAGTTAACCTTTAAGTTCACCTTTGTCAAGTGAAACGGTTTTTATATACGGTGACACAAAAACGATTTCCGGCTAACCAGGCACAAAAAAAGCCGCCCCACCGGCATCCTGCCGGTAAAGCGGCTTTCATCATCTTTTCTGTTCCCTCACACACCTCATCATTTACCTCATACCATAAAAATGCTCTCACCTTACGCCGGCATCTCGCACCTGTCAACGAATCACAGCAAAAGCAACGGCGGTCTCACGCGACGACGCAACGACGCAACGTTTAAGATCAAGAACCTAAAAAACAGATTGTTTGGTTAATGCCTTTCGTAGCGTCGTCGCCTAAAGGCGCCTACTTTTGGTGCGGCGTTGCGTGAGAACGGTTTTGTTTACTGATGTAGCCGTTACTAAAACATAGGCAATACCTTTATATTTGAACCCCGAATACATAGGATGAACACGGATGAAACCTTTAACCAGTTTGAACCCTGTTCTCAGATTCTGCCGTTATCCGTGTGCATCCTATCCATCCGAGTTAACAAAGATTCTTGATTTACCGCCCCCCCCTACTCCTCCGGCCGTCTCGACCTGATCCACACAAGCAGAACATTCCCGACCGTAAACAACAGCGCCCCGGCCAGCGCCATCGCGGCGCCAGGTTCATGGTGAACTTCGAGAAGCGCCCGTTTGAACGGGTACGCATCGGCCTGCTTGATATAGACGCCGAAACCGTAGGAGAACCAGGGGTGATTGGGTGAGATGACAACCCGCTCGGCAGGCCTGTTAAGATCAGGCACCAACTGGCTGCTGAAACCGAGCGGCATTCCCTCCGGTGTCGTGGTAACTGAAATGGAAACGACTCCGAACCTGCTCCCATCCGGCAACGCAGCGAGACTCATCTCCCCGACCTCTACAGCATGGAGTGACGATCCCATGGCGCTCAGCAGGTGCGCGAGGACGATCAGCAGAAAACCGGCGTGAATCAACTGCGGCGCCAGAAGCGGTGCGATCCCGCCCTTCCCCCAACGCGACCAGAGCGTTTCTGAAGAGCAGAGAACCGTGTTCAGTGCCAGAAGCGCCAGAAGAACCAGCGTCACCCAGAGCCACCAGGAAACGGAGAGCGGCACCTCCCGCAGCCATGCCAGGAGCGGCATGCCGTTGATGGCGGCGGCATACTCGCCGGACAGGCTGAAGGAACCGGCCGCCATGCAGGTACAGACCAGGGCCAGCAGCCCGAGACTGAGTTCGAGAGAGATCAACAGGCGCCACAGTCTCATAGTCTGATCAGGTCCTCATGTTTTTCGTCGTGCGGATTGATATGAATCATGACATCTCCGACCCCGGGATAGCGCTCGAAGATCAGTTTTTTGACGCGGGTAGCAACGTCATGCGACTGCTTGACCGTCATGTCCGGGTCCATTTCCAGCTTCAGATCGACGATCATGTATTGTCCGGAGCGGCGGGCACGTATTTCATGCACATGCTCCACCTGCTCGATACTTTCGGCAAGCGTTTGCAGCGCGGCGACAAAATCAGCCGGAGCGGTCCCGTCCATCAGGTCGTGGGCCGCTTCACGAAACGTCTGGTAACCGATATGCAGGATGAAAAACGAGGTCAGTCCGGCCGCCAGCGGATCCATGATCCCAATGCCGAAAAAGGCGCCGATTACTCCGATCAGCGTCGATACCGAGGTGACGGCATCTTTGCGGTGATCTTTGGCGATTGCCAGCAGCGCCGGGCTTTCGAGCTTTTTACCGGTTCGTGTTGAGAAGCGGTAGAGCCACTCCTTGATGACAATTGTTACGGCAGCCGCAACGACGGCGATCCAGCCCGGCGATTTGAAGTTTCCCGCCAGCATCGTTACTACCGATTCATAAAGGATCCAGCCGCCGGTGGCGCAGATCACCAGTGAAACAAAAAGCGCTGACAGACTTTCGGCGCGGCCATGGCCGTAGGGGTGATTGGCGTCAAAAGGGAGGCGCCCCAGCTTGAGAGCCATCATGGTGGCAAATATCGCGATAAAATCGCACGCACTCTCGATACCATCGGCAAAAACGGCATCCGAATGTCCCCAATAGCCGGCCGACAGCTTCATGACCATCAATACTGCATTGACACTGAAGCCGATTTTTATGATCCGGTCGGCGCTGTCGAAGCGTTCATCACGTTGCATCAAGCCTCCGCCTTTCGGATAGCTTTAATCCGTAATTGCAGTGTTGTCGAGTTGTTCCAGCAGTTTGTTTCCGGGAAAAAAGCGATATCCAGCTTGCCGTCCGTCGGACATTCCGCCTGCCGGAACGCAATGGCGTTGAATACCTGCCCCTCCGCCGACAGACGCAGCTTGAGATGTCCGTCTCCGACAATCCGGCGCTCCGTAACCGTAACATTCCGCATCATCAGGATCGGCTCAGGATTGCCGGCGCCAAAGGGTTCCATACGTTTCAACTCGCGAGCCAGGGCAAGATCGACTTCAGTTGGGCTAACAACACCATCGATATCAATGGTCGGCACGAGCTCTCTGTCGCCCAAAATCTGGACTGCCGCGGCTTCAAAGGAAGCGGCAAAACGGTCAATATGGCAGGCTTTCAAACCAACACCAGCCGCATAACGATGCCCGCCGAACCGCTCCAGATCCCCGGAGCAGGCGGTCAGCGCCTCCAGCAGATGAAAACCCGGAATACTCCGGCCGGAACCTTTTGCTCCTCCCTGTTCATCAATCGCAATCAGGATTGTCGGACGGTGATAGCGCTCAACCAGCCGGGATGCAACTATGCCGATCACCCCCTGATGCCAGTCGCTGGAAGCGAGCACGATACTCCTGCAGGCTGGATAGGCGCCGCCACCGTCGACCATGGCAGCGGCATCTTCAAGAATGCTCCGCTCAATCGTCTGGCGTTCGGCATTTGCCGTATCCAGCTCGGCGGCGATCACGGAACAATCGGCGGCACAATGGCTGAGCAGTAATTCAACGCCGGGCACGGCGCTTTCCATGCGTCCGGCGGCATTGAGGCGCGGCGCCAGCCGGTAGCCGACCTGGCCGCAATTAACCGTCTCTTTGATTCCGGCGACCATTTTTAGCGCAACAACGCCCGGCTTGCGACTGTTTTCAAGTTTCTGCAAGCCCAAATAGGCATAAATCCTGTTTTGGCCGACGAGAGGCACCACATCGGCGATCGTCCCCAGTGCGACCAGATCAAGCCAATCCCGAAGATCCGGTTCATCCACGGCAGTAAACATCCCTTCCTTCCTCATGCGGCTGCGCAGCGCAACCAGCAGATTGAAGGCGACACCGACCCCGGCCAGCTGTTTGAACGGATAGTTGCAACCATGCTGCAGGGGGTTTACGACTGCAACGGCTTCCGGAATGCTATCACCGGGCGTATGATGATCCAGGATTATCAGATCGACACCGGCCTCCCGGCAGAACAAGGCTTCATTCAGCGCCGTAATACCGCAATCTACTGACATTACCAGTGTGGCGCCGGAATCGATGATGCGCTGAAGAGCCTCTTCGTTAAGACCATAGCCGTCGTCAAAGCGGTTTGGAATGAAATAGTTGCAGGCCATCCCCGCCTGGCGCAGGAAAGAAACCAGCAGAGCCGTGCCGGTAATGCCGTCGACATCGTAATCGCCGTAGATGCACACCGTTTCGCCGTCATTCAATGCCAGCAGAACCCGCTCTACCGCACTCCGCATCCCCTTTAACAGAAACGGATCGATCATGGCC
>WNGL01008780.1_pt1 | contig 38930 bp, 33 predicted proteins | sample 5400591 | NCBI WGS metagenome assembly WNGL01 (sample SAMN13153377, study PRJNA577476) | soil metagenome | isolation source: 80 cm soil or saprolite under Garry oak tree replicate 1 | place: USA:California | collected 2016-06-15
ACAGCGATCGAGATCGCTTCCTTGTGAACATCCATCCCGATATACTTCGTGCTATCCATTGAGGGTGCTCCTTTCTGGAGGGGGTGAGGCGAACACTCAAAACCTACTCCAAAAGGGGCGCCCTTTTATATTGCGTCGGCTAACCGGAAAAGTGGAGGCTACCCACCTTCGAGGATTGAGGCGTAGACATCGGGCGTTTTGGTGACGTAAAGTCGGGGAAATGGACCAATCCAAAGCAACCCTTCTGGTGATTGCATTCCTCAGTTTGTTAGCGGTTTTCGTTATAGTGGCTTCAATTCTCATCCTCAGTGGAGGAAAGGTCTACCATAAGATTCCAGAGAAGTCGCGGCCCCGAAGGTGGTTTGTTGCTATCTTTTTCTCATATTTTGTTATTTTTTGCGCATGGTTCCCCGTTTGGTTCTTCTACCCTCGCTCAATTATCTCGCACATCTTGAGTTTCATTTTTCTAGCTTTCACCGCCTTCATCGGAGCTTGGTATGCTCTTGGGAAAGTGGGGGCCATCCTTTTGCCTATTATTGCTCTGGTCGAACGGATAGTGGACGCTTACAGAGGCAGAAGCGACGCAAGAAGACGTTAAGAGTCGTCGTGTTCGTAAAACCCAAGTCCCGGTAAGTCGGATTACCGGACATGTTGAATTTCTGGGCTTCCGTTCGGTCACTGACGGTCTACTTTGTGCAGGACGAAGCGACCAACATTGTACATTCCAGACAGCAACGTCACGAACACTAAGGCGATGACCGCAGTATCGACCAGCTTAATCATCTCGTTTTCGCGCTGCTCGCTTCGCAACACCGCTTCATTTTGCGGCGTGCGGTCGTGGAGCCAAGCAGAAAATGCCCTATCGAAATCCCTGCGGTGAATATGTTCCGGAATCAAATACACCAAAACAAAGGTAGCTGCGCAGATGGTCAGAAATCGTAGAAGGAATTTCCAAACAGGCACAGCCGAAAGTTTTCCCTGCAAGGGAGCGAAAATCATCTAGGTTCAAGTGCCTGATAAGCCGGGTTATCGGGAACTCAGCCACTACCTGCCTGGCGGCGGGCCCCATGTCTGGCCCGCAGAGTTCTGCTATGATGGGAGTTGTTCCTGCCGCCATGAACGCATCACACACCGCACCAACTCGCAAGAGCCTGTTTTTGCGCGCCTGCCGCGGAGAAAGCGTCGAGCGCGTCCCCGTGTGGATGATGCGCCAGGCCGGGCGCTACCTCCCCGAATATCGTGAACTTCGGCAGAAGCACCCTTTCCTCGAAGTCTGCAAGACTCCGGAACTGGCCGCCGAGGTTTCTCTGCAGCCCTTCCGGCGGCTGGGCGTGGATGTCGTCATCGTCTTCTCGGACATTCTAATTCCCGCCGAAGCCATGGGCATGGCGCTCGAACTGAATGACTCCGGCCCTGTTCTTCCCTGCCCCATTCGCAACGCAGCGCAGGTCGAGGCGCTGAAAGATTTTGATCCCGAGCAGCAAACGCGATTCGTTCCCGACGCGATTCGCGGCATCTGCCGGGCCGTCGGCCCGGACGTTCCCGTGATGGGCTTCGCGGCCGCGCCCTGGACGCTGGCCTGCTACATGATCGAAGGCCGCTCCCGCGACTCCTTCCCGGCCGCGAAGAGCTTTCTCTATCAGGAGCCGCGCCTGATGCGCTCGTTGCTGGGGAAGATCGCGCGCGCAACCGGGCGCTACCTGAAGGCGCAGGTTGCCGCCGGGGCTTCGGCGGTGCAGTTGTTTGACACCTGGTGCGGCGAGCTGAGCCGCCGCGACTATGAGGAGTTCGCGCTGCCGGCAACCCAACTCTTGATTGCTGAACTGGGCTTGCGCGGCGTCCCTCTGGTTCTTTACACAAAGAATTCCACGCATCTGCTCCCGGAAGTCGCCCGGGCCGGAGCCGATGTGCTTAGCGTGGACTGGCGCGTGGACCTCGCTGCACTGCGGCGGGAACTCGGCGCGCGCGTTGCGCTCCAGGGAAATGTGGACCCTTGTATCTTGCTGGGTCCTGGCGAGGGCATTTGTGCCGCTGTCCAGGACACGATTGAGAAAACCGGCGGGGCCGGGCACATCCTCAATCTGGGCCACGGCATTTTGCCGGACACCCCGGTGGAAAATGCCAAACTGTTCATCGAGACGGCTCAGAGCGTGAAACTCCCTGCGGGAGCCGGCGCAGGAAAGGGCCGCTGAGCGGTAAACATGCCGGACGCGGACATCCATCTTCGCCTCGAACGCGAGCGCTTCGCTATCAGCGAAGAGTTCTTGAAGAAGTACAACCGTCCCGGCCCGCGCTATACCAGCTATCCGACCGCGCCGGTTTGGAATGAATCGTTCGGCCCGGATGATTTTGAGCGAGTCCTGGCTGACTCCAATGCGAAGGGGGCGCCCGTTTCACTGTACATGCACATTCCGTTTTGCGAGAGCCTGTGCTTGTTCTGCGCCTGCAACGTGGTCATCCAAAAAGACAAGAAAGTGGCGCCGCCCTATCTGGAAATCCTGAAGAAAGAAATCGAACAGTTCAGCCGCCGCGTCTCCCGTTCTCGGCCCGTCGTTCAGTTTCATTGGGGTGGCGGGACGCCCACGTATTTGTCTCCGGCGCAAATGGAAGATCTCTTCGGCTTCACGCGCGATCGCTTTTCCATTTCGGACGGCGCCGAGATCGGCGTCGAGGTGGACCCGCGCGTCACCTCCCGCGAGCATCTCGAGTCGCTGCGGCGGCTCGGCTTCAACCGCCTGAGCATGGGCATTCAAGACTTTCATCCCGAGGTGCAAGCGGCCGTCCACCGCATCCAGCCCTTCGAGATGACCCGCGACCTCATCGCCGTGGCGCGCGCCCTGGGCTTCGACAGCATCAACGTGGACCTCATCTATGGACTGCCCTATCAGACCCCCGAGCGTTTTGCCCGCACCGTGGATCAGGTCGTCGGACTCAATCCCGACCGTGTCGCCATGTTCAGCTATGCTCATGTTCCCTGGCTCCGCAAGCAGCAAGGCGCCTTTGCGACCCATCTCCCCGAAGGCATGGCCAAGTTCCACATCTTCCGCGCCGGCTTGGAAAAATTTCTCGACGCCGCGTATCTGTATATCGGAATGGACCACTTTGCGCGGCCCGGCGACGAATTAGCCGTCGCGCAGCGCAACCGCACGCTGCACCGCAATTTTCAGGGCTATACCACCAAGGCCGGCGCGGACCTTTGCGGAATGGGCGTGAGCGCCATCAGCGGCGTCGCCGGCTCTTATGCGCAGAACTACCGCGATGTTCCGCGCTATCAGGCCGGCGTCGAATCGCGCGGCATGGCCACGATGCGCGGCTACCGGCTGAGTGCCGACGACTTCGTTCGCCGCGCCGTCATCAGCCGCCTGCTTTGCCATACGCTTATCCGCAAACGGGAAATCGAGCGTGAATTCTCCATCGCGTTCGACGAATACTTCGCGCCCGAACTGGCGCGCCTCGAGGAATTCTGCGCCGACGGCCTCGCCGTCGTTACGCCGGAAGAGATTCGCGTCACCATGCTTGGCCGGATTTTCATTCGCAACGTTGCCATGCTCTTCGACGCTTACCTGGAAAAGCAGCAGATGGAATCCAAGCCGCTCTTCTCGAAAACCCTCTGAGTCATTCCTCCGTGACGCCTGCTCCCGCACAACCCTCGGCCCGCGTTCTGGTCGTAGGCGGCGGCATCTCCGGGCTCTGCTGCGCCTACTATCTCCGCAAGGCAGGTGTCTCGGTCCTTGTGCTCGAGCAATCCGACCAGCCCGGCGGATATATTCGCTCAGCTGTTCGCGACGCCTGCATCCTCGAGGCAGGCCCGCAAAGCTTTCTCTCCACGGACCCTCTGCTCGAAATGATTGAGGACATCGGACTCCAGTCGGAACTTCTCGTTGCCGACCCTCGCGCTCCCCGCTACGTCCTCATAAACGGAAAGCTTCGGCCGGTTCCACTTGCGCCGCCGCAATTGCTTCTTTCCTCTTTACTCGCCCCGCGCACAAAATGGAAATTCATCCGCGACGCACTTGGCCATTCCCGCCCGCCACAACAGGATGAATCCGTCGCCGCATTTATCCGCCGCAAATTCACCGCGGAGTTATTGGAACGCCTGGTTGGCCCATTCGTCTCCGGAGTTTACGCCGGCGACCCCGAGCGCTTGAGCCTGCGCGCCGCCTTCCCGGCCCCGCATCAGTGGGAGACGCAACATGGCAGCGTGATTCGCGGGGCGATGAAGTCGCGTCCGGCGTCCGCCGCCCGGCACCACTCGCTCATCACTTTTCGCCGCGGCAACCAGGCGCTCATCCACGCTCTTGCCAAGTCTTTGGGCGACGCCCTCCGTTGCGGAGTGCGCGTCGAAAGCATTTCCAGGAATGTCGCTGCCGGAAAGCAGGAGTTCGCGATACAAATCTCTCAAGCGGGCCACGCAACAACTCTTCGCACGAACGCTGTGATCATCACCACGCCCGCCGACATTGCCGGCCGGCTGCTGCAAGATATTTCCCCTGGTTTTGGCGCGCTCTTGCATCCGATCGAGTACGCTCCCGTCGCGGTTATTTCCTCGATTTATCGGCGCCAGCAAATCGGCCACCCGCTCGCCGGTTTTGGCTTCTTGGTTCCCCGGGCCGAAGGGCTGCAGATTCTTGGGACCGTGTGGAACAGTTCGCTTTTCCCCGGACGCGCGCCCGAGGGCTTCGCCGTACTCACGAGCTTTGCCGGTGGCGCCACCAATTCTCTCGATCCAGGGGCAGCCAGAGCAATGCGTCATCACGCGCCACCGCCGCGCCCTGCCGCAATACAATCTGGGGCATTCGCAGCGGATGGATTCCCTGCGCAGGCTCTACGCTGATTTTCCAGGGCTGTTTCTGGCCGGAAATTATTTTGAAGGACCCTCCGTGGGCGCCTGCGTTGATTTGGCCTTGCGCACGGCGCACCAGGCGCGGGATTATCTGGCATCGGCCGGGGCGTGATGCGTGCCCGGCTAAAGGATGAAGGCCTTTTCCGGCGGACTCATCTGGTGTCCGTGCGGCGCCGTATACATTTGAGGAATCGAGTATGCTAGGTGCCCTGTTCCTCGCTGCTCTCGAACAGTTCCGCGCGGGCGAACCGTCTGCCGATGCGGCGCTGATGGAGCGGCTTATCCAGAAAGATCCGCGCGCCCTCGAGACCCTGTATGAGCGCCACGCGCGCGTCGTCTATTCCCTCGTCTTGCGCATTCTGCAGCAGGCCGCCTCGGCCGAAGAGATCGTTCAGGACATCTTTCTGCAGCTCTGGTGCAACGCTCATCAATATCAAGCCGCGCGCGGGCCACTCCAGCCCTGGCTGCTGACCCTCGCCCGCAACCGTGCGCTCGATCAGCTGCGCTTGAAGCGCGAGAAGCAGCGCCGGCGTGAGGACACTCTCGACGACCTGCATCTAGCTGTTTGCGCGCCGAACCTCGAAGCTCACATAGACCGCGAGCGGCGTGCTGCGCGTGTCCGCGCATGCGTCCGCGCGCTTCCCGCGCCGCAACAGAGGGCCATCGAGCTGGCCTTCTTCGAGGGAATGTCCCACAGCGAGATCGCCGAGGCCCTCAGCGAGCCTCTCGGCACCGTGAAGAGTTGGATCCGCAGCGGACTGTTGCGGCTGAAGGAAGGATTGCAGGCGGCATCATGAGCGACTGCGCCCAGTTCAAGGAGCAGTACGAATCCTACGCGCTAGGCGTCCTCGAAGGCGAAGAGCGCGCGGCGCTCGAAGCGCATCTCGCTTCCGCGTGCCCCGTGTGCGTTCGGGCCGTCGCAGAAGCTCGTTGGCTCGTCGCCCAGCTTGCTTATCTCGCGCCCGATGCCGAGCCCCCGGAATCGCTCCGCCGCAATCTTCTCAGCGCTGTGCGCGTCCCCGAATCCCGCCAGCCCCGCGCGTGGTTTCCCATCTGGGCCTGGGTTGGAGCGGCCGCCCTGATCGCCTTTGCCGTTTTCTCGTTGTGGCAGGCGCATCGCATGCAGAACCAGCTCGCGGAATTGACGGCGCGCTTGAAGGCAGGCGAGGGCCAGCGGCAGAAGCTCGCGGAAGAAAGAGCCGTTGCCGAGCGCACCAATCTCATCCTGTCTGACCCGGCTTCGAGACTCGTCACTCTGCAGGCCAAAATCGGTCCTCAGGTGCATGCCTTTTGCCACCCCAAGCTGGGAATCATTCTGTATGCCGGAAGCGTGCCGATGCCCGCGTCCAATCGCACCTACCAGCTCTGGCTGGTGATGAAAGACAAAAACGCAAAACCCATGAGCGTCGCAATGTTCCGGCCCGATGCCTCGGGAAAAGTAATGCTCATGGTCCCGGCGATGCCTGCGGAGATGGACCTAACCGCCGCGCTGGCCATTTCCGAAGAACCTTCCGGCGGAAGCCCTCAGCCAACCTCCGCCCCCATTTGGGTTGGCGCGCTGACCTGAGCGCCGCCGCAATTTTTTTTCGGAAGCGCAAATGAAAAGCCAGACAAAACGCGAGAGCAGGAACCCTCGGCCGGCTCGAAAGATTCCGGCGGCCGTGGGTTTCCGCGCGCATTCCGGCTGGGCTGCGCTTGTAATGCTCGCGGGGCCGCTGCGCGCGCCGACAGTCGTCGTGCGCACGCACATCGAACTCATTGACCCCGCCATTCCGGGCTCCAAGCAGCCTTACCATGCGGCTCGGGAGCTTGGCGGGGAAGCGGCGGCGAAGCACGTCCAACGCTGCGCCGACACAGCAAAGCAGCTTGCTGAGCAATCCCTAAGGGCGCTGCTGCGCGAATGGAAAGCAAGAGATCACGAAGTAGCAGGCGCGGGGCTAGTTCTCAGCTTCGGCCGCCCGTTGCCCGATTTCGAAACGATCCTTGCGTCGCATCCGCTCCTTCACACTGCCGAAGGCGAGCTTTTTCGTCAGGCCCTCGCGCAGGCCAGCGAACGCTGCGGCCTGACGGTCACTGGCGTCAAAGAACGCGAACTCTTCGCGCGCGCCGAAGCTGCGCTGCGCATCCCTGCCGGGCAACTGCAAAAGCGCTTGCATGAAATGGGAAAAATTGTCGGCTCGCCCTGGCGCCAGGATGAGAAATACTCCGCGCTTGTTGCCTGGATGGCTCTGGCATCTGCTTCGCGATAAGGCCGTTGGACATTTCCTCCCATCCTAAAACGAAGTGTTCTGGAAGCTCTGCTTGTAACGGTGCGCCAGACGGATCTTCCGCCGCCCGAGGGCTTCGCGATAGCGGCGTTTCTCTTCCGCTGTCCGCACCAACAACTGAGGGGCCGCTTTGCGCTTCCCGGTTTTTTCATCAATGGCCACAAACGTCACGTAGGCGCTGGTGGTGTGCTTTCGCTCGCCCGTCAGGACATTTTCCGAAAACACTTTCACGCCGACTTCCATGGAGGTGTTGAACACACGGTTCACCTGCGATTTCAGAATAATCAGGTCGCCGATGCGCACCGGGTTGCGAAAATCCAGGTAGTCCACCGAAGCCGTCACCACGTAGCTGTTGCTGTGACGGTGCGCGGCAATCGCCGCGGCGATGTCCACAAGGTGCATCACGCGCCCGCCGAGAATGTATCCCAGCGGGTTCGAGTCCTGCGGGAGCACGACCTCGGTCATCTCGGCCCTGGCCTCGCTCGCGGGTTTACCCTGAGTCTCGACCTTCGTCGTTGCCGCCTTCGTTCTTTCTTCAGCTCTCCGGAAACGCTTCATCATCGCTTCTATATTCGCTGTACCTCCGTGCCCTCGTTGAATTCTCTTTGAGAAAATTCTCGGGCTTGTTTTGCATTCAACACGCAGCCCGCTATAATACGCCCGTTCGATTCATGTCCCAACCGGCCAAGACGCGCCGCCAGAAACTCGAAGAGTTCGTCGCCGCCAAGCCCGGCGACGCCTTTTCGCGCTACGGCCTGGCGATGGAATGTGTCAACTCGGGCGACGCGGCGGCCGCCGAAGAGCATTTCCGCAAACTCCTCGCCTCCCATCCCGACTACGTCGCCGGCTACTTCCATTTCGGCCAGTTGCTGGCGAAGCTTGCCCGAACCGGAGAAGCGCGCGAGATTCTTTCCAGCGGGATCGCGGTGGCCAAGAAAAAAGGCGACGACCGGAAGGGAAACCCCAAGGCGCCCCCTCCCCCCGTATGTTTTTTGTAAGAGTGTGAAAACAGGGCACTTTAAGTCCTTTGTTTTTGCAAGAGTGTGATTCTAAATGGTTTGCAGACGCGTTTTTCGATAAGAGTGTGAATCTAAAGAGCTTAGTCATTTTCCTGTTGTGCTGGGGCGCTTCGACCTCTAGGGATGTCTCAGCGTGAAGCGGTGTCTGGGGAGGTTTTGAAACGGGGTGCGATCCTCAGTAGCAGGGCCTCAGTCTCCTTTCAGCGATTCTCAAACTCTAATTGTACCATAAAAGAATAGCCAAAGTCAATGGAATTCTTAGACTACGTCTGCGGTTAGCCGCCTCCGGCGAGACAGGGGCAGCTTCGGTGGTGAAAAGGCCCCTTTAGCGGTGCAAAAGGAAACCCGCGAAGAGCGAAGGTTGGAACACGGCCCCGAAGGCCATTGGAATTTCCTTGACAAAGGAATAGGGCGAGGGTAACGTCCCGGCCAAACGCGGGGAGTCCCAGTCTTCCTCGACCCGCCACAACTGGAACGCTGCTGGTGGTCGATTCCTGGAGCGCCGCTCCTCTTTGCAACCTGGGTCCCCAAAAGGAGATTTTTCTATGAAGAAATCTAAGCGATTAATTCTAGGAGGAGCTGTCTTAGCCGTCTCAGTCGGCTTGTCGCTTGCAGTTGCGACTTTGCTGAGCGCGCAGGACCCGAATGCAGCCGACCACGATTTCGCTTCGGTTAAGACCATTGCCGCCAGTCCCGTCAACGTCGGCTCTGCCCAGCTCGTGCGCAACAACAACGGGATCACCTGCGTGATCCACACGTCCGGCTTGGTGCCAGGCGATGCGTATAGCGTCTGGTGGGTGATCCCGGATGAATCGCTGATCTTCAATGCCACCGGAGGTATCGCCGGCGGCGACGGAACGGCAAGTTTTGCCGGACATGCCTCCACTGGCCCCGTTGGTCCCGTGGATGGCTCCGTGGTGCTCAGCAACGGCGACGGCTCGTTTGATCAACCCCGCACAGACACCGTCACCGTGATCATTCGCCACCATGGTCCTCCGATTCTTGGGATGATCAATCAGCAGACTGGCAGCTTCAACTTCGGATGCGGCGCGGGGGGCTGCAAGAACGTACAGAAGGCCACGTTTAACTAGGCCATTACACGGAACAGCTGAGTTAACCGTGAGCGGCGGCGGGCGAACCGTGCCGGTCGAGGCTCGGGCGGAGGGAACTATGTATTTCAACGTCTTTGGCCAAAGGGTCTCGCGAACCAAGTACAAGGAAATGGCCGCCGCGGCAAAGAACCGCCGCGAGTTGGTCGCAGCGCAATTAAGCCGTCGAGACCTCATGAAGGCGGGGCTGTTGACCGGCGCGGGCTACCTGATAAGCAAAGGAGGACTGAGCGCGCGTGCAAAGTCGCCCGCCCCACTGGAGCAGGCGGCGAGCCCTCCCGTGACGCCGTTCATCGAGCCTCTCCACATCATTCCCGTGAAAGAGGCCGTGGGAGTCCTGCAGCCTGCCCCGTCGGTCACCCCCCTGCCGCACGAGGGCCGAACACGCCCCCATCAGGCATTGAATGTGTTTCCTCCCAAGAAATTCTATAAAGTTCGGCAACACGTGGCTCCGTCGCGAGTTCACCCGGAACTGCCCGAGCAAGCCCTTTGGGGCTTTGACGGGATGTCACCGGGTCCCACATACGTCGCGAGATATGGCGAACCGATCCTGGTGCGCAACTTCAACGAGCTCCCGCCGGATAACGGCGGATTTGGGTTGGATTCTGTGACCACACACCTGCACAACGGGCATACACCGTCAGAGAGCGACGGTTTCCCTTGCGATTTTTTCGAGATCGGACAATTCTATGACCAGCATTACCCAAACGTTCTAGCGGGAATCCTTTCCACGCACCCAGGCACCGGGGACATCAGGGAATCGTTAAGCACGCTCTGGTATCACGACCACCGCGTGGACTTTACGTCACAGAATACCTACAAGGGGTTATTGGGGTTTTACCTGCTTTTCAACGAGTTCGACACTGGAAATGAAACGACAGGTTTCCATCTCCCAAGCTTTCCGGAATTCGATGTGCCGATGGTTTTCGCCGACAAGGTATTCGACGAAGACGGCCGGTTGTTCTTCGACCTGTTCAATATTGACGGGATCCTCGGCGATCGTTTCATGGTGAACGGCAAGATTCAGCCGTTCTTCCAGGTTCATCCTCGGCGCTACCGCTTCCGCTGGCTGAATGTGGGCCCGTCACGCTTCCAAGAGTTTTTCCTGACAGATCCGGGAAATTCCGCCGCGCACAACCTATACTGGCAGATCGCCAACGACGGCAATCTCCTGCCGAAGCCTGTCCAGGTGGAAAGTGTTCGCATCGGGGTGGCCGAACGGATGGACGTGATTGTTGACTTCAGCCAGTTTGCGGGCAGATCCATCTACTTGGAGAACCGGCTGAAACAGCTTGACGGCAGAGGTCCGGTCCCAGCGCCGGATGATATCCTTCCGGCAGGCACGGGAAACCTGGTAATGCGCTTTGACGTGGTGCTCCCCGCGGTGCAGGACCAGAGCGATGACCCCGCACGGATCACAAAGTTCTACGACTTACCCGATACGGCAGTAGAACCGGCCGTCGTGCGAACGTTTAGGTTCGATCGGTTGAACGGGGAGTGGTCCATCAACGGGACATTCATGGATTGCAACCGGACTCGCTTCCGCGTGAAGCAAAACACCGCCGAGCACTGGGTGCTGGGGAACTTTTCCGGCGATTGGCAGCATCCCATCCACATTCACCTGGAAGAGCACCAGATTCTGACGCGCAACCGCGTGCCGCCTCCGACGGTGGAAGTCTCCCGGAAGGACGTCACGCGGCTGCGTCAGAACGAGCGTGTCGAACTCTTCTTCCGCTTCCGGGACTTCACCGGGCGCTATCCTCTGCACTGTCACAACATGATTCACGAGGACCACGCGATGATGCTGCGGTGGGATATCGAGCCGGATGGCGATACGAACATTACTCCCTAAGAAGGGGGGCAACGGCGCTTGCGGGCACGGAGGACTTGAGGGATGCATACGACGAATCGAAGAGAGTTGCTAGGGGCCTCATTGTTTGGGCCGCACTTCAGTGCCTGGACAGGAGCCAAGCTGGGCCGCGTGGCGGATGAAGGAATGGCGGCGGCGCGGGAGCGAGTGCGCAAGCGTTTCCTTCCCAACGTTCCGCTGCTGACGCAGGACGGTAAGAAGGTGCGGTTTTACGACGACCTAATCAAAGGTAAAATTGTCACCATCAATTTCACTTACACGCGGTGCGAGGGCGTCTGCCCTGGAATCACGTCGAATCTGGTAAGCGTGCAAAAGCTTCTGGGGGACAGAGTCGGCCGCGACATCTTCATGTACTCGATCACGCTGAAGCCTGAAGAAGATTCCCCGGGCGTGCTCAAGGAGTATGCCAAGGCGCGCGGTGTTCGCCCCGGCTGGACATTTCTGACCGGAAATTCGGAAGACATCGAGCTGCTCCGGAGGAAACTTGGCTTCACCAATCCGAACCCGGAACTCGATAAAGACAAGTCGCAGCACATCGGCAACCTCCGCTATGGAAACGAACCGCTTTGTCTTTGGGCCGCTTGCCCGGGATTGGCCCATGCGGAGTGGATTGCCGAATCCATCTCCTGGGTTGATCGCTCGAGAGTGAAGAAGATTTGAAGCAGAAGACCAACGATTTCCGATGACGATTTTGGATAGGGAGGTGCGAACGTGAGTGCGAAACGAACGAGCTGGGTGCGGATCACTGGGATGTGCCTCGTGTTGCTGGTGATCGGGATGGCCGCGGCGGCTTCCCACCGCTGGGGACCCGCTTCCGTGCGAGCTGCCATTAGGCTATCACCACCCTTTGATTTCAATGATGATTTCTATGCCAAGAACGGGATGGATTTCGCCAAGCTCGAGAGTCTAGGGGCGGACTCTCGTGTCGGGTTCAGCGCAGGCACTAAAACGGGCGCCGAATTCGGTACCAATCCCCCGGATTGGGGCGGTGCATACAACTGGATCGAGGACAACACCAATACGGACCCAACTCGCGGGGGAGCGAATGGCGGCGTCCGCGTAACCCAAACGACCGGCGGGTTTGATAAGGATGGGAACCTCATCTATTACAGCATTATGGCCCCCATTCCGGATCAGACCTTCTTTACCCAGGACGCCGCGGGTGCTCGGGCTCACACGATAGCCAACCAGTTCAGAGCGTTTATATTTCCGAAGCAGCGCAAGGGCGGAATCATGCGATTTGATTCCTGTCCCGTGGGAACGCAATTAAAACTTCCTGATGGCACTCCCAATCCGGCGGCTGCCACCTGCGTCGTGCTTGCGCCGCCTCCTGGGAACCGGCGGCAGGACAATCTGTTTGAAACCAAAGATACCTACTTTTGCGGGAATCTGCTGGGGCTCTGGCTGATTGAAATGGTGGTCTTTACACCCGAAATTCAAACGCCCGCGGGCCAGCAAGCGTTGGCGGCTCTGGCGGCCAAGAATGGTGCCACTCTGGATGGTACGCCCGTCTTTAAGACTCTGGACCAGATTCAGCAGTTGATAAACGCGGGATTCGTGCAACTGTTGGAGCTGCCGGACGATCCCCATGCGGGGCCTGGTGACCCCAGGTATGTGGTTTGACCGGTCATTCCTGACCCCCGGTCGGGGGCCATTGCAAAGGATGCCTTCCTGGTGACGGTGAAGCGGGCTGACGGCACGCCGGTATCCCCTGAAGTGCTGGCAAATTTCAATTGCCTCAAGAACACCGGAGATTTCTGCCCAGGAACAACGAACACGGAAAACTAACTCCGGTTAAGCGTCGTCAAGCAACCCTAGCCAAGAAAAATGGCTAGGGTTGTTTTTTGCGGGTGTTACTTATAGCTGGAGACACATGCGGATCACCAAGAAGAAGAATGTTTCACGCCGTGTCTTTCTCAAGGCGGCCGCGAGAATGGGACTCCTCACCGCCGCTGGAGGACCATTCTTCGTGTTTCCCGAGCGCGCCCAGGCCTCGCAAAAGAAGCTGCGCGTTCTGCAATGGAAGCATTTCATCCCAGGCTACGACAAATGGTTCAGCGAAGTATTTGCCCGCGATTGGGGTCACAAATACGATACCAAGGTGATTGTGGACCACGTCTCTCGGGAGAAGATCCGTCACCGTGCTGCGGCAGAGGCGGCGGTGCATAAGGGGCACGATCTGGTGATGTTCCTGTCTCCCCCGGCGGCGCATGAAAACGACGTCATCGACCACCGGGAAATTTATCTTGATCTGCGCCACAACTGGGGAGAGACCATCGAGCTGGCGCACAGATCCACCTATAATCCACGGACAAAGAAATACTTTGCCTTTTCGGATTCCTATATTCCCGCTCCCTTTAATTGGTTGAAAGACATCTGGTCGGAAGCAGGACTCCCCCTGGGCCCAATTGATTACGAGACGCTGCTGCGCGTCGGCGCAAGAATCCGGCGGACGCGCGGAATTCCTTGCGGCTTTGGCCTGGCTGGAGAGATGGATAGCAACATTGCTTTGCGCTCAATTCTTTGGTCCTTTGGCGGCAGACTCCAGGACGAAGAAGGCCGCGTTGCCGTGCGATCCAGAAATACCGTTGAAGCGCTCAGATTTGTGAAGGCTCTTTATCAAGAAACCGAAACGCCGGAGATGCTCGCCTGGAAATCTGATTCCAATGACAAAGCCCTGCTGGCAGCAAGAATCTCCTGCACGATCAACGCAATCTCAATTTCCCGGGAGGCGGAACACAGGAACCCCGAGACTTCGGCCCGCATCATGCTCAGTCCCGCCCTGAAAGGCCCCGCTGACACCCTGTCTCCTCCCCATGTGACTCAGTGCTATGTAATCTGGAGCTTTGCCGAAAACAAAGAGGGTGCGAAACAGTTCCTGATCGACCTGATCGGCCGCTTCCTAGAAGCATTTCGGGCCAGCCAGTTCTGCAATTTTCCCTCGTTTCCGAAAACGGTGCCGGACCTGCTGAATCAGTTGAACGGAGATCCAAGCGCGGCGCCGAAAGGGAAGTATGCTGTTTTGCGCGACACCTTGCTTTGGACGAAGAGCATCGGCTACCCCGGCTATTCAAGTGCGGCCATTGATGAGGTAACAAGCACGTTTGTCATTCCTCGCGTATTTGCCGAAGTAGCGAAGGGCGCGCTGAGTCCGGAAGAGGGCGCGGAAGCTGCCGAGAGAGAAATCAAGCAGATCTTCGCGCAATGGCAGCGGGGTTGAAACTCCATTACCTCAATCCCCGATTATCACTTCGAAAGCGCCCAACTGGGGAAATGACTTCCGAGCCGTGCCGGCCCCTTTCCGACAAGGCCGGAATCTTCGATCGGCACAGCCTCTTACACCTGACCCTGATACTGCTGAATTCATGTCGGAGCTAATCAGGGGTTGGCGATCGGTTTTCTGCCGAGGCCACAAATCCACCCTTTGCCGCGTTCCTCGATGACCTGAACACCCGAGTAACCGGCGTTGGTGAAGAGTTGGCGATGCTCATCAACGCTCAGGAGCGTCATGCCTGTTCGCGAAGCGTATTTTTCGGCGAGCTTTGCAGCGAGGGTATTCGCTCCTTTATAGATTTCCGCGATGAGGAGGAGCGTGCCGCCGGGCTTCAGGACTCTGAAGACCTCGCGCATGTCACCGGGCAAATGGGGCCACCAGAAGTGCGTTTCCACGGCCGTGACGAGATCGAACATGCCCTCCGGAAACGGCAACTGAGACACCGAGCCGTGCCGGACCTCGGCGCGGCCGAGACCTATCCATTGTGCATTCGTTCTTTTTGTCGCGGCGACGCTCTCGCCGGAATAATCGATGCCGTAGACTTTCCCCTGCGTGGCGATGGCCGCCAACTTGCAGACGGTCCTGCCGCCACCGCAGCCTACATCGAGGATCGTGTGGTGGTTCCCTATCGAGACCCGCTTTAAGCCCCAGTCCGTCAGCTTGGAATGGCTCGAATTCATTCGCCACAAAGTGAATCGGCCCAGCCACCCTGTCGGCTTGCTGCATTGATTTACCGCTGTGTTCCTGCTGGCCACGATTGTTTACCCCGTCGGACAGTCTAAATCTCCCCGGCCCCTTCAGGATACTCCCCCGGAATCTGGGGTCGCTTACGCGGAGCCGTGCCGGCCAGAAGGCCGGCGCTACACGCGGCGCTACATGGACGCACAATCGTTTATAATGGAGGAGCGCTGCAAGAACCTGGGATGGCGGCGCGACCTGGGGGCACGATGACCATGGCGGGAACGGCACGAAAAGCGGAAACACTCGGCGAGTTGCAAAAAAGCTCCGGCTTCGACGCTCGCCGCGCCGGGCGCACTGTCAAAGATGAGATGCGGCAGAACCTGCTTCGCGCCATCGAAACCGGCGAGCAGTTGTTCCCCGGCGTGCACGGCTACGACGACACGGTCATCCCGCAAATCGTCAACGCCATACTGGCGCGGCACAATTTCATCCTGCTGGGCCTGCGCGGCCAGGCCAAGAGCCGCATCCTGCGGGGCCTGACGCAACTTCTCGATGCGGAGATCCCCGTCGTGGCCGGCTGCGAGATCAACGATTCGCCCTTCCGCCCCATCTGCCGCTCCTGCCGCGAGCTTATCGCGGAAAAAGGCGACGCCACGCCCATCGCCTGGCTCCCGCGCGAATTGCGCTACGTCGAAAAGCTGGCCACGCCCGACGTCACCATCGCCGACATGATCGGCGACATTGACCCCATCAAAGCCGCGCGCTCCGGCCGCAACCTCTCCGACGAATTGACCATCCACTACGGCCTGCTGCCGCGCGCCAACCGCGGCATCTTCGCCATCAACGAGCGTCCTTCTGGTGTTCACCGCGAACCCGGAAGACTATACGGCGCGCGGAAAAATCATTACGCCCCTGAAAGACCGCGTCGGCTCGGAAATCCGCACGCACTATCCGGCCACGGTGGAAGAGGGCATGGCCATCACCGCGCAAGAAGCCTGGGCCAAACGCAGCTCGGGCCGCGCGCTGGAAATTCCTCCGTTCCTCCGCGAACTCATCGAGGAAATCGCTTTCCAGGCGCGCGAAGACAAGCGCGTGGACCGCCGCTCGGGCGTCAGCCAGCGTCTTCCGATTTCCTGCCTCGAAAACGTGGTGAGCAACGCCGAGCAGCGCGCCGCCCGCAACAAGGAAAAAGCGGCCGTCGCGCGCGTCGCCGACGTCTATGCCGCCATCCCCGCGATGACCGGCAAGATCGAGCTGGAATACGAGGGCGAACTCAAAGGCGCCGGCACGATCGCGCGGGAGTTGATTCGCGCGGCCGTCGGCAAAGTCTTCAGCAAGTATGTGGGCGAAGCGAACCTCCAGCCGGTGGTGCAGTGGTTCGAGATGGGCGGCGAGCTGAAACTTCCCGAGATGGCTTCGGCGGAGGAAACCTTCCGCCAGCTGGAGCGCATTCAAGGATTGATGGAGCACATCGGACGCCTCGGCGTGAACGGCAACTCCAACCGCGCGCTGGCCACGTCCGCGGCGGAATTCATCCTCGAAGGGCTGTGGGCGCACCGGCGCATCAGCCGCAATGAAGAACGCGGCTTCCACGCCGAGCGCCCGCGTCCGGCCGAGCCGCGCGAACCGCAGAGCCGTCCAAGGCGGCAGTACAACTGAGAGGAAACGGGCACTTCATGAAGTACATCCGTTACGGCCGCTATACCGGGGAGCCCGCCGACTCCGTGGACCTGCAGGAATTGATGAAGCGCCTTTCCGATTTTCTTCTGCAGAGCGGCTTCGAATCGCAGTTCTACGGGATTTCGGAAATGGACCCGGAGCGCTCGATGGAGAACCTGCGCCAGGCGATCCTTCGGGCTTTGCAGGAAGGCGATCTCCTCTCCGATGACCAGCTCTCCGAAGAAATGAAGGAACTGCTGCAAAACCCCGATGCGCTTAGCAATCAGCAGGTGCGCGATCTGATCGACCAGCTCGTCGAGCGGCTCACTCAGGAAGGCTACATATCGCCGCAGCCGCCGCAGGTTACTCCGCCGCCGGAGCAGACCCCGCGCGGCCGCTTGGGCGGGCCAAACGACCGCGAAACGCACGCGCGCTTTGAAATCACCGATAAGGCGCTCGACTTCCTCGGCTTCAAGACGCTGAAGGATTTGCTGGCCTCGCTCGGCAAAAGCAGCTTCGGGCGCCACGACACGCGCGACCTCGCTACAGGAGTGGAATCCGGCGGCGTCTCGCGGCAATACGAATTCGGCGACACGCTGAACCTGGACTTGAGCGCCACGCTGTTCAACGCCGTGCGCCGCGAAGGCGTCAAAGTGCCCATCGCGCTCGATTATCCCGACTTGATGGTCCATCAGTGCGAATACCAGAGTTCCTGCGCGACCGTCCTGATGCTGGATTGCAGCCACAGCATGATTCTCTACGGCGAAGACCGTTTTACGCCCGCGAAAAAAGTGGCTCTCGCGCTTTCCCATTTGATCCGCACGCAATACCCCGGCGATTCGCTGCACCTGGTTCTGTTCCACGACACCGCCGAGGAGGTCCCCATCGGCGACCTCGCCCGCGTGCAGGTCGGCCCGTACTACACCAATACGCGCGAGGGCCTGCGCATGGCGCAGCGGATTCTGCAGCGGCAGAAGAAAGACATGCGCCAGATCGTGATGATCACCGACGGCAAGCCCTCGGCGCTCACACTCGAAGACGGGCGCATCTACAAGAACGCTTTCGGGCTCGATCCCTTCGTGGTCACGCAGACGCTCGAGGAAGTCGGCAAGTGCAAGCGCGCCGGCATCTTGATCAATACCTTCATGCTGGCCACCGATTACAGCCTCGTCCATTTCGTGCAGAAGGTCACGGAGATGTGCCGCGGCAAGGCCTATTTCACCACCCCCTACACGCTCGGCCAGTACCTGCTGATGGACTACATGCAGCGCAAGACCCGTCAAATCCATTGAGGCGGTGCGATTTCCGCCGGGACGATTTGGCCGTCGCGCCAAAGTGCGCTAAACTTTTTCCGTGAAGCTGCTGTGGATCCTGCGGCGTGTGTTGGGGATTAAAACGATGACCAAGGTTCTAACCGGTCAGAAGGCGCCGCTTTTCTCTCTCCGCGACGCCAACGGCCAGGCATTCTCACTGAAGGACGCCCTGCAGAAAGGGCCCGTCGTCGCGGCGTTCTTCAAGATCTCCTGCCCGGTCTGCCAGTTCACCTTCCCGTTTCTCCAGCGCCTTTTCAAGACCTACGGCGGCAAGAACGCCGCCTTTTGGGGCATTTCCCAGGACGACGCGCGCGACACCAAAGAATTCTGCGCCGAATACGGCGTTACTTTCCCCGCCCTGCTCGATGAAGAGGGCTATTCTGTCTCCAACCAGTACGGCCTCACCAACGTTCCGACATTCTTCTTGATTGATACAGACGGCGCCGTCAAGGTGAGCTGCGTGGGCTTCGGCAAGCCTGAAATCGAGCAGATTGCTTCGGAACTTGCATCGCGGCAGGGCCGTCCGCCGGCTGCTGTTTTCCTGCCGAACGAAGCCGTGCCCGACCACAAACCCGGTTGAAGCTCCAAGAACTAGGTTCCGTCGGAACCTCAGCGCCGCCTAAAAAAGCTCCGCTTCGATGATTCTCTTTTTGTGTTTGGGTGGCTTCCGCCGCTTGTCCGCGATGATGCGTTCTGCCGGCGGCGACCCCGCCTTCTCCCGGGCGATCCGCCGCGCCTCGCTGCCGGCAGTAAACATTTTCTTTTTTCTTCTGCGCGCCATGAACCGATACCGTGCTCAGTGAAAAGGAGACTTGGCGGAAGCGTGTGGGAGTCGAAAGTGCAAGTCATTTCATAAGCCCTTTGCGCTGGCGGCGTTGCGCCCACACGCAGCGGCCAACTGGTACCCAATGGAACATCCGCCTTGCAACCAATCACGGGCATGCAACTAGGTGAGACCCAATGTTGAATCCAGTATGAACGCTTAACCTCCCAATATCGGTTTCCATCCAGACTACAAGAAACGCCTCAAGTATCGCCGTCTTCTTAACAACTGCTCGTGCTATCCGTAGCTGGCACTCAGTCAAGAAGAGCTGAGGATGTAAGTAGCATTCCTCACCCCGAGACAAAGCGCGCAATGTCCAGTCATCGACATCTCCAAACTGTCCACCTTGGCTTCCCCAATAGTCTGCTGATGTAAGCATAAGGCTGTAGGACACAATGCGTGCATCAAGAAAAGGCGACGCGTTTCTTACAACTATGCAAAGCCCAAGGAACGCTGGCTTGAAATTGCCGGGTAGATGGACTCTGGGTGGTTCCTGCGGGTGCAGCGACAGAATGATGTCACGCTCAAAATCTTTTGCGGAGTAGAAACGACGGAAGATTCTTGCTGGCAGTAGCCGGACTAACCAATGCTCGATTGGACGGAGTGCCGTCCTCCAAGGTACGTGCGGGCCGGTCATTCTGGAAGTCTAGCACGCGCCGGAACCACGCTGAACCCTGCCCGGCTGCACTTGGTCAACGTGGGCACTCGGGGTCAAATTTGAGGTCGGCGCGCCGGTACTGTGACTGCACACCGCAGTACGGGCAAACCTTTGATTCGCCGTGCGTTCGAATCGGAGGTTTGGCAGGCTCCCCGGAATTGACGACCTCTCTCGGATGCAAGGGGTCAATCTCCTTGTACAGAAACTCTCTTGTGCAATCTGGATTCCTGCCTTGAGGACGGATGCGCTGACTGGTAAAATGCGCGGGCAAATCCATTCCATGAAGCACATCCGAATATGCCGAGTTACACATGGGTCTTGGGTCAAAAGGTCTTGAAGGGCGGAAAGATGACCAAGGGTTCGCGATGGAGGTTGGTTGCGCAAGGAGGGAAAAAGCGCGCCTTCGCCGGGACTTTGCTCACAACGTTCAACCTAGGTCAGAGGCGCATCGCCGTTTTGAGCGTGCCCAAGGATTAGGCAAAGAGCAGTTGGGTCGAACCCGCCGATTTCCTTTCCACACGAGATGTGGGGGCCGTTGTGCGGCGCTTGGCAGACGGCCGGATCATCGAACGTTTAACGGCGCGGAAGCGGCAGTTAATCCCGGCAAGGTGCCCAACCGCTCTCACGGCAGATTCTATCATGGCGCGCCGGGACCAGCCTACTGAGGGGCAGACCCTGCCGCTTCAGCTATCACCTCTGTGAGAGTAAATCCGGGGAAGGTTATGACCGGATTTTTGAGTTCCATATCTCCAGTTTCGCCGAAACGTTCGACCCGCCGCTTGCGGATACCACCGATACTGTCGTTGCAGAGGGGCGTACCGGGAATTCAAGTTCTGTGTGGGGTTCGGGCCCAAGGGCGTCAGGGTGGCGCAGAACTAGGAGCGCCTCGGTTGTAAGCGATGCGACCAAAATCGTGGGCAAGATCTTTTTCTTATCCATTAATGTAAATTTTAACGAGGCAACCGTCTAGCGACGGGCAGCCAAGAAAATCACTGCAAGCACGGTAAATATGAGTGCGATGCTTAGGCAGAAGATTGCCGCATCCCTACCGTCGAAAACCAACGTAGAAGACGCTGGAGCCGCAACCGGCTCTTTCTCTTTTTCCCTGCCAAGAATGAGCTTTACTGGGACAATCGGAAAATCCAGTGTCATATATACCTCCCGAATAGATTCCGCATTCTAACATAGATAGTAGGTCAGACGCCCACGCATTCATTTGGCCCGAGCGTGCCTCCATCTACGACGCGCGAGAGGCCAATAGGCACATAATCCGGTGCGTAAACTGTTTATATCACTGTGATGGCGGAAGCGTGTGGGAGTCGAACCCACCCCCGAGCCCGCGAAGGACACGGGCAATGGCTTTGAAGGCCACGAGGACCACCGGGCCCCTTTCGCCTCCGCAATTCGCGCACGAATCATAGCACACGCGTTTCCGACGTAACCTGTTTGCGGTTCCGAGATCTGCCATTCTGCCCAAAATTCCGAATCTCAAAACTGGCCCACTGAATACGAGTTGCCGCAGCGCGGGGCGACCTTGTTTGGTGAATTGGCCGGAGGAAGTGGCAAAGGGTGCCGCCCTCGCGATGCTGGTGTAATATGGTTTTCAGGAGTTGCATGCGACCCGAAGCTCTAAGTTTTCTCCAGTGCCCCAATTGCGGCGCCGAACTGATTTTGAGCGGTAGCACGCCGAGGGAAGCAGAAGACGGCCATGTAATGGCCGGTGGACTCACATGCCGAGGCTGCGGCTCCAGCTTCCCGATTCGAAATGGCGTGCCGATTCTGCTCCCGGCGAATCTAGCAGCCATAAAACTGGAGACGGCATCGCGGTTCGCGGAGGAGTGGACGCACTGGAACGATCTCCGCGATTACTATGAAAAAGAGTTCTTTGACTGGCTGGCTCCTCTGACGGCCGCGGACTTCGCGGGGCAAGTTGTGTTTGAGGGGGGGTGCGGCAAGGGGCGGCACACGGCGATCATAGCGGCGCGGGGAGCGAAAGCGATTGTATCGATGGACCTCGGTGAAAGCGCCTTCGTGGCTTTCGCGCACACACGGCGGTTTTCCAATGCGCACGTAGTGATCGGCGATCTTTTGAGCCCGCCCGTACAGGCAGAATTTGATCTGGCATTTTCCGTCGGGGTCTTACATCATCTACCGGAGCCGGCGGCGGGTTTTGCGAGTCTCGTATCGCGTGTGCGGGATGGCGGACGGGTAGCGTTCTGGGTTTACGGGTTCGAGGGGAATGAATGGATCGCCCGGTACGTCGCCCCATTGCGCAAAGCAGTCACATCGAAGTTGCCGGCGTGGCTGTTGCGGATCGCTTGCCTTCCGCCTTCCATAGTTCTGTGGGTGGTGATTAAACTCTTTTATCGGCCGGGCAAGGACGGGAAAGGACCGGCGAAACTTCCTTATGGAGATTATTTCGCCTCGATGTATCAGTATCCGTTTGATGAAGTACATGCGAACGTCTTCGACCAACTGGTAACGCCCGTGGCGTACTATCTTCGGGAAGATGAAATACGGCCTTGGGTGGCATCTGGATTTCGGGATGCAGTTGTCCGTTCACATCGCGGCTACAGTTGGACGGGACTCGCGACTGTGTGTCGCAGCAGGGCAGCGGGCAGGGAGCCGCACGGTCAGGGTTGAAGTTTGCAACGCGTCCGCAGGCGGCATCGGGAAGATGTGACCAGCAAGAAAATCAAGAGCAACTTTATCGCATCGTTCCGATACTTTTTCAAAAAAACTGGCATGAGAGAACACTTAGTCAGCCCTGGTAGCGTCAGGCTTCCAGCAATCTGTGACGAATGTAGCGTAGTTTGGCAAGACGAGAATCTGCTCTGGAAGGGCGCAGACCGATCCCAGGCCATAGGCCAGGTATCCGTTGTGGCGAGGAGCGTCAGAACGTGTGTGGGATAGTCGGGTTCACGAACAAGAATTGGACGCCATCGCCCGAGCGCATCCGGGAGGCGACCGCGACGTTGATTCACCGCGGACCGGACCAGCAGGGCGTGTACGAGTCACCCCTTTTCTCGATGGGGGCGACACGCCTAAAGATTATCGATCTGGATTCGGGTGACCAGCCAATTGTCACGGAAGATGGCGACGCCGGCATCGTCTTCAATGGCGAGATTTACAATCACCTGGAGTTGCGGGCGCAACTCGAGGAACTTGGGCATCGATTTGCGTCGCACTCCGATACCGAGACGGTGCTTCGGGCATTCGTGCAATGGGACAAAGAATGCTTCTCACGGCTGCGGGGAATGTTTGCGGTCGCTCTGTGGAAGAAGTCCCAGCAGCGGATCGTGCTGGCTCGCGATCGCATGGGCATCAAGCCGCTTTATATCGCGCGTCGTGGCGACGATCTTTTTTTCGGCTCCGAGTTGAAGGCGATTTTCGTCCATCCGGAGCTGGATCGCCGCTTGAACCTGTCCGGTCTCGATTGCTATCTGTCGCTTAACTATGTTCCCTGCCCGTGGACGCTAGTGGATGGGATCGAGAAACTTCCTCCGGGCCACTGGTTGGAATGGCAGGACGGAAAAACTTCTTCGGACTCCTATTGGAGACTGCCCTTCGGGGTGGTGAGGGAACGGACCTTGGAGTCAGCGAAGGAAGAGCTGGACGCATTGCTGGAACAATCGGTGCGCGAGCACATGCTTTCGGATGTGCCGCTGGGCATTTGGCTGAGCGGAGGAATGGATTCGACAACGATCCTGCATTACGCCGCCAAGGCCAGTACGTCGCGGCTGAAAACCTTCTCGATTTCGTTTCGAGGGCGGAGTTTTGATGAGACGAAGTACATTCACCGGGCAGTCAAGCAGTACGGAACGGAGCATGAGGAATTAGATCTTACGCCCGAGGTGAATCTGCAGAGCGCGATTGAAGACTTTGCGCACTACTCGGATGAACCCAGCGCGGATGCGGGGTCTTTGCCGGTGTGGTTCTTGGCGAAACTGAGCAAAACGAAAACGACCGTGGCGCTGAGCGGAGAAGGCGCAGACGAACTCTTTGCCGGATATATGACGTGCCGGGCAGACATGCTTGCGGAATGGGCGAGGCGGATGCCGCGCAGCGTTTTGACGATGGCCCTGGCGGTGGTGCGGCATTGGCCGGTGTCGGATGAAAAAATCAGCTTCGAATACAAGTTGAAGAGGTTCTTAGAAGGCAGTCTATTGCCGCCGAGCCATGCACATGTCTTCTGGAACGGAACATTCACCGAGGAGGAGAAAAGGTCGCTTTTGAAGGACCATTTGCCGAAAACTTTTCACGGGATGTTGGACGAGATGGATCAATTGCGGCGAATTGGGAATGGTCTGGCGTCTAATCTGTGGTTCGACCAGAAGTATTATCTGGCAGACGATATTCTGGTCAAGAGCGACCGGATGAGCATGGCGCATTCGCTCGAAGTGCGTCCGCCGTTTCTGGATCACCGGATCGTGGAGTTTGCAGCGACGCTGCCCGCACGGCTGAAGATCCGCGGGGCGCGCCAGAAACTAGTGTTGAAAGAACTGAGAAAGGACAAACTGCCTGCTTCGATCTTGCAGGGCAAAAAGACGGGTTTTGACATTCCGGCGCATGAATGGCTGCGAGGCCCGTTGCGGGCGATGCTGGCCGATACACTGAGTGAAGGGCTCTCAGCATACGGAGAACTTTTTCGCAGCGAGGTCGTTAACAGCTTCTTGAAACGACACCTCGAGAGAAAGATAAATGCGGGCTACCATCTGTGGGGATTGATGATTTTGTTTCAGTGGATGAGGAAATGGCGAATTCAGGCAACGTCACGCGCGGCGGCGAAACCACTCCTGCAAGCGACCGCTGGGTCGTATATCTAATCGTTCTTTCAATCGCGGCAGCAATCTATCTGGGTTGCCTGGTTTCTCCACCGTCTCTGATGGACGATTCGGACGCGGTACTCGCACAGGCTGCCCGGACGATGCTGACTTCTGGAGATTGGGTGACGGCGCGGCTCGATGGCGTCATCTATCTCGAAAAGCCCCCCCTCTACTACTGGCCGATAATGATTTCCTACAAGATCTTCGGCTACCACGACTGGGCCGCGCGCATCCCGATTGCACTTTCCTCGATTGCGCTCTGCTGGCTGACCGCCGCTTTTGGCGCGTGGGCGTTTGGGAAGCGCGCGGGTTTTTACGCAGGCTTATGCATGTGCACTTGTGTCGGCCTGTTTCTGTTCACGCGCATCCTGATCCCAGACGTCATGCTGGTGTTTACCGTGACCCTGGCGATGTGGGCGTTTCTTCGCGCCCTCGACGAGGAAGAACCCCATCCGCGTCTTTGGGCATACGTTCTGGCCGTAAACCTGGGTCTGGGTCTTCTGCTCAAGAGCCTCATCGGCGTCCTTTTTCCCGTGGCTGCCGCGCTGATTTATCTTTTCCTTACCCGCCAACTCTTCTCCGCGCGGGCCTGGCAACGGCTTCGCCCGTTCAGCGGCTTGCTGATTGTGGTCCTGGTTGCTGCGCCCTGGCACATTCTGGCCACGCTGCGCAACCCGCCTTATTTTTCCTTTTCCTTGCATAGCGCCCCGGGCGAGTACCACGGATTTCTGTGGTTTTTTTTCATGAACGAGCAGGTTTTGCGTTTTCTGAATCTGCGTTTTCCGCGCGACTACGACACCGTGCCGCGGCTTTATTTCTGGCTGCTGCATCTGGTGTGGCTCTTTCCGTGGAGCGTGTATTTTCCAGCGGTCGCGAAGCTGTCTTTCAAGCCTTCGGATCGCGCGGGAAGGACTCGCCTGCTCGCTCTCTGCTGGGCGGGGTTCCTGCTAGTTTTCTTCACGTTCTCCACGACGCAAGAATACTATTCGATGCCGTGCTACCCGGCCCTCGCGCTGCTCTTGGGTTCGGCCATGGCCGCGGAAGGCGGCTGGATCCGCCGGGGCACTCGCGCGCTTTCCGCCATTGCGGGTTGCGCGGCCATCGCGGCATTCACAATTGTTTTTCTCGTGCGCCACGTACCCACGCCCGAAGATATTTCCGTTGCGCTCAGCCACCATCCTCAGGCGTACACCCTTTCGCTCGGTCACGTGGGAGACCTGACGCTTCGCTCCTTCGCATATCTTCGTGTTCCGCTCATCGTTGCGGGAGTGGCCTTTCTACTGGGAGCGCTGGGCACCATGCGCGCCGCCGGGCAGCGCGCGTTTCTTGCCGCCGCGCTGATGATGGCCCTGTTTTTCCATGCCGCCAGGCTGGCGCTCGTTGTCTTTGATCCCTATATGTCCTCGCGGCCGCTGGCGGAGGCCCTGCTGCGCTCCCCCGCGGGCAAATTGATCGTGGACCATCACTACTACACGTTCTCGTCCGTCTTTTTCTACACCAATCGCGACGCCCTGCTTCTAAACGGCCGCGTCAACAACATGATCTACGGTTCCTACGCCCCCGGAGCGCCCAATGTTTTCATTAATGATTCACAATTCAGGGATCTGTGGTTTCAGCCGGGGCGGTGTTACATTGTTGCCGATAAATCAGCATTGCCTCGATTACTCAGCCTTGTTGGGTTCGAGCAAACGACTATGGTTGCGCAAAGCGGCGGCAAGATTGTTCTGACAAACTACCCATTGTCGGGCCCTGAACTGCCGCAACGCATGTCGAGCACGCAGACCGAGGAAACTACTTTTCATGCAGGCCGCTAACCAGGCGCCTCGGGGCAGTGATTCGTCTGCGGCAAGGCGGGCGCGCCAAATTCTTTTGACTCTTGTCCGGTTGGCCGTCGGCATAAGCCTCCTGATTTATCTCGCCAGATCCGGCACCATTGATTTCCGCGCATTGACGCGGCTGCTGATCGTCTGGCCCATCACAGTTGCCGCGATCGCGCTCCTTCTGCTGGACATCGGGCTGATGGCCTTGCGCCTCTCGTGGCTTTTTCCACCACACGGCCTCCATCTTCCTCTGGGCACTTCTCTGCAACTGACGGTCGTGGGCTTCTTCTTCGCCACGTTTCTGCCCGGCGCAGCAGGAGGTGATCTGGCAAAAGTTTACTACGCGGCCAAGGAGAACAGCGGACGCCGCACGGAAATCATCACGGTGCTGTTATTCGACCGCGCGATCGGGTTGTTTTCTCTGCTGATTTTGCCCGTATTATTTGCTCTCTTCTTTCCCCAACTCCTCCGCACGGCGCCGGCCGTGCGCATCCTGGTTTTCACATCAGCGATTCTTTCCTTCGGGATGCTGGCTGCTTTCCTGGTCTGTCTTTATAGCCAATCCACGGTGATGCGTTTGGCGCAAGGGCCCTTCGCGTTCCTGCACGGGAAAAACATTGCCGGGCGAATCCTGGGAATCATCGGCGCGTATCGCCGCAGCCCCGGGACGCTGGCAGGAGCGCTGGGCCTCGCGGTCGCAGCCAATCTATTCCTGATTGGCGTCACCGCGCTGGCCGTTTTTGCGCTGAGTCCAGCCAACCTCGCCGCGAAGATTTGCCTCATAATACCCATCGGCCATGTGGTGAACAGCCTGCCCTTGACTCCAGGGGGACTGGGCGTTGGCGAGGCGGCTTTCAACGCGCTGTTTGAGCTCGCCGGGCTGCAGGGAGGAGCCGAGGCGCTCCTGTGCTGGCGGATCTGGACGGCCCTGGTCGGACTACTCGGCTTGCTCGCTTATCTGCGCGGTTTCAAGCGCTGCGTCATTGAATCGGAACAGAGCGCAGCCCCCACGGAGGTTCAGGAAGCTGCACGATTAGCCGCGGAGCTTGGCTCCAAATGATGCGTCTTGCTGTGGCGCCTGGGCGCCTCATCATTTGACGGGGCCCCTCGGCATGACAACAGATTAAGGATACGCGCTTGCGTTGCTGCGCCAGAACGTAGAAAATTTATTGGCGTCCGCAGCTTGATGCAGTTGAAACCAGCGATTGCTTTGGGCCGTCTGTAAAGGAAAGGCGCCTCGGGGAGGGGACATGAAGATTGCCGTGCTGGGGGGAGACGGCTATTGCGGTGTACTTGTCAAGGAAGGGCCACGCGGTATCCATTCTGGACAACTTTTCGCGCCGGCAGTGGGATCACGAACTCGGCGTGCAAACCCTGACGCCGATTCGTCCCCTTGCGGACAGGCTGCGGGTCTGGCAGGAACTCACCGGAAACGTCATAGAAGCGTTCACCGGCGACGTGACCGATTACGACTTTCTCTCTTCCACGATCCAGTTGCTCGAGCCCGACGCCGTCATCCATTTTGCCGAGCAGCGCGCCGCTCCCTACTCGATGATCGACCGGAAACACGCCGTCTTCACCCAGGTGAACAACGTTGTCGGCACCCTCAACCTGCTCTTCGCACTCAAGGAATTCCAGCCGGAGTGTCACCTGATCAAGCTGGGTACGATGGGCGAATACGGCACGCCCAATATTGATATTGAAGAGGGCTACATCACCATCGAGCACAACGGGCGCCGCGACGTTCTTCCCTACCCGAAACAGCCCGGCTCGTTTTATCACCTCTCGAAAGTTCACGACAGCCACAACATCATGTTCTCCTGCAAGATCTGGAAGCTCCGCGCCACCGATCTCAACCAGGGCGTCGTCTACGGCACCATGACCGATGAAGTCTGCCTCGACGAGGCTCTCATCAATCGTTTCGATTACGATGAAGTCTTCGGCACGGTGCTGAACCGTTTTTGTGTCCAGGCAGCCATCGGACATCCTCTGACCGTCTATGGCAAAGGAGGTCAGACGCGCGGCTTTCTGGATATTCGAGATACCGTGCGTTGCATCGAGCTGGCATGCTTGAACCCTGCTCTCGCGGGCGAGTGCCGCGTATTCAACCAGTTCACGGAGCAATTTTCCGTCCTGGACATCGCGCGGTTGGTGGAGACCGCGGCAAGCAAGATGGGCCTGAGAGTCGAGATTGACCACTTGCCGGATCCGCGCGTCGAGTCCGAGGAACACTACTACAACGCGAAACACTCCAAGCTGATAGACCTCGGACTGAAGCCGCATCTTCTCTCGGATTCGCTTCTGGATTCGCTAATGAACATCGCGGTGAGATACCGCGACCGCATAGACGCGTCGCTCATTCTTCCACAGGTGAACTGGCGCAGCTCCCGCAATGAACGCCGCCGTCAGGTGACCGCGGCTGCCGGCGCTTCCGTGTCGCCTTCGCGTTCCTGAATGGATTCTGCCGAGGGATAAAAACCGGCTTCGACGGAACTCTTCATTCGTCGGCGGGATTCGGGGTCACCGGGACCAGTAAGCCGTTCTGAATACGATATTCGCCATCGCGCCACTTCACACTCTTCCGCACAAAACTTGCCAGCCAAATGAAAAACGCCAGCGCGTCCCACAGCACGATGAGCGGCGTTTTCTTCCACAGCGAAGTCTGTTTCAGGCCCCAGACATCAATCATCCACGTCATAGCGATTCGAAATGCAAGATAGGTGCCCAGGTAGCCGAGGGCCACGCCCACCGACGGGTGAATCGCAATGGCGGCCAGGCTCCACGGCAATCCCTGCGTCAGAAGCAACCCCAGATGTCCCCAAGGACGCATGTGCCGCATTACCACGATCCAGCGCAGGCGCTTGTGAAAGAGGCCGCCCATGGATTGATAATCGGCGACCGTCTCCACGGTATAGGGGAGCAGTTCCACTTTGTAACCCAGGTCGGCAATCAGACGGCCCACCAAAAGGTCATCCGCCGGCCGGTCCTGAATTGCCTGGTAACCGCCGAACTCCGCCAGGCGCGCGCGCGTGGTGGCAATCGTCGGCCCCAACGTGAACTTGACGCCGTCCAGTTGCCGGGCTACCAGAATGCCGGCATAGAAATCGGAAACCATTCCGATGGTCTGCAATTTTTCCGCGAAGGTATTCTCGTCGGTGGCCACGTAAAAACACGTTACAGCCCCAACCGTGGAGTCGGCCAAAGGCGCAACTACGGTGCGCAAATAGTCCGGGCGGACGCGCACATCGCTGTCGCTGATCACGAGATGTTCGTACTTTGCCTCGCGCGTCAGCGAAACCAGTTTTGCCACCTTGTCGTTGCGGGCGCCGCTCCCGGAATTGAACAGCACGCGGATTCGCCGTTGCGGGAATTCGCGGGACAGCCTTTCCACGATAGGCAGCGCCGGATCATCGCTCTGCCCGACGCAGAATAGAATCTCGTATTCCGGATAATCCTGCCGGCAGAAGCTGGCGAAATTCTGGTACGCTTCGGGATCAACTCCCCGAATCGGCTTGACGATACTCACCGGCGGGGTGAAGCCGGATTTCGGCGCATACTCCACAGGCGAGCGTCGGAAGAAGCGCCACGAGCTGTACAACACAATCAGATAGTAGAAAACGGGGAGCGCGGCAATCCCGAGGAAAACATACGCCGTGACCATCAGAAACATCGCGCCTCTTTCGTGCCGAAAATCGTCAGCCTCACGCTTGACGCGGAGATGGAGTTCCCCGTCGGCTCCAACCCCGTCGGGAGAAACGAGAAAAGGTCGCTGGGACCCTAATCTTGCCCTCTAGTGCATTCTTACATCGGCCTGCTCTGTTCCGCGGGCAGCCGGCCCCCATGACAGGCCAGGACCAAGCATAGCAGAATGCAAGCAGTTCCGCTCCGGCGGGAATCATTCCGCTGTCCCTTGTCGTCAACGGGCCCGGCCTCAGCTAACCACGACCCGTGCCCGATTCAACCGCAACCAGGCGGTTATCCTTGACCCTGAATTCGGCCCCGCGCCAGTGCACCCGGTTTGACGCGAAGCTCGCCGCCCATACCAGGAAGGCAATGGCATCGCGCAGCGGCACGAGCCATAACCTGCTTCGCAGCAGCGAATCCCTTAAGCCCCAGACGCCCACGGTCCACGCCATCAACCCGCGCAGCACTACATACGCCCCGAGAAATCCGATCGCCGTGCCCGCCGAAGGAGCCACCGCCGCAGCCGCCAGCGACCACGGCAGCCCGAATGTAAAGAGTAATCCCGCATAGCCGCCCGGGCGTGAGAGCCGCATGGCCCGCGCCCACCGTAGTTGGTGCGCGAAGTAGGAGCGGACACTTTGCGCGGGGCAAATCGTGGAAACCGCCTCCGGCAGCAACTCGATTCGCCAACCCTGCCGCGCGATGCGGTTTCCGAGTTCGTAGTCGTCCGCAAGCAAATCCGCGAGTGCTTCGAAGCCGCCGATTTCCGCGAGCCGCTCGCGGGTGGTGGCCATGGCCGCGCCGAGCATGAATTTTATTCCTTCGAGCTTCCGCGCCATCAGCACGCCCGGCAAAAAATCCGAGGTGATGCCGATGGCTTCGAGTTCCGCGCCAAGCTGGCGATCGGCCAGCCCCGCGTACAGGCAGGTGACCCCGCCGACTTTGGGATCGTGGAACGCCGCGCTGAGGGCGCGCAGGTGCCCGGGGGGCACGCGCACATCGCTGTCGCTGATGGCGAAGACGTCGTAGCGCGCTTCGCTGACGAGCCGGCGAAGCTTCGCAACCTTATTGTTGCCACCGGGAAATAGATCGCCGAGGAGTAAGCGAATCTTTCGCTCCGGAAAGTCGGATATCAGCTTCTGAATCACGGGAACGGCGGGGTCGTCCGCATGGCCCACGGCAAAAAGAATCTCGTATTCCGGGTAGTCCTGCCGGCAGAAGCTGGCGAAGTTTTCGTAAGCATTGCGGTCCAGCCCGCGGATTGGTTTCAACACGCTCACCGGCGGGGCAAAACCGGCGGAGGCAGCGCTTCTCCGGCGTTTCTCCACAAAAAAGTTTCGCGCCACCACAGTGGCCGCACAATAGTAAATAAGCGGCAGACACGCCATCGCCAAGATCACCCAGCGCAGCACCACGAATGCCTCCCGCCCACGCCAGAACGTTCCTGCGCCGCCGACGCAGGTCAGCGCCACGCCAAAGCAGACAAGGAACACGCCTTTCCACCGCGCGCTACTCACGCGCTCGCCCAGGAGAAACTTCCCCCCCATCACGCCCACAGCGTAGCTCAGTGCCGACGCGGGCTTCACGAAGCTCAGCGGCGCCCACGACAGCAGCGCCAGAAGCGAAAAAAACGACACGGCCATCAACGCGATTCCCAACCACATGAAGGCTGCCGAGAACGCCCGCATCATCACGCGAAGCAATGCGCGTGGCGTGAACTCACGTACTTCGCCGATGCCCTTCATCGCCCGCGAGACGCAGATTTCTCCGCCGGTGCCGCCAAACACGACAATCGCCAGAAAGAGCGCAGTGCGCACAGTCAATCCGCCTCCGTCGTGCTCGGCGCCGTGCGTCCCACCAGGAATACGCCTACGCAGATGACCGCCACCCCGGCCCACCTTGTGGGCGTCACCGTCTCGCGCAACACCGCGTACGCCAGCAAGGTCACCAGCGCCAACCCGATGGACGACGACGGCAGCACGTAACTGTAGTCCGCCCAAGAGAGCACCAACAAGTAGCACACGAAAAAGGAAAGCAGCAAAAGTATCCCCAGCCAGATCGTGCCGCTCGACACCACGTGAAAAAAGGCCGTTCCCACCGAGCGCATCGAACTGAACTTCACTTCTCCCAGGTCGTGCATTCCTTTCCCCAGCAGGAGGTTTCCCACCGATCCGAACAAAATCATGAGCAACATCACGATGATGGTCTTCACGCGGAGCCGCTTGTTGGTCGCCATTCTGGTTGTCCTTAGGCCCTTTCTTCGCGCAAAAACTCATTCTACCTGAGAATAGATTCTCTCCGCGAAAAACGGTGCGCCCGTGTGCACGGAATACTTCGTCTGCCTCCAGGGGGATCTCAACGGAGGCCCCTCAACCAGCACGGTCAAGCGGCGCCCCAAATTAACCCATCGCGACGGTAGCCGCATCCAATACGTATGGCGTATACTGGAGTCACTCGCGCAGGAACCGACGACCAGGGCCAAGGATAGACGGAGCAATAGGGCGCCTTTCCGGCGAACCTATACTGTGCCCTCCAGGGCCGTGGATGAATGGAGTGATGAAAGCAGTCCCAAAGATGCTGGTTTTGTCGGCTGCATTGGCCTTGTGGCTTACATCCAAGCCGGTTCCGCCGCTATCTGTGTTCGCTTCGCCCGCCAAAGAGAAGCGCCAGGACGGCTCGGCGGCGATTGACGCAGCACGCCGCGCCTACGAAGCGAGCGATTACACCAGGGCAATCCAGGCGCTCCTTGCCGCGGCGGCCAACGATCCCCGCAACCCCGAGATTGACCTGCTGCTGGCAAAGTCCTACTACGAATCGCAGCAGCCCGACGCCGCGATCACCCGCGCGGAAAAAGCCGTTGCGCTCAACCCCAGAAACTCCTCGTACCACGAGTGGTTGGGCAGAGCATTTGGCCAGAAGGCCGAGCATGTCATGTGGTTTTCCGCGATCTCCCTGGCGAAGAAAGCCCGCAGGGAATTTCAGACAGCCGTCGAATTGGACCAGCGGAATTTTTCGGCGCAGCAGGCACTCATCGAGTTCGACTGCAGCGCGCCGGGCATTGTCGGCGGCGGTGAGGACAAAGCAAGAGTGGAAATCGCCAGGGTGGCGGAGCTGGATGCTTCCGAAGGCTACTACGCCCGGGGCGTTTGCCGCCGCGAGAAAAAAGATTTTGCCGCCGCCGACGCCGAATTCACGAAGGCGCTGGACGCGCACCCCACCAGCGCCGCGCTGATCTACGACATCGGCGATTACGCCGTTCGCCGCCAGCAGGCTGACCGGCTCCTGGCCGTCGCCGAAGCGGGAAAGAGATTGGCCCCCGAGGATCCCCGCGGCGATTACTATCGCGCCGTGGGCCTCATTCTAAACAATCAGGACCTCGCCGGGGCCGAGCGGCTGTTGCGCGCTTATCTCGACCATGCGCGCGTCCGCTCGGATTATCCCCATCTGTCCTGGGTGCGCTTTTGGCTGGGCCGTTCTCTCGAAGCGCAGGGAAGCTTCGGCTGCGGTTGACATAGGCCACTCTGCCGCGATAACTTCGCCCGTATGATTGTAGGTGACCGCCTTCGTGAGTTGCGCGAAGAGAAAAAACTAAGCCAGGGCGAACTTATGAACCGCACCGGCCTCGCACGGTCCTACATTTCACGAGTGGAGAACGGTCACACAACGCCGAGCATCGAAACGATGGAGAAGTTGGCGCACGCCTTGGAGATACCCTTGTACGCCATCTTCTACGACGGCGAAGAGCCGCCGAAGCCCGCGTTTCCGCTGACGGCCATCCGACGGGGAGAGTCCCGGAAGAATGAACGGCTGATAAGGCACTTGAGGCGCTCATTGGCAAGAATGAGTGCGAAAGACCGGCAATTGCTTCTGCAAGTTGCGCGCAGAATGACCCATCGCAAGCGCGGCCCAAAAATGACCGCTAAGAATGCCTGAGAAGTCCTGTAGAATCAACACATACGGAACCCTGTCTCGTAAACACTGGGGAATCAACACTTGCGAAAATGGGGGTGGAGGGCGATTGTTGTTTACGAGTCTTCATCCATCGGGAGGGGGATCTCAGGTTGAAGTCAAATGGCTGGTCGCTGAATACTGAGGGCGGACGGCCGAAGATGATGGACATCCGAGAGACAATCACGGTAGCGATTGACGCCCTGCGCGCCAACAAGCTCCGCGCCCTGCTGACCACGCTCGGGGTGGTCATCGGGAGCGCTTGTATCGTTCTGGTGGTCACCGTCGCGCTCACCGGCCGAAAATTCGTAATCGCTCAGATAGAGGGAATCGGCTCCAACTTGGTCTGGGCCGAACTGGTGACCCCGCGCGACAAGCCTCAGCCTCAGGATTTCGAGCTAACCCAGGGCGATATCCAGGCGATTAAGGGGTCCATCCACAACGTGGTCGAGGTTGCGGGCACGCGTGAGCTGCCCATGTCCGTGGTCGTTTCCGGAGTCGAACAGCCCGTGAATCTCATCGGCGTGACCGAAGGCTACCAGACCATCCGCCGCCTGGTGATTCTCCGCGGGCGTTTCCTCGACGGCCTCGATATGCAGACGCGCAGCAAAGTCTGTCTGATTACCGAGCCGCTCGCCGAGCGCGTCTTCGGACTCGAGAACCCCGTCGGCCAGACCCTCCGCATGGGCGAGCTGACCTTCACGGTCATCGGGGTCTTCCGCGAGCGCGTCGCCACGTTCGGTTTCACGGAGATTCAGAAGGAGTCTGTGATCATCCCGTTCTCGCTGATGAAGTATTACACCGGCGAGGAATTCGTCCGCGGGCTCTTCGCCAGCGCCGCGCGCCCCGAAGACGTTCCGCAGGTGCAGCGCCAGATGGCGCAGGTGATCCGCAGCCGCCACCCTGCGGAAGCGGAATACGACGTCGACACGTTGGCATCAATTCTCAGCGCGGCAAAAAATATTTCCCTGGCCCTGACGATTGTTCTCCTGGTGTGCGCAGGGCTTGCGCTCATCATCAGCGGAATCGGAATCATGAACATCATGCTGGTCACGGTGAAGGAGCGCACCCGTGAAATCGGAGTTCGCAAAGCCATCGGCGCGATGCGCCGGGAAATTCTCTACCAGTTCTTGACGGAGGCCTTTTTGATCAGCGGCGGCGGCGCGCTGCTTGGCATCCTGGTCGGTCTGGCCGTGCCCGTGCTCATTCAGCCGTTTATGCCGGGGAACCTGCGCGTGCCGGTCTCGCGGATCAGCGTTCTCGTGGCCTTCGTGGTGTCCTGCTCGACGGGATTGTTTTTCGGCTATTTGCCCGCGAGCCAGGCCGCCAAGCTCCAACCTGTTGATTCCCTGCGCTATGAATAGAGGAAATCAGTTTCTGGCGATGCGTTCCACTGAGACTGGGAGGAAAGCAGGATAACTTCAAAGAAGCGCAAGAAAGTGAGGCGTTACTGCAAGACCCAGTCGCCCACTTTTTCCACGAATCGAAAAGCATATTTCGGATACGCGGTGTCTGCACCCTCCGACCGCACCACACGCGCGCTGCCGACATGTTGCTCCCCCCCGCTCACGAGGAAGACCTGCACCACGGCTTCGTCTTTTAGCGCGGCCTGGCAGCCGCAGAAAAATGAGCTCAAACCCACGTTTTCCGTGGTCGTCAATGCTTCGAAGGGTTTCCCATGGGCGTCGGTCCCGCGCAGTTTCAGCGTGACGCGCAATCGGACGCGCACTTCGCTTCGCCGCTCGGGGCGCTTGCCGCGGAGCACTTTCTCCAGGCTCACTCGCAGCCTTTCGAAATCCACCGGCTTCTCGAAGTATTCCGCCGCTCCGAGGTCGCGGCAAATCTGCTTGGTTCGCGCTCCTGCTTCGCCGCTCACTACAAAGACCGGGATCAATTGCGTCGAGCTGAAGGATGTAAACGTCTGGCACAGCTCGAACCCGGAAAACTTGGGCATTCGCAAGTCCAGCAGAATCGCATCGGGCTTATGCTGCAAGGCCAGCGCGAGCGCTTCCTCCGGGTCTCCGGTATCAATGATTTCGTGGCTCCCGGCCAGATTCAGCCGCAGCAAACGGCGCATCGCGTCGTCGTCATCTATGATCAGCAGTCGTCCCATTTCGGCGCGCTCTCCTGTGACTTCGTCTACAAGCGTTTCGCAGCGTCGCTTCCCGCCAGCACGGGACCAGCCTCGCGCGCTTGGCCCTTCCCGCCATCGAGGACCTCACGCACTTTCCGCATCAGCGTTTCCTCAGTGAAAGGCTTGTGCAATAGGTACGTTCCCGGCTCGAGGACGCCATGCCCGGAGATAAAGCTGTCTGTATATCCCGACATGTACAGCACTTTCATCCCGGGCTGCCGCAGAACCAAATGCGATGCCAGCACGCGGCCATTCATTCCGGGCATTACTACATCGGTGAGCAACAATTGGATCGGCTCGCGCTCCTGCACGGCAGTTTGCAACGCGTCTTCGCCGTTCGCAGCCGCCAGGACGCGATAACCATTATTCTCCAGGAAACGGTGAGCGAGTTTCCGTAAGGGTTCGGAATCCTCCACAAGCAGAACCGTCTCCGTTCCCCGCGTGGCTTCCGGGGGCGCTGCACTCGCCGCGGGCGCGTTCACCGCTTCCTCGAACCGTGGCAGATAGATTTTGAAGGACGAGCCTTTTCCGGGTTCGCTGTCCACCCAGACGTACCCGCCGCTTTGCTTGACCACTCCATACACCGTGGACAATCCGAGCCCGGTCCCCTTGCCGCGCTCCTTGGTGGTGAAGAAGGGTTCGAAGATGTGGGCCTGTGTCTCCGCATCCATGCCGCAACCTGTATCCGCCACGGTGAGCATGACGTAGCTGCCAATCTTTGATCCTGGGTGATCGCGCACAAAGAGTGCATCCATTTCCGCGTTGGAAGTCGCGATGGTGAGTTTGCCGCCTTGCGGCATGGCGTCGCGGGCGTTCACGACGAGGTTCATGATGATCTGTTCGACTTGTCCGGGATCGGCCTTCACGCGGCCCAGCCCCTCATCGAACGACGCGGAGAGTCCGATGTCTTCACCGATCAGACGGTGCAGCATCTTTTCCGTGTCGGCCACAAGTGTGTTGAGATTCAGGATGGTGGGCTCCAACACCTGCTGCCGGCTGAAGGCCAGGAGCTGGCGCGTCAGTGACGCAGCGCGCCGCCCCGCTTTCTCCACTTCCTCGGCGTGCTCGTACAAAGGATTGCTCTGTCCCAGGCTTCCCTTGAGCACCTGGCTGTATCCGATAATGACTCCCAGAAGATTGTTGAAATCGTGCGCGATTCCTCCGGAGAGGCGGCCGATCGCCTCCATTTTCGATGCCATGCGCAACTGGCGCTCCAGGATGCGGCGCTGCGTCACGTCTTCGGCAAATAGCTCGAAGTAAGCTATGGCTCCGTTTTCATCCTTGACCGGACGCCCGCTGCATTGGACGGTGATGTGCGCACCATCATTCCGTTTCCAGCCGACTTCCACATTCTTGAAGTCCTCCGCCCGATTCAACAGGTCTTTCAATCTCTCGTACTCCGCGGGGTCGCGGAAAACGTCGGTGGAGAGGTTGCAACGCAGGAGTTCATCCTCTGATGCGTAACCCAGCATGGTTTGCAGCGCAGGGTTGATTTGCAACAATTCGCCGGACAGGCCGGCGCGATAAATCCCATACGGAGCATCTTCGACGACAGACCTAAAACTGGCCTCCGACCGTCGCAGTGCCTCCAGCGCTGCCTTGCGCTGGGTGATATCGCGATTGACGACCACCAGTTTCTCGGGAACGCCTTTGGAATTCCGGATTACGCTGGAAGTCGATTCCAGGACCCGCAGAGACCCGTCCTTGTGACGGATGCGATACTCCAGATCGCAGCCCACGCCCGTGCGGCGCGCTTCCCGCGCCGCCTCTTTGATCCTCTCGCGGTCTTCGGGGTGGATTTGGTCAAATGACGATGACTGTTTTAGTTCTTCCGGGGAATAACCGAGAATCCTCTGGTAAGAGAGACTATTGAACAACCGCCGGCCTTCCATGTCTACGACGGCAATCATATCCGCGGCATTCTCGCTGATGAGCCGAAAGAGTTCCTCACGTTCGACTAACTCCCTCCGCATGCGGTGGATTTGAACCTGCTGAAAAACAGTATAGAGGTCAAATAACAGAACCAACCCCACCAAGCCGCGCACCGCTTGCGGAAGGAAGAAGAGCGTGAAATTATCTTCCCGCGAATTAGGGGAAGGAAGAAGAAACGAGGCGAGGCCGAGCGTTAGCAGCAGTGTGACGATGACCGCGGCCGTCCACAGCCACCATTCGCGGCGCTCGATGCGCCGTAGGCTCTCTTGAGCGGCCCCCAGATGGGTGCTGGTATTGCTTTGATCAGATCGGGCCTTTTTCCTGAACATAATTGGCTACTTCTCGAATTCGTGTGCGCAGGTGGCGCGGATCCTCAAATTCATGTGGACACACGCTGTTGGGCGTGCAAGGACCGCGCACCCAACCCCACTGCTGCACGCCACCCTCCAATGGGAGGCTTTTCGGATGCGAAAACGCCTCCGTCCCAATCTCCTTTCTCAATAAGGACTTAGTCGCCCCATTGATTTGCGCGACAGAGAGGACAGGGCGAGATTCGTGTTCCAGAGTGGGTTCAAAGTTCCAGAGTGATACAGACGAGCGGAGGATGCTCAGGGCAGCAATGGAGAGTTGAGAGTGCCGCTTCCCTCCCGGCAATTGGACCCCTACGGACTCAGGCTACAATATGGCGTGGCCGTGGCGGCGTCAATCTCTTTGGACTGCGGTGCGCAACAAGGCCTCGACTAAGGAGAGCAGACGCGAGTTCGTGCACACTTCGTAGTAAGGACGGGCCGCCGAAGCGGGCCCCATTTTTCCATCGGGCAGCAATTGCCGGACAAAGCCTTTGCGAAGGACAATCAGCTCGAGCGAATCCCCCATCGGCAATTCGCCATAGTACAGGGTCACCGGCTGCCGGCCCCAGGGCATGTCCAGTTTCGTCTCGACGGAGTCGAGTGAAATTTCTTCGGAAAGTTTCTGGAAGCCCTCTTCATTCAGCTCGATTCCGTTCATGTTGTAGCGGATCAGGAGCTCCTCGGCTTCTTCTTCGGTAGCTGCCTCCATCGCCGTCTGAA
>WNGL01003294.1_pt1 | contig 38904 bp, 51 predicted proteins | sample 5400591 | NCBI WGS metagenome assembly WNGL01 (sample SAMN13153377, study PRJNA577476) | soil metagenome | isolation source: 80 cm soil or saprolite under Garry oak tree replicate 1 | place: USA:California | collected 2016-06-15
GCTCCGTCTCGTCGGGTTGGACATGCTCACTCCTGACCCAGAGGATGTCCTTGGGCTGCCGGGCGGCCTCGTAAAGCGCGTCGACGTTCGCCCGCGGGATGAGGGAGTCCCGCGCTCCATTGACCATCAGCAGGGGCCGGGGCGCGATGCGGGCGATATAGCGCTTCGGCTCGAGGGGCGCCAGCAGAAGCGCCAGCCCGTGTCCCGCCACCGCCGCCTGCCAGGGTGAGGCCGTGTCTCGCCCTCCGAGCCGGAGCACGTGGGTGACGAGGCTTCCGATGTCGCCGCCGCTGTAGAGCGCGATCACGGCGGCGGGCCGGGAGTCCACTCCTCCGGCGATGACGACGGCTGGCGCTCCGAAGCTCGATCCCACGAGGAAGACGCGGTTGCGCGCCACGTCGCCCCGCGAGAGGAGATAGTCGACCTGGAGACCCACCTGGGCCACCAGATCGAAGGCCGCCGCGCGCAGCCGGGGGCCCGCTCGCAGGAGGCCGAGTCCCTCGAGCAGGCGGGGCTCGAGCACGATCGGGTAGTCCGGGGAAACGATGATGGCGTAGCGCGCGATGGCATTGAGACCCGGAAGCGCGGCCACTCGTCGCCCCAGCTCGATGCCGCCCACCAGGACGACGGCCGGGTACGGCGGCGAGCCCCCGCGCGGCACCCGCACCATCGCGCGGACCGCGCTGCCCGTCGAGCTCCGCAGCGTGAGGTCGAAGAGATCGGAGACCGCATCCGTTCCGATCGGTGCCGTCGCGGCCTGCTGGAGGCGTCCCTTCCGGCCTTCGAGTCCGCGCGCCGAGCCTTGGTAGCCCGCCCAACCGATCCCGGCCGCCAGAACTGCGCCCAGTGCCGCGACAACCGCCACCACGCAACGCCGGCGCATGGACGAGAGCCGCGGTGCCCGCTAATGGCGAAGGAAGAGGCCGTCCACGAAGCCGATCTGCACGATGAGGAAGAGCCCGAAGACGAAGGAGCCCACCCCGGTCCCGATCGCGAGACCGCGATTCAACGCGAGGAGCGGCACCCGGAAGGGAAGCGAGAGCAGCGCGGTGATCGCGGTCATGCCCACGATGGTTCCGAGCCCGAACAGCAACAGATAGGCCGCGGCGGCGTAAGGGCTCTTGACCGTCGAGAGCACGAGGAGGGCCACCGCGGCGCTTCCCGCCAGGCCGTGGACGAGCCCGACCGCCATCGAGCGCGCCGCCTGGCCCTTGCCCACGGCCCCGAGCACGCTGCGGAATCCCGGGAGAGGGCTCACCGGCGTGTGTTTCGGGTCATCGCGATCCTGGACGAAACGGACGATGCGGAAAATGCCGAGGACGAGGAGCATCACGGCCACGCACAGCTCCAAGGACAGGCCGACCGACGGGGTCACCGTGACGTTGAAGACGATGATGGCCATGCCCATGATCACGATGGTGGCGGTGTGTCCCACCCCCCAGAAAGCGCCGATGAGCGCCCCGGCATCGAAACGGCGCGTTCGGCTCACGATGGTCGCCACCGCGACCACGTGGTCGGGATCGGTGGCGTGCTGGAGTCCGAAGAGAAAGCCCAGCCCCAGCGTGGAGAGCAGGCCCGGATCCATATGGCCTCAGGCCATATAACCCTTGGCCTTGAGGCTCGCGTCGATCTTGCTGCGGTGATTCTTCTCCCACGCGTCCAGGGTCACCTTGGCGTCGGCTTCAGCTTTTGCCTGGGCCTTCTTGAGCACCTCTCCCGATTGTGCGAGGGGAATGACCACGATCCCTTCGTCGTCGGCCACCACCATGTCGCCCGGATGCACCTCCACCCCTCCGCAGCGGATGGGATGATTGATCTCCCCCGGGCCTTCCTTCGCGGCGGGAATGGGGGAGCGGCCACGCGCGAAGAGAGGAAAGCCGTTGGCCCGGCTCTCGCCGATGTCCCGGATCACCCCGTCCACGACGAATCCCGCGACTCCACGCTTCTGCGCGATGGCACAGACATTGCCGCCGGCCACCGCCATGGAATCGTCCCCTGCTTCCACCACGATCACATCCCCCGGCTCGGCCCGATAGATGGCCGCGTGGAGCATAAGGTTGTCATGGTGCGCCGTCCGCACCGTGAAGGCCGGCCCCGCGATGCGCCCGAGGTCCGGCCAGAGCGGGTGGATCGCGTAGCGCATCACGCACGAGAGATCGATGATGTCCGAGATCGCGGTCGTCGCGAGCCCCTGGAAGCCCTTGACGATGTCCGCCGCCGGACGGGGGATGGTGAGGCGAATGGCCTGAGAGGGTTCGGTCATGGCGTCACTCCGAGAGTTTGAGGAGAAGCCCGGTGCGGCGCGCTCGCGGAAGGCGTCGAGGAAATAGGTGAGGGGCACCGCGGCCGATATCACCTGCACCCAGTCGGGGAGGACGGAGACCGGGTAGTAGATGCCGGACAGCATCACCACGAAGTTCACCGCCGCCCACGCCGAGGTTTCCGCCCGCGTCCCGAAGAGCACCACGAGGCTGCACACGAGGACGCCGATCACCAACGAGGTGAGGAAGCACCCGAGGAGAAAGAGGGCGAGCGCGCCGGGTCCGGCCCCGATGAAGTCGAAGCCGAAGGCCCACGAGCCGATCACGGCCATGAGGGCGAACACCACGACCCCTCGCACGACGCCGACCAGCCACGAGCCCACCGCCATGTGCCGTATGCCGATGGGGGTGAGGAACTGGTGCTTCATGGACTTGGACCAGATGTCGAAGAGCACGGCGTAGGCGACGTCGAGCTGGCAGACCTGCACCGCGGAGAGGGCCACCGTGCCCACGAGAATGAAGGCGGTCATGCGCGCGTCCAGATGGAGGAAGCGCGTGAGGAGCCCGTGGGAGAGCATGGCCACGCCGGGCCAGAAGGTCAGCTCGAAGACGAAGAAGACATTCCGCCTCGCCATGATCACGTTCCGGTAGGCGAAGGCCCACGTGCGCACGAACTCGACCGTCCAGGACTCGCGCGGGAGGGGCTGGCGCGGGAGGGGCTCAGCGAGCAAATTCAACGAAGACCTCCTCGAGCTCGGGCTCCCGCACCAGGCAATCCCTCACGAGGACGCCCTGCTCGTGCAGCCAGCGCAGGACCTCCGCCAGACGCTTCTCCGACGAATCCACCGTGCACTCGATCTGATCACCCTTGACGTGCAGCTGCAGCACACCGGGGAGATCCGCGAGGCCCTCGGGTGCTCCCGGCTCGAGACGGAGGGCGATGATGTCGCCGATCCGGATCTGGCGCTTGAGCTCGTCGGGCGTGCCCTCGGCCAGGATGCGCCCGGCCTTGATGAAGGCGATGCGATCGCAGAGCTCCTCGGCCTCCCGCATGTAATGGGTGGTCAGGATGATGGTGGTGCCGCGCTCGCGCCGGAGCGCGGCGATCTGGGCCCGCAGGCGTATGGAGATGTCGGGGTCGAGCCCGAGCGTCGGCTCGTCGAGGAAGAGCACCTCGGGCTCGTTGATGAGCGCCTTGGCGAGAGCCAGCCGCTGCTTGAGACCCGTGGACAGGGCGTTGTACTCGGTCTTGCGGTGCGCGTCGAGCCCGCACTGTTCGATGAGCGTCTCCACGCGCTCGCGCAGGACTTTCCCATGCAGACCGTAGAGCCCGCCGTAGAACGTCAGCACCTCGGATGGGCGCAGGCTCCACACGAACGAGGCGTTCCCGCTCGCCATGTTGAGGCGCCGGCGGATGGCCGTGGCTTCCCGGACGACGTCATGGCCGAGGATAGACGCGGAGCCGCTGTCGGGCAGAAGGAGCGTGGCCAGGATAGAGAGGAGGGTCGTCTTCCCCGCACCGTTGGGACCGAGGAGGCCATAGATCGCTCCCCGAGGCACCTGCAGGCTGGCGCCTCTGAGCGCCTCGGTACGGCGCTGCCCGAGCCAGCCGCTCTTGAAGGTCTTTTGTAAATCGCGCGCTTCGACCGCGAGCATAACCTGCCCATCCTATCACGCGGCCCGTCGGCCAGACGCCACGGGCGCGGCGGACGATGCGGTTTGAACAGGGTGCACGCTTCTGGTAGAACCGACGCGTGGAGGCGCACGAAGATCACGGCTCAGTCTGGCGAGCTGAGGCGGGCTCCCTCGCCCCCGGCCGGACGGCCAAGGTCCGCCTCGAGCGTCGGGGCAAGACGATCCATGGCTTCATCGTCAACGTCGACGGCCGCTATCATGCGTTCGTCAATCGGTGCCCACACGCCGGCACCGTGCTCGATCTTTGGCCCAACGAATTCATGACCGAGGACGGCCGCTATCTCATCTGCTCCACCCATGGGGCCATTTTCGAGAAGGACACCGGCCTTTGCGTCGAAGGCCCCTGCCCCGGCGCCGCCCTCGACCTCCTCGAGGTCGAAGTGGACGGGGGATCCCTGGTGGTGAGATGGCCGAGCTGACTCCCGACGAGGAGCACACCGAGGTCGAAGAGACGAATGCGCGCTTCTACCGCGCCATCGAAAGCCAGGATCTCGAGGCCATGGACGCCCTGTGGCGCCACGCGGACTACGTGCGCTGCGTGCATCCCGGCTGGGGCCTCCTCACGGGATGGGAGACCGTCCGCCAATCGTGGGAAGCCATATTCAAGGACAGCCGCGAGCTGCGGTTCACCCTCTCGGATGTGCAAGTCCGTATCGAGGGCGGGCTCGCCTGGGTCACCGGCACCGAGAACATCCTCTCCCAGCTTCAGGGCAATATCTCCGTCACCGCCGTGCTCGTGACCAATGTCTACGAGCGGACGGGCACGCGATGGCGCATGGTCCTTCATCACGCCTCGCATATCTTGACGGGAGAGCCGGACCGAGACGAATGACCGGGGGCGCCCGAGTCTCGATAACGCAGGTCAGTCGAGGTCGAGCGCAAGACCTTGGCCGCGTACATCATCGCTCTCACTATCCTCATGTTCGCGTGGGCGGTGTTCAAGACTTGGGAGCCGCCGATACAGGGACGCAGAGGTGTCGCCACGGAGGCCTGCACCAGGCAGAGCGCCCGACCTCGTTCGTTCCCGCGCAGGGCGCTGGCGAGTGAGGGCGGCGGGAGTAAAGGAGCGCGTAGCGACCTTTGGGATCGCTACGCGCGTCCCGTCATGCCGCGCGCTTACTGCTGCGCCTTGTCGAGGGAACCGTTCCCTGAGCCACCCCGACCTTGTGCACGTAGACGAGCTCTCCTCCGAGCCAGCCTGTCACGGCCAACCCCGCCACTCCCACCGCGGAAAGCAAGATTGGTAGGACCGAGTCGGGCGCGACCAGGGCTCGGATCCACGCGTTGACTGCATAGAGCACCACCACACCCGCGTTCACGGCGAGGTGAACCAGGCCGATCTTTCCCGCTCGGGGATCTCTGATGGAAAAGAAATCGATCAGTCCGGGAACGGCCGCTGCCACCGCACCGACGAGACCAGCGACCATGGCGTACCACGCCATCAGATGCCATATGTGCTCGCCGCTGGCGAAACGGAACACGAGGTCACACCCCAGCGAGAACATCCACAGCCCGATGGGAAACGCCACCAGGATAGCGTGGAGCGGGTGCTTGTCGACGCTGGCCGGGTGGTAGCCATCGCTTCCCGCCCGATGCGGTAGGGCGCTCAGCAGGTCGAGGCGGGCCGAAGCGTGGCTTCGAGGCGGTCGCCGACCTTCAGGTTCTGCAGGGTATCCTTGTGAGCTTTGAACTCATACGCCTTCCCGTCCGCTTCCTTGATGGTGACCCGGCCCTCGGCCTGATCCACCTTGATGACCTCACCCGCCACCTTTTCCTTGGCCCCGGCCTGCGTCTTGGGATCGCAGGACGGCTGCTTGGCTTGCCCCATGGCCGAGCCGCCCCACAGCATGCCGGCCGCGATCACGCCGGCTACGACTGCTCGACGCATCTCCATTGCTCATCTCCCTCTCTAGTTGTTGTGCTTCGTAATGTCGTAGATCGCCCCGGCCGCCGCTCCCACACCCGCCCCGATTAGCGCGCCCTTGCCGGCCCCGTATCCCGTCCCGGCCCCCACCGCCGCTCCTGCGCCAGCTCCCACGGCTGTGCCGGTGGCGGTTCCGCACGCACTGACGGCCAGGGCGAGCAGCGAGCCGGCGATAGCCGATCTCACGATGTGCTGTGTCATTTGTCTCTCCTGTGAACCGTCGATGTGACGGCATCGTAGATGTGGTTCCGAGAGCGCCGGCGGAGGCATGACCGCCACCGGCGCCCTCGGCCCTGGAGGCCGTTTCGTGACCCCCGGTCGACTTCGGTCCGACCGCTACTTCCGGGCCCCGCTGGACTCCAGGCTGCTGCGCGACGCGTAGGTCAGGTCGTTCTTGACATAACGGACGCCCGGAATGCGCCGAGCAACCTCGGAAGCGCGGGCGCTCGTGTCGATGGACTTCACCTCTCCGGTGAGGGTTACCACTCCGGCATTGACCTTGGCGTCGATCTTCGCGTTCTTGAGGGCAGGATCCTGCTTGAAACGGTCCTCCACGCTCTTGGTGATCTGCTTGTCATCGGCGTCCACGGCCTTTCGGCTGGACGGAGCCACCACCTGCAACTCGTTCTTCACACTCTTCACGCCGTCGATGCCCTGCGCCACCTCGGCCGCCGCGGCCTTGGCCTCATTGGAGTCGACTTTCCCGCGGAGCATGACCGTGCCATTCTGGGTTTCGACGTGAACCTGGGTACCCTTCACGCGATCGTCGGCAAACAAGGCAATCTTGCTCTTCGACGTGATCCAAGAGTCGGTTACCCCGGTCTTCGCTTCATGGCCCATGCTCTTGGCCTTGTCCTTGGCCTCCTCCGTTTTCTGCTCGATCTTCTCCCCCGTCGTGCTCTGGGCGTAGACGGGGACTCCGCCCGCCGCCACCAAGGCGGCGATGGTGAATCCGGTGACGACGATGTTCTTCCGCATGTCTATTCCTCCTCGTTCAGGGTGTTAGATTCGTCCGGTGAGGGCGAGGATCAGCACGATGAGAAGAACCAGCCCAAGTCCTCCGCTTGGGTAGAAGCCCCAGCCGCTGCTATACGGCCATGTCGGCAGCGCTCCAATGAGGAGAAGTACCAGCACAACCAGAACGACTGTGCCCATTTCATCCCTCCATGACTATTCTCAGGTTCGATCTCATCCGGATGCTTACGGTTCACAAAGGCAACGACTGTGCCATTTGTCTCGCCAGACCCGCGGCCCTGCTAAATCGCCATCGAGGATCGGATTTGCCGGCCGGCCGGCCGCGGGGGAACTCACCACGATATTGGCGGCGAGCGAAAATCTTTCCGGCTCGGTAACTCCAACCTGCGCGAAATCAGGCACTGGCAAACCGCGAACTCCGCGCCCACGCGGGCACACGAGTTGCACCCGCAATGGATGGAAGCGAGCAGTCATCTCACATCACATCGCGCCCAGGCAAAAGGAGACCGGGATGAACCGCGACATCGTTGCCGGGAAGTGGCAGCAGCTCCGTGGCAAGGTGAAGGAAGAGTGGGGCAAGCTGACCGACGATGACCTGATCATGACCGAGGGCAAGTTCGACAAGCTCTCCGGGGTCATCCGTGAGCGCTACGGATATACGCGCGAGAAGGCGGAAGACGAATTGGAGCGGTTCTACAAGAAGTACGTCTATGTGGACGAGGCCGCTCGGCGGTAACGAGCGATCCCAAGGGCGGGGGGCCGGCCTCCCGCCGTTCTCCATTCATGCCACTCGAGACCTATCGTCGCAAACGCGACTTCGCGCGCACCCCGGAGCCGCGCGGAACGCGGGCGCGTCGAGCCCGCGAGCCGATCTTCGTCGTGCAGAAGCACGCCGCCCACCGCCTCCACTATGACTTTCGTCTCGAGCTCGACGGCGTACTCAAGAGTTGGGCGGTTCCGAAACAGCCAAGCCGAGACCCGAAGCAGAAGCGGCTGGCCGTCCACGTGGAGGATCACCCTCTCGACTATGCGAGCTTCGAGGGCGTCATCCCCGCCGGCGCATATGGCGCAGGCAAAGTGGAGATCTGGGATGCGGGCACGTGGGCTGCCAAGGGTGACCCGAGAAAAGGCTACGCCGAGGGAAAGCTGAGCTTCACTCTCAAGGGACGGAGACTCTCCGGCCGGTGGGCCCTCGTCCGGATGCACAGCCGAGCTCGCGAAGGACGGCGGGACAACTGGCTCCTCATTGGGTCTACCCCAGGGGGGTCTACCCCAGGGGGGTCTAACCCAGATGGGTCTACCCTTGGGCCCCCCTCTCGCGGTAAGAAGATATCCTGATGATCTCGAAGAAGACGAGGCCGCGAGGCAAAGGGGAAGTAGCCGGAGTCCCCCTGACCCATCCCGATCGTGTGCTCTATCCCGAGCAGGGGCTCACCAAGAGGGATCTCGCCGAATTCTACGACCGGATCAGCGCCTGGATACTTCCGCACATCGTGGAGCGCCCGTTGAGTCTTCTCCGCTGCCCGGAAGGCCGCGGGAAGGCGTGCTTCTTCCAGAAACACGCGGGAACAGGGGTACCCGAGCATCTAAAGCCCGTTACCGTCGTGGAGGAAAAGGCGCGCCGGGAGTATCTCTTCGTAGAGGACGAGCGAGGCCTGGTCAGCCTCGCTCAGATGGGAGTGCTCGAGATCCATCCATGGGGCTCCCGGGTGGAGCGGCTCGACGAGCCGGACCGCATGATCCTCGATCTGGATCCAGGCCCCGGCGTGGATTGGCCGAGAGTCGTCGAGGGGGGCCGAAGGATCCGGAGCATCCTCGACAAGCTGGCGCTCGCCTCCTTCGTCAAGACAACCGGCGGCAAGGGCCTTCATGTCGTCGTCCCGCTCGTCCCGCGCCAGCCATGGAGCGTGGTCAAGGAGTTCTCGCGCGCCATAGCCATGGAAATGGTGAGGCGCTTCCCCCACGACTACACGGCCTCGCTCTCCAAGGCCGATCGTGCGGGGAAGATCTTCGTGGACTACCTGCGGAATTCGCGAGGGGCCACCGCGGTCGCGGCCTATTCAACGCGCGCGTGGGTGGGCGCCCCCGTGTCAACACCTCTCGCCTGGTCCGAGCTCGGGGCCGGGCTTCGCTCAGACCGCTACACCGTCCAGAATCTTGAAGAGCGTCTCCGTACGCTCAAGAAGGATCCTTGGGACGGCTTCTTCAAGCTCCGCCAGAGTATTCCCAGGGCTCTCTTGAAGCATCTCGCGTCATAGCATCGGCGCCGCTCACCGATTCGGTCATTTCTTCCTCCCGCGTAAATTCTACTGAAGGGTGAGGGCCTGAATCGGCGATTGCCGCGCCAATTGCCGATGAATCGTCGCGGCATGCGATTTGCTCTCCCTGCGAATGGAAAGACGCCGGGAACATACATTCCACACAGACAAGGAGGTTGATATGCCCACACCGAGAGCCGTGGTCATTCCCATTCGGTCCGCTCGCCCCCAGAGGATCGATCTGGCGTGGGCGCTGGCCGTGCTCAGCAAGGGCGTGAAAGCGCATGAGCGAGCCCAGGGGACGCGGCTCGGCTCGTCCGCCCGCTCTCCCTTTCAATTCTTTCGTGTGTATTCAAATGCGAAACCCCTGGGCGCGTGAGTACGCTCGCACCCCGGATCGATACATCTGGGGAAAGAGTCCTTCAGGCTTTGCCAAGGAACTCGCCGGGCTGATTCCGGCTGGCGGTCGGGTACTGGATCTCGGCTGTGGTGAGGGCCGCGACAGCGTCTACTTTGCCGCGTGCGGTTTCGAGGTCACCGCTCTCGATCTATCGAACGAGGGGCTGAAGAAGGCGCAGCGGCTGGCCGCAGAACGGGAAGTCAGGGTCCAATGGCTGTGCTGTTCCATGCTGGACGTGCCCGTGGCCGGCCGCTTCGACCTCGTCTACTCGTGCGGGGCCATTCATCATGTCCCCAAGGAGGAGCGCCCGCGCCTCTTCCGCCGGTTGAAGGTGCTGACCAAGGCGGGAGGGGTCCATGCCCACATCGTCTTCACCGACGAGAGGATCTATCACGAGCGGGGGGAGGAGATCGACTACTTCTCTCGCGGCGACCTCGGCCGCCTCTACGGCGACTGGTCAATCCTGAGCGAGGAAGGTGGCCACATCTTCTGCGCCCAGGATGGAACTCGCCACTCCCACAGTATCGAGCGAATCATCGCCTCTCGTCCGGCGAGAGTTTCTCCTGCTCCCTTGCTCAGTGCTTAGGCTCTTGACCGGGAGCCGGCCACGAGGAGCACGATACCGCCGAGTACCGCCGCGCCCCCCACCACGGGAGAGAGGGGAATGGTCTTCTTCGTTTCTTTCGTTGCGGTGATAGGGCCGACCTCGAGCACCTTCTCGGACTTCGTGTAGGTGATTCCCTGATATGCGAACGAGATGAGGCCCAGTACCAAGAGCACGATTCCAATGATGGTCAGAGGTCCTTTCATCGGAGACTCCTCCTCACAGGTGAATGAGAGCTGAAGGTAGGGCCCCCGTGTCGGGCCGACTACCTCCAGCTCTCTCGTGGTGCCCGTCATCGCAGATGACGGGGCTGTCTTGGCTGGGTCGATTGGGACCGTCCTCCCCCACCCTGACGGGACGGCCCAGGTCCTCGTTCTGATCGCCCTCCTCGAGCGGGCGCGGGCGCCCCTGATCACCCACCTGTTTGCCGTGGCCAAGGTGGCGTTGCCTGCCCCGGTCGTCGAGCTGATCGCGCTGGCTTCGATCGGCCTGGCCGCTTTGATCATCAGCTCCCTTGTTCTTTCCCAGACCGCCTGGCCGCGGATTGCCCTGCCGATTGGTGCCCGGCCTTCCCTTCTTATCGAGCTGATCCTTCATCGGGGTCTCCTCCCATGATGAGTCGCTTCTCGTGAACCCGGATCCACTCCCGCCCACCCAAGGTGTCAGGCAAGCCGCGTGCCGGGAGAACGTGTGTTCAGATCGACGCCAAGAACGAGATACGACGAGGCAACCGAGTGGTCGGAGCAACCGCTCCCGGAAACTCTTACCGGGAAAGATGAGGCGAGAATCGCGTTCCTTGGTTCCGTCAATGCCGGGCATGGCTCTTGCTCAGATGCGGGCCATGGCGGACTCCTGGGGGCGAGGCACGTGGCTGCACAGGGTTCGAACGATTCCGCGCCGCTGGATGATCGTCGGCGTGGTGATCGGGTCCATTCTCTGGGTCGCCTTCGCCGTGGCGTTTCTGATCGACGAGCCTCTTCGCCGATACACCGAGGCGAAGATGAACCGGGCGCTGAAGGGATATACCGTCCAGATCAAGAAGCTCGATTTCCATCCCTTGGGCTTCTCCCTTGATCTCGAAGACGTCCTCGTGGTCCAGGATGCGCATCCGGAGCCGCCCGTGGCCCGCATCCCGCTCCTGAGCGCGAGCGTGCACTGGCGTGCCCTGATCCACGGCCGGCTCGTCGGCGATTTTCTGATCGACCGGCCCACGCTCCACGTGGAATTGTCTCAAGCCAGGAAAGAAATCGCCGACCCCACTCCGGTCAAGGAGCGCGGCTGGCAGGACGCCCTCGAGGCGATCTACCCGCTGAAGATCAACCACTTTCGAGTTCGGCAAGCCGATGTGACCTACGTCGACCAAGGGCCCTTCAAGCCGCTCCGAGTCCGGAACCTCGATATCGACGCCACCAACATTCGCAATGTCGCCTCGACCGATCGAACATACCCTTCAGCCTTTCGCCTCGAGGCCACCGTCTTCGAGTCCGGGCGAATGTCGGCGAGCGGCCGGGCCGACTTCCTTGCCAAGCCGAGCCCGACCTTTCGCGCCGATATCGTGCTCGGCGACATCGAGCTGGACTACTTCAAGCCGATCATCAGCCGGTACAACCTGACCGTGGAGAAGGGTGTGCTTTCGGCGGAGGGGACGGTCGAATCGGGTCAGGACATCAAGACGGTGGAGATCAGCAAGGCCACGGTCCGGGACATCCGCGTGGACTACATCCATACCCCGGCCACCGCCGCCGCGGAGGAGCGGCGGCGGGGCGAAGCGGGGCAAGCGGTCAAGACGGCTAACAATGCTCCCGACGCGCTCTACAAGATCGACGAACTCCGCATCGTCCAAGGCACGTTTGGCTTCGTGAACAAGGCGGTCACGCCTCCCTACCGGGTGTTTCTCACCGATACGGAGCTGATCGTGGCCAATCTCAGCAACCACAAGTCGCACGGCCCGGGCAAGGCACACCTCAAAGGCAAGTTCATGGGGACGGGCACCGCCATCGCCGATACCACGTTCCGGGCGGAGGCGTCGGGGCCCGCCTTCGATCTCTCGGTCCGGATCGACGACGTGGAGATGCCGAGCATGAACGACCTCTTCCGCGCCTACGGGAAATTCGACGTCGCCGAGGGCCGCTTCTTCTTCTACTCGGAGCTGAGCGTCCACGACGGAGCCATCCAGGGTTACGTCAAGCCCTTCTTCAAGGACATGGTCGTCTATGATCCGGGCCAGGACAAGGACAAGTCCTTCGCCAAGAAGATGTACGAGCGCGTGGTGGGGGGAGTGAGCAAGATCCTCAAAAACCGCCCGCGAGAGGAGGTGGCGACCAAGACCGACATCTCCGGCCCTCTTGAGAATCCCAAGGTGGGAACAATCCAGGCCATCGTCAAGCTGATTCAGAATGCCTTCTTCAAAGCGATACTGCCGGGCTTCGACCGGGAAACCAGTCGTATCGGGCGGCATGCCGCCGCGAGGAAAGGAGAATAAACACATGGGACGCACCAAGATTCTCTCCGAAGGACTGGTCGTCGGGCTCGCGGGCGCAGCGTGCGTGGCCCTATGGTTCTTCCTCTACGACGTAGCCGCGGGGACTCCTCTCCGCACTCCGGCCCTTCTCGGCGCCGCCCTGTTCCATGGTCTTCGCGATCCCGGTGCGCTCGTGATCACACCCTCGCTCGTGCTTCAATACACCGTGTTCCACGGTCTCGTCTTTGTGATTTTCGGGTGGATGGCGGCCGGCCTCTTCGCTCTCACGGATGGCGACCGGCACGTCCTCTTCGGGGTATTCATGCTCTTTTGCTGCTTCGAGGTGGCGGCCCTCGCCGCCCTCCAGGTCCTGGCCTCGTGGCTCCTCCACACCATGGAGCCGTGGTCGATCCTCGGAGCGAATCTCGTGGCCGCCGTAGTTATGTTGGGACTCCTCTTCCGGCACCACCAGCGTTCCCTCAGGGAAGTGATGACGTCGGCGGAATAACCAGTCACCTCGTCGGTTCTGCCTCGGGCGACAGGTCGAGCAGGGCAAGCCCGCTGGCCGGATCGAAGATGCGCCGCAGGTGGGGCGAAGATTCCACGAGTACGATCTCCAGGGTGGGGCGAACGTGCGCCTCGAGGACATGGCCTCCGAGCGTCGACCCGTTGAAGCGGCCCACTACGACATGAGCGTGGACCTTCGGCTTGTCTCCCTCCAGCGCAATATTCCCCGTGAGGGAGAGCAGCTCGACCTGCTCATCGATGCCGAACCTCGATACTCCCGCCGCGTGACGTCGAAATAGCCGAGGATGGCCGAGCGCAGGGCCCCGATGCCGGTGAAGTGGGCGGCGAAAAGCTTCTCGTCCCTTGCGAGAGCGGTGAGACCGCGCACCATCTCTTCACCGCTGCTGAAGACGATGACCAGTCTCTTCTGTCCTTCCACCGCTCGAAGCTGTCTGACGTTCATGAGGTCCCTCCTTCTTCTCCATGGGTTGCAAGGGTTGCAACGGACATGCCGCCCTGACTTCCAAGCCCGGTAACGGCGACCGGGAACAAATGTTTCGCGAATCCGGTCTCGCCCTCAGCCTCGCTCGAGAGCAGCGATATTACGGGAGTGCGATGCCGCTATTTCTGGCACCCCTCTTGCTCTTCTCCTCCCACAGACGACATTTCACCCACGGCATGAATGATGGAGGACGAAATGATGAAGTTCCTGTTAGGCGCCATCGTGGGAGCGCTCGCCATGTGGTACTGGGGCGAGGAAGTGCGGGACTACCTCGACGCCAAGACTCGGGACGTGCGGGGCAAGGCCGTCGAGAAGCTCCAGAGCGTCGAGGAAAAGGCGGCAGGCGCGCTGGACCGCGCGAAAGAGCAGGTCAGCTCAACCCTCCAGGCCGGACAAGAGGCCATCCGTCCGCGGATGAGCTGAGCGGAAAGGAGAGGATGACTATGCCGCGCCGGGTGCCGAGAACCACCACGTCCCTCATCGCCTTGTTCAGTGTGGTCGCTCTCCTGTCCGGCTGCGCCACGGGGACGAACTCTGGCCCATCCTCGGGGGGAACTCCGTCGGGCGGGACACCGTCGGGGTCACCGGCCGCGGGGGCGCCCGCGACGAAGACGATACCGCTGGACGCGGCCCAGGCCGAGCGGGTCAAGAGGATTATGGTGCCGCTCGTCCGAGCCATGGATCATCCTCGGCCCCTGAATGAGGTCAAGGTGGCAGTGTTGGCGGACCAGGGGATCAATGCGGCCAGCGCGGGCGGCGGGGAATTTTACGTGACCGCGGGCCTCCTTCAGAAGGCGAACGATCAGCAGCTTATGGCAGTGCTCGCCCACGAGATTGCCCACGACGACCTGGGGCACGTGGCCAAAGCCCAGGCCCTCGGGGCCGGTGTCGGCATCGGCGCGATCATCCTGGATCAGATATTTCCCGGCACCGGCCAGATCGCGCCGGTCGCGGGCGCGCTCATCACTCGTAGCTACAGCCGCAAGGAAGAGTACGAAGCCGACAAGCACGGCGTGGTCTTGCTGAACCGGACCGGCCAGCCCAAGGAGGTCATGATCGACACCCTGACCTGGCTCATGCAGGGCGAAGGGTCGGGTGGTGGCGGTTTCTTCGCCACCCATCCAGCCACCGGGGACCGTATCGAAGCCCTCAGGAAGCTGTGAGTGAGACGGTCGGATCGGGGCACACGGCCATGACCCGCCGCCTTCATCTTATTGGGATGCTCACCCTCGTGGTCGTCGTATCGGGGGCAGGTTGCGCGCATCAGGAGCCTGTCCTGAGGCTCCCGACTCTGAAGGTGGGCGATCCTACTTTTGCCGCCACCCTGTCCGCGTATGCCGGCACCACCATCGTGGCAGGCAACCGCGTGGAGATTCTTCTCAATGGCGACGAGATCTTCCCCGCGAAGCTGCGCGCCATCAAGGCCGCCAAGAGGAGCATCAACTACGCGCAGTATGTATGGGAGGAGGGTCAGGCGTCGGAAGACATCGCCAATGCTCTGGCCGAGCGCTGCCGGACTGGTCTCTCCGTCAACGTGCTTCTCGATGCGGTGGGCGCTTTCGCCATGCCCCCCGACTATCGACAGCGAATGGTGGACGCCGGCTGTCGGGTCGAGAGCTTCCGCCCTGTGGGCTCCTTTGCCGTTGACAAGGTCAACTACAGGAATCACCGGCGGATCCTCGTGGCCGACGGGCGCGTGGGTATCACGGGGGGCTCCGGAACGAGCGGGAAATGGGGAGGCAACGGGCGGCAGGAGGACCACTGGCGCGACACGGACGTGTGGGCAGAGGGGCCTGTGGTCGAGCAGCTTCAAGGGGCGTTTGCCGAGAACTGGCTCGAGACCACCGGCACAGCTCTGGGGGGCGCGGATTACTTCCCGAGCCCACTGGAGGCCAAGGGTGACGTGGCCGCCCAGGCGGTGCGCAGCTCGCCTGCGGGGGGAAGCGCCGCCGTGTATACCATGTACCTGCTCGCCATGGCCTCGGCGAAGCGGTCCGTCTACATCACCAATCCCTATTTCCTTCCCGACGACAAGATGATCGAGACCCTCCTCGAGACGGCGCGGCGGGGCGTGCGCGTCAAGCTCCTGTTGCCGGGCGCCATCGATCACAATCTCGTCCGCCAGGCCAGCCGCTCGGAGCTCGGGCGGCTGCTGCAGGCCGGTATCGAAATCTACGAATACCGTCCGGCCATGCTGCACGCCAAGACCATGGTGGTGGACGGCCGCTGGGCGACGGTGGGAAGCACCAACCTGGATCGTCGATCCTTTGCCCTCAACGACGAGATCAACCTCGTCGTCTACAACCAGGCGGTGGCCGAGCGTCTCGAGCGTGTCTTCACCGAGGACATCTCGCGCTCGAAGCAGCTCACCTACGAGGGCTGGAAAGACCGCGGCTTCGTGAGCCGGCTTCTCGAAATGCTGTCGATTCCTGTGCGGGGGCAGATGTAGCTCGACGTCGCTTGACATCTCCGATACGCTCGAAGATGTGAGGGCTCTGCCGACTCTGCGCGCGCTTGGCGTCTCCGCCCTGCTCCTGACCCTGGCCTGCTCGACAGGGGGGACGACCGCGGCCTCCGAGCCTCTCCCCCCTCCGGAGATCTCCGCGGTCCACGGCCTCTCCGTGGCGCTCCGGACCGGCCACGCGTTCAAGAACCTCGACCCCGCCTACAAGCGCGCTTCGTACTACGAACGCCTGCATTCGCTGATCGTGGGCGGCACGTGGCTGATCCCCGAATCGCGAGTCGCCCCTCTGGCCTCGGTCGCTCCCGATCTGCAGGCGCTTCGCGACAACGGACACGATGCCACGGTGACGTGGATCGGCCACTCGACGCTCTTGGTCCAGCTCGACGGGGTCAATTTCCTCACCGATCCCACCTGGAACAAGCGCAGCGGCCCCTTCGGTGGCCTCGTGGGCGTCCGGCGCTACACTCCGCCTCCGCTTCGTCTCGAGGATCTCCCTCGGATTGATTTCGTCCTGATCTCCCACGATCACTACGACCACCTCGACGAGCCCACGGTCCGGCGCCTCTCCGAGCGGTTCAATCCGACGTTCGTGGTTCCCCTGGGGATCAAGGCCTGGTTTGCCGACCGAGGTATCACCAATGTCGTAGAGCTCGGCTGGGGCCAGTCCGTCACGCTCAAGGATCTGACCATTGTCTGCACGCCCGCCCAGCACGGCTCCGGCCGCACCATGGTCGATCAGGGACGCCGCCTGTGGGCGTCGTGGGCGGTATTGGGATCCCAGCGCTTCTACTTCGCCGGAGACACCGGCTACGCCTCCCACTTCCGGGAAATCGGGGACGCTCTCGGGCCTTTCGACCTGGCCGCCCTCCCCATCGGCTCCTATACGCCTCGGGAGATCGCCCACCCCGTGCACATCTCGCCCGAGGAGGCACTACAGGCCTGGACCGATCTGCGTGCCAAACGCTTCATCGGCATTCACTGGGGCACCTTCATGCTCGCCCGGGAGCCCTACGACGAGCCGCCCCGGCGCATTGCCGCCGAAGTCTCTCGGCGCGCACTCGATCCCTCAGCCCGGTGGGTCTCGAAGCCAGGAGAGACTGTTCCCTGGTAGAAGGACGGCTGAGTTAGGATCGCCCGCGAGATGCTCGATGAGCTCGTCCTCGCCCTCCAGGGACTGGTGGACCGAATCGCGCGGTGGGCCCGGCTCGGGCCGATCGATGACACCGCGCGCCGCCGGTTTCTGATCGTGCAGATCGACGGACTCTCCAAGGAGGTTTTCGAGGGCGCGCTCGAGACCGGCGGCATCCCCAATACCGCGCGGCTGATCGCGAGCCGGCGATTCCTCCGGCGCCCCATGTCGGTCGGGCTTCCCTCGTCGACTCCAGCCTTTCAGGCCGCGGCCATGTACGGGGTCATGCCCGATATTCCGGGCTTCCACTACTACGACAAGCGCGCGGAGCGTGAGGTGCACTTTCCGGAGGCGGGGGCCGCTGATTTCGTGGAGACCCGCCTCGCCGAGGGCCGTCGCGGAATACTCGAGGGAGGCTCCTGCTATGGCTGCGTCTTCACCGGGGGAGCCGAGGACAGTCTTCTGACATTCGCCCGGCTCATGAAGCTCACGCGGGCCGGCCGGCCCCTCCTCAGGCTGGGCCTGTCCGTCGTCCTCCTCGGCTGGGTGATCGCGAAATGTCTCGGGCTCACCACCGTGGAGCTCGCACGGTTTGTCGTGAGGCTGATGACCCATCCGGACAGCGCGAGCCACGACGGGCTCCGCTGGCTGGGACTCAAGATCGTGTTCTCCATCTGGGTACGGGAGCTCTTCACCCTCAGCGTCTCGGCCGATCTCTACCGGGGAGTACCGGCCGTCTACGTGAATTTTCTCGACTACGACGTCTTCGCCCATTCCTTCGGCCCCACCCACCGCTCGGCCATGCGCGCCCTGCGGCATATCGACAATGCCATCGGCCAGCTCGCGCGGATCGTCGAGCGTTTACCTGAGTTCCAGTACGATCTCTATATCCTCGCCGATCACGGGCAGACAAACACCCGTCCCTTTCTCCAGGTCTCGGGCGGCCAGTCTCTCGAGCAGGTGACACGGGACATCCTGGGCACGCAGAGCGGTCGGGTCGACAACCGGCCAAGCGCTCACCTGGGGATGGCCCGGCAGCTCGCCGGCTATCGACAGGCGCACTCTCGGGGCATCCTCCAGCGCTTCTTCAATCACGTCGAGCGGGCGCGCCGCATTGACACGTCGAGGGGGGCAGCCGGCGAGACCGTTCGCATCGTCACGGCCGGGCCCAATGCCTTCGTCTATTTTCTGGATACGCCCGAACCCCTCGCCCTCGAGGAGATCGAGCGCCGTCATCCCAGGGCGGCGGCCCGTCTCTCCGAGCATCGCGGCGTCGGGCTGGTCCTCGCGAGATCGGCCAAGGGCCCCGTGTGCTGGTGGCGGGGCAAGGAAGTGTCGTTGGATCACGATGGGTCGGATGGACCATTCGCCACGCGGGAGGACCGCCAGCTCGTCCTCTCGGGACTCCGCGACCTCATGGCCATGCGGAGCGCGGGTGATCTGGTCGTGTATGGAATCGGCGCCCCGGAGAGCGACGTCTCGTTCATCGAGGAGCGCGGCGCCCATGCCGGGCCGTCAGAGCACGAGATGCACACCTTCTTCATTCACCCGGCCGCGGTCATCGTGCCCGGGTCCCTGAGTCATCCCATCGAGCTCTACGCGCACTTCGCCGCCTACGGGAAGGACTAGCTGGCTATCCAGGGCAGCCGATGCGTCATGGGACCCCCTCGGAGAGCGTCATCGCGAGGCTGCTGCGACCTCACCTGGACCAGCGACGATCTGGTCCAGGTCGACGAGGCGGAAGGGTGGCCGCTCGGGCGCCGCCTCGAGGAGAAGGGGCACGCACACGTTGTAGACGGGCACCCCCGTTCGCGTCTGTCCCTCGGGTCTCCCCCGGTGGGCGTGGCCGTGAAACACCACACTCACCGGGTAGCGCAGCAGCGGCTCTTCGAGACGGCTGGATCCCAGGAAGGGAAAGATCTCCGAGGGCTCCCCTTCCACCGTCTCCCGAACGGGGGAGTAGTGCAGCACGACTACCCGCTGAGGCGTCCGGAGCTTGGCGAGGGCGGACTCGAGCTTGAGCGCTTCGTCTACGGTTTCCCTCACGAAGCGCTTCATGATGTCCTCGCCCCAGGGCTGGAGGGCCCGTTGACCGAAGCCTCCCCCCAAACCCTTGGCGCCGGCGAAGCCCACGCCCTGGATCTCCAGCGCGTCTCCGTCCAGAAGGGCGACCCCGGCGTCGGTCAGAATGCCCCTCACCTGATCGGTCTCGCCGGACTCGTAGTCGTGGTTGCCGAGCACGCCGACGACCGGCGTGGTCTTGGCCGCGCTCAGCTCCTTCACGAGCACCCGCGCCTCTTCGGCAAGGCCGAGATCCGTCAGATCGCCGCAGAGAACAAGGACGTCGGCGGCCGCAGCCATAGCCGCGAAGAGCGCCTGAAACGCACCCGGCGAGGTTTTCTTGCAGTGGATGTCACCGACGGCTGCTACGCGCATCGCCACCTCCGGCTGGGTCTTCTCCCTTCAGTCCCTCGATGGCGGCTGTCCAAAGCGCGACCTCTTCAGACGTCAGCTGTCCGCGAGGAATGATCCGCCCATCCGCATAGCCCCATCGGGACACGTCGGTCAGGTATTGCTCCCGCGATAGCAATGTCCCCTGGCAGACCCGCTGATCGGCGGGCGGCCGTCGGGAATCGCGCTCGAGAAGGCGGCACAGGCCCACCATGACATCGTGTGGGATGGCCCCGACCTCGCCGGGATAGATGAAGCCGAAGAGGGTCAAGTGGCTCAGGAGGACTCGCCAGTGGGCACCGAAGCGGGCGACCAGCCGGTGCCAGTCCAGCCGTCCCTGGCACGCCCGGATCAGGTGGGATATATCGGCGCCGTCGTACCGCTCGCGCTCCATGATGAACGCCTTTGACCAGATCATCTCCTCGGGCGGGCACAGCCGCACTGACACACCGAGCACCGTGGCAGGCTTGCTGTGGGAGAACCACCCGTCGTCCACTTCCGCGAGACCGTTGCCGGAGCTATAGATCACGTCGATGTAGTCGCCCTCGATCTCCGCCTTGCCGAGCCAGTGCGGAAACGTGAGGTCGGTCTCGAAGCCTCCCCCCGCCAGCCCTTCCAGCAGGGCGAGCGCATCCATCCGCCGCACGAACACGTCCAGGTCCTTGGTGCCGCGGACATCACCCGTGTAATGGCGGAGAGCGTGCCCGCCGCCCACGAGAAACGGAATCTCGAGCCGGGTCAAGAGCTCGAGGGCCCGGCGATGACGCCGGCTCCGTATCGCCCGGCTCGTCCCTTCCCGTTCGGCCGGCCGGCCTCCATTGATCGCTCTCATGCCAGCCAGACAACAAAGAGCAAGGCCGGAACGAGAGCGAACAGGAGATAGTAGGCCATCGCCGCGGCGCGCTCGAGAACGTCGTTGACCAGTATTTCCCGCTTCAGGTCATTCATGACGTCCAATGAGGGCAAGCGGCATGCCACGGCCCGGAGCTTCGATTCACGGCAATTAAGGCGCCATCAACCCAGATAATCTCGCCTTGCGCGTCGAATCTTCCCTGTCGTGACTACCCGGTCCACTAGGGGCGCACGATCAGCTCGGCATCGCCGCGTCGCGAGAGGAGCTCCACCGCCGCGGTTTGGCTTCCTCGCGACACCACGAAGTCGAGGCTCGAGCTTCCGAGGCGGAGATCGCTGATCTCGACCCAGTCGAGCCAGGCCGGCAGCACGGGGTGGATGAGGCTCAGCCGGTTCTCGCGAGCGTCCGGAGACAGCCCGAGCATAGCGCCCAGCAGATGGAAGGGCACGCCCGCCGCCCACGCCTGCGGAGAGCAAGCGACGGGATAGCGGGTGGGTCCAAGGCCGGATGAGCGTGTGAACCCGCAGAAGAGCTCGGGCATGCGCGCGCCTTCCCACTCGAGCGCCGCGTCGAAGAGCGCGCTGGCCAGCGACAGGAACGCTTCGGTCTGGCCGTACCGCCTGAGGCCGGCGGCAGCGATCGCGGTGTCGTGCGGCCAGACCGAGCCATTGTGATAGCTCATCGGGTTGTAGAGGCGCTCCCGGGTGGAGAGGGTCCGGAGGCCCCAGCCCGAGAACATGTCCTTGGCCAAAAGGCGGGCGGCAACCGCCTCCGCTCGCCGCTCGTCCGCGATGCCGCTCCACAGGCAATGGCCCGGATTAGAGCTCATGACCCGGCACGGCCTGCCGCTCCCGTCGAGCGCCAGGGCGTAGAAGCCGTCCGGGGTCTGCCAGAAATCCGTCTCGAAACGGTCACGGAGTCGCCGGGCGGCGTCGCGCAGCCCCATGCCGTCGCCGCGGGAGAGCGTCTCCGCGATCTCGGCGCCCCCGAGCAGCGCGGCATATTTGTACCCCTGCGCCTCCACGAGGGCGATGGGCGCCGAGGCCAACTCGCCGGATGCGTGCATGATCGCGTCGTGGGAGTCCTTCCATCCCTGATTGCCGAGACCCACCGAAGAGCGCCGCGTGTACGTCAGGTAGCTCGAGCTCGAGGTTGGGCCAGAGCTCCCCGGCGAGGAAGCGGTCACCCGTCCAGCGGAGGTATTCCGCGAGCAGGACCACAAAGAGCGGCGTGGCGTCCACGGACCCGTAGTACGGGATGAACGGGATCTCGCGGCAGGCCGCCATCTCGCCCTGCCGAAGCTCGTGGAGAATGCGCCCGGGCTCCTGGTCGGTGAAGGGATCGTCGTGGATGCCCTGATGACGGGCGAGGAACCGCAGGGTTCCCCGGGCGATCTGCGGCTCGAACGGCAGCATCTGAAGCGCGGTGATCAAGCTGTCGCGTCCGAAGGGCGCAACGTACCATGGTATACCCGCGTAGGGAATCGAGCCGTCCGGCGTCTCGGTCACGAGCATGTGGAGATCGCCCCGAGAGCGACGAAGCCAGCCGCAGAACCCTTCGTGGGCGGCGGTGATACGGGTGGCCTCGCCGTAGCGTCGCGTGCCTTCCTCACTCCGCCGGCGCACGATCTCGGGCAGACTCAAGGGCTCCTCGGCCTTTTCACCCGGCTCCATGGTGGCGACGGTGACAGAGATCTCGAGCCTTCCCCCGGGGGGTACCACGAGGTGGTAGACGGCGGTGGTGGCCGAGATCTCCTTGGGCGAGGGATCGAAGACGAGGCGGCTCGCGCGTACCACACCGTCCAGCCCGTGGTACGCCAGTCGTACCGTTCCTCCATCGACGACCGGCGGAAGCAGACGGCCGCGGCGCTCCCGTGTGAGTCCGCGGACTTCGAAAACATCGGCGAAATCCGCCCCGAAGCGCCACTCGAGGTCGAGGCGGACCGCCTCGGCCGCGAAGTTCTCGATCCACAGGGCCTCGGACAGCTCGCGCCCATACAGGGCGAGCCGGCGGGCGAAGTGGAGCGTTCGACCGGCCAGAAGCACGGTGTCCCCATCGTGGACGTCGGCATTGGTCAGGTCGATGGCGACCTGGAGATTGTCGTCAGACACCGCGGCGTTCAAGACGAGCGGACGCTGGCCGTGGACGCGCAGGTCGAGACGGTCGAGGAAGCGGGTGCCCCCGACATAAAAGCCGAATTCGCTGTCGGGAACCGAGGGGAAATCACCCCGCCGATCCGAGACGAAGAAGGCCTCGTCGTGCTTCAGTACCAGTTTCGGCAGGTCGGCGGTAAAGGTCGAGGCAAGGATGTAGTAATGATCGCCTACCGAGATCGATTCTCCGGGATGCGGCTCCTTCATGCGGAGCGCGCGTGACCAACCACGTTCCGATAAACGGACTCGTACCCATCCACCATGCGCTCGACGCTGAAGCGCTTGACGGCGTCTCGGCGACATTCGGCGCGATCGATTCGATCCAGAGCCTTCACCGCCGACTCCATCTCCTCGATCGTATCAACCACGAACCCCGTCCGGCCGTCGAGGATCACCTCGGGGACGGAACCACGGCTTCGGGCGATGACGGGTGTGCCGCAGGCGAGAGCTTCGATCATGGCGAGGCCGAATGGCTCGGGCCAATCGATGGGAAACAAGAGGGCCCGCGCCTGGCCCAGGAATTCTGCCTTCGCATCATCGCTGATCTCACCGATGAAGTCGATGAGCGGATCCTCGAGGAGGGGCTTGATGTCGCGATCGAAATAGACCTCGTCGACGGGGTCTACTTTCGCGGCTATCTTGAGCCGAATGCCGAGACGCTTGGCCACGGCGATGGCGAGATCGGGACGCTTCTCCGGCGATATCCGCCCCAGAAATGCCAGATAGGATCCGCCCGCCGCCGAGAACGGATACTTGGCCAGGGGGATCCCGTGATAGACCGTGCCCGCCCACGTTACGCCGAGGCCCTTGAAGGGACGGCGCTGCGCGTGACTGATCGACACGAGGGGCTCATCACGGAAGTGGCGAAAGATCGGAAACGTATCGGGTAGGTCGAGCCGCCCGTGGAGAGTGTGGAGGCTGGGTGCTCCCGCCAGCCGAGAGAACGGAAAGGCCAGATGGCCGATATGACAATGGATCACGTCGAAGTCGCGCGGGCGCTCGAAGACCCGGGCCAGTTCGAGCAAGTGAAGCGCGAGGTCGTCTCTCGGGTGTTCATCGAGGCGCAGGGCGCGGGGCGTCGGCGCGACCAGCCGGGCCTTGGTCCGGGAGTCGCCGCTCGCGAACAGGGTGACCACGTGCCCGCGCTTGACCAGCTCCTCGGTGAGATAGCCGACAATCCGCTCGGTACCCCCGTAGAGCGTCGGGGGCACTCGCTCGTACAGCGGCGAGACCTGGGCGATGCGAAGGCGCTGGCTCACGACGACGTCGAGAGCGAGGAGTCCGGCCCGAGCTCGGCCCGCGTGAGGATGACCGGGGTATCCGCCGGCCAGTCTTCGAGAGCATCGGCGGGAATGCTCGTGCGGCGCGCTATGACGAGGCCGGTGACCTCCGCGAACCCTTCCGTTACCACACGCCCCCCGACCTTTTCACGCGACACGGGGGGCGGCGCGTCCTGGAGGACCACGTCCACCCACCACTTGTCGTGTTCGTCCGCGTACTTGATGGCCCAGAGTCCCATGGCTCGCTACCCTTATTGCCAGTAGTACGGATAGCCATAGCAGTCATGGAGCCGGGTCTCGTATTCGCGGGGAATGGTCTTGTCCGGATCGTAGGGGGGAGACTCCTCGATCCGCTTCAGCATGCCCGTGATGCTTCGCAGCATGGGGTCGCCTCCTTTTATCCGCGCGGGGCCTGGCGCTCGTCCCTACCGAGCGTTTCGATGAGCGTGCGGAGATCGTCCGCATGCTCCTCCTCGGTGGCGAGGATGCCTTCGAGCATCCGGCGGGTGGTGGGATCGTCGTCGCCGATGTAGCGAACCATCTCGCCATAGGAGTCGATGGCGATCCGCTCCGCCACCAGATTCAGGAGCCGCCGCACCGTCTCGCGGTCGGCCCGGTAGGCTTCGGTGACCGCACCTTCCTCGATGTGGCTCCGTGCGCGTCGGCGGAGCTCCTTGATATCCGAAAGAAAAGGTTTGTCCATCGCTCCGCCTCCTTTGTATGCATCAGGTGTATTGTCGTTCTCGACAGTTGCCAAGAGCATGCCAAGGCGAAAGAGGTGGAAAACACGCGGGCGCGCGACGTCGAGGGTTTGCGCTCAGAGCCATGGGGAAGGAATCACTCGGTAAGGCTTCCTCCCTCCTGCACGAGCAGCGCTGGGTGCGCTCGTCTACAAATCAGCGGCGAGGTTCTTGATCTCTCCCAGTATTTCCCGCCAGCGGCCGATGGCACCTCGCACCAGCTCCGGGTTCTTGCCGGCGCGCAGGAGCTGTAACTCATCGTGCAGGATGGCTCGATATCTGGTGGCCGCACTCATGATGGCGTACAGGTGTCTGTCACGATCCTCGAGCGATTCGAGGAGATCGAGGTCCAGCGGGTCGAGGGCATGAAGTCGCGTCGCTACATCCGATGTCGAGCGCGGCATGGCTCTGTCCTAGGGTCCCTGCTCCGCTTTGGCGCCGGTCCCCCTGTTCCGCAGCCGGCCCAAAAGCTCGGAGAACGAGGAATTCCGCAGGAGGGAATTGAACTGGCTTCGATAGCTCGAGACCAGGCTCACGCCCTCGACGGCGATGTCATAGACTACCCACCGCCCCGCGTGGTCGACGAGGCGGTACTCGACCGAGGTCTCTCCGCCACGGCCGGCAATCCGGGAGCTCACCTGCGCATAGGCTCCCGCGATCGACTCCCCCCCGAACTTCGCGGTGGCGAGGGGCATGCTCGCAATATTCGTCAAGTACATGCGCTCCAGCATGTCCGTGAAGAGCTGGACGAACTCTTCCTGCTCCGGACCCGATCCTTCCTGCCAGTGCGCGCCGAGCATTCGGCGAGACATCTCATGGAAATCGAACAACTCCTCCGTCACCCGGCGAAGCTCGACCTGACGCTGGCCGCCCTCGGCCCCGAGCACCCGAGCGAAGGAGGACTTCACGAGGGCGAGGGGGCGCTCGCGACCAGGCGCCTCGCTCCCTTTGGGGAGGGTCTGCGCCGCGGCGGGAAGAGGGACGTACGCGATGACGGCCGACAGCGCCATGATCGCGATAGCGGCGACGGGCCATGTTTTGCGGGCGGGAAGGTAACGAGCCATCTGATTCACGCCTTTCCGGTAGCCAGCGTTTTCAAGCTTGGATTCTCGGCCGTGGTCTCCACGAGCAAGCGGCGTGCCCGGACCGTGGTGGTGAGCGGGAGCGGTAGAAGGCACACGAAAGGAAATTTCGCCTTCCGGCTGACTATTTATCACCGAGCAACATCGTGCTCGGTAGTTTTTACTGCGTAGTTCCCGTCGCGATCCCCTAAGGCCCGCGTCCCTTGGCACAGCGGATGCTCCTGCTCACGCGCATGCTGGCGACGCGGGCGAGACAGAGTCCTGGACGGGTGGCCGTCATTTCTCTGTTGCTGGTGCTGGCGCTGGCCGCGACGATCACGGGGGCAGGCTGGCATTACTCGCTTCCCGACCCGGGTACTCGCCAGCCTGCGGTCAGACTCTATGCCGGCGCAGAGCCCGTGGGGGTCATCTATCCAACGCGTAGAGCTCAGAGCTGGATGCCTATCGAGAAAATTCCCCGCGTGGTAATTGACGCTGTGCTCATGGCCGAAGACCGGCGCTTCTGGACCCATCCGGGCATCGATCCACTGGCGGTGGCTCGCGCGCTTCACGTCAACATCAAGCGGAACGAGGTCCGGCAGGGCGCCAGCACCATCACCCAGCAGGTAGCACGCACGGCATTCCTCGACACCCGGCGGACCTGGGGACGCAAGCTCAGCGAGTCGGCCATCGCCCTGATGCTGGAGGCCCGGTACTCGAAGAGCCGCATCCTGGAGACGTATCTCAACACGGTGTACCTCGGGCAGGCGGGTGACATTCCGGTGTACGGGCTTCCCGCCGCCGCGCGGCATTTCCTCGGCAAGGACCTCGGAGCCGTGGAAGCCCACGAGGCCGCGTGGCTGGCCGGCGCTATCCGTGCACCCAATCGGCTCCTCGTTGGGTCGCGAATGGAAGCAAAGGAGCGACGCGACGAGATCCTGACCGCGATGCGGGACCATCGGCTCATCGAAGGCGAGGCGGCCCGTGAAGCTCTCGCGCGGCCCCTGCCCCGGTGGTCGCCGGAAACGGGACGCATCGCGCCCTACTTTGTGGACTTTGTCGCCGCCGAGTTTGGTCGCCGGACCACCCTCCCCGTGTCAGGAGAGACTCGAGTGCAGGCAACATTGAATCCGGCCCTCCAACGGGCTGCGGAGACAGCGGTGCGCCAGGGTATAGCGAGGATCGAAAAGGCACGCCCACAACTCGCCGGTCAAGTGCAGGCGGCTGCTCTCGCCATCGATCCGTCTACGGGCGAGATTCGGGCCATGGTCGGAGGCCGACGCTATGGAGACAGCTCGTTCAACCGGGCGACGCGCGCCGCGCGCCAGCCCGGCTCGGTCTTCAAGCCCTTCGTCTATCTGGCCGCCTTCGAGGCGGAGCGTCGTGGCACTGGCCTCACCCCCGCCTCTCTGCTCGCCGACGAGCCCTTGTCGGTGCAGGCCGGTCCCGACAACTGGGAGCCCCATAACATGGACGGGCAGTTTCACGGGCCCGTCACGGTTCGGCGGGCCCTCGAGCAATCGCTCAATGTTCCCGCGGTACGGGTCACCCTGGACCTCGGAGCGCGTCGCGTCGCCGATGTGGCTCATGCCGTTGGAATCGATCGCCCCCTGGCCCCCGTACCCTCCCTTGCTCTCGGCACATCGGAGGTGACCCTGCTGGAAATCACCAGTGCCTTCGCGACGCTGGCCAACGGCGGCACTCGCATGACCCCCACCGGACTCGTCAATGATCCTGCCGGCCCGCCCCTCGCCCCTCTACCCGCATCGTATCGGGCCGTATCAGCGGAGTCCGCGTTCATGATCACGCACCTGCTTCGTGGAGTGATGCGGCGAGGCACCGGCGCCGGAAGCTCCGCCTGGGGTCTTCAAGACACTACGGCCGGCAAGACCGGAACCACCGACGGACTGCGCGACGCCTGGTTCGTTGGCTACACGCCCGACCTCGTGGTCGGTGTCTGGACCGGATTGGACGACGGCACCCCGCTGGGTCTCACCGGCTCGCAGGCTGCGTTGCCCATCTGGGGGCCGATCATGCAGGCTGCCCTACGTCGATCGGCACCCGGCGACTTCACCCCACCGCCCGGCGTCGTCCTGGCTCAAGTAGACCGCGAGACGGGACGACGCGTCTCCTTCTGGTGCGGCAGCGATGATGTCGTGCAGGAGGCCTTCCGGGAGGGGTCAGTGCTCAGTGAAGGATGCGACTCGACAGTTCGAGACGGTTTGCCGGCGGCTCTCGGCTGGTTCGAGAAGCTCTTCAAATAACCTCATCTCCTCACCGCTACCGCCGCTCGCCTTCCCCTCTTCGCGTTGGAATTACCGCGTCGAACGGTGAGGGTCCGTGGGGCTCTCACTCGTATCAACCAGAGTTCTCGCGCAGAATTCTCTCGCGTTTCAATCATTTCCAAGCCTGGCACGGCAGTTGCCACTGTCCATCGGCAAGGAGGAAATTCAAATGCTCTACTACGCACTGATCTTCTTGGTAGTCGGGCTCATCGCCGGCGCCCTCGGTCTCTTCGGGGTAGCGGCGGTGGCCTCGCAAATTTCCTGGATCCTGTTCCTCATCGGCATCGTGATGCTCGTCGTCCATCTCGTCTCGGGGGGCGGCCGCGGCGCACGGATTCCCTGATGGACATTGGGTACAAGCTGTCCAGCGAGGAGCACGGACCGAATGAGTTGGTCCGCTTCGCCACCCTCGCGGAGGAGCAGGGCTTCGGCTTCGCCATCGGATGAAAATGATCCGAGACCATGATCGATCGGTAAGGCCAGAGCCCGTTCGTCTGGAGCGTGATTGGAGCAATCGCCCAGGCGACAAAGCGGCTGCGTTATCGGCACGGCCGTGACCTGTCCGACGATGCGGGTTCATCCCGCCATCGTCGCGCAGGCGGCGGCCACCGCGGCCACCATGTTGCCTGGTCGATTCTTTCTCGGGGTCGGTCACTAGAATGGACACGGCTCGAGTTTCGGGAAACGGCAAAAGCACGGGGTATCTCCAGGATATGGTGACACCCGTCCGGGAACACCTCGCGGACACCGCCCGGGAGCTCACCCGGGCGCTGGCGAAGGCGGGCGACGCGGTAAAGCAGATCCGCGTGGCCGACGTCGCGGAGTTCATGCGGCGCTCGCCTCTCGCCGGCCTGGCCGTGGCCGCCGGCATCGGCCTCATGGCGGGTATCATGCTGTGGTCTCGCGAGAGATAGAGTCATCTGTGGTCTCGCGAGAGATAGAGTCATGCTGCTTCGCGACATCAGGGGAGCGGGTCCGCCGGAGGGGCGCGGCGTTCTAGGGCTTGTCGAGGACCTTCTGGGCCAAACGGTGAGGCTCCTCGACCAGAAGCTCACCCTCCTGCGTCTGGAAGTCGAAGAGAGCCTTGGTCTGCTGATGCGCCACGTTGCGGTGATCGTGTGTGGTGGGGTCTTGGCCGGCCTGGGCCTTCGTCTTGGCGAGCATCACCCTGGCTCTCTGGATCGGCAATCACCTCGGCTCCACGCTCGCCGGCTTCGCTATCACCGGCGCCGGATTTCTCGTTGTGGGCGCGGTGATGGTGGCGGTCCCTGTCCACCTCGGAGAGTGGGTCCCAAACGGCTCGTTCCTGAACGAAGTGTGAAGGAACTGAGGCTTGCGTCGTTTGGAGGCTTGCCCCCGTGCACCTCAGGATCCGAGGATCTGGATCTCCACGGTGCGCGAGCGCGGGCCATCCCACTCCGCGAGCCAAATGGAATGGTGCTCCTCGAGGGCCAGCCTGCCATTTGCAATGGCCATGGTGATCCCGGGTCCGAGGAGGCTGGCGCGGAGATGGGCCGCGGCATTCCCCCGCTCGCAGTCCGACCAGCGCAGATCGTTGTGGCGGTAGGGCTGGTCATCCTGAATGACGTGACTCATGAGCCGGAGGACACCCTCCGCCCCGGACTCCGTGACAAGGACGGAGCACGTCGTATGCAGGCAGTTTACGATGACGATACCGTTCTTCGCCCCCACGCTGTGGACGACCTCCTCCACTTGGGGCCTGATATCAACGGCTTGGCGACGGGTTTCACTGGCCACCATGAAGCTCTTCCGGTGGATAAGCAGACTTCCTCGCTCAGTCTCCGCTGCCCTCACGAATCAGCGTCTCCTTTCGCCTCGTGAAAAGCCGACACCAGAGCAGATTTCAATCGGGTGGTGTCGATGGGCTTGGGAAGATAGGCTACGGCGCCCATGGCCGCGGCGTGACGCCGGGCCTCGACACTGCCATGGGCGGTCATGACAATGACGGGGAGGGTGGGCCGATCGCGTCGAATTGCCTCGAGGAGTTCCAACCCGGTCATTCGGGGCATGATCACATCCGTGATTACCACCGACGGCCGAACCACGGGGACCTGATCGAGGGCCGCCTGTCCGTCGCGAGCGATCTCGACTTCATATCCCCAAGCCTCCAGAAGCGCGCGAAGTCCTTCGAGCGAATCTGGGTCGTCATCGGCCAGAAGAATTCTCTGGCCGGGACGCCTACCCAGCGCGTTTTCGTACATGGCTCCTCTGAACGACTGCATGATTTGCCCTACCAGAGAATAGCTGCATCACGCGTGCCACGGCGTGCCCTCTAACCTTCCTTCCCTAATCTCCACCGCCGAGTCTTGTTGTGGAGCGTCTTCGGCGTGGTGCCGAGAATAACCGCGGCCCTGGTCTTGTTGTTCTTCACCGACTCGAGAGTGCGCAGAATGAGCTCCCGCTCCCCTTGCTCGAGCGTTGTTCCCAGAGGCAAAAGGACGGAGTCGCCCTGTTCGCGTCGTTCTGCGGGAGCGATACCAAGCGGGAGGAAGGTCGGGGTGATGAGCTCCTCGCTGCAGCCCACCACCGCACGCTCGATGATGTTCCGGAGCTCCCGCACATTGCCCGGCCACGCATGATCGCGAAGCCGCATCATCGCGGTCTCGTCGACCGCCTTGACGTGGCGGCCATACTTCTCGTTGAACTCGGCGATGAACGCTTCCACGAGCAGCGGGATGTCCTGTCCGCGGCGACGGAGAGGCGGGAGCGCGATGGCCAAGACATTGATCCGGTAGTACAGATCCTCGCGAAACGCCTTGTCCTTGACGGCCTGCGCGGCATCCCGGTTCGTGGCCGCGATGATCCGCACGTCAACCTTGATCTCGTTCTTCCCCCCGATGCGCCGGACCAGACCGTCCTGGAGGATGCGAAGATACTTGACCTGGAGGGCCGGGCTCATCTCGGTGATCTCGTCGAGGAAGATGGTGCCGCCGTCCGCGAGCTCGAAGAAGCCCGCCTTCCGCTCGTGCGCGCCGGTGAAGGCGCCTTTCTCGTGTCCGAATAGCTCGCTCTCCATGAGCGTCTCCGGAATCGCCGAACAGTTCACGGCCACGAAGGGACCCTTGCCTCGCTCCGACATCTGATGAATGGTGCGCGCGACGAGCTCCTTCCCTGTTCCCGTCTCACCCGTAATGAGCACCGGTGCCGAGCTTGCCCCCGCCAGCTCGATGAGGCGATAGATCTCCTGCATGGGCGGGCTGGCTCCGAGGATCGGTCCGAATCCGCGGCTTTCCCGGAGTTGCCGTCGGAGCAAGGTCACCTCGCGCTGCACGGCACCGCGCTCCACCGCTTTGTCGAGCAGCACCCTGAGCCGACGCGGGTCCACCGGTTTGGTCAGATAGTCGTAGGCGCCTTCCCGCATGGCCGATACCGCCGTCTCCACGGTGGCATGCCCGGTGAGCAGGATGACCACGGCATTTGGATACACTTCGGCAAGCGGCTTGAGAAGAGCCACGCCGTCAAGGGCGGGCATGACAAGATCGGCAATGACCACGGCCGGCCCGAACTCCGGCGCCTTTTCAAGGGCATCCTTGCCATCGATGGCCTGCTGGACCTCGTAGCCCCAGCTCGACAGCAGATCGGCCAGGCCTGAACGTGCGGCCTCGTCGTCGTCCGCTACGAGAATGCGATGTTTCATAGTTCACTACCTCGCTGGTTAGAGGTTGGCGCCCTAGCACGACCCATCGGATCGGGCACGATTGTAGCAATGCCTGTGCCCTGCTATTCTCTGGGCCTGCTGTGAGGCCTAAATGCCAGTATTATTTGGCAACTTCGGAGGGTAGACTTCTGTCTAATCTGGTCACAGCACCGCGAGGGGCGGAAATAACTACCGGGAAATTCTTACCGGATACTTCATTCATATACACTGCCTTGCGTCACAGCAAGCCGCCCACCGGCCTCCCAGCGACAGGGCCATGAGACAGGAGGGAATCGCCGAGCCTCAAACTTCCGGAGGGCGCCGGGCCGGGCTCTCCTTGCGGGCGCGCGAGATCCTCGCACTCGCTCTGCTGACCTTGTGCGTGGTCGCCCTGAGCACGGCCGCGCACCTCTACCACGTCGAGCAGATCGTCTGGAACTCCACGCTTCGAGAGGCGGATCTCGTCGAGCGCCACATCTATACCCAATGCGTGAGAACGCTCTCTCGCCGCACCCTCGAGGATCCCCGAACCGTCCTGAGTCAGGACGCCGATCTCCGCGCCCTCCTCGACGCCACCGTCGGGTATGCTCCGTGGCTCTTGTACTCGGTCATCACGGACGACAAGGGAGTGGCGATCGTTCATAGCGATCGCAAGCGGGAGGGAGAGACCGTTCCCTCACAGCCAAGTCTCAAGAAGCTGGTGAACGACCACCCCCTCCGGCGTCTCGTGGACGACTCCAGCCAGTCCCAGATCTACGAAGTAGCGCTCCCCTTCAACGTGAACGGTAAGCCCGCGGCCACCATTCGGCTCGGTATCGCCATGCCGCTTCTGCGGGGCAGGCTCGACGATGCCTTCTGGTACACGCTCACGCTGGGGCTCCTCTCGCTCACGGCAGCGCTCGTGGTGGCCGTCGGGCTTTCCAGCGTCACCCTGAAGCCCATCCGCAAGCTCGCCGAAGACATGGAGCGGCTGCGCCGCGGCGAGTTCGACGTGGGCAGCAGCACGGGACCGAAGGATGAGTTCGGCAAGCTCGCCTATCAGCTCCAGCTCCTGGGCAAGCAGATGGAGTCGGATCGAACCCAGATCCTCGCCGAGCGCAGCGAGATCAACACCGTTCAGACCGCGGTCGATCACATCGAGGACGGCATCCTCTTCACCACTGCGGACGGCGTCATCCTCTTCGCCAATCGCTCCGTCGAGATGGTCCTGGGCCGACCCGCCCGGGACGCCGCGGGGAAGCATCTCGGCAATGTCTTCCCGCCGGATCACCCGCTCCGGCACCTGATGCTCCGCGCTCTCGAGAGGGGTGAAGCCTCGCGCAACGCCAAGATCGAAATCCCGACGGAGGGGGCGCCGCTCGAGCTGCTCGCCTCGGTGTTCCCTGTCTCGCCCGAGGGTTCCAAGGGCGCGGGGGTCATCCTTGTCATCAGAGATCTCAAGTCCCTCGCCGTCTCCGCGCGGACCTTCCAGTCCCTGATCCAGTACTCCGCCCAGCTCGCCGCTCTGGGCCAGATCACCTCGGAGGTGGCTCACGACATCAAGAATCCCTTGCACGCCATGGTCATCCGCGTCGCATTCCTCAGGGAACGGCTATCCGACCCCACCCCGGACGTCACCCGGAGCCTGGACGTGCTCGAGTCGGAGATCCATCGTGCGGCGGCGGTGGTCGACCGTTTTTCGGAGGTCGTCTATCCTTCCGACTTGGCCCGGCAGCCCGTGGACATCAACGCGATTCTTCAGGAGCTTACGACCCTCCTCCAGGCCGAGTGGCAGGCCAAAGGCGTGGCACTGACGGCTCGACTGGACCCGGCCCTGCCTGTCACCAAGGGCGACGAACAGATGCTGAGACGTGCCTTTATGAACTTGATCGTCAATGCGTGTCAGGCCATGCCTCATGGCGGACCGGTCACCATATCGGCCGAGCCGGAAACCGAGGCGTTGCTGAAGGTCACGATTGCCGCTACCGGGGTGGGTATTCCTCCTGAGGATGTCGAGCGTATCTTCAAAATGTACTACACGACCAAGCAGGAAGGAACCGGCATTGGACTCGCCCTGGTGCGCCGCGTGGTCGACCTCCACCACGGCAGCATCGAGATTCACTCTACGGTCGGGCAAGGCACCAACGTGATCGTGCGGCTGCCGAGCGCGGCGAAGTCATGAGGCGAGCCCTGTCGCTGCTCCTCCTCGCTGCCCTTCCGCTTGGCTGTGCTTCCACGGGGCCGCCCCCAGACGCCGGAAGGGCACAGCCGACGGCTGCCCTGCCTCCCCGCCCGGGGCCCGCTCCCCTACCGCCGACCCCGCCGCTCCCGCCGGCTCCCCAAGTTTCGCCGCACATCGACAATGAGGACCAGGCGGTGCGAGACGTGAAAACGCGGTTGGCCCGGGCGGGCGAGGTCATGGGCCAGATCGATTCGTCCAAGCTTGGCCAGGAGCAACAGGAGATGCTGTCGGGCCTCAGGGACTTCATTTCGAAAGCCGCCGAGGCTCTACGGGCGCGGGATGTGCCCCGAGCCCAGGTGCTCGCCGACAAGGCCTCGCGTCTCGCCGACGATCTCGCCCTCGCCGTGAAGAACGGCAAGGCTGCCCGATAAGGCTCAGCCGGCCTCTTGAAGGGTCGCGAGCCAGTCAGGCCTGATACCCAGCTCGTCGAGGGTCCGGATGACCCTGCGCGAGGTGCCCAGGTCGCACCAGGACACTTCCGAGAGTCGCATTGCCGCGAGCTTGTCAGGACAGCGCTCGAGCAAAGCCCGCGAGAAGCTGGCGCGTGGCGCGAACTCGTAGGCCTGGGCAATGGCCCATCGCTCATGCTCGGTCCCCAGGAACCGATCGAGCCCGGCCAGCCGCTCGTGCAATAAAGGCAGGCATTCGCGGCCCGCGTCGACGAGCGCCGCCGCGCCGCCTGCAAACACGAACGTGTTCCACAGGGCGCCCGCCTTGAATAGCGCGTCCGCGGTCAGCTGATCTGGCTTCTCGGCGAAGCGCCGGACCCTGTACAACGGTGCCGTTCCCGGCCCTGTCAGGGGCTCCCCGAGCTCGATCCAGCCATAGTCGGTCTCGGGCTCGCTGGGCTCGGCTCCCAGGAGCACGATCTGCTCCGGGCGTCGCTCGATGGCCCCGATCCCCTGGGAGAGGCACTCCATGAAGAGCTCGTCGTCCGACACGAAATGGTCCGAAGGGAGGACTGTCATCGTGGCCTTCGGATCACGGGCCAGGATCCAGTGCGCAGCGAGGAGAATGGCCGCCGCCGTGCCTCTATCTTTCGGCTGCTCGAGCACATGCGGAGCCCGCGGCTCGTGTCTCAGCTCGGCCCTCATATAGCCGCCTTGTCCCGCCATCGTCATCACGATGGTTCGCTCCGCCGGGACGCAAAGGCGCACACGATCCAGCGTCTGCCTGAGGAGGGATTTGCCACCCGTCAGAACGGCGTACTGCTTTGGCCTGTCCTCGCCATACACGTGTCGGGTCAGCCCCCGGAGCCGTATCCCCTTGCCCCCTGCCAACACCACCGCCCACGCATTTGTGCCGACCCGCAGGCTCCGTTGCTCGGACGTCGCGCTCGATATCGTCGTGTTCGATTGGGTCATGCGCGCCCTGATCGCAACCCCCATGCCATCGCTGGTGAGCGCTCTTCTGGAAGCCAAATGCCACCAGATTGGACAGAATCTCTGCTTTTGGTGAGTCTGTCAAGTGGGTGACGGAAGCGCCAGAATCCCCAGCCCGGTCGAATCTACTCGGTAATTCGTGCGGATCCTAGCCGGTTGCGGGCCTCGCCGGAAGTCCTTATTGTACAAGTCCCCGAAAGTGGACGTGAGCCCAAGCGGTCAGCTGGGGGCATATGACTTGCAATTCTGCCTCCCAACGACTTCGTCAGCCATGGGAGGCCACACATGAGCAGAAAGACATGTGAGTGTGGAGCGCCGGTGCTTCGTGCCGTCGAGGATCTCGGATGCGTCGATTGCGGACGGCCGTGTTGTCCGGTCTGCGCATACACCCTCGAGTCCGTCGCCTATTGTGCCTTTTGCGCGGCCGAATTCCTCGATCTGACGCAGTACGCCGCGGAACGGTAGAAAGTCGAGCCCCGACATCGCGGCGCTCTCCTTCCGGGGAATCGTCTGTGTTCCGATGTTCTCCCGCCGCCTTGCGCTCGCCCGTGATCCAAGAAGGGAGCCGTCATGACGGACATGTGGAGTGACCTGGTATGGACGGCCATTCACAATGTGACCTCGCGACTCATCATCATCCTCCCCGGCATACTGGCCATGGTGACCCTTGCCGCCGTCGGTCTGGCCGTGGGATGGGTCATGGGCCGGCTCGCCCGGCGGCTCGCCCGCACCATGGCCTTCGACCGGCGGGCCGAAGCCTGGGGCTTGAGCCAGGCCATGGGGCGTTCGGGTATTCGGCGCACGCCCTCTGATGTCTTCGGCCTCGCCGTATTCTGGAGCATTTTCGTGGTGTCCGTGACCCTGGCCGTCGACGCCTTGGCCATCCCGGGCACCGGCCGTGTGACGGATTTCATCCTGTACGCAGTGCCGCGGGTACTCGGTGCGGGGCTGATCATGCTGATCGGCTGGCTCGCCTCGAATTTCCTCGCCGAAGGTGCACTCATCGCCGCCGTCAATGCCCATGTGCCTGAGGCGCGGCTCCTCGCCCGGGCGATTCGGTGGGCCGTCCTGCTCTTCGCCGCCGCCACGGCCATCACGCATCTCGGCATCGGCAAGGAGATGGTGCTCGTGGCCTTCGGGATCACCTTCGGAGGCCTCACCCTGACCCTCTCGCTGGCTTTCGGCTTCGGGGGACGGCGACTGGCCCGGCAGATCCTCAATCGCTACCTTCGCCGCGATCCCCATCCGCCCAGCGAGACGTTCACCCACCTGTGAGCGACATCGATCTTCGATGACGGACGTCAAGGGCCTGTTCGCGGAGGTGATTGCCCAGCTCGGGCGGCCGCACAGCGCCACCTATCGATTCCAGCTCGGGTCATCGGCGGGCTTCGATCAGGTGGCCGCGCTCGCCAGGTATCTCGACCTGCTCGGGATCTCCGACGCATACCTCTCGCCGTGCTTCAAGAGTGGACCGGGCAGCACCCACGGCTATGACGTCACCGATCACAATGCCTTCAATCCCGAGATCGGGAGTCCCGCCACCTTCGACCGTATGGCCGCGGCCCTTCACGAACGCGGCCTGGGCATCATCCTCGACATCGTGCCGAATCATATGGGGGTGGCGGGTGACGCCAATCCCTGGTGGATGGACGTGCTGGAGAACGGGCCCAGCTCTCCGCGGGCAAGCTTCTTCGACATCGAATGGGCACCCCCCAAGGCCGAGCTACGGAACAAGGTGCTTCTCCCGGTTCTTCCGGATCAGTACGGCCAAGTGCTGGAGTCGGGGCAGCTTCAGCTCGAGCTCGCCGACGGCGCCTTCGTCCTGCGCTACGCGGGCGCCCGCCTTCCCATCGCTCCCGACACCTTTCCTCGAATCCTCACGCATGGACTCGACGATCTCGTGGCCCGGGCCGGCGACTACGATGCTCACCTCCAGGAGCTCAAGAGCATCCTCACGGCGCTGGCCCATCTGCCCGACCGTATCGACTCCGACGCCGCCCGCATCGAGGAGCGACTCAGGGAGAAGGAAGTGGTGAAGCGCCGGCTGGCCACCCTCCTCAAGGAGTCGGAGCATATTCGCGACTTTGTCGACGACAACATTCGGCTGTTCAACGGCACACCCGGAGACCCTGCGAGCTTCGATCACCTGGATGCTCTCCTCGCCGGGCAGACCTACCGGCTCGCCGACTGGCGGGTGGCCGGGGACGAGGTCAACTATCGCCGATTCTTCGACATCAATGATCTGGCCGCCATCCGGATGGAGCGCCCCGAGGTCTTCGCGGCGAGCCACGAGCTGGTTCTTCGCCTGATCGGCGAGGGCAAAGTCGGAGGGATCCGGGTGGACCATCCCGACGGTCTCTATGCCCCCGGGGAATACTTCCTGCGCCTCCAGGAAGGCGCCATCGTCGCGACGGCGCGCCGGCTCCATCCCGATCTCGACCATGACACGGAGCTGGCCATCGCCGCCGAGTATCGTGCCGCGGCTCAGTCAGACGCGAGTGCTCAGGCGGCCCGGCCACTCTGGATAGCCGCCGAAAAGATTCTCATGGCCGAGGAGCCGCTTCCCGACTGGTGGACCGTGGCGGGTACGACGGGCTACGACTATCTCGGCTCGGTCAACGGCCTCTTCGTCGATCGGGGCACCTCGCGGCAGATGACCGCCACCTATTCCCGTTTCGCCGGGCGCGTCGAGCCCATGGCCGATCTGAGCTACGCGGCCAAGCGGCTCATCATGCTGGTGTCCATGGCCAGCGAGATCGTCCAGCTCGGTGTGCACCTCGATCGCATCTCGGAGCGCAATCGCCTCTCGCGCGATTTCACCCTCGCGAGCCTGGTTCGGGTCATCCGGGAGGTCATCGCCGCTTTCCCCGTCTACCGCACCTACGTGGGTGATGTGGGGGACGAGCCGAGCGGCCGGGACCGCGGCTATATCGATCGAGCGGTGGCCGAGGCCAAGCGGCGGAACTCCACCGTGAACGTGTCGATCTTCGACTTCCTCCGCGACGCGCTCCTCATGCGCCATCCCCAGCGAAGCGACACGCACGAGCAGGCCGAGCGACGCCGCTTTGCCATGCGCTTCCAGCAGACCACCGGCCCCGTCACCGCCAAGGGCGTCGAGGACACCGCGCTCTACCTCTACAACCGCCTCGTCTCGCTCAATGAGGTGGGGAGCGACCCCGCGCGGTATGGCGAGCCCCTCGCCACCTTCCACGAGAAGAATGCGCGGCGGCTCGAGCGCTGGCCCGATTCGCTGGTCTGCACCGCCACCCACGATACGAAGCGCGGCGAGGATGTGCGGGCCCGTATCAGCGTCCTCTCGGAGGTCCCCGCCGCCTGGGCCGCCCACGTGCGGCGGTGGCGGATGATCAACCGGCGCTTCAAGCAGGACCTCGACGGCCAAGCCGCCCCCGATGGCAATGACGAATACCTCCTCTACCAGACCCTGGTGGGCGCCTGGCCGGCCGAAGGCGACGACGCGACGGGCGGGTCCCTCGTGGATCGAGTCGTGCGCTACATGGAAAAGGCCACGAAGGAAGCCAAGCGGCGAACGAGCTGGGTCAATCCGGACACCGGGTACGATCAGGCGCTTCGCGACTTCGTCACCAGGCTCCTCTCCCCCGGGAGCCGGTTCGTCGAGGCC
>WNGL01009040.1_pt1 | contig 38855 bp, 42 predicted proteins | sample 5400591 | NCBI WGS metagenome assembly WNGL01 (sample SAMN13153377, study PRJNA577476) | soil metagenome | isolation source: 80 cm soil or saprolite under Garry oak tree replicate 1 | place: USA:California | collected 2016-06-15
TGCAGTGACATCGCCAACGCGCTCGACTTTTCTGTAGAAGCTGAACGGAGCGCCAACTTTCCCTTTCGAAAGGATACCTTAGTCCACTATGATGTTCGCGCCGACAACTCCCCTTGGAATGCGCGGCGGCAAGCGGTAAGGTTAGTAGACTGGAACTGGACACAGCTCGGCGACAGACGGATAGACCTGGCCGCTCTGCTCGTACACGTGCATCAAGCTGGGCTCGATGTGACGCGGGCTTCTGGCGATCGGCTTCATGCCGACGCACTCCATTGGATGACAGGGTTTTGGTTTCAGGCAGCCGCGACACCAATCTGGCCGGGTGGTCCGGCGCACTTGCGCGACGTTCAGTTGCAGTCGGCCATGACAGCACTGAAGCTGGCAGGAATATCCTAGGGTCACTACAGAAAACCTCGTCGAGAGCACACTGAGCCTCAGCTTAAAACCAACTTCTGTAAGCCGTTATTCTGACCTATGGGGGCAGACCCGATCTGCTAGAGCCACCTTGAGTTGAAGCTTCAGCTTCTGATTTTCGGCTTCCAATTCTTTGATGCGACGGTCTTTTGCCAGGATCACCAAGTCACGGCTGGCGTCGGTTTTGCCCGGCGAACGCGTCGCTCGTTCGCGTACCATCTGTTCCACGCCTTGGAGCCTCAGGGCTTCAATGCGTTCGCGAAGGTCTGGCTGGCTGTACAGATACGCTTTGCTCACCGTCGCCGCCTTTGCCACCGTGTGAAAGTTAATCGGCTTCCGTTCGCGGAGGAGGATGGTAATGGCATCTTCTACTCCTTTGCGCTTTTGCTCTTTGCGACTCTGCGCATGAGCCGTCAGCCCTACTGTGTTGCGCATCCAGGTCTTCTCGCTCATGCGTCTCCTCCCTCCTTTTCGTATCGTTGGCGTTGCTCCCACTCTTCGTCAGTGTATTCGCGCTCCTGTTTCTCAGTCCTCGCGACGATGTGTCCTTGTTTGAGCAAGGCTATGGCCGGTCTGACGCGTTCATCGAGATTTTTCTGATTGACTTCAATCCAATGGACGCTTCCCGCCTGTTTCCCCACCTCGATGCGTTCGAGAATTTGCTGTGCGTAGGCTAAAAGCGCCGGGAGATCATCTGGGGTCAACACATAGGCCGGACAATGAAAACACGGCAGTTCCACAAACTTGCAGACAATTTTCGCCGTTTTTAAACACGAGCCCAGCGCCATTTTGATGTTCTGTCGATGCTCACGGACTCGCCCTGGATCAAAGGTGTTCGCGCCCGTCATTGGTAAGAGCTTCTTCCCCGGCACATATCCTGGTTGGTTGTGTTGCAAAAATGCTGGTGCTATGGTAAACTCGGCTTCTCTTCAAGAACACCAGAGGAGTTTTTTTCATGAACCAGCAGAACCCGTTCAAATGGCGTCATGCGCGAAGCCGAGATCATTCTCTTGTGTGTCCGGTGGTACCTGCGCTACTCGCTCAGCTACCGCGATCTGGAGGAAATGATGCGGGAACGCGGACTGCAGGTCCATCACACAACGATCTACCGCTGGGTGCAACGCTACGCTCCCGAACTGCAGAAACGATGTAGACCGCACCTCAAAGCCACCAATGACTCCCGGCGCGTTGATGAAACCTACATCAAGATCAAAGGAACGTGGACGTACCTCTACCGAGCGGTCGATTCGGAAGGCACCACGCTCGAGTTTCTCCTGAGCCCGACGCGCGATGCCGAGGCCGCCAAACGCTTCGCGCGTCAAAACACTGCACTCCAGAGCTGGTTCCGCTCCTCAAGCCCGTCCGCTCGAGGAGCAGGTGGCCCAGCCCGAGGCTTTAGCTGACCCCAACACCACTCCGTCTGCTCCTCGTGTCATTACTGTCGATAAAAATGCCGACTATCCCAAAGCCATTGCCGAGCTCAAAGCGGCTGGAATCCTTCCCGAAGCGGTCGAACTGAGGCAGGTCAAATACTTGAATAACCTGATTGAGCAAGACCATCGCTTTATCAAACGCTTGGTCAAGCCGGGGATGGGCTTCTTTTCGTTCGAGACCGCGTGGTGAACCTTGCAAGGCTACGAGGTGATGCACATGATTCGCAAGGGGCAGGTACACGGTGTGGGGAAGAGAGACATCAAGGATCCGGTCACCTTCATCGCCCGCCTGTTTGGAGTGGCGGCCTAAGCTGAGCAGGAGGTGAGCTTCACGCCCAGCATGTTCCCCATGCGTTTTTGCAACACAACCCACAGAAGCGTTTCGCCCATGTGCAGGAATTTGCCTTTGCCCTCAAACAGGCGAGCCAGTCAGAGGGAAGCAAGGTTGCTCTCAAGCCAATTGCTGGCGCTGCACGATCTCCGGGATTTCCCGGCGTCATATAGGGTGAAAAAAAGGAATATCTGTCCCTCTAGGCGTTCTGCTCCCCAACCACGTGCCCTTCGCTTTTCGGTTGCTCGGAGGCCGCAGTGGACGGATGTAACCATCCTGGAAGGGGACTCCAGCCCATGGCGAGCACGCGTGGCTGCTGGTGAGCTGTCAGTTCAACGACGCTAACAGAAGCATTCTCGATCCACAGCGATCTCGCCCGCCCTGCTTCCAGACCAAGGTAGTGAGCCAGCAGGAATGTGATGACATCGGCATGCGCCACGAACGCAGGGCAGGGACCTGTTGCATCTTTTTTGAGCTAGCGTTGCACAGCTGCCACGACCCGTTGTTCGAGTTGGGGAAACGTCTCCACATCCTCAGGCGCTACTGTAGGATTCCGGACAAAGGCCATCCATGCAGGATCCCTTTGAAAAAGGCCCTCGCGGTTCTGCCCTGACCAATGGCCTAGCGCGATGTCCATCAGGTCAGGCTCGAGTTGAATGGTGAGCGCTCGTCCCTGAGCAAGGGACTCGGCCGTCTCAACGGCACGTGCCAAAGGGCTGCTGATAATGGCGCTGAGCGGCAGTCCCGTTAAGGCTTCTGCCAGACGTTGCGCCTGTGCTCGCCCTGTGGCAGTCAGTTCAATCCCCGGCAACTGTGCAGGGAGACGATGCGCGACATTCCAGGTCGATTCCCCATGTCGAATAAGCAGTAGCAGGGGTTTCATCGCCGTCGGTGTCCTTTTCCCCTTAGAAAAGGGAACGCTGATCCAGCAGGCGAGGCACTCATGGCTTCGAGCTGGAGGGCTCTTCGCCTCTGCTCGGTGTTGTCATGACTCTCCCGCCATACGAGCAGTCTACCACACGTCGCTGCTACGTGTCCTGTAGGAGGAGAAAGCGGTTTGATATGAGACGCACCTGCAGTATGTGGGGGCTTTCTCAGGCCGCCTCAGGTCACGGGTTGCGAACATCGCTTTTGGCGGCATCTAAGCCCAGGCCGCGCCGCACCTCCAGAGAGCGCACGATTGCATCTCGGCTCACGATACCGACCAGGACGCCGTTTTGCACCACAGGCAACTGGTTCCCATCGCGACCGGCCATGAAGGGTAAGACGTCGTTCAGGCTTTGCTGCGGCTGCACCACGTGCAGGCGCTCCAGGGAAGCAGAGCATGGCCGACAGGAACCTGTCCCCACTGCTCACGTGGACCATGCTGCTTGCTCCGGAGCCCGAAGATCCCACATCTACCATCCTGGAACCCTATCGGCTCTGGTCGTGTGTCCTCAAAAACCGTAGGTGCAATAGCGGCGTCCCCGTCTAGGTGATAGACTGTGAGGAAGGAGTAAAGCAGTCAAGACCCCTCAAGGGAGACCAGCCATGAGAAAACCGAAACAAGCCAGAGTGTATCGGGAGGTGACCCGCAGCTCTTTTCGTCCGGAGATCACGGTGTGTCCCACCTGTCAGAGCCGCTTGCACCGCTATGCGACCCTGTCGGAGCGAACCGTGATTAGGCTGAGTGGGCCTCTCAAACTTATCCATCGTGGATACCGGTGTCCCAATGAGGAGTGTGCCACCCATCGGCGCAGCTATCGCAGTGCCGCTGCCGATGCGCTAGCCTTACCCGGATTCACCTTTGGGGTCGATATCGTGATTTTGGTGGGGCATCTGCGGCTCTGGAAGCATCAGACCCTCGATGAAGTCTATCAAGGGCTGCTGGAGCGCTTGGCCCCTTTTGGGTTGTCCATCTCGCGCCGGGAAGTGCTCTATTTGTTTGATGCCTACTGTACGCTCTTGCAGGCAGGAAGTCTGGTAGCCGAGGATAGGGAGTGGCTGGCCCAAGTGCAAGCCAACGGAGGACTACTCATCTCGATTGATGGCATCCAACCGGAGAAAGGCAACGAGACCGTCTATGTGGTGCGCGATGCCTCTGACCCGATGTATGAACAAGACCGCAAACTGAAGGTGGAGATGCGTAAACCCATTCAGCAACGCGTGCGCAGTGTGCGCAAACAACTCGAGAAGCAGCGACAGACGGCCACAGGAGCCGAGCAGGAACAATTGCAGGTGCTGGCTGATTATACGCTTGCGATCCAAACAGCGGTCAACCTGGATGGCAAACAGCCCTTTGACTATGCGGGCATCGCCGCTTATGACGCCTTGAGAGCTATCCACACCAGTTTGCAGCAGGTCGAAAAAAAGGGGCGCCTGTGAGCCAAGCATGCGAGCAGAAACTCAAACGACTCCAGGAGATTGTCGCGCTCTCTCAGCGCTGGGAGAGCCGAGTGGAGCAGGTGAAGCGCATGCATGAGTGGCTTGTGGAGGCTGAGCATATTCTGGATGGCAGTTGGGCCACCTGCGAGCAGCCGCTCCCCAATGAGGCCGTGGCCAGCCGCTTTGATGCGTGGTACAAGACCCTGCAAGAACTGAGCACCCAAGGCACATTGAGTCCGCAAGTGCAGCCGTGTCTCGACCATTTCTTGCAGGTGCTGGGCAACCTGCGTCCAGGCCTGATCCGCTGTTACGATGTGGCCAAGTTTCCTGGCACCAACAATGACATGGAGGGCTATATTCGTGCCATCAAGACCCGCTATCGACGTATGAGCGGACGTAAGAACTGGAATGCCTACCTGATACGCTCTGGCAGCCGGGTGGCCCACTATGAATGGTGGACGCACGAGGTCGAACGCAGGAACACACTCGACGGCAAACTTCAGCAGGTGGATCGTGACCGCTGGCGCCAGATGAGAAGGGCAGCCTCCAGTTGCCCTCCTGAGCAGCTCAAGCGCTATCGCTTTCGTCACCGGCCGGCCGCCTTTCTCGCCAGTCTCGAGACGCGCTGGCAGCAAGCTGTACGGACGTGACTCTTGCACCGACGGCTCAAAAAAGCGCACGACTCCTGGATGCGGGATTGCCCTTTGCCGCCAGATGCGACAGGTGGTGGCCTCTGCGATTGGGGATCGGAGCCCGCAAGACGTGTCTGCGGTTGTGGGAAGCCATTGCAGAGGGGTATCGCCAGGGGCATGGCTTCACCGATTTCTGGGCGGCCTCCGCGGCGGTGCTCCCGGAGGAGCACCACACAGCCGTGGGCTCGCGAGACCGGAGAAACGGCTCACGTGGAGCGGTGGAACCACACTCTACGGCAGCGTCTGGCCCGTTTTGTGCGCATGACATTGTCCTTTTCCCGCGTCGCTGATCATGCTACGCCCGCCTGCTTGCTCCTCTTCCTCCATCGCTCCAATACCGAGCGAGCCCTCCTGCTCAAGTGAGCCACTCCCCGCTTTTTTCTTCCCTGACCGGAAATCCTTTTTTCTGTCAACCCTTCTGCGGAATGTGGGTAGGGCGTCAGTGACCTGTTTTCCATCTCGTTTACTCCGTAGCGACCAATTTGTTCAGGCGTTTCTCGTTGTCAGAGGCCTTTCTCTTCTTTTTTGCGAGTTGCTTTAACTTTGGCTGCTTCAATTTTGCCATAATTTCTTCCCGTGAGAGGTATCTTTTTTTCTTCTTCATGGTGGTAGCTCGTCCTTTCATGGTGTGTTCGCGCATACATCAACTAAGCTCTTCTTTGTAGAAGGAGACCCGCATTCCTCTTCTCACGGTTGGTAACTACACAGGTCTCCAGATCTCCTCGGGATTCAAGAATTCTTCCCTCTCCCAGCTCGCTGGCGGGGGGACACGGGATGTCCACAAACCACTTGTCGAGGTGTGGCACTCGCTCAAGCTGGGTTTGCACGACCTTCATCGCCTCCTTGGTCAGTGTGACCCCGGTCTGAGACGTCGTCGTCACCAAGGCGACCACGGGATGGGGTTGTGTTACAAAAATTTTTAAGCTCATCAAAAGTGAATGTCTTCTCTACTTGAAGAAAGGTAAAACGTGTAAAAGATGTACCTGCTTTCTCAGAAAAACAAGTTTTTACCGCAATTACATGCTTATTTTTGATGAGCCTAAAAATTTTTGCAACACAACCGGTTGGAGCAGGGGAGAGACTCCTGTCCCCTTTCTCTGGAGCGGGAGAAATTGCAGAGTGCCGTTCAAGAGGGGAACTCCACGAGAGCCAACGGGATCTTCAGCCTGCTCGTCGTTCCAGCGCAATCACCGGAATCGTGCGGGTCGTCTTCGCCTGATACTCGCCGAACTGTGGGAACAGCTGCGCTTGCTTGGCGTAGAGCTGGTCGCGCTCCTCACCACTGAGGACGGTGGCAGTCGCCTCGTACGTTTCGGGTCCAACCTCGACGGTGACATCGGGGTGAGCGAGCAGGTTGTGGTACCAGGCAGGATGAGTCGGTGCGCCCCCTTTGGAGGCGAAAACGAGCAGGCGGCCGCCATCGCGCAGGTACATCGTGGGGGTCGTGCGACGCTCTCCGCTCTTGGCGCCCGTGGTCGTGAGCAGCAGCAAGGGCCGGCCTTCCCACATCCCACCGACCTTGCCCCGATTCGCGCGGAACTCCTCGATCACCTGGCGATTCCAGTCGTTTCGATCAGCCATACCGTTTCTCCTTTCGTGTCGATCATGTGAGTACCAGGCTTGCGTGCGAGGGATATCCTGTTACACCTTCATGCTAACACCCCTGTTCGATACCGTCAAACTGGACCTCTCCCCAAAAACGATCACGGGCAATGAGAGATGTCTCACAAGCGGGACCAGGCCCGTATCATGCATCAAAGAATGAGAATCTTTGTGTATGAAGAGGAGGCAGATTGCTGAGAGCACGTTGCATGTTTGCTGCGCTCTGCCAACGCTGTTCAAGCGAGGGAGAGAGGGCCTTCATGATGACCGCTTCAAAAGCAGGGGAGATATCTGGTCGCAATGCACGTAGCGGTGGGAACGAGAAGACAGATGGCTGATTTTTGCTCGCATCGTGATCAGTCAAGCTCCGATGCAGTGTCGCACCTAATGCGTACAGATCGCTGCGTGGCTCTGGCATCCCCTGGAGCTGTTCAGGTGGGGCATAACCCACTCTCAGAAGCATGGTTGATTGGGGGTATGGGCTCACAGGAGGAACCATACCAAAATCGATGAGCCTTGTCTCATCTCGGCTGGTGATGATGACTGTCGTTGCCTTGAGATCGAGAAAGATCAGAGGCGGCGATTGACGGTGGAGATACTCCAGCACCTGACAGAGCTGCCACGTCCAAGTCCGTGCGCGTCCTTGTGCTACTCCTCGTGCACCCGACAGTCCTGCGATATGACCATCTTGTTCAAAGACATCAGTTAGCAAGCGGCCATCGACGAAGTCCATGACGTGAAATTGCCTGTCCCCCTCGCGAAAGAAGTCATGCACCCGCGGAAGACTCGGGTGATTGAGGTGAGAGAGCAGCGTCGCCTCATGGGCGAACAGTGCCGCGACTTGCTCGTCTTCTCCTGGAAGTACCTGCAGCATTTTGATAGTCACGAGGCGATGAAAACGGGTGTCTACCGCATCATACCTTTCAGCCATAAACAGAAGGGCCCTGTCCCGCTCAATTCTATAGCGTCCACCAGCCAGGTGTGTCCCAGCCGTGAGACCGGGGTGCTTAGCATGAGGCAGAGGATGCCTTTCTCTACTCCTCAAGAGGATGATGCTGATGCATTGGGGTTCGCTCTTTCACACTGATCTACGTTCAGTATACTCGTACTTTTTACAACGTCGCTGCACCAGTCATTGTGCCAGCACGAGCAGGGTGCCCTCGCTGTCCTTAAACCAGGCACATCACCGGTGCTTCAATGCCCTGCAGCGATGGAGCGAAAGGCGTCCTGTGCCAACTCCGACCAGGTAGAGGCGTGCTCAAAAGGGACCACGACCCATTCTTTCATAGGACGGCCACGCCCGGACGGATCAAAGAGGTGCGCCCCCGCCAGTGCAAGGGCTTCGGCATGGCGAGGGCCACCCAGCTTGAAGACCATGGCATCCTGGAAGAAGCCTGCATAGGCCTTGCCATTCTTTTTCAGACACGGCATACCAAACATCTGTCCAATCGTCGTCGCCGACGTTGCTGCTAGCTCCTCGGCAATGGCATTGTAGGTAGAGCGTGGATCGCTAGACATGGCGTCTGTTCCTTCCAAATCGAGTATTTGCTGCGTATGGTTGCTTGGCGCGAAAGGTCCTTGCGACCACAAAGACGCGTAGAGGACAGGTGTGGTGGCCTTCAGGGATACCTTCCTCCTTATAGGTGTTAAGATCTCATTATTGCCCTATGCTCGTGCCAGTTGGCCCGCAACCCAGGTATGGGAAGGCTGTCCAATCACGATGAGCCCTGCTGATCTTCATGGTACAACATCGTCTGTTCCTCCTGCCATTGGCTCTCTAGTGCTGTCTCCTCCAACCTATGGAAACGACTCCAGTGAACGTATGGTGCCATGGGCTCAATATACGTGAGAAGGTCAAGCCAGAACAGGGATCACGAAACACATCAGATTGACACTATTGAATAGATGCCCTATTATGTGGCGGCAGAGGAAGAGAGAAAGAAGAGGTGCGTATGGATCGAACTCGCGTGATTGTCTTCGTTGCCATCGGCGTTGTGATGTTTGGAGCCGTAGGTTATAACCACCTTACCTCGACGACGCCACTTGCTACCTTTTGCCATGCCCTCGTGACCAATGACTTCGAGACGGCCTATCAACAACTCTCACGTACAAGTCAGCAGATGATTTCAGAACCAAACTTTGAAATAGATTTCTACCGTGTGTCATCTTGCCAACCAGGGACATCAACTGCGTGGCTGGGAGATCGCGCTACCGCTCTTCTCACCATGACCAATGACTGTGTGAGGAACTCTTCCCAGCAGGTGCTCCTTCAGCGGGCCCCGACGGGAGACTGGAAAATCGGCAGGATAACGTACCCAACCTGCTCCTGAAAAGGTTCGCCTGCATGCAGACAGAACCGGTGAAAACGGAAAGGACAGGCTAGCAGATGAGCTAGCCTGTCCTTTCGTCTGTGCTGAACGTGTTTCTGGCCTGTGTCGTGCTGCCAGTCGCCGGAAGTTAGTAGCGTTCACTCCGATAACGATCGTTGGAACGTCGATCTCTTCCTTGGAAGCCTCTGCTTCCTGTCACTTGGCGCTCACGTGCCTCGTTGACCGTGATGGTGCGATTGCCCAATATGGTACCGTTGAGCCGCTCAATAGCGCTTCGTGCTCCTTGCTCGTCGCTCATCTCGACAAAGCCAAAGCCTTTGCTTCGCCCGCTGTCGCGATCCGTGATGACCGTGGCCTCGGTCACGTGTCCTGTCTGTCCAAACAGATCGATCAGATCGTGTTCGGTTGTCTGATAGGGAAGTCCCCCTACATAAAGTCTCATCCTATGATGCTCCTGTGTCGACATCTCTTCATGCATTGCCGCTCGTAGAAACCGTTTCTCACAGAAGCGATCCAATTCTTTGTTGATGTCATACAGCTATGATAACACGCTCTGAGCACGACTTATTCCCTCGTTTTCTCGGGATTTCATTGCAGGTATCGCTCCATCGATACCGTTCCTTCATTGCTCTGACCTAGAAAAGCCACGCTCGTGTTCTCCCAAATCAGGGCGAGGTAGTGGCCGTCGAAGCCATGTTGCGTCCCATGGGATCAGTCGGCGATGTGCAGCACAATTCTGCCGCGCCCATGACCACTCTGACTGAGTTGATGGGCTTGTGGAGCTTCGCGCAAGGGGAACGTTGCCCCAACGACAACGTTGACGTGCCCCTCGTCTATCAACTGCGCGAAGGTCTGCAAGAGTTGGCTGGAGACACGGGCCGACATCTGTACAATGTGGATGCCACGCTGCTGGGCTTGCTCCTGTGAAGGCTGTCCTGCGATGGGGACAAGGGTGCCTCCGCGTTTCAATACCTGCAAGGACTGCTCGAGCGTCTGCCCACCAACGGTGTCCAGCACCAGGTCCACATCACGGACAACCTTCTCAACGGCGGTAGTCGTATAATCAATCACGGTTTCTGCGCCCAGGGAACGCACAAAGTCAAGATTGGCGGTTGAAGTAGTGCCGATCACATGGGCGCCCTTCCACCTGGCAAACTGGACGGCAAACGAACCGACACCGCCAGCCGCTCCTTGAATGAGGACCCGCTGACCGGCTTGCAGTCCCCCATGGTCAAAGAGTGCCTGCCAGGCGGTTGTTGCCCCCACCGGGATGGTGGCCGCCTCGTCAAAAGTAAGCGTCTTTGGCTTGAGGGCCAGGGTGTCCACTGAAGCCGTCGTATACTCGGCATAGGTCCCCTTTGCGCTCTGGCCGAAGACCACCTGTCCTTGCTGGAAGGCGGTGACTCCAGGGCTAAGGGAAACAAAAAGAATTAAGTATCCGATGATGGCGAAGGAGAGCCAGGAATATCAAGGAACCATCGTTCAAGGCCAATCAAGCGCTGGACGTGAGTTTCCACTTGGGTCATAGCCTTCTTGGTTAAACGAACTCCTGTGTGAGAGATAGTGGTGAGCAAGCGGACCACCGCTGGATTGCCCTTCCACTTCATGGTCTGGGCAAACTTGACAACGGTCTCAATGGAGTCTAACAGATCGGCGTTCCAGTGCTGTTCTAAGGTCCCCCAGCACCGTTCGACGGGGTTATATTTGCTGTGATAAGGAGGGGAATAAGCCAGTTTGACCGTGAGGTGATGCGTTTGGGCAAAGGCCACAAGACGGTTGAGAAACTGGGTACGATGGCTGTGATTCTCCGGTCCGTTATCCAGGTTAATCACGAGCGTGTTGATCTGCTCAAATCGTTCTCTCACGCTCTGCCACCACATCTGCAAGATATCGACCAGACAATCGCTGGTCACTTTGGAAGTCACACAAGCCAGAAACAATTCGTCGTGCTCGGGAAGCAAAATGCCCACAGGAGTCACCTTCGCCTTTGCCTTGCGCATCGTGATCGGCGGCTTTGACCGGCATCCGCTTCTTGCCTCCGCGCGAGAAGTCTCCCACCTTGACGGTGGCTTTCGCATCCATGGAAATCCGCAAGACTGTGGGGTCTGCATCGGCTGCTGCATTCACTGCACTGAGCTGCTCAAAGATGGCATCGGGAGCTGGGAGCTTTTTTTTCCTAGGATGGCAAACTTTCCTTGAGACGAGCGTGAAATCTCCTCTTATGTTCCCTGTAAATGAGCGTATGTTAAGATAGGCTTGCCATCCTAGGTTTTTTCCGTCAGGGCAAAAGAGGAGTAGGAGCGGCGGCAGCCCAGCGCTCCTCTAAGGAGGAGAGAGAGGCCTCTCGCTTGTGGCGGAAGCGAAAGCGCTTGAGGTGCTCGCTGTGGGCGACGGTGCTCTCCCGTCGCAGTTCGCGGCGATACGGCGTTTTGAGGCCGCGAATGCTGCGCTCCATCTCGTTGGTGGTGCGGGGAAAGTCCTTGCGGTCGGAGCACTGCACCAAGTGCGGGCGCAAGTTGGAGAGCACCTGGAAGAACGCGGTGAGGCACTCCCGCTCCAGCTCGGAAAGGGTGCCGTTGGTCAGGTATTGCGCCATCTGTTCTCGCCAGGCATCCAGGCGACTTCCCCCCGTCGCATTGCTCACCACCTCTCCTTCTTGCGCTAGGCTTTCATCCAGGATGTGTTCGACCGAGAGCACCCAGCCGTGCCTGTGGGTGACCTGCGTGAGCTGGCTCGCCCAGGCTGCCCGCTCGGCCACGATAGCCTGCAAGCGTGCCAGCTTCTGCGCACAGCGCGGGCTCATAGGCCCCCCTTTTTTGGGAGCCTCTGCAGGCTGGCTTCCACCTCATCGAGATCTTTGGCGGTCTGCACCGCCGCGTGCGTCCAATGGCGCGATGCCATCCCGGTTGAGTGCACAAAGCACTCCTGTGGCGTCCTCATCCAGCACCGCGAGTTGCTTGGCTTCGTCTGCTGACCCCTGGGGGATATCTCGCTTGAGCTGCTTGCGCAGCGCCCGCACCTTGGGCTGCAAGGCTTTGCGCATGGCGGTCTTCACCTTCTTATCCGCCTCAAAGGCCGGCTGGGCCGCATCGCGCAGCGCGTGGAACTGGCACACCTGGTGCGGCACCTCCGTCCACAACTCCTGCACCGCCAAGAGTTCGCTCTCCTGGGCATCCGTGATCGTGCCCAGCACCTTCACCTTCCTCTCCACCCCCAACGCCACCACCGGTGCCAGGAGTGCTTTCATCACCGCGGTCTCTGACGACGTCACGTTCTCGGCGGCCAGCACGCGCCCCGTGAGCGCATCGCGCACCAAGTACACCGTCTCGTTGCCCTTCTCTGGCTGGATGCCGTCCACCGACACGATGATGCCTCCATTCTTCTTCACTTGTGCCAACCACTCCTGGTCGTCTTGCGCCTCGCTGCTCGCTCGCATGAGCGTGCAGTACGCCTCGAAGAGATAGAGGATTTCCCGCCGCGCGATCCTTACCCCCAGCGGCTCCAGTCGCGTGAGCAACTCTTGATGCACCTCATCGACGGTCTGGTGCTCCCTCAGGCGCAGTCGTCCCACCAATAGCACAATGTCTATCCCATAGGTGAACCAGGGCAACGCCAGCGCATCGGCCTGCGCACTCCGATGCGTCCGCTGGTGTCCTGGACACTGCGCGTCCGGGCAGCGATAGCCTGCATGCGTCACCTTGATCACCTCCCTCAACGTGATCACCGTGCGCTTGGAGAGCGTCTTCACCTCCCGTAGTTTCCGATGACAGTCTGGGCACTCATGCTCCACCGGTCGATACCAGCGTCTGGTCAGAGTTGGATAGCTTCGGCGTCGTTTCATGGTCTTTCTCCATCGCTCAACACAACGGACAGCTTTTCCTTATTCTATCATACGAGCACTACTCCTCTTTTGTCCTGACGGTTTTGCATGGCATTGCCAAAGCGAAGCCAGAACAAAAACGTGTGGTTGCTGTCAAACGTGAACGACGCGCACCCAAAACCCTGGCCAATGAACAGATACAGAAGCTCATTGCCGCCTGTACGCATACCAGAGACAAATTTCTGTTCACGCTCATGTACCACACCGGGATGAGGGTAGGTCAATGTTTGGGGTTAAAACACGAAGATCTGAACGTCGAGGATGGTGAAATCCACATCGTTCCGCGTGATGGCAATCCCAATGGGGCACGAGCCAAGACGCGCACAGCCTACACCATTCCAGGGATGGAAGATCTCATGGGTCTTTACACGGATTACCTGATTGACGATTTAGGAGTCCTAGAGGCAGATGCTCTCCCAGACTTTGTGTTTGTCAATTTGTTTGAAGGGGAGATTGGCCGTCCCATGACCTATGCAGCTGTTATGTCATTGGTCAAACGTCTCGTGAAAAAGACGGGAATCCGCTTTACGCCTCATATGCTCAGGCATTCACGAGCGACTTCCTGGATCAAAGATGACAAATTGACGCTGCCCGTGGTGTCGCGCCTATTGGGGCATGCCAGTATCCAAACGACCAACGACATCTATTTGCAATTGACTCCACAAGACTTGAAAAAGACATTAGAGGAGAGAAAGAAGCAAGCTGATGAACATTGAACCTGTCCAATGGTCAGAAGAGAAACAGCAGGGTCTGCAAGGGCATCTTACTGGCATGTGGGTTCTAGATACGTGGGAGTTGGGAGGACCGAATGGCAAGAACAGGCACATACACTTTCGCCTCATCTCACCTGCACTCAAAGCAGAATTCAAATATGCCCTCTGGTCCAAATTTGCTTCAGGGGAACGAGATGCGACAAAACAGCAAACTATCTTCTGTAGTGATGCCATGCGCCTCTTTACGTGGTTCAATCAAGTTGCGCCAACCGTTTCATCCCTTTTGGAAAAACCGCTCGCGTATTGGGAATGCTCGCTCAGATCCTATCTTGTTGAAACAAAGCGATTGAGACAACGTCGCTACAAACGATGGACCGCCTCACAAGAGCAGGTGGAAGACGTGTTCGAGGATACCCGCATTGGCTTACTTCGGCAATGCTACAAGATTCTTGCTGATGCGTATGATGATCGTGAAGAAACCGCGAAAGATTGCTGGGATATGCGTAAGATGGGACTCCAAGTTGACCTGACTGTTTCACAATTTCGGCTCAACTTTACGCCGATTTCACAGCCCTGGCTCAAACATCTGGCAAAGGAATTTCTGAAGTACAACGCAGCAGTCCATAGCCCAGGCGATTGCATGATCAAACTCCAAGCTATCCGCGAATTCTCTCGCTTTCTCGCGCTGCATGTCCCTACGTGTTGTGCCTCTGACATTGATCGGGCCCTCATCGTCAAGTATCTCGGATTTTTGCGGGAACGCCAACTCTCAATTACGTGGTGCAACAGAACCCTCACGCATCTTCGTACCTTCTTGGAAACCTGTATCTATTACTTACAGATCCAGGAGCTGACCAAAGAACAGATCATCTTTAACGAGGATCTTGCCAAAGAGCCAGAAACCCTCTCTCGCGAGATTCCTGAGGAGGTCCTTGAGCAACTGAGAGCTCATTTGAACACGTTGCCAACGACGATTTTACGTATGGTCACCATTCTTCTGGAATGTGGCCTGAGACTCGGTGAACTGTGCCTGTTACCTCTCGACTACCTCATCCGTGATGACAAGCATGAGTGGTATCTGCGCTTGTATCAGAGAAAATTCTCCAAAGAGCACATTATCCCACTTGTGGATGAAAAAGTCGTAGAGACCATCCAGGCACAGCAACAAGAGATGCGGAACCGATGGGGAAATACCTGTCCCTACCTCTTTCCTTCACCAACCTCGCACACAAAGCCTCATCGACAAGATACCTTTACGAAGCAGCTTAACAGATGGGCTGCCCAGCAAGACATCAGAGATCGTACAGGAAAGCTCTACCGCATTACAGCACATCAGTTTCGACACTCACTGGGAATGCGCCTGCTGAATGACGGTGTACCCATTGAAGTGATCAGTCGTTTGCTCGGCCACAAATCCCTCATGATGACCCAAGTCTATGCCCGTGTGCGAGACCACAAGATGCGAGCGGATCTTGAACGAGTTGCACGCATGCGCAAAACAGTCGATGCACATGGGAGAACCGTGAAAGGAGACTCGCGTGCCAACGACCCGGAAGCACAGATGATTCGCAAAGGCATACGCGGCCAGACGCTGCCAGTTGGAGGCTGTGGTCGGCTCATCGTACTAGGGGAGTGCTCACATGCCAACAAGTGTCTGACCTGCTCCATGTGGCTGACCTCCACGGATGACCTGCCAAAGCTCAAATCCTTCTACGAGCGAGCTATCCGCCTCAAACAACGAGCCACAGCATGTGGGAATCAGTTTGTCATCGACCAACAAGAACATATCATCGCGAATCTTTGCGTCCGCATCAAGAGCTTAGAAGAACCCTCGATGGATGGGACCCTTGCCGTAGATGAGATGCTTGAGCAACTCAAAGCTGATCTAGCTGAAGCTGAAAGTGCATTGGAAGAGGTAGATGAACATGGGCTTATCCCTGCTGCCAAGTACCTGGAACGGACCATTGCTGATCTCAAGGCAAAAATTACTGCATTGGAGGAAACCGCATGACAAAACAGAGGAAGTCTCCTAGAGAGAAGGATTGGACTCATCTGGTAGAGCAGTATCTCGGACTGGAGTCGATGGCGGTGACCGAAGACCTGCTGGATCTGTGCGGAGCATGCATCGATAGCAGAGCGTTACCTTTACTCAAGCGGCGACTGCACGAAGAAGAAGCACAGATTTCTCTCCTTGAGACGCACGGCTATGTGCGTATGCGTGAGAAATGCGAACAGCTCGTTGCCAGCCTCCGCCCACTCATCGCTGTCTTGGAGCAGGAGGAGCATGCATGAGACAGAATACCAAACAGTGGGCCCGTAATACTGAGGGTCTGCGAGCCAGTGCGAAAAAGAAGGCAGAGGCGACAGAACAACGAGCAGAAGCAGCTATTGCTTTGCTCATCAAAGAGCAACGTCCCATCAATTTCAATACAGTGGCCCAAACGGCGGGCATCTCGACTGCCTGGCTCTATGAGCATGAGGCCATCAAAGAGCGCATTATGCATCTGCGTGTGCAGCAGGTGCCAAAGGCACAGATGAAGATCCGGCCCAGAGAGCAGGCTCCCTCGGCCTCGAAGGATGCGATGATCACGGCTCTTCAGAAGCGTATCCGAGCACAAGCAGCAGAGATTGAGCAACTGAAACGGCAAGTAGAGGTGGCCAATGGGCTGCTGTACCAGCAGGAAGGTGGGAAGTTCCAGCGATGAGCGGCAGCGAACCCACTCCCAGCGGCCTCGTCGTGATCGCGCGAGATGCTTTCGGGCAGATTGTCACTCGTATCACCTCCCATCGCAATATCGTTGGAGCGATGCGTACTGCGAAGTCGGTCCTCCACCTCAAACCTGACGCGGTCTGTGTCGAGGTGCATTCCGCAGAGAGTTCTCCCTCGGATTATCTGAGCAAGCCCCTGGCCGCCATCAGCCGAGACGATCTGCCTATGGAGCAGTTACGGTAACAGGACGAACTGCTTCCCCTCCCCACATTTTTTCGGCTTTGCGGTTTCGGGTCATGTACCAGTCGCCACAGCTCAACATTTTCTGTCAAGGGACGACCCCTTGACAGAAAATGTTGAGCTGTGGCACACTCAATGACCCCGAAACAGAAACCGAAAAAAGACCCTCATTCCTCTTGACTGTTCGTCACATGAGGCTTTACGTATGTGGGCAGTCCCCGTGACGAAAAAACCTTGCAAAAAGCCGTGAATCTGGGTACGATTGAAGCAACAGCAAATTCATCGTGTGGGGGAACACAGTGCCCAAACGTAAGCGTATCCAACGAGAACCGACTTCAGACTGGCAAACTATTCAGCACTCTACGCGTCTTCCCGGAGCAAACGGCTCAGCTCACGCTGTGGACACTCGGCCCCGACGAATAGCTCCTTTTCAAGAAGTTGCCTGACTACGCGCCGCGCCAGAGCCTAGCAGAAGGTTGATGTGATCCATCTCCTTCTTCCTGATCTCGGTGCAATTCTGAAGAAAGTGTGAAAAAACATGCCTACCCTTGAGACCGAGCGGCTCGTTCTGCGAAAATTCGCTCTGACGGATTGGGATGCGCTCAACACCATGCTGTCCGATCCATTCGTCACACGCTATATGCACTTCGCCTCCTGGAGTGAGGAGCAGCGCCGGACTTGGCTCGCACAGATCGTTCAGGAGGCGCAAGACTCTCCCCATGACAGGTACAATTGGGCCATTACATTACGGAGCGATGGGAGACTCATCGGGTGGCTTGTTATCGGGGAAACTACTCATCCATCCGAGAAAGGCGCACGAGAATGTGGGTATGCACTTCATCGTCGCTTTTGGGGGCAGGGCTACATGCCTGAAGCTGTGCGAGCGGGATGTACCTATGAGTTTACTGTTCTCGGTACGCGCCGGATCATCGCTGAATGCCAAACGCCGAATACTGCTTCTGCTCGGGTCATGCAGAAAAGCGGCATGACATATGAAGGGACGTTCTATGAACCCGACCTCGAAGGCAATGGGGTAAAACATCATCGCTACGCGATCAGCAATCAAAAGGTCGAAACTGACTGACAGGGCGTCTCTCCTGACCTCTTTGTTTCCCCTTCCCTTCACTCCTCATTTGAGGGCGTTGCTTCTCCTGCTGTGCAGGGAAGGTTTTTCCGTCACAGGGACTGCCCACATACGTAAAGCCTCATGTGACGAACAGTCATTCCTCTTCATCGTGAGTATATATGCCAACGTAGACAGCAAGATATGAAGCAGACCGAGTGGGTGAGCGATCTAGATATTTTTCGTTTTTCCGACTCATAACCGGTTTGCTGTCAATCAGCTTTACAAGCTGATTGCGAGTTCAACTTGAGTTTGGCGTATCACCAACCTAAGTGTGGCGCAACCGGACCAACAGTGCCAGCGCACTCGTGAAGCGCTCTCACGCCTTCTGAGAACCTGCTGTCAACACTCTCTCACTGGCATCGTTCTTTCCTCACGCTACTCGTCGCCCATGCGCCACACTCATGTTGGGCCCGCGCCAAACTCAAGTTGAACTCGCACTGATTGCTGTCATCCGCTGGCGGATTGGTTCTGCCTCATAACATTTCCTAGCTGCATGTAACCGTTTTTGTGAACGAAGACAACCACGAAGCCATCATTTTCTGACACAATTCTTTTCGCTTATGCTTGTCACTTGAAAAACGAAATGTGCGAGTTCAACTTGAGTGTTGCTGTTTCACCGACATGGGGCCCCGCAAGCCGCAAGCAGAACGATGAACGGTATCAGGACCCCCCCCAGATGAGTCGATGTTTCACTCTGTATCTCCTTTATTGGTCTGAACCATCTCCTGGCTCTCCCTTCTCCTTCTCCTTTGGAGGTTAGTAGAGCTAGGCCCAGGTACGTGCAAAATTCTATCACAAGGAAACGCACGCTCAGATACCTGTGAGAATGAGAGACAGACTGCCTTGGCTAACGCTGTTTAGACCGTATCCAGCCCTAAGAATCAGTCAACAAGCCGATGAGCAAGATATTTCTCATCGGATTCTGCTTTGGAATGGAGAACACAGCTTCGCTGTGATAGAATTTTGCATGTATCCTGGGCTTGGCTCTAGTACTGCTCATATGTGTCACATATCGTTCACAGGAGCTACCCGATCTTTCACAACCAGCTCACAATGTCGGCAATGGAACCACTGGTTATCTGGCGCATGGTATCTTTTCTAACGAAACCTAATGACAGGCCAATGAGCCTTCTTTGCATCATTTCATTTCGTTTCTGACTCGTAAATTTTCGCTATCCCGCAAAATACGATGAAAACTGGATCGTGATTGTCCGCATAAAAGAGGAAAGAATACGAGGAAAAGTTATGCGTCAGAGCGTGCCTGTTTTACCGCTCAACTCCTCAAATGCAGCGAAAAGATATTCGTCAAACGCGAAATTTTAACCGACAAACAACACGGAAGGAGTCGTCAATGTTCATCGATCAGAATACGAGAGAGTAGCAGCAAGAGAGAGGCCTGAATTGCTCGCGTGCGACTCTTGACTCCTAAAACGTAACGTTAACGTTCTTCGCAAACGTGTGATGCACTTCCCGCTCATGACGATGCTCATGGCGCTTTTATGACACGCCCTCATCATACTAGCAATAGATGTTGCCCAGTGTCGAGGCAACATTCCAAAAGTGAGGTCTTATATGCAACTCTCTTCGTATTCAGATACGCTTTATACAACACAATGTTATCAACAGGAAATGGAAAGCATCTGGGAGCATGTGATCCAGCTCCCGGAAGGTCAGGACAAAGTGGTTATGTCACAGCTCTGGCAGTTCGGAAAAACTTCTGCTGCCCCAACTTCTGAAGATTTTCCTGCCTTAGTTGCGCATGGGTTCATCGTTGAACAGCTTATGGATGGTCGGCTGATGTGGAGACCCTTTACTCCTTCTCTGAAGGAGTTCTGGCGCGTGGGTATTACAGTCTCAAATGCTCATGGCTATATGCTTAAACCAAAGCGAGCATTTGAAGCCAACTTGCTAGCACATATCCAACTGCACAACCAGGGTCTCGCTCCACTTGGCAAATTGCATCTCTGAAATCAGGAATTGGTCTTCACTGTCTAGCATATCCTTCTGACTTATGTCACTACCCGTGGCGCTTTCATGACGCTTCCTCACTATACTAGCAGCAGGGTTTCGCGCCAGTCAACAGCATGTGCATCAAGCATGGAAACTGTGAGTATGACCATCGCCTGCCTTCCCGTTTTTGATGCCTCGGTTCTCGGAGTGGCGCAAGACCTTGTCTGAATGGATGTGTTAGAAAGGAAGCTCTTATGCGTGTCAACCTTTTCTCGCGAAGCCCCCGCACTGCGAGAATTTTCACCATGCTCATTCTTCTGCTTATCGCGTACTTGTATCTTGGAGGAAGGGCTGTTCAATATATGAGTGGTTTTTCTTCTCTTGTTCTCACCTCTTATCAGCACCTTGCCACGCCGAGCGACGTTTCCGTTTTGACCTTTCACAATGATAATCTACGTACAGGGCAAAACCTCAACGAGACTATTCTCAACACGAGCAATGTCAATGCGCAACACTTTGGCAAACGGGTCTCGTATCCCGTTGATGGGCAGGTGTATGCACAACCGCTTTTTGTCCCTGCTGTCACTCTCAAAGGCCATCAGTACCATGTGGTCTATGTAGCGACGGAAAACGACAGCGTCTACGCGTTTGATGCTGATCAGATGCATGTGGTTGCCCCACTATGGAAGACGAGCTTTCTCCATCTGCCTGATGTGACCACGGTCCCCTCTACAGATGTTTTTGGGAAGTATCCTCATCAAGATATCGAGCCATCTATTGGTATTACTGCCACCCCCGTCATTGATCTGACCACGAACACCATGTATGTGATGTCAATGACGAAGGAACATGGCAACCAGTATATGCAGCGACTGCATGCGCTCGATATCACGACAGGCAAAGACCGGCCAGGGAGTCCCATGGTTATTCTCGCTCACATAAAAGGAGAAGGCTATGACAAGAGCAAAGGAACACCTTCTCTCGTTACCTTTAATACCAAAGAAGCGAATCAGCGCCCAGCGTTGCTGTTCGTGAATGGCGTCGTCTACATCGCATGGGGAGGCTTTGGCGACACTGACCCCTACCATGGTTGGGTTCTAGGCTACACCTACAATGGCACAGCATTTCGGCAAGTAGGTGTCTATAACGTGACGCCTGATGGTCAAGAAGGGGGGATCTGGATGAGTGGAGCGGGACCTGCTGCTGATGCTCAGGGCAATGTATATCTCACGACAGGTAATGGTACCTTCGACCTGGCTCAACCAGGTCAACGAGATGCAGGCAATAGTTTCGTGAAATTGAGTACACAGAATGGTCTTGTTCTCTTGGATTACTTTACCCCTTTCAACCAGAAGTGTTTAGATGGCCGCGATGAAGATCTTGGCTCAGGGGGAGTATTGCTCTTACCAGAACAGCCTCACACAGCTCATCCTAGCCTGCTTGTTGGAGTGGGGAAAGAAGGCCGTACCTACGTGATTGACCGAGATCATATGGGCCAGTTCCACAGGTATCCAGGCATCCTTCAATGTGGTTCCAACGCAGAAACACGTACCGATATCGATCAAGTCATGCAGGAACTGCCTTCGAACTCAACGGGTGGCTTTTTCGGAACCCCCGGCTATTGGGTCGGGACTGCTACAAGTGGGCAATTGGTCTACATCGGGGAAGTAGGTGATCACCTGAAGTCTTTTCAGCTGAGTAGAGATACACTCTCTTCCAGAACAACCGCTCAAACACCAGAAACTTTCGGTTTCCCCGGTGCAATACCCTCGATTTCTAGTAACAAAAGTGTTCCTGGTACCGGAATCGTATGGGTAATTAGTCCTGCAAGTTGCGGTGGGCCTGGATGTGCACCAGCCGGTTCAGGTGTTATCCGCGCCTATGATGCCACAAATATCGAGGTAGAACTATACAACAGTGAGCAGAATTTCACACGGGATAGACTCGATAGCTATGTAAAATTCAGCGTGCCGACTATTGCCAATGGTAAGGTCTTTGTGGGAACACAAACAAGCTTGAATATCTATGGCTTGCTCGCTTCTTAATGGCAGATCTGTTGTTACATATATAGGATTCCGCTTATGCATCGAACAATAAGGCACTCCCTTCTGGACCCAATCTGTGTGTACACCGACAACTCGACTGGTTGACACCGGTTGGACGGATAGAAGGAGAAGTCAGAAAATGACATCTATGAATTCAGTGAGAATGGCTCACAATACAACTGCAGCCGCAGGCCCAGCAAATTCGCAGAGTATTTTGAATCGCCCAGCGGCTGTCGCAAATATGGTAACTGACGTTGCTCCCAAGTATATACCCACACTTTCAGAAGAAGAAGCAGTTGGGCAGGCTCGCTTGCTCAAGGCATTGGCAGATCCTACGCGTTTACGCATCCTGAGTTTGCTCAGCCGGCACGAAGGGGAAGTATGCGTCTTCGATATCGTGGAGAGCTTTACATTGGGACAACCTACTATCTCCCATCATCTGCGTATTCTTCGTGATGCAGGCCTGATCGATTGCCGAAAGGCAGGCCCGTGGGCGTATTATTATGTGCTGCATGATGCATTAAAGCGGGCGCAGGATGCGATCAATAAACTTGCATGAAATGCTCCCCTGCACCGCGGCCGGTAACAGATCGCGCCGGGACCGCTAATGAGGTTCGGTGAAGAAGGCAGCCACGCCGTGCCCGCTCCTCTGGCAACAGGCCCAGGAATGGAGCGGGAGGCGTGAACAGAGAAGGACTCCTCGATCCCTCAATTCCAGTTTCTTCACACCAGATCAACACATTCAGCAACAGCGACCCTTGCACGCCACATCGTCACGCAACGGCAGTCTGCTCACCTGGATCATGGCCATTGATAGGCATGCGTGAGAGCAGTGGCGTTCCCAGTAGAGTGATTGTTTGGGCCATATGAAGTCTGCCCCGGCTGTGGCCATTGATAGGCGTTCAAGACGTCGAGCTTGCTCTTGTTGACCGTCTTCCAGTCGTTCTGCAGGATGCCACCGGTATCCCCTGAGTCCGCATTCCAGGACCAGTAGGCATAGCTAATGCCATGCGCGTGTAGGAAGGCCACCAGGGTGCGTTGCCACACGCCCTCAGCATCCTGACCCATAGAGTTCCCTCCGAACTCCCCTAAGAACACAGGGGCATTCCCGATCTTTTGCAGATAGGCCCAATGCTTCTGCCAGACGGCGGGGAGGGTGCGAGCGAGGTCAGAGGGCTTGGGGACCTGGAACCACTGCTGTACGTAGACCTCTGGCCCGTAGTCATGAGCAGAATACACCAGCTTGTCCGGCCGCAAGAGCTGCACAGGAAACTGCGCTGCTCCTTCCAGGTTCCCGCCCCACCAGTACGAGTCACCCTGATACTGCTCGATCCCTTCGACGAGAATCAGCCAGTCTGGGTTCGCGGTCAGAATGGCATTACCTGCCTGCTGGGCAGCCAGGTGCCAATCCGTGCTGGGGTTGCCATCGCCCCAGGTTGCTGGACCATGTGGTTCGTTGGCCAGATCAGCCCCAATGACCGTCTCATTGCCGCGGTAGTGGTGGGCCAACATAACCCAATCCTGGATCCACCGCGTCTGAGGGACCTGATCGGTGTACCACAATTGGGGCCGCAGGTCGGCAGTGGGACCATGACGGTCGAGAATGACCTTCAGGCCGCGGACGCGAGCCCCTTGAATGATCCGATCCATCAGTGCCAGACCACCCAGCCCCTTAAGGTCAGGGTTCAGCTGGTAGTTGATGCCCTGCGGCTTGCTGGTAGGGTCGAAAAGCTGGTTAGAGAAAGGCAGACGAATGGTGTTGAATCCTGACTGTACGATCTGGTTCAGCATGTCTTCCCAGTTGCGTACCCCTAGCCCATGAGGGGCAAAGGTACTGGTCTCAAATCCAAACCAGTTGACACCCGACAAATACACCACGCAGCCCGACGCATCCACCAACTCTCCATGAAAGGTCTTGAGGAATCCTACTTGATGACCAGGTTGGCATGGCCCTGAGGCTTTTTGCGAACCAGGAAAAAAAGTAATAGGTGTACAGCTAGAGAGGATCAGTATCCCCAAAATCACTACAGGGAAAATAAGTATGCTCCCTTTCCAAAAACCTGCAATGCAGGGAAGTCTCATATCACTCTTCCTTTCCATATGATCCAGGATTAAGATGGGTTCCCAAGTATTGCAAAACCCATTCACAAGTTTCGATTATACACAGTTCTACGTCTGATTTTCCTGGAAAACGCCCTATCATTTCAAGATGAGCATCTCAAGGCTGTGAGGATATATATTTCTCTGTATGGATGGAGCGAATATCAATGCTGAATGTGTGCAGCTTTGCCCTGCAACGGAAAGGATGTTTTTGAACTGAGCATCTCATCGACGATGGTAGACTGAAGCACAAAAAACGGGCCGCCCGGCCAGGTAAACGTCTGGTCGAACGGCCCATAGTCACTCTATCCAAGTGGCCATGATAGATGCAGACAAGGTTCCCAAGGCGCGAATTGTCTTGGTGGAAGAGGGCTTTTTCCTGCAAGCTGAGCAGCAATCTGTTGTAGTTCTTGCTTGACAGCAGTCATACTCGCGGGTCTGTTGGCCGCTTTCATCTGCACCATCTGCCCAACCAGTCTTTCTAGCTGGCTCGGTACCCTTGACAGAGGAGGAAAAGTGAACGGGTCTGGCGTGTTGGTATTTGGACTATTTCCAGAAAGCATCTGATGCAGCAGTGCTCCCAGACTGTAAATATCCGATTGAGGCGTTGTCAGTTTGCCAAACTGCTCTGGGGCAGCGTACCCGACCGATCCAAAGGAAAGTGTATCTCTAGTCTGTCCTGGCTTGAAGAGGCGCGCAATGCCAAAGTCAATCAGGTAAATCTTCCCGGTGGGGGTGCGCATGACATTGCTAGGTTTGAGGTCGCGGAAGATGATGGGCGGTTGATGACTGTGCAGATAATGCAGAACATCACAGAGCTTCATCCCTATTTTAAGGGTCTCTCTTAGAGGAAGACGGCCACCGGGAGCCCTCTCCAGGGACTTTTCAAGGCTCTCCCCTTCGATGAAGTCCATGACGAGATACCAACGTCCCGCCTCATCGAAGTGGTCATGGATCTTGGGCAGATTCGGATGGAAGAGGTCAGCAAGCAGATAGGCTTCTTGCTCAAAAGCTTGGATGGCTTCAGGAGAGAGTCCATTCTGGCTCATCTCTTTGACTGCAACAAGCCGATTCTTGAAGAGGAGATCTTCCGCTTTGTAAACGACCCCCATGCCTCCCTTGCCAATCTGTGTAAGAATCCGATAGCGTCGCTTAAGCAGGCAATTGGGTGTAAGAAGCCCAATGCGAGTGTTGAATGCTGATCTTGCCATGGGATAGCGCTGGGAAGGCGCGATAGTTTGCAAAGGTCTTCCACAAGCAAAGCAAAATGTATCTTGTTCTCGATTAGCTGTGCCACAGGCTGAGCAGTAGAGATATGAAGGAAGCATTCGTCTCTCTCCGTAACTATTCATAATGGTCAATTTCTCCTTCTTTTGCCTGGCGGACCCAGGACGTTCAGCCCATCGTCCTTCTCGCACTAAATAAAGCTCCTGCGGATAATTCCCCATATGTGAAAGTTCGTAGTTCCCGCAACAATTATTCCGCTTTATTTAGTATGAGGAGGAAGCGCCATGAAAACGTTATGAGCATCGTCATAAACGGGATGTGCACGGCTCTGTTGCAAAAAATATCACGGGACGCAAGGAACCGTGATATTTTTTGCAACAAAATCCCATTTTATTGTTCAGGGTCGGTACTGCTGGTGGTCTCCCTCTTGACTGGGGATAGAGAATGCAAGGAAAAGCTTTCGAGAGTTGGGAGAAGCAAGCAAAGGAGGAGCAGATGGGATATGCAGAGGTCAATAGTACGCTTCGTCACACGAAGCGATATGCTTTCAGGATAGAATCAATATTCCCGGAATGGTTATTTGTGCTGGCTTGCGGTTTTCCTAGCAACGACCATTGATCGGTGCTCAACATATCCAGCTTGTTCTGGTTAACTTTCGTCCAATTGTCCTGGAGGATGCCGCCGGTATCTCCTGAGTCAGGGTTCCATGACCAGTAGGTATAGCTGATGCCATGCGTTTTCAGGAAAGCCACCAGGCTGCGCTGCCATACTCCAGCAGGATCATTGCCCACCGAACGCCCACCAAACTCTCCCAGCAGCACCGGGGCGATACCGTCCATTTGCAAGTAAGCCCAGTGCTGCTGCCAGACCGTGGGGAGGTTGTGGGGGAAGTTGGCAGCCTTGAACCATGACTGCTTGTAGATCTCCGGCCCGTAGTCATGGGCTGAATACACCAGCTTGTCCTGTTCCGACAACTGTACCGGGTACTGCCGGGCTCCTTCCAGGTTCCCGCCCCACCAGTAATAGTCGCCGTGGTACTGCTCGATCCCCTCCACGATTACCAACCACTCGGGATTGGCGGCCAGGATGGCATTGCCTGCCCGTTCGGCTGCCAGGTGCCAGTCCGTGCTGGCATTGCCATCGCCCCAGGTCGCCGGGCCGCGGGGCTCGTTTGCCAGGTCGGCCCCGATTACCGTATCATTGCCCCGGTAGTGCCGGGCCAGCATAACCCAATCCGCGATCCAGTGGGCCTGGGACACCTGATCAGTGTACCACAATGAGGGCCTGAAATCGGCCGTAGTGTCGTGACGGTCAAGGATGATCTTCAGGCCACGGATCCGTACGCCCTGTATGATCCGATCCATGAGTGCCAGGCCTTGAAGCCCCTTGAGGTCGGGGTTCAGCTGGTAGTTGATCCCCTGTGGCTTGCTCCAGGGGTCGAAGAGCTGATTGGAGTAGGGTAGGCGAATGGTGTTGAACCCCGTTTGCTGGATCTGATCGAGCATGTCCTGCCAGTTGCGGGCTCCCAGCCCCTGAGGAGCAAAAGTACTCGTCTCGAAGCCAAACCAGTTGACGCCCGTCAACTGCACCGGACACCCGGCGGCATCCACCAGTGTGCCATGGGAGCTGTGGAAGTAACCCCCGGTGGCGCGGACCTGGCATTGTGTTGAGACGTGCCATAACTCAATAGTGGAAGCGAGTAGGAATACAGCCCCCAGAACTAGCACGAGCAGTACTCGGACCGGCAACTCTCTTTTCTGCTCAATGTTCACGCGCTCCTCCTCCATGTGGCTCGATAGCTCCATCCTTTCACCTGGTAGTCTCCCTCTCACGGAGGAAAAGCCACAGCTTCGCCTGGGAGTCCAGGTTCATATGTCTCGGCTGCTCTTCCACCACAGAATCCTCTTTTCAGGGGGTAAGGACTTTGCTCATCGAGTAAGATTTGGGTAGCAGTTCAGCAACAAGCTCTATCTCATCGTCTGCAAACCAGACGGGTTCCTTTATGAGCGCCCCTTCGAGAGCAATCAGGTAGAAGCAAAATGCTTCTTCAAGATCAGCAGGAATGGCATCGACTATCAGGATCGTTCCGCTAAGTCCTCGAAAGGGGCCGTAACCGGACACCTGGACGTGGCTGCCTTCCAACAATACGTTATTCTCCATCTATATAGAACTCCTTTGTCACTCGCTGGATGCAAAGCTATGGGCATCCAATTTTTTTGTTGTGAGTACGGCACTGCAACGGGTCGGGATGCGTGTGGCACCTACGACCTTATGAGGTTGTCGTTCCTTGTCAGACGATCTCCTGACGCTGTGATGCTAGTATGAAGAGGGTGCGCCATGAAAGCGTCATGGGAGCCGTCATGCGTGAGAAGCGACCCACACGAGGCCATGTTACGGCTCTGATAAATTACTATTTCGTCAAGGGGTCATATGTCGCAGGTGTGCCACTTCTAGTACTTTTGTCTATTATCCACCAGATGTCGCCAGCGCAGGGTTTAGACCTTTTGAGCACGCTTGCTAGCAGCAGCGTCCTCTCTGCTACTGCCGACCCCACACAGCTTCAGAGGTGGGGAAATGATTGTCTCGTTTGGAAAGGAAAAGACATGTTAAAGACCAAGGTGCACGCGGTACAGTTCTGGAAGCAGCCGCCTGTGCGTCTGGCAGGCGGATGGATGACGATCCTGATTGTTGCGACACTCCTGATCGCTGCGTTCACGAGTAGCCCACTTCATCCACAAAATTACGCGAAAGCTGCTGGCCAGGGGTATTGGCATACCAGAGGTACACAAATTCTGGATGCGAATAACCAGCCAGTACGCATCGCCGGCATTAACTGGTTCGGCTTTGAAACGACCAACTATGTCGTTCATGGTCTCTGGTCCCGGAACTACAAAGATATGCTGGACCAAATTGCGAGCCTGGGCTACAATACCCTTCGCTTACCTTATTCGAACCAACTCTTCGACGCCGGCAGTACGCCCAATGGGATTGACTTCTCGAAAAATCCTGATCTGGTGGGGCTCAATGGCTTGCAGATCATGGATAAGATCATCGGCTACGCGAGCCAAAGAGGTCTGCATATCATCCTGGACCATCACCGTCCTGACGCTGGATCGCAATCAGCACTCTGGTATACCTCGACCTATCCCGAGTCGCGTTGGATCTCCGATTGGCAGATGCTCGCAACTCACTATAAAGATAATCCCATGGTCATCGGTGCTGATCTGGACAATGAACCGCATGTTCCGGCCTGTTGGGGGTGTGGAGACACAGCCGTCGATTGGCTCCTGGCCGCTGAGCGCGGGGGGAATGCGATCTTGTCGGTCAATGCGAACTGGTTGATCTTCGTCGAGGGCGTCGATTGCTATGGTCCTGGCGGCTCAACGAATGAGTCGGAGTGCTACTGGTGGGGTGGGAATCTGCAAGGGGTCAGTAGCTACAAGAACGGCATCGCCCCCGTCTGGGTCGGCGAGTTTGGCACCCGGCTACAGAGCACCTCCGATCAACAGTGGCTCAGCACCCTCGTCAGCTATCTCGGCACAGGGGCCTCAGGCATCAACTGGACCTTCTGGTGTTGGAACCCCAACTCTGGTGACACCGGGGGCATCTTGAATGACGACTGGACAACCGTGAATACTGTCAAGCAGAATTATCTCACTCCAATCGAATTTCCGCTCAATGGCAGTACACCGACTCCATCGACCCCAACGCCTGCACCGACCTTGACAGTCGGTAGCAGCCCAACACCAACCCAGTCTCCAACGCCCGTACCGACTCCTGGAAACGTGTCACTGCAGGTCTACTACAAAGTCGGCGATCCAGGGGCACCCAAAGACAACCAGATCAAACCGCAATTCGAGGTGTTCAATGTGGGCAACACTAGCATCAATCTGAGTGATGTCACCATTCGCTACTGGTACACCATCGACACAAACCAGCCGCAGAACTACTGGTGTGACTATGCTACCGTAGGATGCGGGAATATCACTACGAAATTTGTCTCACTCGCACCCGCACGTCCGGGTGCCGATACCTACCTGGAAGTCGGGTTCACCAGCGGAGCGGGAAGTCTTGCTTCTGGGGCCAACACGGGTGAAATCCAGAACCGTTTCAGTAAAACTGACTGGTCGAACTACGATGAGACGGACGACTACTCCTACAATGGCAGCCTGACGACCTTTACTTTATGGACAAAGGTCACCATCTACTACAAGGGAGCCCTGATCTGGGGCACTGAACCGTAATGTTCACTGTGTTCGTTCAGAAACCTTCTTTCAGGTTGGAGGACAAAGTTGCGCTCATTCAGCGCAGACATCCCTCGATTCATGCAGAAGGATATATCCTCATAACCATGAGGCGCTTGTCTTGAGCCTGCAAGGCGTTTTCCAGGCAGGCCGGGATGAAAACCAGGTATACTAAAAGTACTTAATTTTTTCCAGTTGCGTAACCGGTACCGACAACGGTTACGCAACTGTGCCAGCAACTTGCTTGTGTGGTAACACACATCGTGGCCAGGATAACAAGCCAGAGGGGATAGCTATGGCAGAGAAAATCACGATACGTGACATCGCTCGATTCGCCGGGGTCTCCACGACCACCGTCTCGCGAGTATTGAACCAGAAGCCGGACGTGGACCCTGTCACACGTGAGCGCATCTTGCGTATCATGGAAGAGCAGGCATTCGTGCCCAGCATCACCGCTTCCAGGTTGGCGGGTGGACACAGCCGACTGATTGGCGTTCTGATCCCCTCATTGACGTGGCCTTTGATCCCAGAGATCATGCGCGGTGTCTCTGAGATGGTGATACAATCCCCTTATGAGCTTCTTCTCTATAGCATCACGCACGAGCAAGATCGAAACGAAAAGGACCAGGGCGATGTGATCGACCGCATCCTGGCTACCAAGCTGGCTGCTGGTTTGCTCGCAGTGTTTCCTGGCCAATCGGTTCAGCATCTCACCAGATTGTATGAGCAGGGTTTTCTTATCGTGATGATCGACGACCAGGGGAAGCCGACGAGTATTCCTTGGGTGGGTGCCGACAACCGTATAGGCGGCTACACTGCCACGCGGTATCTGCTTCAACTGGGTCACCGGCGTATCGCGCACATTCAAGGACCACTGAAGTACCTTGTCTCACATGAACGCTATCAGGGCTACTGTGAGGCATTGCGCGAGGCTGGTATACCCCTTGATCCAGCGCTTGTGATGGAAGGGGATTTTATGCCTTCGGGTGGGCGTACTTGCGCTAGCAAGCTCCTCGCTCTGGAAGATCGACCGACCGCCATTTTCGCAGCCAGTGATCAGATGGCCTATGGTGTGCTGGCAGAGGCCTCGGAGTATGGTTTACAGGTACCAGAGGATCTGTCTCTCATCGGTTTCGATGATATCCCTCTGTCTGCTCACACACGACCAGCCCTCACCACCGTACGACAGCCATTCTATGAAATGGGACAGCGTGCGATTGCATTGCTCTTGTCTCTGTTGGGGTTGCCTCGCCCACTAAGTAATGGGCATTATCCGGGTTCTGTTCAAACCCATGCTTCTCTTTGGCCAATCCAGCAAAGCGAGCCTACTCGCCTCCAATTGGCTACGAAGCTCGTAGTGCGTACATCTTGTAGTACTCCTCATCTCTCTCCGTCCCAGCGTCGGAGTAATTAATTGCAGGTGCTTCCTAGAGGCATCCTGTCTGGGTACAGGTAACTCGTCCTCTACTATTTGTCGTTCTGATATCAAGACGTAGTGTTGTCCTATTGTCCGTTACAAGCATGAAGAAGATAGAAGTTCGTAGTTTCGTACCTACAACGTTTTGGATGATGGCTGCTCTCGTTGAGTACCCAATGATTCGTTTAGTCCAATGCTAGGAGGTTTCCTATGATACCACGCTCAACATCCTCTCCTGGATGTTTATATGGCCGTGGCGGCGTTTTTGCCTATATCTCACTACTCCTCGTCCTTGTCTCGCTTCTGGTCGCTTGTGGCACCACCTCGAACACGAATACCACCATGCGTGGTGGGACACTCACGGTAGTACCTGGCCCTATTGGAGACTACACTCACAACTTTAACGTCTTTGCCAACGGTTCGGTCTTGAACGGTACACAAGGCTTAATCTATGAGACCCTCCTTTTCTTCAACCGCGAAGATGGGAGTGTGAAACCCTGGCTTGCGTCGAGCTACCAGTTCTCAAGTGATGCCACCAGCATCACCTTCAAGCTGCGCCCAGGCATTCAGTGGTCGGATGGCAAGCCCTTCACGAGCGCTGACGTTGTCTTCACACTGAAGCTGATTCATGATCACCCTGCCGTTGATTACAGTGGCCTCTGGACGGTGATCAGGGATGTATCGGCCCCCGATGATCACACCGTCATCGTGACGCTCAAGCAGCCTTCGGTGCCTCTTCTGTGGTATCTGGGCGGACAAACGTACATCATTCCCCAGCATCTCTGGTCCAGCATGAGCAATCCGGTCACCTACACGAACCCGAACCCAGTGGGCACAGGACCCTTCGTGCTCAAGTCTTTCACGCCACAGATGTACGTTTTTGACCGCAATGCTCATTACTGGCAGCCTGGCAAGCCGTACATCGACGAAATACGTTACCCTTCCTTTAACTCAAATACGAGCGCTGACCTGCTGCTCTCACAAGGCTCGGTAGACTGGACTGGCCTGTTTACCCCGGACGTCAATAAAACGTTTGCGAACCGTGACCGGGTGCATAATCATTACTGGTTCCCGCCAAGCAACGTCGTCACACTCTATCTGAACCTTGCGAAATATCCCTTTAACGTGCTCGCGGTGCGTCAAGCCATCAGCGCCGCCATTGATCGTAACAAGCTCTACCGTATTGGTGAGGACGGATACGAACCGCCTGCTCATCCCACCGCATTAGTCTTGCCAGCCAACCAGAGCTTCATGTCGCCGGACTATGCCCATGCCTCCTTCTCGGTGGATACCGCCAAGGCTAGCTCACTCTTGGAGCATGCGGGCTTCAAGAAGGGCAGCGACGGCATCTATGTCGACAAGGATGGCAAGCGACTAGCATTCAACATAAATGTCGTGTCAGGCTGGACCGACTGGGTGACCGACTGCCAAATCATGGCGAGCAATTTGCAGGCGATTGGTATGGACGTGAAGGTGAACACAATTTCCTTCAACTCGTACTATAGCGCCTTGCAGACAGGCTCTTTTGATACAGCCATCTCCTGGACGAATACTGGCCCCACGCCCTACTACCTGTACAACTCGATGCTTGCTAGCGTCAATACGGCACCCATCGGTCAACCGGCTACATCGAACTGGGAGCGCTGGAGCGATCCTACGACCGATAAGCTCCTTGAGCAGTATGCACATTCACCTGACCCGGCGGTCCAGCAACAGGCACTCGCTGGCATCCAGAAGATCATGGTTGAGCAGTTGCCTACCATTCCTCTCATCTACGGTGCAACCTGGTACGAGTACAGCACAACGCGCTTCGTTGGCTGGCCCGATGAGCAGCATCCGTACGCGCTGCCAGCGCCATACGCAGCACCAGACGAAGAGATGGTCATGCTGAACCTGCATCGGGCATAACGACTGTATGCTGTAGTGATACGTATGGATGATCTGTACGAAGATCATCTATACGGGAGACCGTATACTTGAAAGAGAAAGAGGGATTGCATGCCTCACCTGCTACGCCGCATTGGCTTTTATCTGGTCGCGCTCTGGGCCTCGATTACGCTCAATTTCCTCATCCCACGACTTGTCCCTGGTAACCCTGCCCAGGTACTCATCGCTCGACTGCAGGGACGCATCGACCCACGTGCAGAACGTGCCATGGAGGTTGCCTTCGGCATTAGCCATGCAAGCCTATGGAGGCAGTACATCGAGTACCTTGGGAACCTTGTTCACGGCAACCTGGGTATCTCAGTCACCTACTTTCCCACCCCTGTCGTGACCGTTATTGGGCAAGACTTACCCTGGACGCTCGCGCTCATGGGAACCGCCGTCGTTATCAGTTTTGTGTGCGGTACGTTGTTGGGAATCATCGTTGCCTGGAGACGCGGTTCGCGATTGGATGCCTTGCTGCCACCAGTGCTTACCTTCCTCTCCGCCATCCCGTACTTTTGGCTCGCGCTCATCATCCTCTATGTCTTTGGCTTTGTCCTCAACTGGTTCCCACTGAGTGGTGGGTACGACTTGTCGGTCGAGCCAGGCTGGACTCCTGATTTCCTGTTGAGTGCTCTCCAGCATGCTCTTTTGCCGGCCTTGACCATCGTCGTTAGCTCTATCGCTGGGTGGTTGCTTGGCATGCGTAATGCGATGATAACCACCCTCAGCGAGGACTATGTGCTGATGGCTCAGGCCAAAGGACTTTCTGATCGGCGGGTGATGCTTGCCTACGCGGCACGCAACGCCATCCTACCTAATATTACTAGCTTTGCGCTCTCTCTCGGCTTCGTCGTCGGAGGCGCATTGCTCACCGAGATTGTCTTCTCCTACCCAGGCATTGGCTTTGCCTTGCTGCAAGCAGTCCAGAACTCCGACTATGCCCTGCTACAAGGCATCTTTCTGATGATTGCTGTGGCAGTGCTGGGAGCCAACTTCCTGGCCGACTTGGTCTATGTTGCACTGGATCCTCGCGTGCGACAGGAAAGGAGCTAACATATGCAACTCGATGAACGGAAAGCTGAACCGGCAGTCACACAGGTGACGTCGCAACTGCTGCTCTCAAGGGTAAGCGTAGCTACAAGTAGCGCCCCTCTAACCAGCAACACCCAACAGGTACTGCAACGGGAGAGCGGCTTTCGTACAGTAAGGAGTTGGCTTGCTGCCAACCCCAAAGTCGCCTTCGGCCTGGGCATTGTGAGTTTCTTCGTCCTGGTGGCAATCCTGGGACCCATCATCATCCGCCAGAGCCCGACTGCCTTTAGCTCCGATGTGCTTCAACCTCCTTCGGCCACGCACTGGCTGGGTACGACCAAGACAGGGCAAGACGTCTTTGCCCAGGTGGTGGTCGGCACACGCATATCGCTGTCGCTCGGGTTTGTTACGGGGGGGCTTTCGACGATCATCTCGGTCATCGTTGGCCTGATTGCTGGCTACTTTGGCGGCTTGATCGATGATGTGCTCTCACTCTTCATCAACATCTTTCTCGTCATCCCTGCGATGCCTCTTGCCATTATCCTGGCGGCCTACTTCCCCTTGCGGGGACCGCTGCCTATTGCGATTATTATTACCATCATAGGCTGGGCGTGGGGCGCGCGAGTGCTGCGTGCCCAGACTCTCTCGATGCGCCGACGTGAGTTTGTGGAAGCGGCCCGTGCCAGTGGAGAGACCGCGCTGCGCATCGTCTTTGCTGAGATTCTCCCCAACGAGATTGCGATTGTGGCAGCAGGCCTGGTCGGCACGGTGATCTACGCGATCCTGGCTCAGGTAGGACTGGAATTCTTGGGTCTAAGTGACGTCACCACCGTCAGTTGGGGAACAATATTCTACTGGGCACAAAATAATGAGGCACTGCTGCTGGGAGCGTGGTGGTGGTTCCTGGCCCCTGGTTGCTGTGTGGCGCTGCTGGGAGCCGGATTGGCCTTCATCAACTTTGGCATCGATGAGTTGGCAAATCCGCGTTTGCGCAAGGAACGTGGGGTGAAGTCGCTCACGAAGGCGAAAAAGGAGGTGGCATGATGGTCACAGAGGTCCGCACCAACACGCTGTTAGAGATCAAACATCTCAGTGTGGACTATGCTTCCACAAGAGGTACCGTGCACGCTGTCAATGATGTAAGCTTCACCATCGAGCGGGGCCACATCTTCGGACTGGCCGGCGAGAGTGGCAGTGGAAAGTCAACCCTCGCCTATGCTATCGCGCGCTTGCTCCAGCCACCAGCAGTCGTCACCCAGGGGCAGGTGTTGTACTACCCCCGGAGACGTGAGGTGGGCGAAACCGCTAAAGATGATGGAGCAGTGGATGTCCTCGCGCTAAATTCGGCACAGTTACGAGCTTTCCGCTGGCGTGATCTCTCCATTGTCTTCCAAAGCGCGATGAATGCCCTGAACCCCGTCCTGGATATCGGAACGCAAATCACCGATGTGCTACACGCTCACAATCCGCTCATGACTGCCGCTGGAGCACGTTCGCGAGCGGTGGAATTGTTGCGGATGGTCGGTATTGCGCCAGATCGGCTGCGGAGCTACCCGCATGAACTGAGTGGTGGCATGCGCCAGCGAGCGATGATCGCCATTGCGCTCGCGCTCAATCCAGAGATGATTATCATGGATGAGCCGACCACCGCACTTGATGTGGTGGTGCAACGCGATATCCTCGCACAGATTATGAGATTACGCAACGATTTCGGCTTCTCTGTGATCTTTATCACCCATGACCTTTCGCTCCTGCTCGAAATCGCAGATACCATCGCTATTATGTACGCGGGCCGTATGGTCGAGATGGGGACTCGGAAAGACCTGCATCGTTACCCACGGCACCCCTACACCTCCGGGCTGTTGAATTCATTTCCAACGCTGCACAGTCCACGCCGCAGTCTGACAGGCATAGCAGGCTCACCACCTGATCTACGGTCAGTACCATTAGGCTGTGCATTTCATCCACGCTGTGCGTTCGCGTTCGCAGCCTGTCAGACTATCGTACCGACGCTGCTTCCGGTGGTATCTGAAGGAATCGCGGTGCCCCCAGCGAGGACTCTGTCCAGCGGACAGGTAAGTTGCGTTGCTTGCCACCTCTATGATGCTGAACTGAATCCTGAAGGTCCCCCCCGGAGTCTTGAACATGTCAACTAACACTGCAACATCAACCAATCAAGAACCCATCCTGGAGGCAGTGCATCTGCGCAAGGAGTTTCCTTTACATACGGTCAAGCTTTTTGGGCCTGCACGGGCGGTGCATGCTGTCGAAGACGCTTCGCTGGCTCTGCTCCCCGGCCACGCTACGGCGTTAGTAGGGGAAAGCGGAAGTGGCAAGACAACGGTAGCTCGCTTGTTGGCAAGGCTCTACACACCCACAGCAGGCACCATTCGCTATCGTGAGGAAGTGGTCAAAGCCAGGGGAGTAGCTGCCTTGCAGGCATACCGTCGCCATGTACAAATAGTCTTTCAGGACCCCTTCTCGTCACTGAACCCGATGCATACTGTGCGTTATCATCTCAGCCGTCCTTTGCACATTCATGGACACGCCCATAGTGCTGTTGAGGAGACGCAGCTCATCACCTCGCTGCTCGAACGAGTGAACTTGACCCCGGCTGAGCAGTTCATGCACAAGTTTCCTCACCAGCTCAGTGGCGGGCAACGTCAGCGTGTTGCCATTGCCCGTGCGTTGGCAGCAAAGCCTTCTGTCTTACTGGCTGATGAGCCTGTCTCCATGCTGGATGTATCAATCCGATTGGATGTGCTGAACCTGTTGTTGCGTCTCAAAGAGGAAGAGAATCTGGCCCTGCTCTTCATCACGCATGATCTCGCCAGCGCCCGCTACGTAGCTTCGGAGACGCTGGTCATGTATGCTGGTCAGATGGTTGAGGGTGGTCCTAGTGAAGAGGTGATCCAACGACCCAAACATCCCTATACCCAACTGTTGCTCACCGCCGCGCCGGATCCTGAGCGATTCGCGTCGGCTGACCAGCCGGGCGACCCGAAGAGATTGGCCTGGGTACAACCAACGCAGTCGGTGAGTGGGAGCGGGGAGCCACCGAGTTTGATCAACCCGCCCAGCGGCTGTCGCTTTCATCCGCGCTGTCCATATGCTATGCCTGTATGCCGCCAGCAGTTTCCGCCACGTACGGAACTAGGTGGAGGACACTGGGCCAACTGCTTCCTCTATGGAGCAACCAACAAAACGAATCTGACGGAAACAGCTCATGCTTCATCCCCCAGGGGGTAAACGAGCCTTCTCACGGGTAGGTTTTGTGCCATGGCGAGGGGCATCGCGTAGGGGTTGGGGCCCTTGTGGCTGCCCGCCGTGCCTGGTGAGTGGATGGCCATGGGTGCGCCTCATGCGCAGCGGGCGGCCACAAGGGCCCCAACCCCGCCGCATCCGCTCCACTCCCGCCCCTACGCGAGATTGCGTCTCTACTCCCAAAAAACCTACCCCTGAGAGCCACATGCGGTTCCCCTACAAACGGTCGTCCATCTAAGGAGGATTAATGAGCATAATCGATAACGCGAAACCAAGAATGATGGTTGATACTCACGTAACATCAGTCTTTCCTGCAGATTTTCTCTGGGGGGCAGCAACTGCATCCTATCAGATTGAGGGTGCAGCCTATGAAGATGGACGCGGCCTGTCCATCTGGGATCAGTTCGCAGCTATTCCGGGCAAGGTACATCAAGGAGAGAACGGAGATGTTGCAGCCGACCACTACCATCGTATGCCGGAGGATGTGGCGCTGATGGCCAAACTAGGCCTGAATGCATATCGCTTCTCCATCGCGTGGCCGCGCATTCTTCCTCAAGGAACGGGAACTGTCAACGGGCGTGGCCTGGATTTTTATGATCGTTTAGTGGATACGCTCCTGACACGAGATATTACCCCGTTTGTGACCCTGTATCATTGGGACCTCCCGTTGGCGCTGCACGAGAAAGGTGGCTGGCTCAATCGAGATACAGCATTCGCTTTTGCTGACTATGCAGAAGTAGTCGCACGACGGCTCGGGGATCGTATCGATTGGTGGACCACGCTGAACGAGCCCTGGTGCTCTGCCTATCTTGGATACGATACCGGCGCACATGCTCCAGGTATACGCAATAAGCAGGCGGCCTACATCGCAGCTCATCACCTCTTGCTCGCACACGGGCTAGCACTCCCCCGTCTACGTGCGCACACCTGGAAGCAAGTGCAGTTGGGGATCACGCTGAATCTTACACCCGTCTATGCTGCGAATGATCATCCTGAGACGAGACAAGCGGTAGAGTGGGCAGATAAGATGAGCAATCGCTGGTTTCTCGACCCGATCTTTCGTGGCAGCTATCCTGAAGGTCTCTTCACTGGTGCGGGGGTAGCTCCTCCGTTAATACATGATGGTGACCTGGACATTATTGCGACTCCCATTGACTTCCTGGGCGTCAACACCTACTCGCGGTCGCTCATTCGTGCCCGTGTAGAAGAAAACGGAGCTGGTGATAGTACGACCAGGCACTATGAACAAGTCGCAGCGCCAGCGGATTCATTATATACAGAGATGGGGTGGGAGGTCTATCCACAGGCGTTAGCTGATGTACTGGTACGAGTCTACCGTGACTATGCTCCTCGTGCCATAGCGGTGACAGAGAATGGCGCAGCCTTTGCTGATCAGTGGGACGGCAGGGATTCGGTCAGTGACCCGCTGCGCGTACAGTATATACGCGAACATATTCAAGCTCTCGGGCAGGCACGAGCACAAGGGATACCAGTGCGGGGCTACTTCGTCTGGTCGCTGCTGGATAACTTCGAGTGGGCGGAAGGCTACAGTAAGCGCTTCGGCATCGTCTACGTCGACTACCCCACACAGCGTCGCATTGTCAAAGACAGCGGTCGCTGGTATGCGGCCTTTATTACGGCGCAACGATGGCTGGCCTGAACAGGCTGGATAACATCTGAGTTCCACCCCATCCGGAGGGCGCGTCATTGGGGAATGCTGCTTCTTTTTCCATAGGAGTTGTCCGATCCTGCCAGGACCGCGCAAGAAAATCGATGATGATCCGCACTACCTCCGTCCCCCTTTGTCCTGCG
>WNGL01001816.1_pt1 | contig 38847 bp, 37 predicted proteins | sample 5400591 | NCBI WGS metagenome assembly WNGL01 (sample SAMN13153377, study PRJNA577476) | soil metagenome | isolation source: 80 cm soil or saprolite under Garry oak tree replicate 1 | place: USA:California | collected 2016-06-15
GGCAACAGGAAGCGGCATATGACGCCTCGGCACGGCGGCTTGAAGACCTGGTAAGGGCGCAGAATCCTGCGATGGGTGCGCAACCGCCTATCGGATTCGAGCACCTCGTACAGCAGCTTTACATATCCGCGATGGTGCAGATGGGAGCGGGTGCGCAGGAAGGCCAGCGACCGCGAGTGGACATTCTTGGCGCGAAACAAACCATCGATCTGCTGAGCGTGCTGGCGGAGAAAACCAAGGGCAACCTCAGCGCCGCCGAAGACCGCATGATGCAGACCGTGCTTTTTGAGGCGCGGATGGCGTTCAACGAACTGACCAGCATGATTTCGCTGCAGGGTGTTCAGGCGCCGCCTCCCAAGCCGGACAAGCACTAGACGAATGGAAGGTCAGCTTACATTTCTGGGGACGGGAACTTCGATGGGAGTTCCCACGCTGGGCTGCGACTGCGCGGTCTGTACTTCGGCGGATCTCCGCGATCGGCGGCTGCGGCCCTCGGTGCTGGTGCGCTGGCGCGAAGGCGATCGCGAGCGCGTCGTTCTCATCGATACCGGCCCGGATTTTCGGGAGCAGGCGTTGCGCAACCGGCTGACCCGCGTGGATGCCGTCTTCTACACGCACGGTCATGCGGACCATATCTTCGGGCTCGACGATCTGCGTCCTTTGAGCTTCACCGTATTTCGTGAAGGCGGGCAGATTCCTCTCTATGCCGCGCCGGCGACTGAAGAGATTCTGCGCCGCATTTACGACTACACGTTTTCGCCGAAGGCAACGTACCCAAATCGTCCGCGCGTCCATATCGAGCCGCTGGGTGACCAGACCACGGTGTTCGGCGTCGAATTCATTCGCGTGCCGGTGCTGCACGGGCAGATGGAGATTGCAGGGTTCCGTTTTGGCCGCGCCGCATATCTGACCGACGTGAGCACCATTCCGGAATCGAGCTTCGCGCTGCTCGAAGGGCTCGATTGCGTCATCCTGTCCGCACTGCGCCATAAACCTCATCCCAGCCACGCTACCGTGGAACAGGCAGTGAGTTGGGCGCGACGAATCGGGGCACGCCAAACCTGGCTGACTCACATTGCCCATGAGCTGGGCCACGAGGAGACTAACCGAACGCTGCCTGATGGCGTGGCGCTGGCCTACGACGGCTTGAGCTTTCCCATCGAGCTGGGGGACGTGCGGCCGTGAGCCATAGCACGACAGTTCCGGTTTACCGCGCGATCGGTGAAGTGCCGCGAGGCTTCGGCCCGTGCGTGGCGACGATCGGCAACTTCGATGGCGTGCATCTGGGGCATCGGCAGATTCTCTCTGCCGCGGCTGCTGAGGCGCGTGCGCAGGGATTTCGGTCGATTGCGATTACATTCAATCCTCATCCGGCGCGGTTTCTGTACCCGGCTGAGGCGCCGAAGCTGCTCACGTTTCTACCGGAGCGGCTGAGGCTGCTTTCGTCGACGGGTGTCGACGCGATTCTCGTGCTGCCGTTTGATGCGGAGCTTTCGATGCTGCCGGCGCGGGACTTTGTTCGGGACATCCTGATCGGAGTTCTTGGCGTGCGCGGGATGCATGAAGGCAGCAGTTTCCGCTTCGGACACGGCGCGAAGGCTGGAGTGAAAGAGCTGGCCGAATTTGGCGCCGAATTCGGTTTTGGTGTTGAAGTGCATTCCGCGGTGCGGGTGCATGGCCTGGAGGTTTCGAGCTCGGCGGTGCGCGGGCTGATCGGGGCCGGAGATGTGCGGCGAGCGCGCTGGATGCTGGGGCGGATTTTCGCAGTGTACTCGACGCCGGCGCGCGGGCGTGGGATTGGAACGAAGCTGCTGGTGCCTACGGTCAACCTGGCGCCTTACGAGGGGTTGCTGCCGGGCTTCGGCGTCTACGTGACGCGGTTGACGGTTGGCGAGCGGTGTTTCCAGTCGGTGACGAATGTCGGCAACCGGCCAACGTTTGAGGGCGCGGGGTTTGGCGTCGAGACGCACATTCTCGACTTCGAGCCCGTGGACCTCCACCCCACGGACGAAGACCAGTCCGGGGGTATCGCGGCTGCTGCGGATCAAGCGACTCCGCTGGTGCTTGAGTTTCTATCGCGGCTGCGTGGCGAGGTGCAATGGCCTTCGACGGAGGCGCTGAAGGCTCAGATATACAAAGACGTCTCGCGCGCGAAGCGTTTTTTTCAGCTCGGTGAAGCAGTGACCGGGGACTAAGGCTACAGAGACTAGGGACTAGGGACTAGGGGCTTTGGGACTCTGTAACGTGGTACCCCCCGTACTCTGTGAATAAGCTCCTTAGATTCTAGGGGTTACGGCGTTGGTGCCCCGCCAAAATCCTCTAATGAAAGGACTTAGCTGCAGAATCCTCTTGGCAAAGGAGTTACGGGCGGGTTGATCCGCTTTTTCATCTCCTCGGTGCTCCGTGGGGGCGGGAATCGGATATTCGACGCTGCGCCTGACAGATTACGGCCGCTTGTCCCCTATGAATGAGTATGAGCCGATCTCGGAAATAATCCGCAAAACTGCGGCTGAGATCTGACTTGTTGGCGTGGACGCTCTGCAACGGCCGATTCCAACACGTTGATTCCGGTGCTGGAGATGTTGCGTGAAGCAGATTTGTTGGAGGCTTAAAGAGCAAGGGGTGACTCGATCGTCGATGTCGATAGTGCAGGCCTGACTTTCGCGGATCAAACGGCGGCTCGCACATTCATCTCAGCCTTGAGGAACGCAGTTACGCTTATGAAGACACAGGCGGCGAAGCGGTAAGGGAAGGCCATAGGTCCGGAGACTCTTGACTGTCGGCAATCGTGGGATCCCGGGTCTCAGTATCGAGACCTGGGGCACCCGGCAATCAACTGGATGGAGTGAGAACCTGCTCGTCCCTGCGCGCTGCAAGGCACGACGAGTCTATCTGACTGTCGCATGCCAATGCGGCGGATGGGCTTGCTTGACCAACAGAAAAGCATCTGGGCGCATGCCTGCCCAGCAGCACTTCACGGCGTCGCCATAGGGTTCTACTGCTTCCTCTACCTTCTTGCTCACGGCGGGGTGGCACTGTGCACCGATGATGACTTCCCTGAGCAGGAGGAGCGGCCCGAACTCAATCCAGTTGAGCCCCTTCGCGTCCGGCGGATCGTTAAGGTTCACAAACATCCGCACCTCTTGTTCATAGCTCCAGCTCTCGTGCTTGGTGCGCAGCAGGCGATTCGCGAGGTCGAAGTTCACATCCTCCGGGCCGCGGATTTGCAGGAGATTCGGCTGATAGAGGACGTCGGTGTCGTAGTTGGGGCCGGGATCGCCCACAGCGGTGTCGAAGCCGAGGCAGATGCCTTTATGAGAATCGCCGTAATGACTCCAGAGCAGCAGGTTGTCCCAATTCCGGCTGAAGCACAAGATTGCTGTCGTCCCCCAGACACCCGAGGTGACAGCATCCGCCGCCTTCGAAACCGCCGGATCAGTGGTGTCGAGCGGACAAAGGTCAAATGGGTCGTTCAGGTCCTTGATCGTTGAGAGCTTGAGCCGCTTCTTTTCAAGGTTGCTAATGCCGTACTGTGCGCTTGTGAATTTGTAAACGCGTTTCCTCATGGGTGGGTTTCCTACGGGTGGAGAGGGCCGGTTTATCTAGGTGCCTGCCACTGCAAGGGCCGCCTGCGACGGTTAGCGCCAGTACGATCTCGCCACTGAGATCGTTACTCCATTTCTCCGGGTGGTCATCGTGATACCGCGTCGGCGAGCAGTGACGTTGCCAGGATGGCCAGTACAGTCGTGAACACACGTATGTCGAATGATTGTACAAGCAGCCTGTCAGGCCCTCGTCGTCCCGTTAGGGTCCGGCCTTCGTCGCAGAGAAACGGGAGCCGGCGGTAACAGCTGAAGGTGAGGAAGTGGTAGTGGCCTTCAGTCTGGTATCGCTTCAGGCGGCTCGGAATAGGAGTATGGTAGTGCCCAAGAACGGAGGGACCCCACTCATGCGCTAACGGCGCGCATGGGGCACCCACACCCAGGTCGTGCGTGAGTGGGGCACCCGGCTCGGCCCGGTCAATTTGGCCTATGGGTATAAATGCTCCAAAGTGCCGCGACGATAATGACTCCAGCGACAATTCCAACCCCAACCATCTCGCTCCAAGAGACACTCTTGTAGCGGGAATAGCGACCTCTGTAGAAACGCACGAATTCGACGCAACAAAAGAGCGCTGTGGAGATTGCAACGCAGTATGCAACGAGTTTTCCCGGATATCCACTCGTTACTGGTCCTGGCATGTATGCACCTCATTCAGAAGTAGAATACTCATCCCCCAGTACAGAGACTTTATGGGGCGGGTACCCTCACTTCTGTGGACAGGTCAAGGGTGGGGCCATCGGCCATTCCATTGATCTGGTGCGTTAGTCGCCGGCTGTCGCTGTACCGGCGAGCCAACGCGCCTTGATGTCCCGCATGGGAGGCTGGCCGAAGAATCGGCTGTACTCGCGATTGAATTGGCTGGCACTTTCATAGCCGACCTCGAAGGCTGCACTTGCGGCATCCAGACCGCCATTGAGCATACGTTCTCTGGCTACATGCAGCCGAAGCTGCTTCTGGTACTGAAGCGGACTCATCGCGGTCAGAGACCGGAACTGATGGTGCAACGTGGATACGCCCATCCGGGCCATGGACGCCAGTTCCTCGACACGTAGCGGCTTGGCGTAGTTTACCCTCAGCCACTCCACTGCCTTGGCCGTCCGATGGCTCTGCTCTCCCAGGGTCGCGATGGCGCGGAGATGCTTTCCCTGCGGACTACGAAGCAATCGGTAGATGATTTCCCGCTGGATCAGGTTGGCGAGAAACGGAATGTCCTGGGGCACATCGAGAAGGTCCACGAGCCGGGAACATGCGTCGAGGAGTTCGAGTGAAGTGACACCGACGGCCATGCCGCGGGCATCGGCAGATACCTCGCGCAAATGAAACTCCTGTTGCGAGAGAATCTCCCGGACCGCGGGCATTTCGAGTTTGAGCAGCAAGAGGAGTAGGGGTTCTTTCTGGGTGGCGGCGATCACCTGGCTGACGACGGGCAAATCGACGGAGGTCAGCAGGAAGTTCGAACCGTCGCAGACGTAAGTCGTCTTGCCCACGTTGATTCGCTTCTGTCCCTGGACGAAGACAACCAGGCTGGGTTCGTATGCAGCCGAGGCGCAGGCGGTGGTCAAGGAACGGCGGTAGAGGCGCAGGCCTGGTATCTCAGTGAGCATGTCCCCTTCAGCAACGGCACGATCGGCAATCTTGCGGGCCAGCTCGCGCCGCATCTCGACCACGCTTTGATTTTCACTTTGACGTGCGCTCTCGCCCTGGTGTTTCGACTCTTTCACCGGCTCGACTCCTTCAAAACCACGTTAACGCTGAATTCGGGAAATTGTGCACAAAAATCCATGCATCGACAGAATCAGGCAATAGATTGGCAGGATCAGGATACCGCTCGAAGGACACGGTTTCGTAGTCTGATTCACGGGCGAGTTGTTCGCCATCTGCCGAGGAGGTTCAGGAGAAATCATGTACAAGGCAAAAGCTTATTCCGTTTCCAATGCGACATCAGCGTTTGCGTCCACGACGATCGCGCGACGCGATCCCACCGAGCACGACGTTCAGATCGAGATCCTTTTCTGCGGCATCTGTCACTCCGATCTGCACCAGGCCCGCAATGAGTGGAGCGGCCTTATGCCGACCGTCTATCCCTGCGTTCCCGGCCATGAGATTGTGGGCCGTGTCGCGAAGGTCGGCTCCGCTGTCAAGAATTTCAAGCCCGGCGACCTGGCCGCGGTCGGTTGCCTGGTGGACTCCGATCGCACCTGCCCCGAGTGCAAGGCGGGCTTCGAGCAGTTCTGCCCAAACATGATCCTCACCTACAACTTCCCCGACAAGCACAGCGGGGGCGTGACCTACGGTGGCTATTCAGAGAGCGTGGTCGTCGACGAGAAATTCGTCCTCCGCGTTCCTGCCAATCTCGATCTCGCTGGAGCCGCGCCTTTGCTGTGCGCCGGGATCACGACCTACTCGCCGATGCGGCACTGGGGCGTTACCAAAGGCAAGAAGGTGGGCGTCGTTGGCCTCGGCGGACTCGGCCACATGGGCGTCAAATTCGCGCACGCTTTCGGGGCACACACGGTGGTGTTCACCACTTCGCCCGGCAAGAAGGACGACGCTTTACGTCTGGGCGCCGATGAAGTGGTCATCTCTCGCAACGCCGATGAAATGGCCAAGCACGCCGGCAGCTTCGACTTCATTCTCGACGCCGTCGCCGCCGACCACGACATCAACGCCTACATCGGCATGCTTCGCCGCGATGGGAACCTCACCATGGTGGGCGCGCCGGAAAAGCCTCTGCCGGTCTCCGTCTTCGGGCTGATTTTCCAGCGCCGCAGCTTCTCCGGCTCGCTGATCGGGGGCATCGCGGAAACCCAGGAGATGCTTGACTTCTGCGGTGAGCACAAGATCACTTCCGACGTTGAGGTGATCCCCATCCAGAAGGTCGACGAAGCCTACGAGAGGCTGGTCAAGTCCGACGTGAAGTACCGATTCTCGATCGATATGGCTTCGCTTAAATCTGAGTAGCGGTTGGACGATGACGTCTACAAGAAACCGAGATACTACCCACTAGGTCTCTGACCGCGTGAATTGGTTTTTGAGTTCGTGGTTTCCCAGGTCTGAAAGTCCAGACCTCCGCCCCAGCGACGAAGACCTGTCGCTGGGGACCCCAGACCTGGGGCACCCATGGTTCGTACAAAATCAAGCGGTCAGAAACCTGGAAGATTGAGGAACTCGCATGAACATATCTTTTGAAAACAAAGTTGCACTCGTTACGGGCGCTGCATCTGGACTGGGTCTTGCGACAGCGAAGGCTTTCGCTGAGGCAGGGGCTTCAGTAGTGTTAGCTGACTGGAATGAGAAGGAAGTGGAAGCCGCAGCTAAGGGACTCGCCGATAAGGGTCACAAGACACTGGCCGTCCGCTGTGACGTTTCAGATGACGGGCAGGTAGAAGCATTGGTGAAGCAGACTGTCGCCACCTTCGGACGGCTCGATGCGGCCTACAACAATGCCGGCATTCAAAATGTCCTTGCAGAAACTGCTGATTCTACCCGTGACGATTACGACCGGGTGATGGCGATCAATCTTCGCGGTGTATGGAGTTCGATGAAGTTCGAGCTGCAGCAGATGCGCAAGCAACGAAGCGGAGCCATCGTCAATTGCTCTTCGCTTGGAGGACTTGTGGGAGGCGCCGAGCGTGGGATCTACCACGCTGCCAAGCACGGAGTCCTTGGATTTACCAAGAGCGCGGCTCTCGAATATGCGGCACGCGGCATTCGAATCAATGCCGTATGTCCTGGCCTCATTCAGACACCGATGTCGGAGCAAATGGCCGCCGCGGGACAAAGTGAGGCGCTCGCCGCGATGGTGAAGACGGTGCCCATGGGACGCGTTGGCCGCCCTGAGGAGATCGCGGATGCTGTTCTATGGCTCTGTAGCCCTGCCGCAAGCTATGTCACCGGTCAGTCGATCTCGGTCGACGGCGGCTTCATCATGCGCTAGACGAAGGTGACGAGAGAAACCAGAAACGGAACCGAACCTGACGCCCGGGGCAACGCGCATTTTCGAAGAGAGTGCAGCACCGGGACACCCGAGAAGATGGAGAGCACCAAATGGCTGCATGGCCAAAGAACGAACTTCGCAAAATCGCTGAGTCCGACGACTTGCACATCGCACCGTTCCGGGAAGACGGGAAGACGTACGGCACTCCGACATGGATCTGGTCGGTTGTGGTCGACGACGCACTCTACATGCGCGGCTACAACGGGCAGAAATCCAGTTGGTACCAGGCCGCGGTGGGGCAGAAGGCGGGGCGGATCACCGCCGCGGGCATGACGAAGGAGGTGACGTTCGAGAAGGTGGAGGGACCGATAAACGACCGCATCGACGACGCCTACCGGGCGAAGTACAAGAGCAGCCCGTACCTCAAGCCGATGATCAGTGCCCGCGCCCGCTCTGCGACCGTGAAAGCCATGCCGCGCAAAACCGATGCGTGATCATCGAGGGACATGTAATTACAAGCCATGACGTGAGGACAAGAAGATGGAGATCAAAAGAGCAGGCACGCAGGCTTCCGCAAAGGGCCCGGCGGATTGGTTCACCGGCACGGTGCGCATTGACCCGCAGTTTGACGCGCCCGATCCCGCGCGTGTGGTTGGCGCCAGCGTCACCTTCGAGCCAGGCGCGCGTACCGCGTGGCACACGCATCCTCTGGGCCAGACACTGATCGTCACTTCCGGCTGCGGGCGGGCGCAGCGCGAAGGGGGTCCGGTCGAAGAGATCCGGCCGGGGGACGTGATCTGGTTTGCACCGGGAGAGAAGCACTGGCACGGCGCTGCGCCAACGACGGCGATGACGCATTTCGCCATTCAGGAAAAGCTGAATGGGAAAACGGTCGATTGGATGGAGAAAGTCAGCGACGAGCAGTATCGAAATTAATCCAGCTTAAATGGGCTGAGTTGCACCGGGGCGCGGCGGTTAGGCTTGCCCGCAGAGAAGTAGGAGAAAAATGAAGAAGCGCAAATTGGGAAAAAGCGATCTGGAAGTATCGGCTCTCGGGCTCGGATGCATGGGCATGAGCTTTTCGTATGGGCCACCTAAGGATAAGCAGGAGATGATCACACTTCTGCATGTAGCCGTGGATCGCGGCATCACATTCTTCGACACGGCGGAGGTGTATGGGCCGTTCACGAACGAGGAACTGCTCGGGGAAGGGCTCTCTCCCTACAAGGGGAAGGTGGTCATCGCCACGAAGTTCGGATTCAATCTGAATCCGGATGGAAGTCCGGGCTGGCAGGGACTGAATAGCCGTCCTGAGCGCATCAGGCAGGTTGCCGAGACTTCGCTCAAGCGCCTCAAAGTCGACGCCATCGATCTGTTCTATCAGCACCGTGTCGACCCTGAAGTGCCGATCGAAGACGTCGCGGGAGCGGTGAAGGGCCTGATTCAGGAAGGCAAGGTGAAGCACTTCGGCATGTCCGAAGCAGCCGCCAAGACGATTCGTCGAGCACACGCGGTGCAGCCGGTGACAGCGGTACAGAGCGAGTACTCGCTGTGGACGCGGGGCCCCGAGGCAGAAGTTCTGCCCACGCTGGAGGAACTTGGCATCGGCTTCGTTCCATACAGTCCCCTGGGGAAGGGGTTCCTGACGGGGAAGATGGACGAAAATACCGAGCTTAGCCAGGGGGATTTCCGGAGCACTCTGCCTCGCTTTACGCCGGAGGCTCGTAAGGCGAATCAGTCGCTGGTGAAGCTGCTCGGCAGGATTGCGGAGCAGAAGAAAGCGACGCCCGCGCAGATCGCGCTGGCGTGGCTGCTTGCGCAGAAGCCGTGGATTGTTCCGATTCCGGGCACAACCAAGCTTCATCGCCTTGAAGAGAATATCGGTGCAGTTGCGATTGAGTTTTCGGCAGATGACCTCGAGCAGATTGAAAGCACCGCATCGAAGATCACGGTGCAGGGAGCGCGGTATCCGGAACACATTGAGAAGATGACGGGGCTTTGAGCGGCGGCTGGATCAAGACGCTGGGGCGAGAGCCAATCGAGCTTAAAAGCCGCTGTGAGCTTTCGGTGCGGTCGATGTGTTGTGGAGAGTGGGCGGAACTGGCAGGGTCTGCAACGCAGGTGGCGCCGGCTTTGCAATAGGCTTGCCTGGTGGGTTGGTTTGAACGGGATTCACCGGTGGAGGAGCGGATTGCATTTTGGGCGTCGGGCTGGCTGTCCCGGGCTTTGCGGGAGCGGTGGCTGCGGCTTGGAGCAGGGGGTTGGCTTCCTGATCTCCGAGAAACTGTTCGTCGTCTTTGCCGGCGTTGGCGGTCTTCATCACTTCCATCCAGATGGGCAGGGCGGCGCGTGCACCGGTCTCTTTTTCGCCAAGGGATTCGCGGTCGTCGAAGCCGACCCAAACGCCGCATGTGATGGACGGCGAAAATCCGAGGAACCAGGCATCGGTGAAGTCGCTGGTGGTGCCGGTCTTGCCGCCAACGGGATGGTTGAGCTGCGCCGCGGCTGCGCCCGTGCCCGAGCGCGTGACGGTGCGCAAAAGAGTCATCATCGTGCGCGCCGTCTGCTGGCTGATGACTTCATCGACCGCGGGCGCGTCTTCCCACAGCGTGATGCCGTCGGCATTGGAGACTTTGCGGATGAGACGAGGCTTTACGCGGATGCCGTCATTGGGAAAGACGGAGTAGGAGGTGACCTGCTCCTGGAGGGTGATTTCGGCCGCGCCAAGCGCGATGGGCAGATAGGCGGGAATGTTTGAGGTGACGCCGAAGCGGTGGGCCATGTCGACCACTTTGTGAATCCCGACACGCGCAGCGAGCTTGACGGCGGGAATATTGCGCGATTCGGCGAAGGCATTGGTCAGCGTCATCGCGCCCTTGTAGTCGTTCTCGTAGTTGTGCGGGGAGTAGCTGCCAAAGCTGACCGGCGCGTCGACGATGATGTCGTCGGGCTTGGCCCCTTCCTCCATGGCGGTGGTGTAGACGTAGGGCTTGAAACTGGAGCCGGTCTGGCGTTCAGCTTGTGTGGCGCGATTGAACTCGGAGAGTGCGTAGTCGCGGCCACCGACCATTGCCAGAACGTCGCCGCTGGTGTTGTCCATGGCGAAGATCGAGCCCTGAGCGCCGGAGTCCTGCTCGAGAGTTGCATGACGGGTAATGCCGTCCATTTTGTCGGAGAGATGAACGTAGATTACGTCGCCGGGCTTGACCAGTGCGTCGCTGTATCGCTGGCCGGTCCAGGCCCAGTCTTCAGGCGTCAGGACAACTTCAAATGAGCCGACGCGAGCGTGAATTTCAAGCGGGAGCCTGCGCGTAACGACCGCGTGGACGTAGTCGCCGGGGCGGGACGCCATTGCCCAGTCGGGATGCTTGTAGTTCTCGATGGTTGCGCCGCCTGCGATGACGTTTTCAAGCTTGCCTTTCCATCCGTGACGCCGCTCATACGCAGCCAGCCCGTCACCGAGAGCGCGGTTGGCGGTTTTTTGCAGATCCAGATCGAGCGTGGTATCAACGCGCAGACCGGCTTCGTGAACCTGCTCGGTGCCGAAGCGCTTCTCAAGCTCGCGGCGAACTTCCTCCTGGAACCACGGTGCGACGGACATCTCCGGCTGATTGATGTGGAGGCCCAGCGGGGCGCGGCGGGCCTGCTCGGCCTGCTGGTGGGTGATTACGCCATCGGACTCCATTTCACTCACTGAGCACAAGATTGCGGCGGCGCAGTGCTTTTTCGGGATTGATGAGGGGCGAATAGGCGACGGGGCCCTTGGGCAATCCGGCGAGCAGCGCTGCCTCGGTCAGGTTGAGATCCTTCGCGTGTTTGCTGAAGTAGTACTGCGAGGCGGCCTCAAATCCGTACATTCCGCTGCCAAGGTAGATCTGATTGCCGTAGAGGGTGAAGATCTGCTGCTTGGTGAAAGCGCGCTCGATCTGGATGGCAAGGTAGGCCTCCTGCGCCTTCCGGGCGGCGGTGCGGTCGGCGGAAAGGAAGAGGTTGCGCGCCAACTGCATGGTGAGGGTGGAGGCTCCCTGGGCGCGTCCGTGGGCGCGAAGATCGTGCCACAGCGCGCCAGCGATGCGGAGCACGTTGATTCCCCAGTGAGAGTCGAAGCTTTTGTCTTCAATGGAGATGACAGCCTGGCGCAGGATGGGCGCGAAGTCGCCGTAGTTGACCAAGACGCGGCGCTCGAGGGCGAAGGAGCCGATGACGCGACCCTTCACGTCGAACAGGTCTGTGGTGGTGGAAGGCCGGTAGCGTTCAAGGTCGTGGATCTGCGGCAGATCGACAGAAAAGACCAGCAATAGTCCGGAAAGGGTGCCGGTGATGATGGCGAGCAGCAGGAGGATGGCAAGTGCGAATTTGCCAGCGACTTTGGGGCGCCGGTATACCGGAACCGGCTCAGGCTGCACGCGATGGGTCCGGCCAAGGCCGCTTGATTCGAGGGGCCGGATTCGGGGAGCAGCCACGAGCTTTACGCCTCTTCGGCATTCCTTAGACGTGCCGAACAGGGATGCCTCAGCCTCAGCCTAGCACGCTTCTCATAGCGAAGTTGGCAGCGAGCTAAATGGACGTACCACGGGGTGCAAGAGTGTGAATGCGCGGATCGGACTAGCTGTTCTTGGCCTTCAGCAACTCGAGAGCTTTATTCAGAGGCTCATCGCCCTTCGACGGCGGCGGAGCTTCCTCGTCCACCTCGTCTTCGGCGCCTTGCCCAATGAGCACTGTTGGGGCTACAGCTTCGTCCTGAATCTTCTTGCCGTCAGGGCCCTGGTACTTTGCCACGGTGAGCAAAAGGGCAGATCCGTCGGGCAGTTCAATGGTCTTTTGCACCGAGCCCTCGCCGAAGGTGCGCTCGCCGACGATGTCGCCGCGCTTGGTGTCTTCAATTGCGTCGGCCGTTAGCTCAGCGGCGCCATAGGTTCCGCGATTGATCAGCACGGCTACTGGGGCGCTGGTGATGAATTTTGCTGGATCGGCCGTAAAGGTCTGACGCGGGTATTTCTGGCCTTCAAGGGCAGCGAGCGTTCCCTGGTTGATGAAGAAATTCGCCAGCCGGAGGCCTTCTGCGGCGTCGCCTTCCGAGACATCGCGGAGGTCGAGAAGCACCTTGCGTCCTTTTCCGGCGGACTTGATTTTGGCAGCCAACTCGTCTACGCGAGCCGTGGTGAGCGCAGCGGGCTTGAGGTAGAGAATATTGGAGTTGTCGTATTGCTGCTCACTCAGCGCGGGCGTGGAGACGACGGTGCGGGTCAGCGTTACTTTGTCGGGATCGGCTTTCCGGGGACGCACAACCGACAATGCGACCGTGGTTCCGGACTTCCCTTCGAGCATGAGTCGGACGACGGCCAGCGATAATTCGCGCGTGGACTGATCGCCGACGGTAGCGCTTTGAAACGGTGAGGCCGACTTGAGCCACACCGGTGGCGGGGCGGTCCTTGTAAATCTTGTATTCAGTGGCGGTGAGGAAGCTCGAGTCAGCATCGAGAGATTCGAGCAGGCCATGGAGTGCGCCTGTTGTTACGTTATTTATATTGGGGTCGGTGACGTAGTCGCTCTGGATCCTCTTGAGGACCTCGGCGTAGACGTGCATCTGGCGATAGGCGCCATCCTGCTCGCCGCCGGCGTGAACGCCAAACAGCCCAAACTCGCCCAGCGCAAAGCCGAGGCCGAGTGCGGCAAAGATTGTTGCCGCTAGAACGAAGGTTAATCTCTGGAAGAATCGGGACACACACACCACCGGTAGCAGCCTCAGGGGAAGCAGGCCGCTTTCCTATATAGACGCAATGATACCAAAAACAGGGATCAGGGATCAGGGAGCAAAACAGGGGCCAGGGGTCAGAGAGGAGAGAACGGGGAAAGGCAGACACGCACACATATTGGCGGCTGCCATCTCTATGGATGCTCTTGGATGTTTTGTTTGGTGGCGGGAGGCAGGATCGAACTGCCGACCTACGGGTTATGAATCCGTCGCTCTAACCATCTGAGCTACCCCGCCGGAGGAACCGCGACCGGTTGGCCGCACCAGTCTAGATGATACGGGGGGTTGGATTTGGGGTCAATCCTGCGCGACGAGCGCGGTGCGAGAGGCGTGGGGTGGGAGTGAAGGCGGCGCGGCTGGTCCCGCTGGTCCTGTTGGTCCTGTAGACTCGCGTGCATGAGCAAGTTACGTATCGCCGGGGTGATTCCGGCGCGACTCGGTTCTACACGGCTGAGCCGCAAAGTGTTGCGGGAGATCGCCGGGCGGCCGATGGTGGAGTGGGTGTGGCGCGCTGCTAAGGGAAGCGGGCTGATGGACCCGGTAGTGGTAGCGACGGATTCAGACGAGGTGGCCGCGGTTTGCAGAGAGCGTGGCATTCCGGTGGAGATGACGTCGGCGGACTGCGCGAGCGGATCGGACCGGGTGAGGGAAGTGGCCGGGCGCATTGATGCGGATATCTACGTCAATATTCAAGGGGATGAGCCGACGCTGACGCCGGATTTCTTCAGGCCGTTGCTAGCGCTGTTTGATCGGCCTGAGGTGCAGGTGGCTACGCTGGCGGTTCGATGCGCGGCTGAGGATGTGGGGAACCCCAATGCGGTCAAGGTGGTGACGGCGCAGGATGGGAAGGCGCTGTATTTCTCCCGCGCGACGATTCCGTTTGACCGGGATCGAGTGGGAGATGGCGCGGGGTTCGCGGGATATCGAAAGCATCTGGGGATTTATGCGTATCGGAAGGCTGCTTTGGAGCGATTTGCGGCGTTTCCGGCCGGCTGGCTTGAAAGCGTAGAGAAGCTTGAGCAGTTGCGGCTGCTTGAAAATGGGATTGATATTTATGTGGCTGCGGCTCCGCGGGACACGATTGGGGTGGATACGGAAGAGGATTTGGTCAGGGCCGAAGCGTTGCTGAAAGAGCGAGCATCCAAACCTAGCTCCTAGCTCCTAGCTCCTAGCTCGTGCGGTGGCGATGCAGTGAGACGTGGTTCAAGAATTCGGAATTGCGCGCAAGAACCGGAGTGTACGCGAATCAGACTTCGGCGACTATGGATTCATGAGAAGCGATGTTCAACTCGTGCAGGTGAATCAGACAGTGGTGGCATTGGATGTGGAGCTGGCGTGGCGGCAGGTTTGCGATCGCGACAGCAGCGCGCGGTTTTTCTATGCGGTGATGACGACGGGCGTGTTTTGCCGTCCGACGTGCAAGAGCCGCAGACCGCTGCGGGAAAATGTGCGGTTCTTTGAGACGACGACGGCTGCGCAGGCTGCGGGGTTTCGCGCATGCATGCGTTGCAAGCCCACCACTGCGTGGAGGAGACCTTTGGAGAAAGTCCGTGCCCGTATAGAAGCCAACCTCGATCGGCCGGTGCGGCTGGCTGAGCTGGGCCGCGTCGCGGGGATGAGCCCGTTCACGGTGCAGAGGCAGTTCAAGCAGGAGATGGGCGTAAGCCCGCTGCAGTACCAGCGATCGCTGCGCGCAGGCAGGCTGCGGGACGCGCTGAAACAGAATGCGCGCGTGACAGACGCGATCTATGAGGCGGGGTTTGGCTCGTCGAGCCGCGCGTATGAAGGCTCGCAGCTGGGCATGACGCCGGAACGGTTTGCCAAAGGGGGCAAGGGCGAGCAGATCGGTTGGTGCTCCGCACGCTCACCATTCGGATGGATTGTGGTGGGAAGCACGCAGCGCGGACTTTGCTGGCTTTCGCTTGCCTCGACATCCGCCGAAGCCGAAGCCAGTTTGCGCGCGGAGTTTCCTGAAGCCACGCTGCGTCGTGATCCATCGCTCTCGCGGCTTGTGGATGCGGCGCTCCAGAGTGTGCGCGAAGGTGAAGATCTTTCCGCCAGCCGGGCCACGGTCGACTCCCTGGATCTTCGCGGGACAGTGTTCCAACTTCGCGTGTGGCAGGCACTCAGGCAGATTCCGCGAGGGGAGACTCGGAGTTACAGCCAGTTGGCTCGCGAGATAGGCGATCCGAAAGCTACGCGCGCCGTGGCACGGGCCTGCGCCACGAATCGAGTTGCATTGGTGGTCCCGTGTCATCGTGTGGTTGGAGCGAGCGGATCACTCACTGGATATCGCTGGGGAGTGGAGCGCAAGCAGCAATTGCTCGAAGCGGAGAAGCATCCGACACGCTAAGGTCTCTCTGTCCGGGCTTCGTACTATCCCACCCATGCCGCGATATGACTGCGTCATGGATGGGGCACCTAGCTTGTTTCGGATTCGAACGGCACGCGTTAGACGCGGGCGCCGCCGGAGGCCTTGATGGTCTGGCCGTTGACCCAATAGGAATCGTCGGAGGCCAGGAACGCGGCGATGGATGCGATGTCCTTTGGTTGTCCGATGCGGCCGAGGGGCGTTTCGGATTCTGTCTTCTTTTGGAAATCGCTGCCGATAAAGCCAGCGGCGTGAACGCCTTCGGTTTCGACCATGCCGGGGTTCAGTGAGTTGACGCGAATCTTGCGCGGGCCGAGTTCGCCGGCGAGAGCGACGGAGATGGAGTCGACAGCACCCTTCGTGGCGCTATAGACAGAAGCGGTTGGTACGCCCGCAGCGGCGACCGAGCCGACGTTGATGACTGATCCACCCTTGGGGTCGAAGTGCTTGAGCGCGGTCTGGGTGGTGAGCAGCAGACCAAGCACGTTGACGTTGAACTGCTTGTGAAAGTGCTCGGGGGTGACGGCTTCAATGGGGGCGAAGTCGTAGATGCCGGCATTATTGACGAGGATACTGATTGGGCCGAGCTGTTTGGAGACCGTTTCGACCAGGGGACCGATCGTGTCGGGATCTGCCAGGTTGGCCTGGACGGCGATGGCCTTTCCACCGTTGGCTTTGATCTCGGCGACAACCTTGTCTGCTCCAGCCTTGCTGCCTGAATAGTTGACTGCGACAGAGGCGCCCTGCGCTGCAAGTTCAAGTGCGATGGCGGCGCCAATTCCTTTGGATGCGCCGGTGACCAGCGCGACTTTTCCTTGAAGTTTGCTCATTCTTAAGCTCCCGGCCGGAACGTCATCACTTCGACATTTCGACAACTATCGAATTGATTAGGCAGCAGAGAAATGGATTCAGCATGATTGCGAAAATTTCTTTAAGGGGAAGATTCAGCGAGAAGGACAGCCTGTGGGGGAAAGGGATTCGAGAGTGGAGGCGAGGGATTCAAGGACGCCCGGCCGCAGGGAGAAGAAGTGAAATCTGCCTTCGCGGGCGATTTGAATTAGGCCGGCCGCCTCCAACTCCTTGATGTGGTGAGAGAGCGTGGCGGGAGCGATGGCGAGTGCTTCGCGTGCGTCGGTGCAGCCGAGGGGGCAGGTGGCATTGGCAATTCGCTCGATCAGTTCGAAGCGCTTGGGGTCGGCGAGTGCTTTGAGGAGCGCGATGCGGCGCGCGCGGGTGAGGCGGATTGGCTTAGCGGAGCGCTCTATTGTGCGTCCCTCTGCCGATGGAGTGTTGGCGCTCATGGATTTGACCTGAGTGTTGGATGTAATGGTAACGCAATTGGACTTCAAGCTGGTTTGTGAGCGACGGCGAGCAGGGTTTGAAAGTGCGGCGTCTCGGGCTCTTTGTGTATCACCGATGCTGACACGCCGGTGAAGCCTGCTTTTGCGAGCATCGCCTCGAGTTCCGTCTCACTGAATCCAAGCCACTCGTCGGCATACATCTCGCGTGCCTCTTCAAAACGATGCTTCGCGAGGTCGAGGATGGCGATGCGACCGCCCGGACGGAGAATTCTCCAGGCTTCCTGCACGGCCCGGTCGGGGTGCAGTGCGTGATGCAGGGATTGCGAGAAGAAGACAAGATCGACTGCGGCGTCATCGATAGGAATTTCTTCCATATCGCCGAGGCGGTAATCCACGTTTTTGACGCCGTGGCGCTTTGCCTGTTCGCAGGCGAACTCGATCATCTTTGCGGAAGAATCGACGGCGATTACGCGCGACGCAGATTGGGCGAGAAGGAGCGAGAAGCTTCCATCGCCGGCGCCGAGGTCTGCGATCACCATCGGTGGCATCAGCCGCAAGAGCGCTTCGGCGAGACTCTTCCACGATTTGCCGGGAACATAGTCTTTGCCGAGACGCCCGGCGACGCTGTCAAAGAAGCTGCGCATTTTGTCTTGCCGCTTTTTGACCACGCGGCGCATCGTTCCTTTGTCGGTGGAGGCTTCGGGGATATCCTGCTCGGCGCGGGCCAGCAGGTGATGTAGAAAGCTGTCTCCCGCTGAAGGGCTTCCCTTAGGGCCCAAAGGCCTGGTTCTCAATTTTGTTCCGCTTACGGCACGGCTGAGGTCGTGCCCTTTCAAAACGTCGAGCTTTTCCGCGGCCCGGGCAGTGAGGCGGTAGAGACTGCTTTTTCCGGTGCGGCGGTCTTCGACGAGGCCGGCTTGTTTCAGTTGTGAGAGGTGGGTTGAGATAGTGCTCTGGCCCATGACCAGGATTTCCTGCAACTCAGCGACAGAGAGCTCCTCCTCCTTGAGGAGCAGCAGGACGCGGAGCCGATTAGGGTCGGCTACGACGCGGAGGATTTTCACAATTGACGCGGTCATCGGTTTCTGGTATCAATATATCACGATAGCTCGATATAAGGAGAACTGAATGGCTTCCTCAACTCTCGAAATCACCGAATACAAAGTCGCAGATATGGCATTGGCCGAATGGGGCCGGAAAGAGATCAACATTGCCGAGCACGAGATGCCGGGATTGGTGTCGATCCGGAACAAGTATGCGGCGGAGAAGCCGCTGGCCGGCGTGCGGATTACCGGCTCGCTGCACATGACCATTCAGACGGCAGTGCTGATCGAGACGCTGGTGAGCCTGGGCGCGGAAGTGCGCTGGGCAAGCTGCAACATTTTTTCGACGCAGGATCACGCTGCGGCTGCGATCGCGGCGAGCGGCGTTCCCGTGTTCGCGTGGAAGGGTGAGTCGCTCGAGGATTACTGGGATTGCACATATCGCGCGCTGAGCCATAAGGGCGGCAAGGGTCCGCAGCTTGTGGTGGATGATGGCGGCGACGTGACGCTGCTGATTCACAAGGGCTATGAGTTGGAGAACGGCGACAAGTGGGTCGATAGTCCCTCAGGCAACCACGAAGAGCAGGTCATCAAAGATTTGCTGAAGAAGGTATTTGCCGACGATCCGCAGCATTGGCACAAGGTTGTGAAGGAGTGGCGCGGCGTGTCAGAAGAGACCACAACGGGCGTTCACCGGCTCTATAAGATGATGGAGCAGGGGAAGCTGCTGGTTCCGGCGATCAACGTGAACGATTCCGTTACGAAGAGCAAGTTCGACAACCTCTACGGTTGCCGCGAATCGCTGGCTGATGGCATCAAGCGCGCAACCGACGTGATGGTGGCGGGCAAGGTTGCGGTGGTGTGCGGCTACGGCGACGTGGGCAAAGGCTGCTCGCACTCGCTGCGCGGCATGGGCGCGCGCGTGATCGTGACAGAGGTCGATCCGATCAATGCGCTGCAGGCGGCGATGGAAGGCTTCGAAGTTACGACCATTGAAGATACGCTGGGCCGCGGCGACATCTACGTTACTTGCACTGGCAACGTGGACATCATCACGCTCGAGCACATGAAGCGGATGAAGGATCAGGCGATCGTGTGCAATATCGGCCACTTCGACAACGAGATTCAGGTGGACCTGTTGAATGCAGACCCGGGCGTGAAGAAGCTGAACATCAAGCCGCAGGTGGATGCTTATACCTTCCCAGACGGGCACGGCATCTTCATGTTGGCCGAGGGACGGCTGGTGAACCTGGGCTGCGCGACGGGCCATCCGAGCTTCGTGATGAGCAATAGCTTTGCCAACCAGACACTGGCGCAGCTTGACCTCTGGAAGAATAGGGATACCTACAAGGTGAACGTGTACACCCTGCCCAAGAAGCTGGACGAGGAAGTGGCGCGGCTGCACCTGGAGAAGATCGGCGTGAAGCTGACGACGCTTTCGGCGAAGCAGGCGGAGTACATCGGCGTGCCGGTGGAAGGGCCGTACAAGCCGGAGTTTTACCGATACTAGAACAGTTGTCAGTGATCAGTTTTCAGTTGTCAGTAAACGGCCCCGGTGAAAGCCGGGGCTTTTCTTTATGCGTTCCTGATATGGATTTCCGGCTTTGTGTCTTAGTATGTCTTCACCCCCGCAGCTTTTCGTCTCCATTTTCAATAACAGGTGTCGTGTCCCAAACCGGATTCGCCGCAGGGCCTTCTTTTCCTGCCAAGCCGCAGGAGCGTATTTTCTCGATTCCCACGTACGGAGATCGGCGATTATGCAAGGTGTGTCTGGAAGCGAGAGCACAGAGAACAACACTTCACAAGGCGAGATGACGCCCTGGCTTGGGTCGCAGATTCAGAAAATCATCGACGGCATCTACAAAGAATACAAGGATGTTGACGACGGTGCGGTCGCGACCTACATCCCGGAGTTGGGGAAGGCGAATCCGAAGAATTTCGGAATGTGCCTGGCTACCGCGGATGGCCAGGTGTTCACGGCGGGTGACTGGGATCAGGAATTCACGATTCAATCGATGTGCAAGCCTTTCGCGTTCCAAATGGCACTGGAACAGCACGGCACCGAAGAGACACTGAAGCACGTGGGCGTTGAGCCGAGCGGCGAAGCGTTCAATTCCATCGAGTTTGACCAGAAGACGGGGCGGCCATTTAATCCGATGGTGAATGCCGGCGCGATAGCCGTCGCTTCGCTCATTAAGAAGAGTCCTGTGCAGGCGGGCATTGATGCTTTCGTCGAACAGATGGGGAAAGCAGCCGGGCGCAAGCTGCGTGTCGACGAGTCGGTTTTGGCTTCAGAGACGGCCACAGGCAACCGGAATCGAGCGATCGCCTACATGCTGTTGAACGCTGGGATCATCGATGATGGGGTGCAGGAATCCCTTCATCAATACTTCGCGCAGTGCTCAATGCTGGTGAATTGCAAAGATCTGGCGATGATGGCGGCAACGATGGCAAACATTGGAAATCATCCGGTGACGGGCGAACGTGTTTTCGATTTCCAGAGTCTCAAGCACGTGATGGCCGTGATGTTCAGCTGCGGCCTCTACGATTACGCGGGCAACTGGGCCTTTGAGGTGGGGCTTCCCGCAAAGAGCGGCGTGTCTGGCGGCATCTTTGGCGTGGTCAACCGGCAGATGGGGATCGCAGTGTATTCGCCCAAGCTGGATACTCAAGGCAACAGCGTGCGCGGAATTCTCGCCTGCAAGGAACTGGCGAGTCATCTCGGCCTCCATGCGTTCGACTTCAGCAATGTTGGGTCGAGTTTTATGCAGTGGCTGCTGTAGAGCGCAGCTGCTAACTTCTAGCTACTAATAGTCCCGGCTGGGGCTTTCTTTCTACGTTTCGGATTTGGTTTTCGGGCTTTCCAAGAGGAGATACGAGTGCCGCTTCAATGGCTGGATCACTTTGGGTCTATCGCGAGCATTTTGGGACTGCTGATTGGCCTGCCCACTATCTTTGTGACCCTTTATCAGACCTTCAAAGCCCGTAAGGAGGCACAGCAAGTGCGGGAGGGGATGTTTCACAGCAGGGATTGCCTGGAGTTTGTAACGGGGGAGGGGAACTGCATCAACGTGGTTCCACTGGAGACGCTGCACTCTCTGCCGAAGGAAGGCGATGTAATTCTTCTTCCGGGCCAGGGGATGAACATGACCGGAGATTTTCTGCCTGGCGCGTACCTGGTGAATTCGATCGAGCACATGTATTCGCCGGCGGGCCATAAGGGAAGCAGGCGTCAGGAAGCGCGATTGACGAAGGTTGTGGCGCAAGTGACCACACTGAATCCCACGTTCGACGGCTTCGAGATCGAAAAAAACGCCACAGGCGGGCAATCGACTCTGAGCTGATTTGTCTTGCTTGCGCGATTGCGCGTGCACCCGTTGCTGCAAAGCCACACTGGGCAGTTATCGCCGATTGCGGCCGAAGAGACGGTGATAGGCACGCCATGGGGCGCTGTGGAGCAGGCAGGTCTGTTCGGCTTTGAGAGCGGCGTAGGAGCGCTTCACATAGATATCGAATTCCGGGGGCCAGCCGATGGTCGAGCGGCGTTCGGAGTAGTCGCCCACTGCCCATTTGGACTGCACAGCCTTGTAACCCACAACATGAGTCACAAAATCGAGCAGGCACTGCGGCATCTGCTCCTCGATGATCAGGTGTGCCTTCTCGATAATTACTTTTTCGCGGATATCGTTCAGAGGCGTGAAGATGGTGGTCATCCACAACGTCCACTCCTTCATTTCCTCATCGCGAATCGGGTTGCTCTGTGCTTTGCCCTGCCTTTTGAGAAGTGACCGGTAGGCGATGTTTCCCGCTTCGGAAGCGACATAGAGAGGCCCGTAGAATTCGTTGAGCCGCTTGTTGACGAGGCGAAGTTTGTCGCGACGGCGCGCCAGCATCCGTGCGCTGAGAAAGGTCATCAAATAGCCGACGAACGCGAGGATCACGGTTAACATGGCCGCGTTCTGAAGAATTGTGGGAACCGACAGCAAATCCATCGCGAGCTTTACCTTGGGCGAAAGTATACTCGCGCCTCTTACTAGCTGGCTCCGAGATAGACGAAGCGCAGCGCGAAGAGCACGGCGAGGATGTAGAGCAACCAGTCCTGCTTGCGATAGTTTCCGGTAGCGAGGTGCAGTACCGCCCACGCGATGATGCCGAAGCCGAGCCCGTTGGCGATGGAGTAGGTGAGCGGGATCAGGATCAGCGTGAGAAACGCTGGAACCGCCACCAAAGGCTCGTGCCAGCGAATCTCCGTAATGGTGGCGAGCATCAGCGATCCTACGAGGATGAGTGCCGGCGCAGTGGCAGCCGCGGGCACCACGCCGACGAATGGCGCCGCGCCGACCGCGATGAGAAAGAGAATTCCCGTCACGATGGCGGTAACACCGGAACGGCCTCCGGCGGCCACGCCCGCGGTGGATTCGACGTAGCTGGTCACGGTCGACGTGCCGGTCAGCGAGCCGAATACGGTCGCGGTGGCGTCGGCCAAGAGGATGCGGTTCAGGCGCGGGATGGAGTGATCCGAGGCAATGAGTCCGGCGCGTTTCGTGACGGCAACCAAGGTTCCCAGGTTGTCAAAAAGATCAACGAAGAAAAATACGAAGATGATTTCGAGCAGCCCTTTGCTCATGGCGCCGCGAATATCGAGCTTGAATGCGGTTGCGGTGAGTGCCTGAAATCCGCCGGGGGTGGGTGTCCAGTGGACCAGGCCGAGCGCCCATGCAATCGCAGTTACACTGAGCACGCCAATGAGAATCGATCCGCGGATCTTCTTAATCTCGAGAGCCACCATGAGGGCAAGGCCGAAGAGCGCGAGCGCCGTGGTGGGGTTGCGAACATTTCCGAGGCTTACAAATGTTGCTGGATCGCTGACCACCAGGCCGGCGTTGCGAAATCCGATAAATGCGATGAAGAGCCCGATTCCACTGGCGACGGCGGCATACAGCTCGTGCGGAATGGATTTGAGAATCATTTGGCGGATGCCGGCTGCGGTGAGCGCAAGAAAAATTACGCCTGAGAGGAACACCGCACCCAATGCAGTTTGCCAGGGGATGTGCATCTTGAGGCACACCGTGTAGGTGAAGTAGGCGTTCAGGCCCATGCCGGGCGCGAGGGCAATGGGATATCGAGCCACGACGCCCATCAGGATCGAACCGAAGGCCGCCGAAAGGCAGGTTGCCGCGGTAACCGCCGGCAGTGGAACGCCCGCTGCGGCGAGGATGGCGGGATTGACGAGGACAATGTAGGCCATCGTCAGGAACGTCGTCACTCCAGCCAGAATCTCGGTGCGCCAGTTGGTTCCCAGATGGGTGAATTCAAAATAGCGTTCGATTCGCTTGAGCATAGGTGGATGCATTTAGAAGACCACACACGCGGCGCATCGCAAAGTGATTTGTGTTTTTTCGTGAGAGGCGGCGCTAGGCCGCTTGTTCACGCCGGTTCCGGCGGCGAAGCAGCCAATCCATTGACCCACCCTGGATCACGATGGAAAAGACAACTACCAGATAGGTTGCCCCGAGCATCCAGGAGCGACCGAGAGCCGCCGGCACTGAGAGCGCCAACGCGATCGAGAGTCCACCGCGCAAGCCGCCCCACGTAAGCACGAGTGTGGAGCTTCTATGGCTTGGGCGAACGAGTCGGATGATGCCAAGCAAGGCTGCGACGACCAGCAGGCGAACGCCATTCACTGAGACGATGGCTGCGAGTCCCGCCCGCAGCACTGCGATATCAAACGTGATAGCCAAAGCTTCGAGGCCGAGCAGCACAAATAGAATCGAATTCTGGATCTCGTCAATGACCGCCCAGAAGCCATCTACGCTGTCGTGCGCGATACGCTCCTTAGGAAGTTTGCGATTGAAGTGACGCAGAGCGATGCCTGCCACCACCGCTTCGAGTGGACCAGACAGATGCATAACATCCGCAAGCGTGTAGCCACCGAGAGCGAGAGCGACGGTAAAGAGAATATCCACCTGATAAGCATCGACTCTACGCATCAGGTGGGAGGTCGCCCATGCGGCCAGCAGGCCGATGAGAACGCCCCCTCCAGCCTTGACCGAAAGCAATCCTGCAACTTGCCACGGAGTGGGAGCATGGCCCCGCGCAACCTCGAGCATGGTAATGAAGAGAACGGCGCCAAGGCCGTCGTTAAATAGGGACTCTCCCGCCAATTGTGCTTGGATACGCGCAGGAATTCCGACACGCCGCAGCATTTCAAGCACAGCGATTGGGTCCGTTGGAGAGATCAGCGCGCCGAAGATGAGGCACTCTATCCAGGGAATGTGGCCGCCACTCAGGACAGCCATCAGTAGCGCAACGAGGAGGAAGCAAAGAGCTGTCCCCGCGACAGCGAGCAGCGAGACGGTCAGCTTCTCGCGGGCCAGTTGTTCGAGGTCGAGAAGGAACGCTCCGGCGAACAGCAGCAGCGGCAACATGCCGCGCAGGATCAGGCTCTCGAAGTCAATCTGGAGGACGAGGTTGGCGGCCCACTGATGAATCGCAGGCACCCAGGCTTCCACGAGCATGAGACCCAGGGAGACCAAAACCGTCAGCAGCATTGTCCCGATCGTGATTGGGAGCTTGAGCCAACGGGAACTAATCAACCCAAAGATCGCAGCGGTGGCAAAGAGCAAGCTGAGGATTTCCAAGGTGCTCATGAATCGGATCTCCCGGATTGGCTATCTGCATAGTACAGAAATGACGCTGCTCGCCGGCCGGCAGGACACTCGCGACGCCGTGCTCACCCAACGGTGTCGTGCTCCCGTCAAGAGGAGGCAGAAAAAGAAAAGATTCAAAGCAGCCGGGCGGCGTCTTTGGCGAAGTAGGTCGCGATGAAGTCCGCGCCGGCGCGGCGAATTCCGACCAGAGATTCGAGGATGGTGCGATCACGCTCGAGCCAGCCTTTTTCGAAGGCAGCCTGGAGCATGGAATATTCGCCGGATACCTGGTAGGCGCCGATTGGGACATCGAAGTTCTCGCGCGCGGCACGCACCACGTCGAGGTAAGGCATGGCGGGCTTCATCAGGATCATGTCGGCGCCTTCTTCGAGGTCGAGATCGATTTCGCGAAGCGCTTCGCGAATGTTGGCGCCGTCCATCTGGTAAGTTTTGCGGTCGCCGAACTGCGGAGCGGAGTCGGCAGCCTCGCGGAATGGGCCGTAAAAGGCTGAGGCGAACTTTGATGCGTAACTGAGGATTGGCGTTTGAGTGCTGCCGTCCGCGTCTAGCGCGCGGCGAATGGCATCGACGCGGCCATCCATCATGTCACTGGGTGCAACGATATCCGCGCCCGCGCGAGCAAGACTGGCGGCGGTGCGGCCGAGGAGATCGAGGGAGGGATCGTTGTCGACCTCAAATCCGTCGTTGGTTTCGACGATGACGCCGCAGTGTCCGTGGCTGGTGTATTCGCAGAGACACACGTCGGCGATGAGGACGAGTTTTTTGGCGGCTGCGGTCTGCTTGATTGCGCGCAGGCCTTGCTGCACAATGCCGTTCGTGTCCCAGGCGCCGGTGGCTTGCTCGTCTTTGCTGTCGGGGAGTCCGAACAGCAGCAGGCCTCCGATGCCAAGGCTGACGGCTTCTTCGGCTTCGCGAACGACTTCATCCACGGAGAGATTGAAGACACCTGGCATGGACCCGATGGCGTTCCGCACGCCCTGGCCGGGGCAGATAAACAAGGGATAGATCAGGTCGCCCGGGTTCAGCGATGTTTCGCGGACGAGCGCACGGAGCGGCTCGGTGCGGCGCAACCGGCGCATGCGATTCTCGGGAAAACTCATAAAAGAATTGTAAGGCAGGGGGTAGAGCAGGGATAAGGGGACTAGGACGAGCGACTGGGGACGAGGGGTCAGGGAATCCCAGGCGCCGCGCTCCGAACCCGCAGCGCGGCCCCTCGGTGTTTCAGAGCTGGTCGTAGAGCGTGTTATTGCGGTAGCCAAGGAGCGTTACGAGGGTCCAGATGCCGAGGGCCGTTCCAAAAGGAATCTTGATGATGTTGAGGAACGCAGCCACGATGGCGACGACGCGGCCCCAGGGAGCGCGTTCCATCAAACCGTAACCGGCGGCAAATGCCAAGGCAGATCGCAGAAGGATCATCACCCAGATGAAGTGAAAGAAGGCCGGTCCGAAATTAGGGCCAAAAGGGGTGTGGCCCCAGGGTCCGCCATGCATCCACATACCAAAGCCACCGTTGAGGAACGAGTTGGCGAAGATCATGCCGAGGAAGCCGATGACCAATCCCAAGCCGCCGTAGATGAACCAGACAGTGCTCAGTGCTCTGACTCGACCGGCGTAGTTGGCCAGTTGGAACTCGAAGTTGGGCACCGGGGGAATCGGCGCCACCGCTGGACGGCCGCACTGGGGGCAAGCCTGTTGTCCGGGCGCTAAGGGCTGACCACATGCGCTGCAATACATGATTACCTCCTGGACGGTCAGAACGGGAGTCGTACTCTCTCATCCTTGTCACAAAGCTTTGGAGATTGGCAAGGACAACGTCTCCAAAGCCCTGCCAAAAGCCGTTCTGGAGGTATTACGCAGGGGAGGCGCGGCATGTTCCAGCGATTGGTGGAGGCGTCCACTTATTTCTAGTTTCTGAGACGACTTCCCCTGAGAATGCGCATTCCTTAGCCTGCCGGTTGGGAAGAAATATTCATCCCTATCGTCGATGCGTGGCGACACTCCGTTGGCCGGCAACTCAAACCACAGAATTCCATCGCGCGTCTTACTACTGCTGCAAGTGAGCGTGCACGCCGGGGCGGGTTCGTTCCCAGTGTTCTTCGTGGCGATCGTCGCGGAAGATGAGGCCGGTGATGTGACCCTGGGGATCGCGTTCGACGACGATGCGGACCAAGCTGGGGCCATTGGGATAGAAGAGTGTCGACAGCGATTCGGCGGCCAGTTCGACGATGTCGCCGTACTGGTTCTTTTGGTAGAGCAGATCGCCCTGGCGGAAGAGAGTGACGGCGCGGACTCCGTGAGAGTCGAAGTAGTCGCCGGCAAAACTTTCGAGCTGGGCCGGGGTGAGGCGAATCGGGGGCGGGTGCAAGGGGATGGAGATGCGCTCGGCAAAAGCGGATGGGCCCACCGTTGTGCCGAGGCGATGCAGCAACAGCCAGCGCGGTAGTTCCGGCTCGTTGAAGGCGCGTGTCCAGCAATCGTGTTTGATGCCCTGATAGACCCAGAGGCGAATGTGGCCGCCGGCGGTCTTGAATGCCGAGTACATCAGTTCGCTCTGACGCGGCGCGACGATGTTGTCTTCCGCTCCATGAAACAGCCAGATAGGTGTGTGGCCGATGGCCTGGGTGTATTCGGCAGGCAGAGTCGAGGCGAGCAGCCAGCGATCGGGCGAGTAGCTCCAGAAAATGCCGCCGGCGGTGATGGCGACTGCCGCCCAGCGCGTGGGATGAAGGCGCGCCAGCTCCCATGCCGCGTATCCGCCCATGGAGAGGCCGGAAAGATAGGTGCGGGCGGGGTCGGCGTGAAACGCGGTGGTCTCTTCGTCGAGGGCGGCCATGGAGACGGCGAGCATGTCATGGTCGGTCCAGTAATGGCCCTGCGCGCACTGCGGCATCACGACGATGAAAGGCCAGCGTTCCGGATGATCGCGAATAGCTTCTGGAAGGCCGATCTGGGTTTGCCACATGCCTTCCGAGCCGCGTTCGCCTCGCCCATGAAGGAAGAGGATTACGGGCCACTCCTTGCGATCGTCGCGACGCCAATCTTCAGGCACGTAAACCTGGTAGCGGTAGGTGGCGCCGTTGACCTGGATTTTGCGATTGAGGAAGCCCGTCTCCTGCGCAGCATGTTTGCGGGAGTCATGCGCGCGGGGCGAGGCATACACAAAGGCAGGGACCAGTCCCAGGATGAAACCGAGGGAAGCCGCCAGGAGTCTCAGGATGCGGGGCATACTCTAGCTCCATCATAGATGGCGGAGCCGCGGGGCGCAGCCGGAGAGATTGAATTGGGGAAACGCGAAGGCAATGGATTCTTTTGGGGTTCTTTACGGAATCATTGTGAATGGGCATGAAACAATCAAGGAATTCATCGGATTGCGCCTATGACAATGTTTGAAGCCGGAGATACCCTCGACCATTACCGCATTGAGGCGGCGATTGCGCATAGTGGAATGTCGGTGCTCTACAAGGCTACGGACCTCAACGCAGGCAAGCCGGTTGCAATCAAGGTTCCGCTGGTGGAGATGGAAGCGGATCCCGTGCTGATCGAGCGGTTCAAGCGGGAACAGGAGATCGGGCAGTTGCTGGATCATCCCGGCGTGGTGAAGACCTATAACAGCGAAGAACGCAGCTGCCCGTACATGGTGATCGAGTGGGTGGAAGGGCGGCTGCTGCGCACCGTTCTGAATGAAGAGAAGAAGCTGCCAACGGAGCAAGCGGTCAAGATCGCACTGGGCATGTGCGATGCGCTGGACTACATGCACAAGCACGGCATTGTGCATCGCGACCTAAAGCCGGAAAACGTGATGGTGGATGAGAACGATCAGATCAAGCTCATCGACTTCGGCATCGCGATGAAAGAAGATGCGCGGCGCCTGACGTTTGTGAACGTGTCGTCGATGCTGGGGACACCGGACTATATTTCGCCGGAGCAAGTGAAGGGCGGGCGAGGCGATCAGCGCAGCGATATATATGCGCTGGGCATCATGCTCTACGAGATGCTGACCGGGAGGGTGCCCTTCGTGGGGCCGAATCCGCTGGCGGTAATGAACGAGCGGCTGCTGATGGAGCCGCCTTCGCCGCGCGGGTTGAACCCGGAGATTTCACCGGAGCTCGAAGAGATTTTGTATCGCGCGCTGGAGCGCGATCCGCTGCATCGCTATCCGACGGCACACGAGATGGCCTGGGACCTGGAGCACCAGGAACAGGTGGGTGTGGAAGAGCGCGGGGTGCGGCCCAATGCGCGCAAAGGGCGGCCAGGAGTGAATAAGAAAGTGCTGCTCTACGCGGGGATGGTATTGGTGCCGGCGATGCTGTTTGGGTTGATGCTGCTGCTGGCGCGACGGTGAGGGGTTTGAGGGCTCAGAATCGATATTCGGCGGCAAATTGTTCCACGTGGAACAATTGCTGTTTGTTCGCCCTTACGTTGGTTTGGTTTGGCTCGCGCGGATTTGCAGAAAATTACCGGAGAGCCGGCTACCGATCTCTCAGATGCGGGCCTTGTAGATGCCGCGCTCAGGATTAGAAAAGCAGGTCCTTCGGCTCCGCTTACCCCACGGACGATGAGACCGTCCGCGGGGCCCCAGACGCGCTCCGCTCAGGATGACACTCAGTTGAGGAACATGGTGCGGTAGAGGGTGTCGCGCTGGACGGGCTTGAAGCCGGCGTCGCGGATGATGCGGCGGAGTTCTTCTTCGGTGGTGCAATTGCTGGTGCCAGCGGCTTTGACCACATTTTCTTCGAGCATTACAGAGCCTACGTCGTTGCCGCCGAAGTGGAGGCCGAGCTCAAGAACTTTGAGGCCCTGGGTGACCCAACTGGCTTGCACGTTCTCGATGTTGTCGAGGTAGAGGCGCGCGATGGCGAGGACCTTGAGGTATTCGACGGAGGTGGCTTCTTCCCAGCCGCGGCCGCCTAGAGCGGTATTTCCAGGCTGAAAACTCCAGGGGATGAAGGCCGTGAATCCGCCGGTTTCTTCCTGCAGCTTGCGGACGACTTCGAAGTGGTTGATGCGCTGGTCGAAGGTTTCGCCGACGCCGAACATCATGGTGGCGGTGGTGCGCATGCCGAGCTGATGCGCGGTGCGATGAACGCTGACCCAATCCTCGGTGCGGCACTTGAGGCGGGCTATTCGTTTTCTCACCTCGTCGTCGAGAATTTCAGCTCCGCCGCCGGGGATGGAATCGAGGCCCGCATCGCGAAGGCGAGCGATGGTGTCGCGCAGGGTGAGGTCGCTGTACTCGGCAATGGCGAGGATCTCAGATGCGGAGAGGCAGTGGAGCCAGATCTTCGGGAAGCGCTGCTTGATGCCGCTGAAGAGGCGTTCAAACCAGTCGATCTTGAGGTCGGGGTGAAGGCCCCCCTGCATGAGCACGCCGGTGCCGCCCATCTCCTCGGTCTCGGCGATCTTTTGGAAGATCTTTTCGAAGGAGAGGATGTAGCCCTCGTCGGAGCGTGGGATGGTTTTGCCTTCCTTGGGGAGCGGACGATAGAAAGCGCAGAAGGTGCAGTACTCGGTGCAGAAGTTGGTGTAGTTGATATTGCGATCGATGATGTAGGTGACCACGCTCTCGGGGTGAAGGCGGCGACGAACGGCGTCGGCCTCAAAGCCCAGTCCGATAAGGTCGGGAGAGTGGAAACGATCGAGAGCTTGTTGGCGGGTCAGCGGCATCGTATCGATTTTATCAATTCGCGGGATCACGTGAGAAGAACGACACATTCCAGAGTGTCGTTGGAGTTTGTGGTCTCCCACCCGTTCGCTTGCCACCCCACGGTTGAAGACCTGTCCGCGGGGCCCCAGACGCGCTCCGCTCAGGATGACACATGGTAGTGGATGCCCCAGACGCGCTCCGCTCAGGATGACACAGGGTACGCGCTCAGGATTAGAAAAGCAGGTCCTTCGGCTCCGCTTACCCCACGGACGATGAGACCGTCCGCAGGGCCCCAGACGCGCTCCGCTCAGGATGACACAGGGTAGTGGATGGGTATAGGGAACGAAGGACATCAGCGTTTTTGGGCCGGAAGACTGGATAGAGCATTAATTCTTCGGATCCGGCTTTGGCGCGGGTTTGGGCACGGGGCGCGGTTTGTTTTGAGGGCTTGAAACGCCCATGCTCATGAGAAGGAAACCAAATCCCTTGCGCAGGGAATCGAGAACGCTCATGGTCCAGAATCCTTTCAATCTATTGCTGCGGTGTATCGCTTCGGTCTATTGCCGCTGGTTGATCTGCTGCTCGTCGCGCGGCGGCGTGAGGCGCTAATCCATAAGACTCCTCGAGACTCCCGGCGCAGGCGCTACTTGATTGTCTCGGCGGGCGGAGGTGAGGCATGGTTGAGGATGTCGAGTGCGGCCGGCGGTACGGGCCTGTCGGCGTTGGCCAGCAGGAGGGTCACCTGCCACATTTGGGTTTCGGTTAATTGTGTTCTGAAGGATGGCATGCCTGAAAGGCGGATGCCATTGTAGATCTTCCAATAGGTTTCGCCTGGCGGGTCATCGCTCACGCCGACCACGCTCGAATTGTGGTGCTTCTCGAGCAACTGGGGCGCTTCCGGAAACATTTCAGAACCGAAGGCAGAGGACTTGCCGTGAAGGCCATGGCAAACTGAGCATCTGTCAGTGTAGATGTGCGCTCCGGCCACGAGGGTGTTTTCGTCGACTTGCATGGGAGGCGTGACGATCATTTCGTGCTGAATGCGGGCGTCGAGCGGGATGGAGGTAATCTCCCTTTCGTGAGGGAGCTCGGGATCGGTGACCGCAACGGGAACTTTGCCGAAAGAGAGCCACAGATATGCCGCGACTGGCACGAGTAGAATTCCAATCACTAACCCTAATAACAATCGGACCATACGAGACGCCCCTCCGTTGCTGTTCATCCTATTGTATTTCTCCGCTTTGTGGCAGGGCCATCGATGCGGATTGAGATTTGGCGAAGCCGGGCGGTTACGAGGCGAAACGTGGCGAGTTCACGCCAGACGCCCGGCGCATGCCAGGTCGGAGCGCGAGGGCGACACCGGAAGCGGCGTGCAAGGCAAAAGCAGCGAAGAGGCGTCCAAACCATAGCAGGTCACTGTCGCAGGTCAAACGCACAACCGCCCGTAGATGTTTTAATACCTAAGGGGGAGCTCGCTCAGGCGGTGTGCCTCCGTAAAGTTGTGGAGGTAAGCCGATACCGATGTATTCTTTCCGTCGCATTGCCATCGTGCTGGCGCTTTTTTTGCCGGCCTCGTTCGCCGCTCTGGCACAGAGTTCAAGTTCGAGCAGCACTCCCGAATCGACCACACAGGATCAAGCCCAGCCGCAGGCGCCTGCTGCCGCCAACAGCCAGCAGGGACAGGCGAACGTGCAGTCGCGCATCAGGCTTCGGCGGGAACAACGCCGGGCGCAGGCTATTCATGACACTTATTCGCATACATACGAGGTTTTTGTAGGCGGGGGCTATCTGCGCATGATTCCAGGCCCGAACCTGCAGCGGCTCACGATGTACTCGTGGGACGTGGCGGTGACCCGCTATTGGAATGAGCGCCTTGGCATCACCGTCGATGGGCGGGGGTACTACGGAACGGCTTATGTTGGGCTGAATTCCACCTCGCTGACCCGGCCGGCCATCAGCCATTATGACGTGTTGGCGGGGCCCACCTACCGCTTCGTCACGCATCCGAAGTATTCGATTGCCGGCAGGGTGATGGGGGGACTTGCACACAGCAATTTCGCGAGCGATACCAACGGCTTTGGCACCGCGACCCTGGGGCTTTATCCGGATGGAAACACGTACGCACTCAGCGCCGGCATTCTGGGCGAGGTGAACGTGACACCGACTCTGTCTCTGCGGCTGGGCCCTGAGTATTTCGTGAACGGGTTCGGTTCGACCCTGCAGGCCGATCCTGGGTTCACTTACGGGTTTGTTTATCGGTTTGGGAAGTGAGTGAACAGTGGACAGTGGGACAGTGAACAGTTTTCAGTCGCCAGTGTTCAGTTGGAACGTCACGTTCTTGCTTTTCACTGACAACTGACCACTGAAAACTGATGCCTGTTCCTCACGTTCTCGCTTTTCACTGACAATTGTTCACTGTTCACTGTCCACCATTCACTGGAGAATGGGGATGTTGGCGATGCGCTGCTGCCACTCGGCGGGGCCGGTTTGGTGAACGCTGGTTCCCTTGGAATCGACGGCGACGGTTACGGGCATGTCCTTGACTTGAAATTCATAGATTCCCTCCATGCCGAGGTCTTCGAATGCCAACTGGCGTGCGCCGGTGATTGCTTTCGAGACCAGATACGCTGCACCGCCCACTGCCATCAGATAGACGGCGCCGAACTCGCGAATGGCTTCGATGGCTACGGGGCCGCGCTCGGCCTTGCCGATCATGCCGAGAAGGCCGGTTTCCGCGAGCATCTGGCGGGTGAACTTGTCCATGCGCGTGGCGGTGGTGGGACCGGCGGGACCGATGACCTCTTCGCGCACCGGATCAACTGGACCGACGTAATAGATGAAGCGGTCACGGAAATCAACCGGCAGTTTTTCGCCGCGGCTGAGCATTTCGGTCATGCGCTTGTGGGCTGCGTCGCGGCCAGTGAGCAGCTTGCCTGAGAGCAGGAGGACTTCGCCGGGCTTCCAGGTAGCGGCTTCTTCACGGGTCACGGTGTCGAGGTTGACGCGTCGCGCGTTCGAGACGTCGTAGGTGAGCTTCGGCCAATCCTCGAGGTTTGGAGGATCGAGATACACGGGGCCGGAGCCGTCGAGGACGAAGTGGGCGTGGCGATTGGCTGCGCATTGGGGAATCATGGCCACAGGCAAGTTTGCCGCGTGGGCAGGCGTGTCGATGACCTTTACGTCGAGCACTGTGGTGAGGCCGCCGAGGCCCTGTGCGCCGATGCCGAGCCGGTTCACCTTGTCATATAGCTCGACGCGGAGTTTCTCGGCGGTGGTTTTGGGACCGCGGGCGATCAGATCCTGGATGTCGATGGGGTCCATGAGCGCTTGCTTGGCGAGGAGCATGGCTTTCTCCGCGGTGCCGCCGATGCCGATGCCGAGAAGACCCGGCGGGCACCATCCGGCGCCCATGGTGGGCACAGTTTTGAGTACCCATTCAACGACGGAGTCGGACGGGTTGAGCATCACGAATTTGCTTTTGGCTTCGGAGCCGCCGCCTTTGGCTGCGACTGTGACTTCGACGGTGGATCCGCGAACGAGTTCCACATTTACGACGGAGGGTGTGTTGTCTTTGGTGTTTTTGCGCGCTCCCGCGGGGTCGGCCTGGATGGAGGCGCGGAGCTTGTTGTCGGGGTCGAGGTATGCGCGGCGCACTCCTTCGTCGGCCATCTCCTGGAGGTCGAGGGGCTTTTCTCCGGGTGCGGCTTCGAATTGAACATCCATGCCCAGCTTTACGAAGACATTGACGATGCCGGTGTCCTGGCATATGGGGCGATGGCCCTCGGCGCACATGCGGCTGTTGATGAGGATCTGGGCGATGGCGTCCTTGGCGGCGTGGGACTGTTCGCGCTCGTAGGCCTTGGTCAGGCTGGTGATGTAGTCCACCGGGTGGTAGTAGCTGATGTACTGCAACGCGCCTGCGACGCTGGCGATGAAATCTTCCTGCTTGATAACGGTCATTGGAATGATCCCTCGAAGATCTAACGCTTCTAGGGTAATGGATGCGAGGGAGGGCTGGCAGGATGAGAGCGGTTCAGGAGGGGGGTGGAATCGTGCTTGATGGAGAGGATAAACGATGGAAGCTCATCATAATTCGGAAATCGAGCGCGGTTCCGTCGAATCTGCCGGATGTCCTAAGCTAGAGGTATGGACGAGCTGAAAGCTGATGGGGGGCAGGACCCGGTTTTTGATGTATTGGTGATTGGGGCGGGGCCAACGGGGCTGGCTTGCGCGATTGAGGCGCAGAAGGCGGGATTTCGGGTGGTGCTGGTGGACAAGGGCTGCGTTTGTAATTCCTTGTTTCACTATCCGTCGCACATGACGTTTTTCACCACGCCGGAACTGCTTGAAATCGGGGGAATTCCGTTCCCCAGTCCCAACCCGAAGCCTTCGCGCAATGAGGCGCTGCAGTACTACAGGCTGGTCGCGGCGTATTACAAGCTCGACGTGCGGCAGTACCAAAGCGTGCAACGGGTGACGGGAGCGGACGAGGCGTTCACTGTGCACACGGAAGATCGGTTTGGAAGGCCGGGAGCGTTGCGCGCGCGCAAGCTGATCATCTCTACCGGGTACTATGACCTGCCGAACAATATGTGCATCCCGGGTGAGAATCTGAGCAAGGTGCATCACTATTACGATGACCCGCACCCTTACTTCAATACGGACGTGGTGGTGATTGGCGGAAAGAACTCGGCGGCGATCGCGGCCCTCGAACTGTGGCGGAGCGGCGCGCGGGTGACTCTGGTGCATCGCCACGACGGGATGCATCGTCACGTGAAGTACTGGATCAAGCCGGATATCGAGAACCGCATCAAGAATGGCGAGATCAAGGCGTACTTCCGGACGGATGTCGTGGAGATCACTCCGGATGCGGTGATTGTTGAAACGCCCGATGGCCGCGAGACACTGAAGAATGATTTTGTTTTTGCAATGACCGGATACCATCCGGACTTTGCTTTTCTGGAAGGCTTTGGCGTGCGTTTCGAAGGGCCAGACAAGCGGCCTGTTTGCGATCCTGAAACGCTCGAGAGTAATGTGCGTGGCATCTACCTCGCGGGGGTGATTGTGGCTGGATCGCGCACCAATGAAATCTTCATTGAGAACGGCCGATTCCACGGGGCTCAAATCGCGCTTGCCCTTTCGTTAAAATAACTTCAGGCGATCATTCCGGCATTTCCGGTACACTGATTCATCGATTCCCCCCCTGGCGTGAGGACAGCGGATGCGGTTGTGGCCTCGCACAGTTCGATGGCAAATGATTCTCGGCTTGATGCTTCTTGAGGTCCTATCCGTTGGCTTGTTCGCGGTGGTCCTCATCAATCAGCAGCAGCGAGAAGTGCGCGAGCACGCGCTCCAACGGCTGGCCCACCAGGCCACGTCATTGTCTCTTCAGGCGCAAGAGGGATACCAGCAGCAGCGCCCCGATTGGATCAACTCGTCGCTGAAAATGATGGGCGAGGCACCGAGCGTCGGCCGAGCGAAGATTACGGATGCCGCGGGCAATGTGCTCTTCGTGAGTGCGGGAGATCCGGCGCATCTTCGGCTCGACCCGGTGGAGAAGGCTCAGATTGCGCAGGTCAGTGGCGATGTGTCCAAGGTCTTCTTGTCGAGCGATGGCCAATGGGAAGGCGTGAAGCCCATTCTGGCCGGATCCGATATTCGCGGGTTTGCGTGGGTGGAATCCGATCGGGCCTGGGACAGCGAACACCTGACATCTCTGCTGCGAAGCACCCTATCGTTCGCGCTGATCTGGATCGGAGTGTCGGCGCTGCTCGTGCTTTTGATGTCACGCGCCATTTCGCAACCGCTGGGTATTTTGCAGGATGGCACACGCGCGCTGATGCAAGGGCGGGATGGCGGCACCGCTTTTCCGCTGCCAGTAACCGTTGAAAACGAATTTGGCGATTTGATTGAAGCTTTTAACCGCATGTTCGCGTCGGTCGAGGAGCAGCGCTCGGGTTTGAGTGACACGCTTTCCCTGCTGGACTCGATGCTGGCCAATGCTCCAATTGGACTGGTGTTTTTCGATCGCCAGTGCCGGATCGTTCGCGTGAACAACGTCTTTGCAGACATGACTGGCGTCCCGCTTAGCCGTCATCTGGGACGCACGCTTCCGGAACTGCTGCCGCATTCCATTGCCCATCGACTCGAAGCGGCAGTTTTACAGGTGATTGATTCCGGAGCGCCGGTGCACGATCTGGAATTGACCGGTCCCGCAGAAAAGCTGAAATGGCCGTGGACCTGGCTGGTCACCGCATACCCGGTGCGGACGACGCCCAACCAGGTTCGATGGGTTGGGGTCATCCTTATGGATGCCAGCGAGCGCAAGCGCAGTGAAGAGGCCCTGCGAAGGACAGAGAAACTGGCGGCTACCGGCCGGCTCGCCGCATCCATCGCGCACGAGATCAACAATCCGCTGGAGGCAATTACCAACCTGCTTTTTCTGTTGCGCAAGTTCTGCAAGCTCGATGCGCAGGCTTTGAATTATGTGACGATGGCGCAGGAAGAAGTCCGGCGCATGTCTGAGATTACGCAGCAGACGTTGCGTTTCTATCGCCAATCGACGCTGCCTGCCCGTTCTAACATGGCCGAGCTGCTTGATTCAGTGCTGAATCTCTACAGTGTCCGGCTGAGCACGCTAGGTATCAGGCTGAGCCGCGACTACGACGCAGAAATGGACCTTTTCTGTTTTGCAGGAGAAGTGCGGCAGGTGATTGCGAACCTGGTCAGCAACGCTCTGGACGCGACCAGTGAGGGAGGTCATCTGACTGTTCGCGCGCGCCGCTCGCGTGACTGGAGAGATTCTGGGCAAGAGGGCGTTCGTTTTACGGTCGCGGACACGGGCTGTGGCATGGAAGGTGCGGTTCGTGAGCGACTCTTTGAGGCGTTCTTCACCACAAAGGGCATAACAGGGACGGGCCTTGGCCTATGGGTCAGCCACGAAATTATCGTCAAGCACAATGGGACCGTCAGGGTGCGGAGCAGGGCGGCTTCGAACGGCCGGCCGTCGGGCAGTGTTTTTCTAATGTTCCTGCCCGACAACCAGGAACTGACGGCGACGGTTACGCAGCAAGCGCAAGCAGTGGCTGAGGCGTAACGGGGCCGGGATGGAAACGCTCTGGAACCAAGGTCAATATGTTCTTTAATTCCAAGCGATCCTGCAGGCTACGGAGCGGAACTTTTTGGGCGGGGCCGGGTTGGAGGTTATGACGGGTCGGTTTTCTGCCCGTCTAAGGAAGTAATAGTGGCACCAATGCATGCAGGAGACACAAGGATGAATAGACGATTGTTAAAAGCGATGTTTCCGAAGGCCCTGGGGTGGGTGGCTGTAGCGGCATTGAGCGGCGCGATGGTGTTCGCGCAAGATGCGGCGCCGGGGAACGGTGTGCGCAGCGACGGGCAGATCGAGATGGATGTGGTGCACGCGCTCGACGGCTCTCAAGCATTGAAAGACGATCTCATCACCGCCGCAACGATTCAGAGCGAAGTGACGCTTTCGGGCACGGTTTCGAGCGACTCGTCGAAGAAATTGGCCGAATCGATTGCCAAAGGCGTTTCGGGTGTAACGAAAGTCCATAACAATCTCAAGGTGGGTAACCCGGCCGATGCCGCGAATGCGCAGGGCGTGCCGCTGGAGACTCAGAGCGATCAGCAAATGGCGGACGACCAGCAACAGTCTGCGCCGGCTCAGGGAGCAGGAGCGCAGGGTCCGGACTACGGGCAGAACTCTCCGCCTAGCGGCAATCAGAATGGCAGTCAGAATCCGCCCCCGAATTGGGACCAGAATCAGCAGCCTGCGTATGGGCAGAATCAGCCATCCGCTAACGGACAAGATCGGGGTTACGGACAAGACCAGGGCTACGGGCAGAATGCACCCCCCCCGGGATATGGGCAGGCACCGCCGCCGCCGGGATATGGGCAGAATCAGTACCCACCACCGCCCAATTATCCGCAGCGTCAGTATTCGCAGCAACCGCCTGCGCCTCGGTATCGGATGCCAAATGGCCCGGTAACCATTCCACCGGGAACTCTGATCCAGCTTCGGACCAATGAGCCGGTGGCCAGCAAGCGAGCCCGGGGCGGTGAGCCGATTCAGTTTACGGTGATCCAGGACGTGGCCTTTGGCGGTGTTTTGGCGATTCCGCGCGGAGCAACGGTGCATGGTGTGATTGCCGACGTAAGGCATCCCGAGCAGGGCTCGCTGACCGGAAGCGCAGAACTGGCACTGCAACTTACTTCGCTCGACCTCGGCGGGCAGAGCTATCCGCTGCAGTCCGATATGTTCAGGGTGAAGGGGCCGGGCAAAGGGGAGCGTTCCGCAGGCAACGTGGTTGGCGGAGCTCTGATCGGGGCTTTGATCGGCGGAGCTGTGGGCCGCGGCGAGGGAGCAGCGATTGGCGCCGCTGTTGGCGGCGGCGCAGGAGTGGCGGCTTCATCGGCCTCTTCGGGACCTGGCGTCTGGATTCCTGCTGAAGCGCTGGTAACCTTCCACCTGGCGAATCCTGTCACGGTGGAGCCGGTGC
>WNGL01002523.1_pt3 | contig 38841 bp, 24 predicted proteins | sample 5400591 | NCBI WGS metagenome assembly WNGL01 (sample SAMN13153377, study PRJNA577476) | soil metagenome | isolation source: 80 cm soil or saprolite under Garry oak tree replicate 1 | place: USA:California | collected 2016-06-15
ATCAATTTTCGTCGGGTGATCATTGTCCTGGCGATCATTGGCTCGGCTCAACCGCTTTTAGCACCTGATGCGCTTTTACGTTCTCGAATTTCTGCACGACTCCAGACGGCCAGCGAATCTCGACGAGCTTCGCAGTAGAATCCTCGCCCAACCCCGCAATCAACCGCTTGTCGCTGGCGGAAAGATAACCGACCGCGGTATTCACCGTAAAATACTGAGTGAGTCCCGAAGCGGAGACGACTTTCACGCGGGCGCCGATGCCATCGTGGTTCGATTTGGTTCCGACAGTCCCAATCTCAATCCAGTTCTTGCGATTGCCGCCTTCATTCCGCAGCACGTACGCCTTCTGGCCCGCGTTGCTGACTACAATATCGGTGTCGCCATCGTTATCGATGTCGCCGAATGCAGCGCCACGGCCAGCCCACTCTTTTTGAAAGACCTCGCCGGCAACCACCCGCGAAAAATGACCAGACTGACTGTGCAATAAAAGGGGCGGCTCCATGTACTTCAGGTTCGGCGAGGTCTTCTCGATCGTATCCATCACATGAGACTGTGCAACGAATAGGTCCTTCCATCCGTCATCGTCATAATCAAAAAAACGTGTACTCCATCCGGAAAATGCCAGCGTAGAAGCGCCCAGGCCGGATTGATTGGTTACATCACGAAACGTACCGTCTCCATTATTCCGGAAGAGCATGTACCGCTCATTGGATAGGTCGGTGACCACGATATCGGGAAGGCCGTCATTATCGTAGTCGCTGAAATCCACGCCCATTCCGGCAAAAGTCTTGCCGTCTTCGTTGTATCCAACCCCGGCAAGCAGGCCAACTTCGGTGAATGTCCCGTTTCCATTGTTGTGATAAAGAAAGCACTGCACAGAATCGTTGGCGACAAAGATATCCGTGAAGCCGTCGCCATCGTAGTCGGCGAAAGCCACGCCCAGCCCCTTGCCGCGGGCATTCGCGATTCCAGCCTTTGCGGAAACATCGGTGAAAGTGCCATCGCCATTGTTGTGATAGAGAATGTTGGTCACGCCATCGTAATTGTCAGGATGGCAATACGCGCGATAGCCGGGCCTCTTCTCACCGCAGTACCGGTTTGTCTTAAAACTCCAATCAAGATAACGCGTAACGAACAGGTCGAGCTTGCCATCATTGTCATAATCGAAGAAGCCGGCGCTCGCGCTCCATCCGCCTGCCCCCACGCAGGCTTTCTTGGTAACGTCCGTAAACGTGCCGTTCCCATTGTTGTGATAGAGGATGTTGCCTCCATACGCGGTCACGTAAATATCCTCAAAGCCGTCGTTGTCGTAATCGCCAACTGCGACACCCATGCTGTAATAACCCTGCGGCATTCCGCTGACGCCTGCTCTTTCGGTCACGTTCGTAAACGTGCCGTCGGCATTCTGATGATAGAGACGGTTCCAGAACCTCGGATCAGATTTGTCGGGAAGTTTGTCGTCGGGTAGAGGGTCGTCAATCCGTGCGCCGTTCGTAAAGAAAATATCCAAGAGGCCGTCGTTGTCGTAATCCAGAAGCGCTACTCCGCCGCCCATGGTTTCCAGCAGATACTTGCTTGCGGTAGCCGAGTTCTCTTGCAGAAAGTTGACTTTCGATTGTTGCGTAATGTCGGTGAACGGCACGTCGGCATTTTGCGCGAACGCCAGGAGGGCAGGGAAGAAACCGAAAGCGAGCGCACAGTGTCTGATTCTCCCCATGAATGGCTCTACTTGACTTTCCGGCTATCGACGATTCCTTTTGTTTCCTGCACAACCAGCATTTGATTCGCCGGCACATTCTTAAAACTCTCTTTCAATCCAGAAGGCCATGCGATCTCGATATTGTCCACTTTGGCGGCTTTGCCCAAGCCGAAGTGCAAGCGGAGATCGTTTTGCGAATAGTAGCTTGAGCCGCTCATTACTTCATCTATCTGGTTGTGCGCTGCGGTCGTGACTCTCACCCGCGTTCCGATTGCGGAGCGGTTTGACTTGGTTCCAACGCACTTGATCATGATCCAATTGTTTTTGTTCCCGCCATCGTTGCGCAGCAACGTGGGCAGACCGCCAAGATTGTTGACAACTACATCCACATCACCGTCGTTGTCGAAGTCTCCAAAGGCGCAACCACGCCCCAGGTTCTCCTCTCGTAGCGCAGGGCCCGCTTTCACTGAAACATCTTCGAAGCGACCCTTGCCCATATTGCGATAGAGGACTTTGGGCTGCCTGTAGGTGATGTGGAGTTGTCGGCCGGCGATCTGGGAGTACACGTGGCCGTTCGCAACAAACAGATCTTTCCAGCCATCGTTATCGAAGTCCAAAAAGCCTACTCCAAAACCCAAGTACTTTCGGTTGATGCCCAACCCGGCCTTGATACTCGCGTCTTCGAAGGCGCCGTTGCCGTAGTTGCGGTAAACAGTGGTCACCTGTTCAGAGAAATTTGTGCGTGCAATATCCAACCAGCCATCCCCGTCGTAATCGGCGATGCTGACACCCATCCCCGACAAAGCCACTCCATTCTCATCCAAAGCGCAGCCGGCCGGGACCGCGATTTCCCGAAACGTTCCATCGTGATTGTTGTGATAGAGCAGGCTAGGCGCGCTATCACAGGCGACGTAAATGTCGGGCCAGCCGTCGTTGTCGAAATCCGCGGCGGCAGCGCCCATTCCATAAGAACCCCTAGGCTGCCAATTGCTGCCAACAAAGACCATGGAGGAAGGACCGTGCGGGTTGGCGATACCCGACTCTTGCGAGACGTCCACAAAAGTTCCGTCGCCGCGATTGCGGTACAACAGATTCGTGCCGCCTGCGAAGCCTTGTGGCCCGCACGGAACAGGAATTTCATTGTAGTGACAATACTGCGTCTCGCCCGGCGTGGGCGCGTGGGTGGGATCAAAATTCAGGTAATTGGCTACAAATAAATCGAGATGTCCATCGCGATCGTAGTCGAGGAAGCAACATCCGGCCCCCCAACGGTTTCCCGATCCCGCCACGCCGGCCTTCTCAGATATCTCCGTGAACGTGCCGTCACCGTTGTTGTGGTATAGCAGGTTGCGTCCGAAATAAGAGACAAATAGGTCATCGAAGCCGTCGTTGTCGTAATCGCCGACGCAACAACCCTGGCCCCATCCGGAATGCGTGATGCCCGCTTTTGCGGTTACATCAGTGAATGTCCCGTCGCGATTGTTATGGAATAGGTAGCTGGTGGGTTTGAGATCGCGTATTGCTGGATCAAGACTGGTTCCATTTATCAGAAAAATATCGAGCCAACCATCGTTGTCATAATCGAACATCGCCACACCACAGCCCATCTCTTCAAGCAGAAACTGCTTATCGGTGGCGCTGCCGAAAATATTCACCGCTCTAGAGAGGCCAGCCGAGGAGGTGATATCCGTGAACACAACTGGGAAGGACGTTTCGGCGGATGGTGAGTTAACTCGAGATGCGAACGGCAACGCCACCCCTGCCGCACCCAACAATTTTATGAACTCACGGCGCGACTTCGTGAGGCCGGAGCCTCTACTCACGCTCGCCTCCGGGTGGGGGGGCGCCGTTGGGCTTCGACATACTGCGCCGCATCTTTTCGAGCTCGTTGTTCTCCCGATCCAGACGCGTGAATGAATCTAATGCCTTCTGACTGTCCGCGGACTTTCCGAGCCGACGGTAGATTCCAGCCAGCACGTAATAATATGAGGATGCCCGCTGGTTGAAAGAAATAGCCCGGTTCAGCGAGTCAGCGGCATCCTGCAGTTGGCCCTGGCGCTCCTCAGCTCTTGCCTTTTGGAACCAGGCCTTGTCAGCCTTCGGATCCAGATCCACTGCCTTCTGCGCGTATTCCACGGCCTTCGCAGCATCACCGGTGCGGTTGTAGTACGCACTTAGGTTCACATCCGGCGCAACGAAGTTTCCGTGTCGTTCTTCGTTCAAGGCAATTGCCTTGCGATAGTTTTCGACGGCGCTCGCATCATCCCCCAATGCCTCTTGCGCCAGGCCGAGCGCGTCCAGTGACTCAATGTGGGAGGGGTCAATGCGAAGTGCCTCCACGAACTGCTTACGCGCCCCTTCCCAGTTGTCCTGGATCGAGAATAACTTCCCGAGGTCGTAATGAATTTCTGCGGACTTTGGATCGTATCGAATTCCTTGCTCGAACTCAGTCTGTGCTGCGTCGAACCTTCCGATCATCATCAGATCGCGGCCAAGCATCTTGTGGGCTTCTGCGTTTCGAATATCGAACTGAAGAGACTTGGCCAGCGATCGAATCGACTCTCCAACCTTCTTTTGAGCAAATTGACTGTAGCCTAGCGCGTACCAGCCCCATGCCGATGTTGGACGCTGGTTGACGTAATCCGCGAGCAAAGGCTCGACCTCCTGAAATCGGGTCTGCCGGATGTAGTCCTCAAACTCGGCGACCTTCGCCTGATCGTCTTCTGTGTCGTCACTAGTCGGCTTTGCTACCGAGACCGGGTTATCGGGAAGTTCGTAGATCTCCAGCGCACGCTTTGCCTGCGCGTCGCTTGGATTGAGTTCCAAGGCTCTTCGATATGCGGCGGAGGCAGCCTGCTTGTCACCTTGCTTCTCCAGCGTCAGGCCGAGATAGTGTTGCGCCTCCGAAGAATCGGGCTGAAGCTTGCTGGCATGGCGGAACTTCGCGGCGGCTTGTTCTAGTTCGCCTTTGGCAAGTGCGGTCCGGCCTTCGGTGATATCCAGATTCGCATTCTGGTTACGCTCATCCGCTGCCGAAAGCTCGCGGCCTTTCTGCACTTGCGCGGCCGCTTCCTCCTGCTTTCCTGATCGCGCCAGAGCCAGCCCCAACTGATAATGAGCTTCGCCGCTCTGCGGGTCGAGTCGAGCCGCCTCTTGCAGCTCGGTGACTGCGTCAGAAACCTTCCCATCGTGTAGCAGCGCCTTGCCCAAAGACAGATGCGCGCGGGCGAACGTCGGCGCAATCGAGATCACTTTCTGCAGTTGTTCAATTTGCTTTGTTGGACCGCGACTTGGGCTTGATCCATAAGCTTCCGCCAGATTGAACTGTGCCTTCACCGAGCTCGGATCCAGTGAGACAGCCTTTTCCAATTCCACGACCGCCTGCTCGACGTCCGTAGGCATCAGAGTCGCGCCCAGGTTGGCATGAGCATCGGCATAATCGGGTCTTAGGCGTATGGCTTCGCGGAACTCCGCAATCGCTTTCTCATCGTCATCGGCCTGCGCCAAGACCAGCCCGATGTTGTCGCGAGCTTCCGCATAGTCAGGCCGGAGGCGTATCGCTTCGCGAAATTCGGCGAGGAGCTCACTGCTGTCCGCCCCTTCTCGCCCAAGCATGAGCCCCAGAAGGTTGCGGGCGTCTGCGCGGTTCTGCTTTTTGTTAAGGGCTTCGCGAAGGTCCGCAATTGCGGTGTCCCAGTCGGGCGTAGGAATGGATGATGGAGCATTCAAGCCTGCTTCGATTTGTCCAATGGCCCTGTCTAGATCGCCTAGTCGGAGATAGACAACCCCGAGATCGATGTAAGTTGCGGTCGTAGGTGGCAACAGAGCGATAGCCCGTTGCAGGCTCAATCGCGCTCCAGCCAAGTCTCCGTTCTCACGCAGGGCCATTCCAAGAAATGCGTGGCTTGCGCCAGCGGCAGGGTCAAGCCGAACGCTTTGCCGTAGCTCGGATATGGCTTTTTCTCTATCCTGCGAACCGCTGTACCAGAAAGCCACGCCGAAATTGTAATGAGCGTCAGAGAACTCAGGCCGAAGCTGGACAGCACGCTTCAAGTGGGCCAGGGCGGAGGCCAGGTGTCCTTGTTGTCCCAAAATGTAACCAAGCAGGTTGTGAGCGTCGGCACTACCTTCATCAGCTTGAAGCGCTTGCAAGAGTAGCGCTTTGGAAGCGCTCAGATCGGCCTTGGCCATCGCGTCCTGTGCTCGTTTGAACAAATCGTCAGCAGGACTGGCAGGTCGCGGAGGCGGCTTTGGCATTGCCGCACTCTGCTGCTTCAGCGCGACGCCCAGTCCGTAATATCCCTCGCGCAATTCAGGATTAATCTCAACAGACTTTTCGAACGCCGCGACCGCTCCTGCCATGTCGCCGCTCTGGCGCAGAGTCTGCCCAAGCTCATAGTGGACCATCGCATTCCCCGGCTGCGCCTCGGCCACACGCCGGAGATGCATCAGCGCCCCCGCCATGTCGCCCTTTTCCCGCAAAGCCAGGCCGAGATTCAGATGTGCGGGCAAGCTATTCGGCTCGAGCACCAGAGCCTTTTGAAACACCGCAAGGGCTTCGGAGATGTCGCCACTTCTGGCAAGTGCAGCGCCTAAGTTCGCATAGGCCCGCGCGTATTTCGGATCGAGCGCAACCGCCTTTCGCAACTCGGCTACGGCTCTCGGCAGATCGGATTGTTTCATCAACGCAACGCCCAGCCAGTTGTGCGCCTCGGAAGATGCCGGCGCCACTTTCACCGCTTGCTGGAAGGCTTCGAACGCGTCCGGATCGTCATTTCGGTCCCAATACGCTAGGCCCAGCTCGATATAAAGCTTGGAATTAAAAGGATTGCGCTTGATCGCAGCCTCAATCTGAGCAACTGAATGGGCTGATGGCGACTGGTTTTGCGCGGGATTTTGCGCGGACACCAGGAGAACCGAGCCAAAGTCTATGACAAGGGACACGCAGATTCGGGCGACTGTAAGACTCATATTCACTGGTCAGGATCCAACAATCTAAGTTGCAGGCGCGAGTTGGCCTCGTCATCGTTACGCAACGACTTTGCTAATTCCAGCTGCTTGTCAGCTTCGTCTTTCTGGCCCATGCGCGAAAGTAGCAATCCCAACTGGTAATTGGCTTTCACCGACTTTGGATTTAAACGAACTGCCTTTTCAAGATTGCTTTTTGCCTCAGGATACCTGTGGGCACTCATGAGCAGCTCGCCGAGAGCCTCGCAGGACGCAGCGTGGTCTGGGTACTGCTGTAGTACTTTTTCCAACCTCTGGATGGCCTCGGCGTCATTGCCTTGATCTCTCGCGATCAGAGCCAGGTAATAGTAGGATGCAAGCTGATTCGGCTGCAAGTGAACGCTCTCTGTGAAGTGGGCTGCCGCATCCGAAGAATGCCCTTCGAGATACAGAACCGAGCCAAGGGCGTACTGAAGCTGGGAATCTTGCGGCTCCTTCTCCACCAGCTTTTCGAAAATTGATTGGGCGGCTTCGAATTGTTTTTTCCCGACCTTCGCCGAGCCCAGCGCGTATTGGTAGGAAGTATCTTCGGGCTTGATACTCGCAGCTTTGGCCAGCGCGGGTTCGGCGTCTTCAAGAAGGTCCATCTTCAGGCAGACCCGGCCAAAGCCTGAGAGAATTTCTGGATCATCTGGCGCAATTTTTTTAGCCCGCACCCAATAGGAGAGGGATCGCTCCAATTCGCCCTTCTTCTCCGCGGTCGTTGCAGCTTGGCGAAGCGCTGGAAGGGATTCCGGATTCAAACTAAGCGCAAGGTCGTAATTCTTCAGGGAGAGCGCCAAATTGTTGTTCAGCAGGTACGCTCCTGCGAGGTTGAACGCGAGCTCATAGCTGGGAGATCCTGCCTGTTTAGCATGCTCCAGCACGTCAATGGCCTCAGGCACGACTCCATTCCTTGCGAGCAGCAAGGCAAACTTAATTGACTCTTCAGTGGAGGCGCTCGGCAGACGTACCCAGTGATCCGCTAAGTCAGCGGCCGCAGTGCGATCCCCGGTTTTTAGATAATCCGTCGCCAGAACAAATAACCCGCCGGGAGATTGCTTCAGATTACTAACGATGGGTTGCGCAAGCGCCAATGACTCTTTGTAATGGCCGGCGTCATTCTCGGAGCGAACAAGAGCCAGCCTCGCTGTCGCATTCGAAGTGTCGAGTTGCAACACGCGCCGGTAGAGCGCCAAGGCTTGCGTCTGTTTTCCCTGGATCGTGTACACCTCGGCCAAGTTCAGACGAGCGCCGACAAGACGGGGCTCCAGACGAATCGCTTCCTGGAAGAAGTTCACGCTTTCCGGAAGCCGCTTCTGCTGGAATCGGATGGTGCCCAAAACCGAGGACGCGACCGCGCGCGCTGAAGGATCTGAGAGAGCTAACCGCGCTTGGCGCTCGGCCTCATCCAGCTTGCCTTGCTGAACGAGGCTGGCGGCGTTCCGCAGCGCTTCGCGCGAATCAGCTTGAACACAGATACTTGCGCTCAGCAGGAGCAGCAAGCACAGGGACAGAAGCCGAAGAAACACGAACCTGGGCGAGAGAGTCAGACTCCTTTTACAACGATGGGTCACCGGTTGTCCCCAGGCCCCGCCGTGGGAAGCGGAGCCTGGTTCCATTGTTTCTCGCTAGTAACTAAACTTCAAGCCAAACTGAATCGAACGCGGCTGGTTGCACTGCGTGCTGATGCCTCCAAAGCTCGCCGTGGCCGGAGTCCACGTGGTGGTCACGCCATTGCTCGGGTTGCAGAAATCGGTTCGGTTAAAGATGTTCCCGAATTCCGCTTCGAAACGCATCTTTAACTGCTCTTTGAGCGTGAACGTCTTAAATACATTCATATCTTCGCCGTAGGTCGGGAAACCTCGAGCTGTCCCGTCCACGCGCGGCGCGTTGCCAAACGGATTTGTTAAGGGATCGCTCCACGCGCTGCCGTTGAAATAGTTCTGCGCGCGCGGATTAAAGAAGGATCCTTGCACCTTCGCTTTAGCACTGACTCCCTTCACCCGATCCGGTCGCCTCTGGCCGTTGAAGAGAAGACCTCCGAAAGCAGAGTTGTCCATTACGATGTTTAGAGGTCGTCCGCTTTCATACCGCAGAATCCCAGCGAGATTCCAGCCACCCAGCAGTGCTCCCGTGGCCCCGTGCCACCGGCCCCGGGCAACTCCCAAGTGTAGCCAACAAGAAACACATGGGGCGTATCGTCCTGGCTGAGCCCCCATTCACACTTGTGCGGACATGCTGGATTTTGTACTCTTCCGTTTGTGCCATCTCCACCTTGTCCAGTTTCTGACCCGTCGTTATTCAGCCTCGAATAGGTGTAACCAACACGGAACTGGAGTCCATGAGAAACGCGCTGCTCCAGGACGACTTCGAGAGCGTTATACATGCTGCTTCCGAGCGGAACATCGCGCCAGAGGATGTTTTGGTACTGCGGGTATGGGCGAAGAGCCTGCGCGACAGTCCCAGAGAAGCAGTTCGTGGTTACGACCACCGAACAGGGTGTGTAAGGCGCGGTGATTCCTGCGGCTACTGCTGCTGGATCATTGTATGGCAAGCCCAGCAGCCCGGGATACTGCGTCAGCAACGCTGGATCGTTCATGTTCGCGAAAACGCCCATTTTCTGCCAGTCTGAGGTCAAACGGGTTCCGCGGTTGGCTATATAGGAGACATCGAGCCGCATGCTGTTCGTGAGCTGCTGCTCAAATGTAAGTGACCAGTTCTGGTATCGAGGCAGTGTTAGTCCATTTTTGGCCACGGCTATGACCGACTGATTGTTAGCAAAAGTTGGATCGATGAACGGAGGAATCTTGATGCAAGGTCCGCCACAGGCTGGGTTGTTATTCGGGAAGCCATAATCGAAGCCGTTAAGGACGCCACTGCTCTGGTTAGGAAACGCCGGTGACGCCCCGTTACTTGTGTTCGCGACAGTAGGATTTGAGACATAGCCGACTGTGGGCTGCCCGATAAATTGATCAAACGAGACTCCCGAGTAGTACATACCGTAGCCGCCTCGGATTGCCGTCTTATCCCCCACACGATAGGCAAACCCAAATCGCGGACCCCAAGCATCGTGGTTCGGCTTCTCAAAAGTGTTTCTTCCTACACAACCCGAGCAGTGCCCAGCAAAGATCAATGCGCCCGGCAGGTTTTGTGCGCCCGGATTTGGCGTGTTGGGGTCAAACGTTGAGTACCGATTCTGGGTCTCGGTGCGCGCGGATTGATAGTCGAACCGAAGCCCGAAGGTCAGAGTCAGCCGGCTTGTAGCCTTGAATTCATCATTGATCCATGGCGCCAGATAGGTTTCATAAAACATCGGATGGAAAGGCAAGGTCTGAGTTGATGAATCCACCTGTCCAAGTAAGAAAGAGGCGAAGGCCTCGCCGGTTCCAGGAACAGGATTGTTGGCGCTGTCATATTGGGCTGTCCCTCTTCGGTCAAAGCGGAACTCACCGGCTTCGGCGAAGTTTGCCCAGCCAGAGAATGGGAATTGATGCCAGCGGTATTCCATGCCAACCTTCAACGTGTGCTTGCTCTTCACCCACGACAAATCATCTGAGAACTGCCAGCGATTGTTCGTAAGGAATCCGAACTTACCCCAGCCATAGGTGCCCAAAGAGTTATATTCCGACTTGTGATCGGAAAGGGCAGTATCACCGCCAAAATCGATCAATGGCGGTCCCGCATCCTGATTTACAAGCCCTCCTACTCCCTGCGCTTGTGCCGTTGCTCCGGGGGTCCCCGACCAAAGTATGTTCGGCCAGCCTGCACCTGCGGACAAGGGGTTTCCCCCCATAAACCACCGGTCCCACGCTATCGTGCTGTGATTCAATAGATTATTACGAATGATCCAGTCGAACTGCGTGTGCGTGTGGTGGGTGACGATGCGTTGGTAGAAACCGTTTCCGTAGTAATTCGTGTTCTTCTGTGGTTCGGTCTCACCATCGAACTGCGTGGTGCAGCCCGCCACCTCACCGCAGTTGCGAATTGATGGTCTATGGTTCCAATAGAACGTTTCGCTCATGCGGAAATTGGGCGTGAAGTTATGGTCTACTCGGAATTCGATATTGCGAGCATTCAAAAGCCATGTCTGATCACCAGCAGGGTTGCCGGCGACATTGTTAGATAGCTGCCCCGCAATATCCGGGCTCACCATGCGAGTGGCAATCCTGCTGGCCGCCGTACTAATCAGAGAGGTCGGAATTTTATTGCAGGGCGTCCCGCCGGTTTGAGTACCGTCAGGGTTGGGGGCGATCGGATTCCCGACATTGTCGCACGCGAATGGAACGCGCGTCCCTGTGCTGAATGGGTTAAAGAGCTGCCCCGATGACGCGCTGAAATCGCAAACGCCGTTAACCGGGTCAGTAATGCAGCCGCGAAACGCGTCGATCGGTGTAGTATTGCCGAACCCCGGAAGCACGCCTGAACGCAGACGTGACCAATCAAAATTTAAGAAGAAGAATGTCTTGTTATGCCCGTCGTAAACCTTGGGAACGACGACTGGACCGCCCATGGTAAAGCCAAAACTGTTGTTCTTCAGTGGCGTTTTCTTGCGCGGCGTGCAATGACCGCTTGCGTCGCAGTCTGAATCGAAAAATCCGCGTGCGTTGAGCGCATCATTCGCAAAATACTCATAGGCAGTTCCGTGAATATTATTTGTCCCTGATTTCGACGTGTACTCAATGAACCCGCCGCTTGTATGGCCGTACTGCGCGGAATAAGTGGTGGTGATTACCTTCATTTCTTGGATTGCATCGAGCGGAGGCGTACTCTCATGGCTCTGCTGGTGCCCGACGGCATATCCAAACGCTGCGCCATCGAAGAAATTCTCCGTCGCCATCGTCTGTCCGCCATTAATGCGCGAGTTGAATTGACTGCCACGAAACATCGGATCGCCATTCGGCTTCATTGGCAAATAGCCAGGCTGAATCTGGAGAAGAGACTCGGCTAGGCGAACGTCGGCCGCGGTAATGACCGGTAAATCTTCGTAATACTTGTTGTCCACTGTGTGGCTGACATCGGGGGTGGTGACGTTGAGACCCTCAGAGCTAGCTCGGACCTCAACCGATTCGGAAACTGAACCCACCGCAAGAGTAACGTCCTGGCGGAGGGTTTCTGCGCCGGTGAGCAGAATTCCGGGATTGACGGACGTTTTGAATCCAGGGTGGTCCACCGTCACCGAATAACTGCCCAAAATTAACAGCGGACTCGAGTACGCCCCGGCAGCGTTGGTCGTGAGGACCGTCTCGACACCAGTACCTACATTCTTGATTTTGACGGTTGCGCCCGCCAAGGCGGAACCGGTCGAGTCAGTCACGACACCAGTGATGACAGCTCGATCAGCTCGCTGCGCGTGCAGGGAGTCGTTCAGGCAAAGAATGCTGACTACAACCAGGGCGCCCACAACCAGGTAGGTTCTCGTCATCTTATCCCCCGAGGAGCATCGTTCCGCTCGAGAGCGAGTCCCCTGCATCGAGGCGAGAACCCGCGAATTTGCGGTAAACGCTTACTCCACGGTTGCGAACCTTACGCCCAGTGGCTGCAAATTGTCAAGAAAAAAACTAGTATTTTTATACTAGTGCGGCCCGGGGAAGAGCTGATTCGGAGCCGGGTGCTGGCTTAAATCACTTTGCCCCAAGTAGTTGCATCGAATAGCTCAAGGCTCTTTACTGCCAAGCGTCAGTTCGGTTTTCTTGTTATGAGACCTAAACCCTGGGTTGCCTACGAGTCTGAACCTTCCGGAAAAGGGATATTGAGGAAAGTCTTCTGAGCTTGATTGATCCGCAGCCAAGTGCGTATCTGAGCCGTAACAGGTGGTCAGGTCATCGTCCAGATTTCTTACCGAACACGTACCATCAGGCAGCGCCGACAGCTACTCTTTTGTCCATGCGAGCGGGACACGCGTTGCGACTGGTTTGCCAAAATCGGGGTTGCCGTCCTCCGTCCAGGTGAAAGGTTGGGCCCTTGGAGCACGATGCCGACGACAGCCTTGACCGGGGGCGGAATTGGCGTGATAGAGGATCCAGTCTTGTCCATCGGGCGATTTAAAAAATGAATTATGACCAGTTGCGTACACGCGAGCTTCTGGCGATTGCTGAAACACGGGCTGAGATGATTTCGTCCACGACGCAGCGTTCAGCAGATTGCTCCCTGAGAGTGCAGTCAGCATTCCTAGTGCGTAGTAATCCGTCCAGCACGCACTTGCGGAATATGTCAGGAAGATCTTGTTGCTGTGCTTGAGAACCTCGGGTCCCTCGTTTACGTCTATATGGGGCGGATTTCCCGGCAATATTTTGGGATCCACATCGCCAACTTTCTCCCACGGATACTGGGGGGTTGAAATACGAGTGCGCTCCCCTTCGACAGTCCATGGATCGCTAAGATATGCGATGTAAATGCTTTGGGTGCCGTTTTCATCCCCTTCCCAACCCGACCAGATCATGTATAGGCGTCCTTGATCTTCGAAAACCGAAGCATCGATCGCCCACTTGTCTGAAGGGTCGGAAACCTTGCCTTTCATCTCCCACTCTCCTTCGAGGGGATCGAGATTTGAGTTTTCGACTACGAAAATTCGGTGAGTTTGGTTCGCGCCGGCATCAGCGGCGAAATAGATGTACCACTTACCTGCAATGAAATGAATTTCCGGGGCCCAAATGTCGTGGGAGTATGGCCCCGTTGCCGGAGCGGTCCAAACAACTTTCTTGGCTGCAGACTTCAGATCAGCCATGCTACGCGTTTTCCAAACAGTCAGGTTGGTCATGGTCGAGTTCATGTAGAAGTAAAAGCCATCCTTGTACTCAACCCACGGATCGGGTCCCGTCCGAAGCAAAGGATTGGTGAGGGTTTTCCATTCCTGTCCCGCCGCTCCGCAAGCGACGCCAACCAACGCTGCCATCACGACGCACTTCGCGACTCTCATAAGATCTCTCCGCAAACCGGCATAGGTCTCAGGTGGCGCGAGATATTGCCGGTGCACAATCGCATTTTTGAGGATACAATGTTTGGCAAACGTTTACCTGATCCTCTGCTTTCGGCGCGCCGTGAGTTATGGATATTCGAGAAATTGCGAAGCGTGCCAAGGTCTCAACCGCCACCGTTTCGCGTGCCATCAATCACGTTCCCACCGTGGATTCTCAGCTTGCCAAGCGAGTGTGGAAAGTCGTGGAAGAGCTGGGCTACTATCCCAATACCCAGGCTCGCGCTCTGGTTTCCGGGAAGACACGCATTTTTGGATTGATCGTTTCCGAAATCACTAATCCTTTTTTTCCTGAAGTCGTCCAGTCCTTCGAGCACATTGCGGTTCAGCATAACTACGAGATCCTGCTCACCTCCACCGTGCATGACCCAATACGCATGGAGAAATCCGTCAGGCGCATGATTGAGCGCAGGGTGGAAGGCGTGGCTGTCCTGACCTTCGGCATGGAAGAAGCCTTGTTGGAGGACTTGCGATTTCGCAAAGTACCGCTGGTCTTCGTAGATGTGGGCCCCCCTGTGCCTCGGGTCAGCAACATCAAGATCAACTACCAGCGCGGTATACGTCAAGCGGTCCAACATCTAGCGGCGTTGCGACATGAACGGATCGCGTTCATAACCGGCCCGCTGGCTTTGAAATCAGCAAAGGCACGCAAGGACGCGTTCCTGGAATCCATGCGAGAGATTGGGTTGCACGTGGACCCCGAGTTCGTGATTGAGGGGGACCACACGATGGAAGGCGGAATGCAAGTCTTTAAGCGCCTCGCGGGTTTGCGTTCTCGTCCGACTGCGGTGATGTGTTCGAATGACATGACCGCGGTCGGTGTTATGCGAGAGGCGTTCGACTACGGTATCAGTATTCCGCAGGAACTTTCGGTCGTTGGTTTCGACGATGTGCGATTGGCACAATTCATAATTCCACCGCTCACCACGGTGCAGATGTCACAAACTGAGCTGGCTAAGCTGGCATTCAAGGCGTTGCTCACCGAAGTCGAACGAGAGACGCCATCTCCAGGTGGAACCGAATACGTCTTGAACACGGACCTGGTTCTTCGAAAATCAACCGCACTGGCGCACCGTCAGTCGCGGAGTTGAGCCGTCACTCTAAGCTAGAAAATTCGAGGAGGGATCATGAAATATCCGTCGCGCCGACAGTTTCTGAAGACGAGTGCAGCTGCGGCCGGGGCTGCATTAACCTTGCGGACCAGGCGGGCTTGGGCCCGGCCATCAGCACCTCTTTCCGTTAACGCGCCGTTGGCCCTATTTGCATACTCTGACGTGCAATTACTCGAGGGACCACTGCGCGAACAATTCGAACGCAATCACGATTTATTCTTGCACCTGAATGAAGATGCGCTGCTCAAACCTTTCCGATCGCGCATGGGTATGGCCGCACCAGGTCCCGACATGGGTGGGTGGTATGACAACGCCGATGACTTCAGTCCTCCGGAAAATTTTCACGCCTTCATCCCCGGGCACAGTTTCGGGCAGTACCTTTCTGGACTGTCCCGCGCGTATGCGGTAACTGGATCCAAGCCCACCCAGGAAAAAGTGCATCGGCTCGTTCGTGCTTTCGCCGAGACAGTCGAGCCTTCAGGAAAATTTTATGTGGACTACCACCTTCCGGCATACACGTATGACAAGACCAGTTGTGGTCTGATCGACGCCCATGAATTCGCGAAGTGTCCTGATGCGCTTGATGTACATTGGCGCGCGACACAGGCGGTATTGCCGTACTTGCCTGAAAAAGCCCTGAGCCGCCTGGAACAGCGTGCCCGCGCGCACAAAAGCGTGGCCGACACCTGGGACGAAACCTACACTCTTCCTGAAAACTTCTTTCTCGCCTATCAACGCAGCGGAGATTCACGATATCGCGATCTCGCGATCCGGTTCATTGAAAAGGAATATTTCGATCCCCTTGCCGAAGGCCGGAACGTTCTTCCTGGCGAACATGCCTACAGTCACTTGAATGCCTTCAGTTCCGCGATGCAGGCGTATCTCGTGCTCGACGACGAGAAATATCTTCGCGCGGCCGCCAATGGATTGCGCTTCGTGCACGAGCAGAGTTATGCAACCGGCGGTTGGGGACCGGACGAAGCTTTTGTTGAACCGGGGAAAGGCCTGCTGGAGGCTAGTTTAGGCACTACGCACGCCAGCTTTGAAACACCTTGTGGAGCTTACGGTCATTTTAAGATTACACGTTACTTGCTGCGGGCAACCCGCGACTCCCGCTATGGCGACAGCATGGAACGCGTGCTTTACAACACCATCGCCGGGGCAACGCCCATCCTGGCCGACGGCACGAGCTTCTATTATTCCGATTACAACAACAGCGCGAGGAAGGTTCACCACCGTGACAAGTGGCCCTGCTGCTCGGGCACATTTCCGCAATTGACGGCCGATTATGGGATCAGTTCGTATTACAGAAGCCAGGATGGAATCTACGTGAACCTATTCCTCGCCTCACAAGTTAAGTGGTCGCAGAACAACACGCCCTGCACCCTGACTCAGACAACAGAGTACCCGCGGGCGAATACGACAGAACTGGCGTTCGCGCTTGCCCGTCCTGAGACATTCACGCTGTATTTGAGGATCCCAGCTTGGACTGGTCCAAAGACAACTCTCTCCATAAATGGAAAACGGGCAGACACTCCAATCGAGCCAGGGAAGTTCGTCGCGGTGGCGCGCGCCTGGAAAGATGGAGACAGAGTCGAACTGGAGTTAGAAATGCCCCTCCGTCTTGAGACAGTGGACAACCAAAATCCCAACACGGTCGCATTGTTGCATGGCCCTATCGCCCTATTTGCAGTCGGAGATATCCCGACGCGAATCACGCGAAAACAGCTCCTCGCGGCGACTACGGTTGCGCAATTCTCCGATGATTGGGCAACCCAGACTGATCGCGGACCTCTGGCCTTGCGTCCCTTCGCCACCATCATGTCGGAGGCCTATCGTTTGTATCAGCGAGTGGATGGTTGAATTGGGATCTGGTAGTCATCGGAGAATCGGACAGCAAGCATGAGTGTGCGGAGGATAGCTTCCGTGTTTTTGCTCGTCTTAATCGGCAATTTTGCCTACGGACAGGCCAAGAAGGCATCCTTCCCCCAGCCCTTCAGCTTGGACGGCGAAGTGTTCGAAGGACTTACATCATTGGAAACGTTGCGGCTATGTGTTTCCGGCTATTCCGGATTGGATTAGAAAAGGGAGTCCGGGAACCAAGAATCTGTGGGCGCCCGACATTTCATACTTCAACGGCGAATATCACCTTTACTATGCATTCTCGCTATTTGGTAAGAACACCTCGGGAATTGCAGTGGTGACAAATAAGACGCTGGATCCGACTGGCCCCGGCTTTCGCTGGGTGGATCGCGGTCTGGTCTTGCGATCAAAGGCCGAGGATGACTTCAACGCTATCGATCCCAACCTGGTCGCCGAGAAGTCAGGGAGGCCGTGGTTGAGCTTTGGCAGCTTTTGGGCTGGAATAAAGATGAGGCGGATCGATCCCGCCACGGGAGGTTTGTCCGGCGCAGATACGAAACTATATTCATTGGCGAAGCGTAAGCCTCCGGACAATCCAGAGGCTGCGCCACCCGGTCTCCCCGCCAACTGGCAAGCGATTGAAGCGCCGTCCATCGTTCGACATGATGGATTCTATTATCTGTTCGCCTCCTTTGACCTGTGCTGCCGCGGCCTGAAAAGCACTTACAAGACCATGGTGGGCCGCTCGCGAAATGTGACTGGGCCATATGTGGACGAAAACGGAACACCGATGCTCGAAGGCGGGGGTACACCGGTCTTAGTGGGGAACAGTCAATGGATTGGTCCCGGTGGAGAATCCGTCAGGCGGAAATCTGACGTCGACATTATCGTCTTCCACGCCTATGACCGCAAAAGCGGAGCCCCTTATCTCCAACTCTCAACAATTGACTGGACAGGTGGATGGCCGCATGCGGCGCTCGAAGGAAACAATACCGCACGGGCGGCATTCCCAGAGACTGCCTTGCACTGGAACGTCAGGCCCAAAAAAAACAATGGAAGTTATTGTGGAAACGCGAAGAGCCTGTTCATGCGTGCGCTGTTCTATTGAGTGAGGAGGGCACGCACCCTGGCAACTATTCGACTTGGCCGTGGATACCCAAAGCGAGTCATCTCGATGCGCCTCTGACCATCAACTAAAACACTGAATTCACCGAGGCTACCTCTCACCAGCTCGACCTGCACATCAGGCTCCTTCATCAGCTCAGCCGCCACACGGGTAGCTATCGCTTTCTTGCCAACTCAAACGAAGCAGTAGCGAATCTCGATCTTTTTCACAATCCCTCGCAACTAGTTCGGGGGACAGTATAGACTCATATTACTTTCAGAGCAGTCCGCACTCGCCTTGCCCGTGTTGTCGCGATGGGCGCGTCCCGGATCACGCCGCTTCGGCGATCCTCAGGCTCAGCGCTGTGACTCTGCCGACTATGGTTGCATCGTTCGGGTAACGGACATGACGCGCCTGGCGGCCCGACTCGCGCGAGAGGACCAGAATCAAATCGTTGTCGTGCAACCCGCACCAGCTGCACACATATTGTTCACGAAGCTCGAAGAAATAGATTGACCCTACAAGGTACCGGAGCTTGCTGCCTTCGCTGCCACTGGTATTCGCTCCGGGATCGCCGGTAGTGCCGCGATAAGTCGCTGGGTATAGGGATGTCGCGGACTGGTGAATATCCGTTTTGCGGGCGCGCACTCCACGATTTCGCCTTTGTGCAGAATCGCAATGCGATGGCAAATTTCCGCTACAGAGGGCAGGTCGTGGGAGATATAAAGGATGCTCATCCCGCTTTCCCGGTTCAGGCGGGCGAAGAGCTCCAAGATCTCCGATTGCGTAATGACATCCAGCGCGCTGGTGGCTTCATCGGCGATCAACAGCGCCGGACGGTGCAGTACGGCCATCGCAATCAATACTCGCTGCGCCTGGCCGACGCTCAGTTGAGATGGATAGCGTCTCAAGAATTCATCATCAACGGGCAGGCTCACGCTGGTGAGCGCATTCTTGACGACGGCCTGCCAATCGGCCTTACTTCCCCCGGCATGAACTCTCCAAGCTTCTTTGAGCTGGGTTCGGATCTTCAACGCGGGATTCAGCGAGGTGAGTGGGCTCTGCAAGACGAGTGCTACTGAACGGCCGCGAATCTTTCGCATCTCGCGCTCGCTTAGGCGCAACGAGTCGGTGCCGCAGAAATGGATGCTGCCTTCCGCGTGCGTACGTTTCCTATCAAGCAGGCCTAAGATCGCAAGCGCCAGCGTGCTTTTACCGGAGCCGCTCTGTCCGACCAGGCCAAGAATTTCTCCGGTTTGGATTTCCAACACCACATCGCGCAGCACCCAAGAATTTCCGGGATAGCGCACTGACAGGTGCATGGATAGCAATGGCTGGGTGGGGCTCGTCATCAGCGTTTGGCCGCTTCTGCTATACGCGTGAGGCGCTCGACATTCCAATAAGTCTGAGGCCGCAAGATGACTGGAGTTGCTCCCTGCACCGAAGTTGAGACTACAGAGAGCGCATTCCGATTGACGAGGTAGATAAACGGCGCCTGCTCCGCCACAATCTGCTGCACTCGGTCAAAGCTCTTCTTTCTCTTGCGCGGATCTGAGGAGGAGGCTTGCTCGCGCATAAGCTTGTCGATCTCAGCTTCCCAGGACGTTTCCGGAGATTTTTCCTGCGGGTTCCACTGGTGATTCTCTGAGGAGCTGAGCCAGACGTTCATTTGACCGTTGGGGTCGAGGTCCACATTGGTAAGCCCGAGTATCGCCGCCTCGTAGTTGAAGCTTTGAGAAATGCGCTCGATCAGCGAAGGAAAATCCAGCGTTACGACATTTACCCTGATGCCGATCTTTTGCAGGTCTTGTTGAATCAGGACTGCCATGCGTTCACGATATTTATTACCCGCGTTGGTGATGATCGAAAATTCGACGCTGTTGCCGTCGGCATCGCGCAGTGTGCCGCTCTGCAGGCGGAATCCATCGAGTTGCAGCTTGGCCACCGCTGCATCAGGGCTGTAGGGGTCCGGCTGGAGTTCGTGGTTGAACCAATACCTGTTTGCTCTAGAAATTGGACCCAGCGCCGGCCGGGCATGACCATTAAAGACGACCCGACTGAGATCCTCGCGATTGATAGCCAGCGAGACCGCACGCCGGAAATTGGTCGAGCGGAACCATTTCCGCTTGTAATCCGGAATGGGCGCTTTGGCCACTTGGTTGAACCACATCTGCTCGGAATCGAGAGAGGGTCCGGCGTCGTGCACCAGGTTGGGCGACGTGGAAGCGAGGCGGTCGAAGTATTCGCTGTCCACCGAATTGATAAGGTCGAGCTCGCCACGTTTGAAGCGAAGCACCTCGATGTCGCGGTTGGGCTGAATGTCCAACCGAACCGCGTCGAGATAAGGCAGCTTTTGGCCTTGTGCGTCCGTCTTCCAATAATTGGGATTGCGCTTGAGCAGCAACATCGCGCCGGATTTGTAATCGGCAACTGTGAACGGTCCAAGAACCGCCTTCTCTTTGTTAGGAGAATGCGCCGAAAGAATTGCCACTTGATCGAACAGCTGGCCTAACCCCGCAACCGGTGCCGGGAAGATGATAACAATGCGATCGGGCGAGAGAATTTGCGTGTTCACAGCTCCTGTGCCTGAGCGAAACGCATCACCGGTTGGGGAATGCAGTGCCGGATCCATCATTTGCTGGACGGTGTAGGCTACGTCGGCTGCGGAGAAAGGAGTGCCGTCAGAAAAGAAAACGCCTTTGCGCAGCTGGAAGGTGATTTGCCGGCCATCTTTCGAGACCTTCCAGGAAACCGCCAGTTCCGGCTCCAATTGTTGCGTCTGGCGGTTTGCGCGAATCAGCACGCCACCGGTGAGGTAGCGGACAGTTTCGGAGGCGTCATCCTCAACTAACAAAGGATTGAAAGTCTTGGGCTCATTGCGCAGACAAAAGCGCAACTCTGAGCCAGTTTGGGCAAACACCGTACCGAACAAGAGAGCAACCGACGCGAGCAAATAAACAAGACGGCGAATCATGCCGGGACCTCCTCACGCGACAGAACGAGCTGAAACGAGGTGACAGCGATAATCAGCAGCACAAGCGGCACCAGTCTCCAGGGCTGTTCCCCGAGTGAGGTCAGGCTTTCCATTTCCTTCAGCAAGCTTCCCCAGGACGGCATCGGCTCGGCAACGCCGAGTCCGAGGATGCCCAGGTTTGCTTCGCTCAGAATGAAAACAGGAATCGAGATCCAGAACTGGGCAAGCAGAATTGGACGCAGGTTCGGGACAAGGTGAACCGCAAACAGACGAATTCCGTAGAGCCCCAGGGCGCGCGCCTGCAGCAGCAGGCCGGAATTGCGCAAGGAGCAGGCACAGGCGCAAAGCACTCTTGCCGAAGCGGCCCATCCCAACAGGCCAAGCATCAAGAAAGTGACCAGCACCGAGACAAACGGAGATACATTCAGAGGCAACAATGCCCGGACCGTGATCAGGAGGAACAGCCAGGGGAGCGACAAGAAAAGATCGGTGACGCCCATAGCCAGCCGCTCCCACACACCACCTAGGTATCCCGCGACCCCGCCGATCAATGCAGCCATCAGCGTCGATAGCAGCGCCGCCGTCGGCGCCAGTAGCAAGGAAATGCGTGTGCCGTACAACGTGCGCGCGAACCGGTCGCGGCCAATTTCGTCAGTCCCTAACAAGTGCTGGCGGGAAGGCGGTGCATTTGGCGCTTCGCGAAATTGCGCGGCATAGCCCGCCGGCGCCAGCCAGTTTGCGCCCAGCGACACCAGGACGACGACCACAAGAACACCGCAGGCAAGCTTGCGGGCCACGCTCATGACTCCTGGCCCCTCAGCGCATGACCGATGACATCCGCGCCCGAGTTGGACAACATAGTCACAAGCGTGACCAGGACGGTGATGTTCACCAGCAACGGCAGGTCCCTCCCGAGCGCAGCGTGCCAGGCGAGATCGCCAACGCCTGCAAGTCCGCACAGCGCTTCGATGGGAATCGCTGCTCCCAGAGCGATACTCACTGAAACCCCCGCCAGCGCCAAGAGCGACGGCGCCGACACCGGCAGCACATGCCAGACAAGAATGCGAAGGTCGCCAAGTCCTTTGGCGCGCGCAGTGATGATGTGCGGCGACGAATAAGCCTTCTCCAGCAGATTTCGAGAATAGGTAAATACCTTCGGAAATACGATAAGGGCGATAGCAAGATAGCCGGGCGTATTCAACAAGACGGACAACAAAGCTAAGGCCGCCGCCGGGATGCACAAAAACGTCCCACTCAATGCGATTGCGAGCAAGCTATACGCCTTAACTCGCACGAGGGCCGATGTCAGAGAGAAGCCCAGCGCAATTGCCCAGCCCAAAGCAAGGCCGCTACCGACTAAACGCAGCGTCACTGGAAAGCGGTCGTGGAGAAGAGTGCTCACCGGCTGGCCAAGAGAACGAGAGTTGCCCAGCTCACCGTGGAGTGTGCGTTTGAGATAATCTGTGTAAAACTGCAGGATATTCTTCTCGGACTGATGCGACTCGTGAAGCGCGCGCAGGCTGGCGGCGCTTAGTCGAGGATCGAGCTGCTGTTCATCCACGGCAAAGCCGGGAGCAAAGCGCACCAGCGTGGCACAGATCAGCCCTCCAATGAGAACAATCGCCGCAATCACGAGCAGATGCCGTGTTATTCGCCAAGCCATAGTCGAGCAACTTCCTCAGTTCACAGTGCTTAAGTGTGCTTTTGACTCCGGTACTCTCTCCATGCCATCAGCCAAAGCATGGTGCACCTGTTTCATCGTGTACATTTTGCGGTCGGCCTCGGCCAAGAGGCGTTCGGCATCAAAGCCGTCTTCGGGGCAGAAAGCCGTGCCGACGCTCAGAGATATGAGGTCCTTGCCGCAGACTCGTTTTCCCGCGGCCATGACAAGCTGGTTCAGGCGGTTCGCCTTCTCGATGGCGGCTTCGGGTTTCATGCCGGTTGCAATCACTACAAACTCGTCTCCGCCCATACGTGCCACGTAATCGTACTCGCGGCATACTTCTTTCAAGTCAACGGCGAGAGTTTTCAGCAATCGATCACCCTCCAGGTGGCCGTAACGATCATTGATCTGTTTGAAGCCGTCCAAATCACACACCATCACCGCCAGCGACCCTCCGGTGCGACGGCAACGCGCGAGCTCTTGCGCCAAGTGGACGAACAGCGAACGGGCATTGGGCAGTCCGGTCAGATAATCGGTCGTAGCCGAGCTCTCGGCCTGTTGGTACTTCAGAGCATTCTCCACGGACATCGCAACTTTGGAGCTAATGGCCAGCAGAATGCGAAGGTGATCTGCGGTGAAAGCATCGCGATCGGCGTGATACATTGCAAGCACCCCGACCACGCCATTCAAGCCTTCGAGCGGGACGGCAATCGCTGAGTGTAGCGCGTTCGTCTTTTCGGGTTCGCTAGGGTATCCATGTTCGACCTGCGGGTTTCCATTGATAATTGGTTTTCGATTCTCCGCCACCCACCCGCACAGTCCCTCCCCTACTGGAACTCGCAGCGAGGAGAGTAGCCGAAAATTATCTCCACTTACCAACTCTGGGACCAATCGCCCGTTTCGGCACACAAACACTGCCATCGAATCGTACGGAATCAACTTACGCAATCGCATTGACAGAACAGACAGCGTTTCTCCCAGACTGAGAGAATTGCCGAGATCCTGGCTGACCTCAAATAACGTCTGCGCCTCTTGACGTGCAGAAGCGATCGATGACAGGAAGTCACTCTCACTACCCGCGGTCCCTGCACCCGCAGTGTGCTCAAATCCTGCCGCTGGCGCCAAACCTCGTTCGATACGCATGTGTGTGGAAAGTCCAGGTGTGGTCATGCTCATGGACTGAGTCTGGGCGATCTGTTCCAGCTCGATGTAGCGCCGTTTGAGCACATCCACGACTTTGGGATCGAATGATGTTCCGGACATCTGAACCACCCGCGTCATGGCTTCATCGAGGGGCAGGGCCTTACGGTACTGCCGGTCTGTCGCCAGCGCATCCAAACAGTCCACGGCCGCCAAAATGCGGGCACCGACAGGGATATCCTCGCCCGCAATTCCTTCCGGATATCCAGAGCCATCCCATTTCTCATGGTGAGAACGAACGATAGGAGCAACCGGATATGGAAAGGCGACTCGTTCCAAGATCTCTGCTCCCACGATCGGATGGATTTTCAGTTTTTCGAACTCCTCAGGAGTCAGGCGGCCCGGTTTGTTAATTATGTGTTCCGGCACCGCTAGCTTGCCAATGTCGTGAAGCAGAGCAGCCGCACGCAGTGCCTCAACTTCTTTGCTTGTCAGTCCCAGCTCCTTCGCGATCTCCGAAGCGTAGGTACGAACACGGTGCAGGTGCTTGTGCGTGGTGTGGTCTTTGGCGTCAATGGCCAGCGCGAGCGCTTCGATGGTACGCATGTGCAGGGACGCGATATCTTCCACGTGGCGCTTTTCGATTTCTACGTGCTTCTTTTCATCTGCCAGACGCCCCAGATACATACGGTATGAGCGGTAAACCCAGTAGATCACTGGCAAGACCAACAGCGAGGTCTGCCAACCGGCATGCCGGTTCACAAATCCAACAAGACCGATAATCGCAGCTCCTGCCAGATAGAAAGGAAAAGACCAAAAATAACATTCAGACCACACCTTCTTTGCGGACTTGCCTTCTGTCAGAGAAATGATCACCGACACCGGAAGCGTGTTCGCCAAGAAATAGACCAGGGAGGCCAGGATCAGCATCAACAGTGCGGCACGGTTGCCTGTAATTAAGACGAACCGATGATAGGCGAAGTATGCCAGCGCGATGGCGTTCGCCATCATGCTGAAGACGTTGAATGCTATCTTGGCTAGACTTGTAGTTTGGTGTGTGCGCCACAAGCATTGAACCAAGGCAGCACTGCAGCCAATGAGCAAGGTTTCGGGCAGGGTAAGTTCCAGCACCCCCAACAGAATGAATAGAAAATTGACCGACATCGTGCCATCTATGCCGGGTAGCTGAACTTTCAGACTGGAGGCGAAAATCGCGATTGCGAGATAACAAATGAAGCGCAGTAAGTCATCGCTCTGCCAATGCCAAAGTGCCGTTGCCAGGACCAGGACTCCAATGGTAGCGGTTACGCCGATGAATATTTTGGCTCTTGTTGGCATCTGATTTCGGACGGTCCTCGACAACTAATCCATTCAGTTCGATCCTTCCACCAAGTACCGGACCGTATCTCTAATTCATGCTGGGCGCGTGCTTTTATTCGCTAGGATCGCGGCGCGGAACATCCGAAGGCTCATGACCGCCCGCGGGGGAACGAACTCCCACGCACGTTGCGGCCACGTTCCGTACCGCAAGTAGCGCCAGCGTACAGTCTAGAGCGGGACGGAGTCGGCCCACACCTTACGTAGGTCACTTCATCTGCAATCAGAATTGCGGTGGCTTGGCTGTGGGGAAGTTAGCCGGCTTGGAGGACACCAGTTCCGCTAAGCTGAGTTCCGGTCTCTGTTTAGGGCGCCGCTCCGAAGAACTCACGGAATCTCATCCTCTTGGATTAGTGGGCTGTCGCCGCCATAGCCTGCTGGGCGCCGGAAACACCTGCGTTTGAAGTGCTGCGGAAGTACAAGCGATAGCTGCCGTACATGAGTACCATCACTGGCAGAACCGCTATCGGCATCGTCCAACTCACCTGCCGGCCGATCGCCGAGACGATGGACATGAGTCCGGTGCAAGCCAGGTAATACGGGAACGACAGGTGGAAGATGCTCGACCAGGTACGCACCAGTCCTGCGCCTTCAGTTAGAGAGATGATCGTTGCCACAGGAAAGGTGTTCACAAGGAAAAATGCCCCGCATGAAGCCACCAGAGGCAACGAACCCGACCAGGTATGACCGGCGAGAGAGTTTCTGTGCCACAAGAGCGCGCAGGTACCAGATGCCAGCGCCATCGTATTCACATTAAAGAGGAGCTTCACCGAGCTGAGCTTGCCGCCGCGCTTGGGGAATGTCTGCACTGCCGATGAAACCAGCGCCACCAGCATGCCCTCAAAGAGGCTCAGTTGCGCCGCCGCGATCAGAATAAACGGCAGATTCACGGACATATTCCCATTAATGCCTGGCAGCTTCAGCTTCAAGCGAGAGGCCATCGCCGAAACCGCCAGCAACACGAGAAACGGGTAGTGGTTCAGCGAGTGGAACTTCAGTCCGCTGTAGCCCAGCATGGAGAGTCCCGATGCTGCGACCGCGCATATGAAGATTGTGGCCAACCGTGAGCTTTTCATCTGTTCCCTCCTTTGTTTACTGTCTCGCTCACGGTCTCTTAGTTCTCGCCAGTGATGCTGATGGCCTCATTCTGAGTAGTGCTGGACGTGCCCCACACTACCGACGTGCCCCAGATCACGCTGTAGCCTTGAGTGGCGTTGCTTCCCCAAACGACCGAAGAACCCCAGATCACTGACTGGCCACTTGCGTTCGTGCCCCAGATCACCGAGTTGCCCCACACGACGGACGTTCCCCAAACCACCGAACCACCCCACACGACTGAGCTGTTCTTCACGACATAGACGTTGCCATTTGAATCTACCGCCACGGTAGGTGATAGCGCGCTGCCGACCGTGGAGGATGCAAGGTCAAGGTTTGATAAAGCGGCCTGGATGTCCAAATATCCGGCGCCGACGGTGAACATGTCGTACTGGCTGGTATAGGTGATTCCAGTTGTCGGATCCGTGGTGCTGCTGTAGCGCGGGAAGGTCTTGTACGCGCTCTTCATCAGACGCGCTTTCACCTGGTCCGGGGAAAGCAGGGGATTTTGCTGCAAGAGCAGCGCAGCCGCTCCGCTGACAACCGGAGTTGCCATACTGGTCCCGCTCAGGGTGAAGTAGTACGAAGACGATGCGCTGCCTCCGCTGTTGCTGTAGGTATTCATCGCCACCGCGTTCTGTGGATACAGCGAGACGATGGCTGCATTGGTGGAGGCTAGCGTGGAGACCGTCTGGTTGCCAGGAGCTACGATATCCGGCTTCGCGATGTGGTCGTAGAGCGTTGGCCCTTTTGAGCTGTAGCTTGCAATCTGGTCGTCACCGCGGTCGGGTGTGCCCATTGGCTTCATAGCGCCCACGGTGATTACATAGGGATCATTGCCCGGAGCTGTAATGGTTCCGTAGCCGTTGGTTCCGGCCGAGTTGTTCCGTCCATCGTTGCCTGCCGCAACCACCACAACAATGCCGGCTTTCCAAGCCGATTCCACTGCCTGGCACAAGGGATCGAGTTTGTAACTTTCATAGACCGGGCGCCCAAGTGAAAGGTTGATCACTCGGATGTTGTATGTGTTTTTCAGATTTACGGCTTGTTGAATACCCGCTATTACCTGGCTGTCGGTACCCGACCCGTTGCCATCGAGAACCTTTAGGTCAATGATGTTCGCGCTATTGGCAATACCGGTGAAGGTCTTGAAATAGTTCCACCCACTGGAGTTTTTTCCATTGCCTGCCACTATGCCGGCCACGTGTGTTCCGTGGCCATACACACCAGTGGCGCCGCCGGTCACAAAGTTTTGCCCATACACAATGCGCGACCCGAAGAAGTTGTCCTGTGTCAGATCGCCGTTGTTGGTGATGCCGCTGTCAATCACCGCGACCCCGATACCAGTGCCGTCGAAGCCGAGTGACCAGGCATACGGGGCGAGCACGGCTTGATCGTAATTGTCAGTCGTCACCGCAGTGGAGCCGAGCGGACGATCCGGCGAAATGTAGGTTACGTCTGGATCATTTGCCAGGTCCTCGAGAGAATCGCTCTTTACCGAGAAGGCTGCGCCATGAATGACTCCGCGCAGGTCCTTCTTCAAAGCGCCCCCTCTTGAGGTCACGCGATCAAAATGAGATTTTCCAGGCTGGACTCTGTACTGGACAATAACATCAACCGTCTGTCCGTCATGAGTATCCTGGAGATCTTTCGAAATTTTAGGAGACTTGGCAAAGGCCATCATGGCGCAAAGAATCAGGCATAACAAGGCCGAGTAACGAAACTGAAATCGGACCTTGCGGTCTGTCCTCTCGCCTCTCATGGCGAGTTCTGTCGCCTTGGAGTCGGATTTCTTGAATCCTCCCCACGTGGCGCTCCAACATTGTTTGTGCGTCATTGCTGTCCCCTATTCTTCAAGCAGTTTTTACAAATCCTTGTCATTTCTGACAGAGCACGGAACCACGGTATTGTCGCCGCCAATCGCGAAGTAGACGTACGGCTCCATCCCAACCTGCGGACGAATCTCTTACAACATCACCCCTCGAAGACCGGTCACGTTCTACTAGTTCCAGGTCTTCGTGTAATCCGCTGAGGTCCGTATCGCTTTTGTTAGTTATGGCCTTCATGGTTCCACCCGTAAGCTTGTACTCGGCTTTCAATAGAGCACGACCAAGGCCACCCCAACAGGTTTTTAAGTAGCTGGAAATACAGGAGATGGGTGCGGTGCCGGGATGGAGTGGACATGACAAGATGGCCCGCTCCCAGCGTTATGGGACATATTGTCCCGAAGCTACGCCTGTCGGAATCAAGCGGGGACGGATGTAGCAATCGTCGTTACGTTCGTTACCCTAATAGGTTGTTACTTCTAATTGAACTTGCATCAGTGGTGAGACAGTTTTCAGTAATCACTCTTTCGTTCGTCCATCCATGCAAGACCGGAGAGTCGCGTACGCGGTTCTCGCTACTTGGATCGAACCTTCGGAGCCTGCAAGGGGGGTATGTGGCCAGTCCGGCACTGGGGAAGCAGTCGTCCGTAAAAATAGAGCAGCAGGGCGCCAGCTCCTCAGAGGGCGCTCAATTCCGCTCCTATCAGCATTGGGGGACTCTGGATTCCTCCATCCTTAATCAGCTCCGCGAGGGAGTGATTGCAACCGACCTAGACGCTAACATCATCGGTGGCAACCAAGCCGTTCTCCAGACGTATGGTTACTCGCCAGAAGAGCTGCTAGGTAAGAATCTCGCCCTCTTATACCCTGAAGAGGAGCGGGCCATGTTGCACGGCGCGGTAATCGCCAGCGTGCAGGAAAAAGGCCACTATCAAGGGGACCTTCGCACACGAAGCAAATCGGGAAATGACGTCTATGTCCATCTCTCATTGACTTTGCTCGTCGATAAGAATTCAGCTCCCACTGGAATGGCTGCGATTCTAGTTGATATCACGGAACGGAAACTACTGGAGTTCGCGCTTAAGCAAAGCCAGGGAAAGCAACCGAAGACTGCCGATCTCAACGTACAGGCGCAAAAAGAGAAGTCTGAACTAGTCCAGCGTCAGATCAAGGAAACACAGTTTCTCATCGCCAGTCCGCTTATGCACAAATTCATGGCGATGGTGGACCGCGTTGCGGCTCACCCGGAAATCGTGCTGATCACGGGGGAAACAGGCAGTGGCAAGGAGCTGATCGCGCGCAGCGTCCACGACAACTCGCCTCGAAGAAGCAAGCCGTGGGTGGATATCAACTGTGCGGCGCTACCGGAGCACTTGGTAGAGAGCGAACTTTTCGGGCATGAAAAAGGGGCGTTCAGCGGGGCCGATTCCTCCAAACCCGGTCTATTTGAGCTGGCCGACAAGGGAACACTCTTCCTGGATGAGATTGGTGAACTCGATATCAAGCTTCAGGTTAAGTTGCTGAGAGTTCTGGACGGCGCTACTTACTATCGGTTGGGTGGCCATCGCAAGATCATTGTGGATGTGCGCATAGTCGCTGCTACCAATCAAAATCTCGAAGTCGCGGTGGAGGAAGGCCGGTTCCGCAGAGATCTTTTTCACCGCCTTAGTCAGTTTCAACTGCGAGTTCCGCCCTTGCGCGAGCGTCCCGAGGACGTCATAGCGTTGTCCCGGCACTTTCTTGCCCTAAAGGACACTAAATCGACATTCAGCTCGGATGCTCTTAGCGCGCTTGCATGTTACAGCTGGCCGGGAAATGTTCGGGAGCTGCGCAACCTTATCGCCAAACTAGCTATGGATGCAGATGGTGCCGAGATCACGGCTGACGATCTGGTCACAGAAATTTCTCTGGAAAAACAACGCAAGAGCGAGACTTCGCTGCCAGTGACCAATCTTGAAGGCATGGAAGAACAAATGATCATCAAGGCTCTCGAGAATACAGGAGGGCATCGCGGATTGGCGTCGGAGCAGCTCGGGATCTCCCGGCGGACTCTGAGCCGCAAGCTGCGCGAATATGACATCACTTGTCCAGACAACGACCGGGGGCGAGCGCTTGGGACCCTCGGCAACCCGCAGAAGAAATTTTTCCGGGCAAAGACGCGGTTCCTGGTCAGCCTGAAGAACAGCCAGGGAGACGAGATTAGTGTGACAGCTGTGAACCTGAGCAGCGGCGGCTTAGGCGTGGATGGACTCACCGAGCCGCAGCGATTCGGAGGACTACTTGACGCCAGCTTCCTCTTGCCGGAAAGCGACACCCTCATTCAGGTAAAGGTACGACTGGTATGGGCGGATGCGAGTGGGCGCGCCGGCATTCGTTTCGTCGTTCTGGAGCCGGCTCTATACGAAGAGATCCATCACTGGACCGAGCGCAGGATGAAGGACGAAGGATGGGAACTACCGCAGTGAAAGTCTCACGAGACTCTACTCTCAGCCAGTAGACCGAAAGCGAATGTTCGGGAACAATAGGTCGCAAACTCAACTACCTGCCAATAATCAAGCCCGCGGAAGCACTTGTTCGCGGTATCGAGATGGCGCCAGTTAGCGCTTGCGGATCAATGGACACGACACACTTGTGGCTCACCCAGGCTTTCCAGTTCGCTGCTTTCTAGAGCGCAGCGCGCCGCAGATCCGCGACAAAAATTGCTTCTGCTGCTCGAAACTACTCGCGTGTTTGAGGGTGGCCTCGCAACGCGAAGCGCAAAGGTTTTTTGTAATTCCTATACCCCACCATGCCACCCTTTTATTTTTTCCTCGACATGTCGTTACTATGCGCTAGCATGGACGCACTTTTTTTACTTGCCGCCACTTAGGTTCGCGTTGGCGGAAGCCTTTTTGTTAGTTGTGGCAGTCGAACCGGAGTGGCTGTGCTAATTGCTGAGAAGGCGTCCCAGGTTTGTTACGAACTGGCTTCCCCCGTCCGTCTCACATCGACTGGCTGTTCCCGCAGTTACGAGCAGACTGTTCTAGGTTAGCGAGCTCTAGAACGACGAAGTTGTGTACCTAGACCTGGGGAATTGGTTGGAGCGTTTTTGCATGTTTGGTTTAGTGAATTTTGTTTTACGGACCGTTGACGTGTATAGGTATGTTCCCGTCGCCAAGGAAGGAGAGCTAACCGCCTTTCTTGCGTTCATAGGGGCGCTAATCGGCGGAACTATTTTGGTCTGGCTAAGCATGCTCCTGCTGAGACGAGGAACAAAGTGAGCGAAGTGCCAGCTGGGGGTAGCCTTGACATGACCGACCAGAGGCGATCCACTTTGCGCTTGCAGCTAGCGAGGTAATCCGCCGTTCTTACAGACGTACCTTGATCTCGCTACAGGTGAGGCAATTAACTCACAGGAGCCGTTGTCGTTTTGGTACTTGGCTGCCGGTCCGGCACTCAACTGCTTCCCACACATATTTTGGACATCAAAGTTGTTGATACGGTTACGGGTTGTCGACAGAATGTCGAGCTTCGCCGCTGGCGCTATCTTCAGGTCGGACAAGCGAGGTAAGAACTGCCCGCATTTTGGTCGATCAAGCATCGAGCTGCTAACTTGCGTTCGAGTTTCTCGTCCTATGGGACTGTCTCGGCCAACTGACGGAAATCAAGTTGCTCGATTTTCGCCTCAATTAAATTCCATATTTTCAATGACATCAAGAAATCACACGGCGCTGTGTCTTTGATTGCTGTCGGCTCGTAGCTAGAACAGACGCCCCCGACGTATGAAGATCGAGGAAAACTACCGGCGAGGTGTAAGCCGAACGGAGCCGCCGCAACAGGCGTGACGGAGCCACCCGTTCCGGAGCAAAGAAACTGCGGGAATGAAGTTACTGCGTCGCTGGTTATAGCTTCTAGAGCTTCAAATCGGCAACAGAGGGAACCAGATGCCATACGGCACGGACAACACGCTTCACAGGCATATCAGGCATATAGGGAAACTGCAAGGCCCGATCTTTTATATCGCCCGACCGCCAGCGATGGTCGCTGCAGCGCGACGAACCCTCGTTAAAGCCTCCGTAGATGAAGATGACATCCGGAACGGAAGAGTTTGCAGGCTACTAATAGATGGATGGAGCTAATGATTGACTGTGGAGTTTTCGTTGCCACTCAAAGGATTCCTCGGGACCGGCGCCACCTTCGAGGCCGATGTCAACCTCGTCGTGCAACTAGTGATGGCAGCGGCGCTGGTCGCAGGAGTCGTTCTTGCGAAACAACGACGTTACAGAGCGCACGGCGTTTGTCAGACGACGGTGCTGTTCCTGAATTTGTTGATGATCGGACTAGTAATGTGGCCTGCGTTCCGGCGACAAGTGAATCCAACTTTTCACAGGATTCTTCACAGGTCGTATTACGCTGTGCCTATAGTTCATGCGGCTCTGGGAATGGCGGCTGAGCTTCTGGGACTTTACATCGTTCTGGTGGCCGGCACCAATGTCCTTCCGGTGTGGCTACGCTTCAGAAACTGGAAGCTATGGATGCGAACGGAATTCGTGCTGTGGTTTGTTGTTGTGATTAGCGGCCTGGGGACTTACTACGCCTGGTACATTGTTCCATTCCGCTAACGTGCTCGACGCCGCCGATTATAGGATTACGAAAATTATTCCAACTATGCGTCAGTGAAGCCATACCCAAATAACTCGGAAACCCGCTTGTTCGTGACGTTTCCAATTCCTCTCTGCCTAGCTTCCCGCCATCGGACGACAGTCTTCCGTTGTCCGTTCATGGACAGTCGATTCCGTGTACGGACACTGGACTCATTCCTCAGGAATTTCTCTTGCGTGTAACTACAGGTTCTTGAACCAGCTAGCTATTGCTTGCCTATGGCTTAAGATTTGCACAATCTCCTACGATGGACATCGCTAGACCTGAGTTCAAGGAGCAAAAAAGGAGACGACAGATCCTATTGCTCTCAGTGGGTAGCCTTCTTCTGATTGCTGCAACTATCGGGGTCTCTCGGTTAAAGCCGGCCGCGCCTGAGGTTGAGCGAAGCACGGTGTGGACCGATACAGTGAAACGCGGATCGATGCTGCGGCAGGTCCGGGGGCTTGGTTCTCTGATTCCCAGTCAGGAGTTCACCCGTCAAATACCAGCCGAGACCGAAGCCACAGTCGTGCGCATCCACATGCTTCCTGGTTCGCAAGTGAAGGCAGACACTATTTTGCTCGAGATGAGCAATCCGCAGGCCGAGCAGGTGGCACTCGACGCCAAACTGCAATTGAAAGCCGCGGAGGCCGAATATCAAAGTCTCCGAGTGAAGCTGCAGAGTGATTTGATGAACCAAAAGGCCGGCGCCGCGACTGTGACCGCAGACTACAGCCAAGCGAAGCTCCAATCCGACACCGACAAGGCGTTGTACGACCTCGGCGTGATTTCTGGACTGGCTTACAAAAACTCGAAGAATAAGGCGGACGAGCTCACCACTAGACACAACATTGAAGGAGAACGACTCGACATTAACCAGAAAGCAATTGAATCGCAGATGGCTGAGCAGCAAGCGAAAGTCGATCAGATTCGAGCTCTCGCTTCGCTTAAACAGAAGCAGTTGGACGCGCTGAGAGTGCGGGCGGGCATCGAAGGTGTTCTCGTGGACTTGCCTTTGCAAGTGGGGCAGCACGTTTTGCCGGGCACAATGCTGGCAAAGGTCGTCCAGCCCGATCACCTGATTGCAGAGTTAAAGGTCGCAGAAACGCAAGCCCGCGATGTGCAGATTGGGCAGCCGGCTGTTGTGGACACGCATAACGGAACGGTCGAGGGCAGCGTGATGCGGGTTGATCCCGCGGTACAGAACGGCACCGTCACCGTGGACGTAAAGCTCACGGGCGAGCTCCCGAAAGGTGCGCGTCCTGATTTGAGCGTGGATGGAACCATTGATTTAGAGCGCCTGGGAAACGTCCTTTACGTTGGCCGTCCGGCATTTGGCCAGGAGAACAGCACTATCAGCCTGTTCAGACTTGATGCCGACGGCAAGGGCGCGGTTCGCGTTCCTGTGAAAGTTGGACGTGCTTCCGTGAATTCGATCCAGGTTCTCGAGGGGTTGCACGAAGGCGATACCGTAATTTTGTCCGACATGTCACGCTCCGACAATACCGACCGTATCCGGCTTGACTAAGAACAGTGAGGGCAGAACTTATGACCGAAGCAGGACAGCCGCTGATCCAGATTGAAGACCTGACCAAAATCTTCTACACCGACGAAGTTGAAACCCACGCGCTTTCAGGCGTGCACTTGGCAATTCGAAAAGGCGAGTACGTGGCTATGTCCGGCCCTTCAGGGTGTGGCAAATCCACTCTGCTCTCGATTATTGGCTTGCTCGACACCCCGACGGACGGGAAATATCACCTAAACGGGCAGCCGGTCGAGAACCTGGATTTCGGCGCGCGCTCGCGCATCCGCAATCAGGAAATTGGTTTCATTTTCCAGAGTTTCAACCTGATCGGCGATCTCACGGTGTACGAGAATGTCGAACTACCACTCACTTATCGCCAACGAATGCCGTCGGCTGACCGCAAGAAACGCGTGATGGAGTCCCTCGAGCGCGTTGGGATGGCGCACCGTATCCGGCACTATCCTTCGCAATTGTCAGGAGGTCAGCAGCAACGTGTCGCAGTTGCTAGAGCGCTCGCCGGACATCCGTCGATCCTGCTCGCCGACGAGCCGACTGGAAATCTCGATTCGCGCAACGGCGAGGCGGTTATGGAATTACTTCAGAATCTCCATCGCGAGGGGGCCACGATTTGCATGGTTACGCACGACCCGAGATTCGCAAAGCATGCGCAACGTGAAGTTCACTTGTTCGACGGCAAGGTGGTCGCGGAAGAAGAGTTACAGAAGTTAATGCAGGATGCGCACGCATGAAACCGCTGCTCGGCTATTGCACAGCGACGACGGTATGGAGTGAGGGCGAATGAACGGAATAATCCAGGATCTACGTTACGCACTGCGGCAGTGGCGCAAAAATCCTGGGTTCACGCTGTTTGCCGGCGCGGCGCTGGCACTCGGTATCTCTGCGACCACTTCGGTCTTTAGTATTGCCTACGCTGTACTGCTGCGGCCATTTACTTATCGCGATCCCTCCCGCCTGGTAATGGTGTGGGAAGACGACACTGCGTATGGGGTTCCTCGGAATAACGGCAGCCCCTTGGCCTTTATCCAATGGAAAGAACGCAACTCCGTGTTTGACGATATGGCTGCGCTTACGCACGCCTCGCTCAATCTAATCAGCCATGGCACGCCCGAATACTTGCACGCAGATACGATCACGCCGAATTTCTTCTCCGTTCTGGGGGTCAACGCTGCCCAAGGCCGTACTTTCACCGCCGATGATGGACGGCCGGGCGCGCCACTCACTGCGATATTGAGCTACGGCCTATGGGTGCGCCTCTTCGGGGCGGATCCGCACATCATCGGGCAGGACCTCCTGATGAACGGAGCCAAATATACAGTGATCGGAGTCATGCCCCGTGGATTCCGCTTCCTCGATCCCGAAGTTGACACATGGGTGCCTTCGCAGTGGACGTCGAAATTCGTTGAAGACCGAAAGAACGACCACTTCCTGACGATTGTCGGTCGGCTGAAGACGCGCATCAGTGTTGCACGAGCGGAAAGCGAAATGAAGACGCTCGGCAGGCAACTCGCAGCCGACAAGATTTGGGAGGCGAATGCCACGCTGGTGCCACTGCGCGAGCAGGTTTCCGGCGATGTGCGTCCAGTGATCCTGCTGTTGCTCGGTGCGGTTGCATTCGTTCTGCTGATCGCATGCGCTAACGTTGCCAATCTGCTGCTGGCCCGCGGCAGTGCGCGCACGCGAGAAATTGCGGTGCGGCTGGCTCTTGGTGCAAGCCGCCGCCGTTTAGTTAAACAAATGTTGGTTGAGAGCCTTCTGCTGTCATGCGTGGCCGGCGCCGTCGGGATCGGGCTCGCTTTCTGGGGGACCCGGTTTCTCACGCTACTGGTCCCGAATGGGATTACAGCAACGCCGCAAGTCGATGCGCGCCTGCTCGCATTTACCGCCCTGGTCTCGATTACCACAGGAGTGCTGTTCGGCGTAGCGCCTGCCCTCCGCGCATCGCACACGGCTGTGCTCACTCCGTTGAAGCAGGGTGGCGGACAATCGGGGGTTAGCGCGGGTGGCCAGGGACTGCGTCGCGTTCTGGTAGTAGCCGAGGTTGCACTGACCATTGTGCTCCTCTCTGGCGCAGCCCTCATGCTGCGCAGCTTTGAAAAACTCTATCGCCAGGATCCCGGCTTTCGCGCTGATCACGTATTGACGCTGCAGACTTCACTCCCTCGTCCCAAGTACGCGGATTTCACTCACCGGAACCAGTTCTACCGCGAAGTGGTGCAACGAGTGGAAACGCTGCCCGGCGTGGTGGCGGCCGGGTACGCCACATATTTGCCTTTGGCTGATTCGGGCGGCGGCAGCCTGGTAACCGTAGAGAACCGGCCGCTCGACCCAAAGCACATGCTAATCGCCAACGTCCGCGTGGTTACACCTGACTACTTCCGCGCCGTGGGGATGAGCCTGCGCGAAGGTCGCCTGCTGGGGCGCAGCGATGGCGCTGATGCTCCCAAGAGTGTGGTGATTAATCAGAGCATGGCTCGCACCTACTGGCCCGATGTACACCCGATCGGGCGGCGCTTCAAACGAGGATTGCCTCAGTCAAACACGCCGTGGTGGACCGTGGTTGGGGTGATTGCCGACATGCGCCAGGGCGGCATGGATGTGCCGGTACGACCTGAAGCGTATTTTCCTTCTGAGCAGTCCGACTTCTTCCCGCCCGATTCGCTGGCCGTGCGAACTACTGGTGATCCTCTCAGCGTGGCCGAAAATGTACGGCAACAGGTATGGGCAGTGGACAGAGACCAGCCGGTCGCGAATGTTCTAACCCTAAGCGACTTGGTGGACTCCAGCATCGCGCAGCCGCGCATGAACACTTTGCTGCTGGGCGGGTTTGGGGTCATGGGCCTGCTACTTGCGGCGCTTGGCATTTACGCGGTGCTGTCATTCACCGTCACGCAGCGAACACAAGAGATTGGTGTGCGCGTGGCACTTGGCGCGCGCCCCGGTGATGTGTTGCGAATGGTACTAGCGAGCGGCGCGCGACTTTTCGTAGCAGGATTCGCAATTGGATTGGCGACCGCCCTCGCCTTATCGCGGCTGCTGTCGCACCTGCTGTTTGAAGTCACGCCGGGCGATCCGTTTTCCTATATTTCGGCAGTTGTAATCTTCGCTGCAGTCGCGCTCCTGGCGTGCTACATCCCCGCACGCCGTGCGGCCAAAGTCGATCCCATGGTAGCCCTGCGTTACGAGTGAGGAAACCAATGACTGGATTAATCCAAGACCTTCGCTACGCGCTGCGGCAACTGCGGAAAAACCGAGGATTCACAGCCGCCGCGCTCATCACCCTGGGGCTCGGCATCGCCGCCAACACAGCCATCTTTAGCGTGATCGAAGCGGTGCTGCTGCGCGCACTTCCGTTTGGCTCGCCCGACCGTCTGGTGTGGCTCAACGGTAAGTTTCCTATGACCGATGAGGCTGGAGTTTCTCCACCTGATTTCCGCGATTATCGGGCATCCAACAGAACCTTTGATCGGCTTGCGGCAATGGGTTACGCTGCCGGCCCGGCGAATCTCTCCGGCGACAAACCCGAGCAGGTGTTCACCACTATCGCGTCGGCCAGTTTCTTCGACTGTCTAGGTATCCACCCGTTGCTGGGGCGGGACTTTCTTCCATCGGACGAGCGAGTGAATCTGCCGCAAGTGGCCATTCTTGGGTACGGATTGTGGAAGCGCAATTTCGGTGGTGATCGAAACATTGTGGGACGCACGATCCGGATGGATGGCCAAAGCTTAACTGTGGTCGGTGTCTTGCCTTCGGACTTGCCTCTGCTTAGCGAAGCCCAACTGTGGCTGCCGACTCCAATGCTGAATCCCGGAATGAACATCCGCCTGGGCCACTCTTTGAAAGCAATTGGGCGCCTTAAGCCGGGAGTAAGCCTGGAACAATCGCAGGCCGACCTGGACGCGATTGCCCTGCAGCTCGCGCATCAGTACCCCGATACAAACAAGGATTGGTGGATGCGTCAACGGCCGCTGAGAGATGTGCTGGTTGGGCCTGTGCGTCCCGTATTGTTGCTGATGTGGGGCGCTGTCGGACTTCTGCTGCTGATTGCATGCGTCAATGTCGCAAACTTGTTGCTAGCTCGGTCCATCACGCGGCAAAAAGAATTTGCTTTGCGTACAGCGCTAGGGGCAAGCCGTGTGCGCATGATCCGGCAGGCCCTGACGGAGAGCGTGATGCTGTCCCTGATTGGAGGCGCTCTAGGCATACTTGCCGCGATGTGGGGACTTCACGCGCTACGTGCCTTTGGGCCTTTGAACGTTCCGCGTCTCGACCAAAGCGAAATTAATCCAGCCGTGCTGGGGTTCACGGTGGGAATTTCATTGTTGACTGGGGTTGTTTTCGGGTTGGTTCCAGCCTTGCAAGTCTCGGGAGGCCAGTTCACCCAAGGACTGAAAGAATCAGGCCGCACGTCGGCGACTACATCGCACAAACGGCTCAGCAGCGCTCTAGTTGTCGGAGAGATCGCGATATCGCTTACGTTGCTCGTAAGCGCGGGCCTGTTGCTTAAGAGCTTCTGGCGGCTGATTCACGTGGCCCCAGGATTTCGGACAGACCATGTTGTAACCGCGCGATTGAGTTTGAACCAGCCAGCGTATGGCCGATACGGCGATCCTGAAAAGCGGGTGATGTTCTGGCGGCAGTTCGAAGACCAGGTTAAGTCTTTACCGGGCGTCGAAGCGGTAGGGGCGACCTCGGAGCTTCCGCTCAGCGGCCAGCACAGCGATGATCCCTTCCACATTCCGGGCCGCAGCTATGGTCCAAGCGAATTCGACGACGCCCAGTTCCGCCAGGTGACGCCCGGATATCTATCGGCCATGCGCATTCCCCTTATGGCAGGGCGATGGCTGGATGAGCGCGACACA
>WNGL01008771.1_pt1 | contig 38839 bp, 31 predicted proteins | sample 5400591 | NCBI WGS metagenome assembly WNGL01 (sample SAMN13153377, study PRJNA577476) | soil metagenome | isolation source: 80 cm soil or saprolite under Garry oak tree replicate 1 | place: USA:California | collected 2016-06-15
GGAGCCGCTTGGCGCGCCTTGCGCCGACAGAGCGTGGACGGCGTCATCCAGGATGCGCTCCACATGAATAAGCGCTTCGGTGCCTTTGCGCGTCAGCAATACCGCGCGAGGCTGGTCGCCGCCTTTGAATGAGGAATCAGCGATGGCGGGCGCGTGTTGCGGCGGCGGCAAGCCGGGCAGAGGCCGCAGCTCAACGCCCTGATGCGCGTAGGCCATGATGTTGTGCCATGTCGCCGCTGGGAGCGTACCGCCGGTCATGCGTTTAGTCGGCGAATAATCGTCGTTCCCCATCCAAACAGCGCCGACGAAATTGCCCGTGTAGCCGACAAACCAGGCGTCGCGCCAATCGTTTGTGGTGCCGGTTTTGCCGCAGGCTGGAACGCCGTCGAGCTGCGCCCGCCGGCCGGTGCCGTTTTCGACCACGGAGTTCATCATTTTGATCATGTCAATGGCGACTTCCGGACTGATCACCTGCTTTGGTTTTGGACCGTCACGGTCGAACCGCCAGACCAATTCTCCGGAATCGGTGCGGACTTCGAGCGCAGCATGCGGCGCGACGGCGCGGCCGAGATTCGGGAAGGTCGCATAGGCCATTGCGTGCTCGTAGACGTACACTTCGTCGGCGCCGAGCGGCAGAGAGGGCGTATCCGGCAGCGGCGCGTGGATGCCGAAATTACGCGCCGTTTGCACGATCATGGCGCGGCCGAGCTTCGGATTACCGTTGCCAAGCATGATCGACAATTTGACCGGAATGACGTTGATCGAATGGGTGATCGCTTCAAGCAAAGTCACGTTTCCGGAATAGCCGCCGGAATAGTTGTGCGGGCACCAATTGCCGATGCAAACCGGTGAATCGGAGACGACCGATGTCGGCTTGAAACCATTCCCCAGTGCTGTCGCGTAAGTATAGGGCTTAAACGACGAACCAGGCTGGCGCAGCGCATCGGTCGCGCGGTTGAACTGGCTGGTGCCGTAATCGCGCCCGCCGACCATGGCCCGCATGCCACCGTCGAGATCAGCGATTACCGCTGCAACTTGGCTCGCGCCGTAGTCGCGGCCGTATTGGCGTAATTGGGATTCGGCCTCCCGCTCGGCATAATGCTGGAGATTGCCATCGAGCGCGGTGCGCACCACGAACGAACGCGAACTAACAGACTTTGGCAAGGTATCAGCGAGCTTGCGCATCTCGTCAAAGGCCCAGTCGAGGTAGTAGTTCGGCGCGTCCTCGGCGGCGCGATCGATCGGCGTTGCCGGATTGCGGCGGGCGCCGTAGACTTGGCCTTCGCTCATGAAACCGTTCTCGACCAAGTTGTCGAGGACAATGTTGGCGCGGGCGCGGGCTGCCGGAAGGTTGATGAGCGGGGAGAACTTGGTGGGCGCCTTGAACAGGCCGGCGGCCATCGCGCCCTCGGCCAAGGTCAGGTCGCGCACCGATTTGCCGAAATAATAGCGCGCTGCGGCGTCGACCCCGAAGGCGCCGCCACCAAGATAAGCGCGATCGAGATAGAGCTTGAGAATTTCATTCTTGCTCAAATGCGCTTCCAGCCACAAAGCCAGAAAGGCTTCATTGATCTTGCGCTCGTAGGTGCGCTCGTTCGACAGGAATAGATTTTTCGCCAGCTGCTGGCTGATGGTCGAGCCGCCCTGGACTACGCCTCCGGCCTGGGTGTTGGTGACAAAGGCACGAAAGACGCCCTGAATGTCAATGCCGAAATGCTCGTAGAATCGGCGATCTTCCGTCGCCAGCACGGCCTTGATCAAATGATCTGGATACTGCTCGAGCGGCACCGATTCGGTGTGCTTGATGCCCCGGCTGCCGATTTCATTGCCATAGCGGTCGAGAAACGTGACCGCCAGATCGGACTTCTTCAGCCAATCGTCATCGGAAGTCTGTCGGAAAGCAGGGATTGCCAGCGCCAACAAGAGGAGCAGCCCCCCGGTCCCCAGCGTCGCCATTTCGGAGAGCGGTTCGACCAGTAGCCAGCGACGCCATCCGGCGACATGGGCGCGGTCCATAAAAGCGGTAAACCGCTCATAAATCTCGCGGGTCCACTTGCCGGCCTGGAATATTGCGGAATCGATCCGCGCATCGATATCGAGAAGGAGCCGCTTAAGTCTGGGCCGCCAGTCCTCGCCCGGATCGGGGAACATATCTGTCACGATTCTGCGCTCCGGCAAACGTCGGCAAGCAACTCTGCAGCGAGCAACTGTGCGGCAAGCAAATCTATTGTCCTTCTAGCGAAGCGGCATTTCGCCGGCCATGGTTTAGTTGAACCAGGCCCATTTGAACTCGCACAGTACATGGAAATTGCGAGGAAATTTGGCATAGGTTCATGGCGCGCGGAGAACACCATGGCAAGTAATTCGGAGTGGGAAAGCCTCTGCGATGGCTGTGGCCGCTGCTGCCTCAACAAGCTCGAGGAAGAAGAATCGGCCGATAAGACCTATTACACGGATGTAGGCTGCCGGCTGTTGGATGGACACAGTTGCCGCTGTAGCGATTATCAGCATCGGCTGGATCTCGTTGACGATTGCGTCCGGCTGACCCCCGAAAGCCTCAAGACGATCAAATGGCTGCCGCCGTCTTGCGCCTACGTGCTGCTCGCCGAGGGACGGGACCTCTATTGGTGGCATCCATTGGTTTCGGGCGACCCAGATACCGTCCACATTGCCGGGGTATCGGTGCGCGGACGCGTGCACGCGACCGAGCTCGAAGTGCCTGACGAAGAATTGGAAGACCACATCGTTAATTGGCCGCTGAAATTGCCGCGCCGCGCGCGCCGCCGCGGCTAGCGAACGCCGGCGCACTCCTGGTCTGCGCAAAGTCTTCTTGTAATGCGAGCCGGCGGCCGCCAAGTGGATGGCGAGCCAGCAGTTTGAGATGACCACGCGAGCCGCGCCCGAAGATCTCGTGAATGTCGCGCCGACCGCTGTTGCGGCCGAACTTTCCGCGCCATCGCACGCGACGGCCCCAGCCGACCATGCTGCGGTCCGCGCAATCGTTGCTGGCATCATGCTGGCGATGTTTCTCTCTGCGCTTGAGCAGACCATCGTCGCGCCGGCACTCCCGGCGATCGGCAGGAGCCTTGGCGGCGTCGACGAATTGTCCTGGGTAGTCACGGCCTACTTGCTGGCGGTCACGGCGACGACGCCGCTGTTCGGAAAATTGTCCGACATATACGGCCGGCGCCCCGTTCTACTATGGGCAATCGCGATTTTCATCGGCGGCTCGATCGCCTGCGCGTTGGCGCCGACGATCTGGCTGCTTGTCCTTGCGCGGGGACTGCAAGGACTGGGCGGCGGCGGCTTGCTGCCGATCGCGCAGACCATCATCGCCGATCTACTCTCACCGCGCGAACGGCCGGTGGTGCAGGGTCGGACCTCGATCATGTTCATGAGCGCCAGCATCCTCGGCCCGGTCCTCGGCGGATTCCTGACCGATCAACTGCATTGGTCGCTGATATTCTGGATCAATCTGCCGCTCGGCGCCGTTGCCCTGGTGATGAGCGAGCGCTCTCTGCGGCAACTGCCGCGCAACGAACGTCCGCACCAGCTCGATGTGGTCGGCGCTGTCTTGATGGTCGGCGCGGGGCTATCACTGATGCTGGCGCTCGCATGGGGCGGCACGCATTATCCGTGGAATTCGTGGCCAATTCTCGCTTTGCTGGCCGGATCGGTCGCGCTCTGGACAGTGTTCGCCGCGCGTCTTCTGACCGCGCGTGAACCGTTCATTCCGCTCACGATCTTGCACGACCGGGCCACCAGCATGATCACCTGCGCGGCGTTCTTCGGCGTCGGCACGATCATCGGGATCACGATCTATACGCCGCTTTATTGCCAGACTGTGCTCGGCCTATCGGCGAGCTCGTCCGGACTGGCGCTTATCGCGTTCATGGCAGGAACCGTGGTCGGTTCGCTAACGACCGCACGGTTGATGGTGCGCCTTGCCCATTACATGCGCGTACCGCTAGCAGGGCTGTTTTTCGCAGCGATTGCACTCGGCATTCTCGCTGCGGATCCAATCAATCAGTCAATCACACAGCTCGTGCTGCTGCTGTTTGTGCTCGGTTGCGGACTTGGGCCGATGTACCCGATGAGCACAATTGTCATGCAGAACGCAGTCAAGCCACACCAGCTTGGCACTGCGACCGGCACGCTCAACTTTTTCCGTACACTCGGCGGCGCAATCATCGTTGCGGTCTTCGGCGCCATCGTGCTCGGCGGCAGCACGGATGGCGCGGGAGTGACGACATTGGAAGGGTTAGCTAGCGCGCACGGCGATTTGGCGTCCGCATTTCACTGGGTGTTTATCGCAGCAGTGATCTGTCTTGCGATTGCGTTTTTCAGTTTGCTCGCAGTCCAGGAACGGCCGCTGCATGGTCCCGCTCTCAGATCCGCATAGTGGCCTAGGGTGCTACGGCGCGAGCGGAGTGCCGAGTTTTCGCGCAGTATCAACGATCCAACCGCGATACCGCACCAGCGGCGTGATCCCGGTCAGACCGCCGCAGCCTGCTGTTAAATTCGGACCCGTCGACCAGCTCACCACGCCAATAATTCTGAGATCTTTGCCAGAGCCGGCAAAAGCCGGAGCCCCCGAATCGCCAGCGCAGGCACCCAACCCGGCAGTCAGACCTTTGGTGACCGGATCGAACAGCCTGATCTGCAGCGATCCCGGTTGCCCGGTGACGATCAGCGATGCGGCGCGGACCGTGCCGCCGGTCCGGCCGTCGCCGCGTACGGTCACGCCATAGCCGGCGACCACGAGCGTGTCGCCAACCCTGACCATTTCAGTTTCACCACCGATCCGCGACAGCGGAGTTCGCGACGCAAGCGGCTCGGTAAGCTTGATCAGCGCGACATCTGCGGTCGCGAGATGGCCGAGTAGCCGCTGCATGTCGAATTGCGGATGACGCTCGATGCCGGCAACTGCCTTGAGAATGGGCGGCTGTCCCAGTTCGCTGCCGACGAGCTTGTAATTGGACCCCGGCTGCACACAATGCGCGGCAGTCAGCAAAAGGTCGCGTCCGATTGCGGTTGCCGTGCACGCCGTCCCAGCGGAGCCGAGAATCATAACGACCGAGCGTCCGAAATCTGTGGCGGCGGTCTGCGCGCCGCCGACCATCGCGCGCCCGCGTTGCGAAATTGCGAAGACGGCGAATCCGGCCGCCGCGGCGATGATGAGGATGGCCAATCGCCTGCCGGACCGCCGCGCCGCGCTCCTCAATGCCGTCATGACGCCCTCGATCTATTTCTGGAACGGCGGCTTATCCGGCTCCGGCGCGGAAGTCTGCCCTAAATCAGCCGTTCACGGAGGGTTCACTGCAGCCCGCCTAGAACACACATATCATGGCTGCCGTGGAACGATTCGCTTTCGCCACCCCCTTGATGCTCGGGTTGGCTGTCGTTGTTGCCTCCGCACGCGCCGAAGAGCCGGCACGACCGACCCGCGCCCCGGCCGGACATGTCTGCCTCGATCAGAAGGAGCGCCGCGCCGAGACTGGGTCCGGTACTGTCATCCGCTTGGCGGCCGCAATACAGGCGGCGAAGAACCGGATGCCCGGCTCGGTAGTACGGGCGCGGCTATGTCACGGGCAGGACGGGCTCGTCTATGTGCTGACAGTTCTCGCCCGCGATGGCAAAGTGGCGCGAATAGTCGTCGACGCGACTAAGGGTACGCTTGTCGGCGGGCGCTGAGCGGAGCAAATCTTGCGGCTTCTTGTTGTCGAAGACGATCCCGATCTCAATCGGCAGCTCGCGACTGCATTGACCGACGCGGGCTACGTCGTCGATCGCGCCTTCGACGGCGAAGAGGGCCACTATCTGGGCGAAAGCGAGCCTTACGACGCTGTAATTCTCGATATTGGCTTGCCAAAAATGGACGGCATTTCAGTGCTCGAAGCTTGGCGGCGCGCCGGACGCGCCATGCCGGTTTTGATCCTCACCGCGCGGGATCGCTGGAGCGACAAGGTGCAGGGATTTGATGCCGGCGCCGACGATTACGTTGCAAAACCGTTCCACCTTGAAGAAGTGCTGGCGCGTGTACGCGCGCTGCTTCGCCGCTCGGCGGGACACGCTAAGAGTGAATTTACCTGCGGTCCGGTTCGGCTCGATACGCGCACCGGGCGCGTCGCGGTGGACGGCAATCCGATCAAACTCACGTCGCACGAATACCGGCTATTGTCCTACCTCATGCATCACACCGGGCGGGTCGTTTCCCGCACCGAACTGGTCGAACATTTGTACGATCAGGACTTTGACCGCGACTCCAATACGATTGAGGTCTTCGTCGGGCGTATTCGCAAGAAGCTCGGCGTTGACGTCATCCAAACCGTGAGGGGACTCGGTTATTTGCTGACGCCGCCCGATGCGCACTAATTCGCTCGCGGTCCGCTTGTTCCTGTGGGCCACGGCATGGACGGTGGTCATATTGATCATCACCGGGGTTGCGCTGTCCACGCTTTATCGCCATGCCGTCGAGCGGGCGTTCGATCGGCGGTTGGACGTTTATCTGCGTACGCTAGTGGCGGACGTCGCCTCGCCCGAAGACAGTGGCGACAAATTTCCTCAATCGATCGGCGAGCCGCTGTTTGAATTGCCCCTGTCGGGCTGGTACTGGCAGGTCACCCGTCTCGACAACAAAACGCCGGAGATGCATTCCTCCCGTTCGTTATGGGATTCCAACCTGCCGCGCTTGGCGGCTGATCGATCGGCAGCCGAGTCTGAATACCGCCAGGGCTACGCGCGCGGTCCCGAGGATCAGGATTTGCGCCTGGTCGAGCGCAGTATCGATCTCGGAGCCGACGGCCGCTACTTTGTTGCCGTAGCCGGCGACGCCTCGGAAATCGACGAGGAAACGCACAATTTCAACCGCGCCATCGTCATCACCTTCACCGCGCTCACCATGGCGCTGTTGTTGACCACTGCTTTGCAGGTACGGTTCGGTCTGGCTCCCTTAACGCGCATTTCCGAGAGTCTCGCCGCGATCCGGTCCGGCCGCGCGGAACGGTTGGAAGGCGAATTTCCGGTCGAGATTGCTCCGTTGGCACGCGAAACCAATGCGCTGATCGAGGCCAATCGGGAGATCGTCGAGCGCGCGCGCACCCACGTGGGTAATCTCGCCCACGCGCTCAAAACGCCGCTCTCGGTCATCGTCAACGAGGCGGCAACACGGGGCAGCGATTCGTTTGCGCAAAAAGTGCTCGAGCAGGCCGACATCATGCGCGATCAGGTGGCGCGCCAGCTCGAGCGGGCGCGACTCGCCGCCCGCTCGACAAGGATTGGCGCGCTGGTCAATGTTCCGCCGGTCGTGACGGCGCTGGCGCGCAGCATGGAGAAGCTTCATCGCGAACGCGAGATCGCCATTGACGTCGACGTACCCGAGCACGCGCACTTCCACGGTGAGCAGCAGGACCTTGAGGAAATGATCGGCAATCTTGTCGACAATGGCTGCAAATGGGCGCGGTCGCGGGTCGCCATCGAGGTCTTGGCCGACCAGCAGGCCGGCGAGGGCGAGAAGGCGCGGGTGCGTATCATCGTCGACGATGACGGGCCGGGTCTCTCGCCCAGCCAACGCGAGCAGGTCGCTTTGCGAGGCCAGCGTCTCGACGAGACCAAACCCGGCTCGGGCCTGGGATTGTCGATTGTGGTGGAGCTTGCCCGGCTCTATGGGGGTGTGCTCACGCTCGGCACCGCGCCGATCGGGGGCCTGCGCGCCGAACTGGCCTTGCCCGGCGGTTGAATCTTCTCACAAACTCAAAGCCACACACTTTGTCCCGCTTGCGTTCGACCGGATTGCGCGTGCACGATTAGCGGCGTAACTGCCAAAACACGCCGCCACGTGACTGCAAATCAATGACAGATCAGTCGGGAGTTCGCCATGAAAGCAAGAATGAAAGTTAGTCGCCGCCGTATGCTTGCCGGCGGCTCAATCCTGCTGACGTCCGTCACTGCGCCGCGCATTGCTCACGCCCAGCAGACACAGTGGGTCTACAAATACGCCAACAATCTTCCAGAGGCGCACCCGATGAACGTTCGCGCTCGCGAGATGGCCACGGCGATCAAACGGGAGACCAACGGCCGTTTCGATCTTCAGATCTTCCCGAGCGGCCAATTGGGATCGGACACCGATACGCTCAGCCAAATCCGCTCTGGTGGCGTCGAGTTCTTTACGCTTTCCGGCCTCATTCTATCGACGCTCGTTCCGGCGGCTTCGATCAACGGCATGGGCTTCGCCTTCGTCGATTACGACACGGTGTGGAAGGCGATGGACGGAGATCTCGGCGCCTATATCCGCGCTCAAATCGCCAAGGCAAACCTGATCGCCATGGAAAAGATTTGGGATAACGGCTTTCGTCAGACTACAACGAGCACCAAGCCGGTTGCGACGCCGGACGATTTCCGCGGCATGAAGTTGCGGGTCCCCCCGTCACCATTATGGACCTCGATGTTCAAGGCTTTCGATGCATCGCCGGCATCGATCAATTTCAACGAAGTCTATTCGGCGCTGCAGACTAAAATTGTCGACGGCCAGGAAAATCCGCTGGCAATCATCTCAACGGCGAAGCTCTATGAAGTGCAGAAATATTGTTCGCTGACCAATCACATGTGGGACGGCTTTTGGTTCCTGGCCAATCAACGCGCTTGGCAAAACCTGCCGGACGATGTCCGCACCATCGTGGCCAAGCACATCAACGCCGCCGGTCTGAAGGAGCGCGAGGATGTCGCCAAGCTCAATGCCAGCTTGCAGCAGGACCTGACCACGAAGGGCCTTATTTTTAATCGGCCCGATCCCGCGCCGTTCCGCAGCAAGCTTCGTGCCGCCGGCTTTTATACTGAATGGAAGAGCAAATATGGCGAGGAAGCATGGAGCCTCCTGGAGAAATCGGTCGGTAAGCTCGCGTGACCGCCGATACCGGGTCGCCAGCTCTCCAGCCATCTCATGACGGTGCGATCACGGCGCGATCGGTGACTGCTACGATCGAGTCCTCGGTCGGCTCGGCAGTCGAGATTGCGGCGGCGGGTCTGGTCATTGCCGAAATTGCAATCTTGTTTGGCGGCGTGATCTCCCGCTACGTCTTCGACCGGCCGCTGGTTTGGTCGGATGAGCTGGCCTCGACACTGTTCTTGTGGCTGGCAATGCTCGGCGCGGTAATTGCGTTCCACCGCGACGAACATATGCGCATGACGGCGTGTGTCGGCATGCTGCCCGGGCCGGCGCGCGCTCTGCTGGACAGTCTCGCGACCGGCGCCTCGCTTGCCTTTCTGCTGCTGATCGCTTGGCCCGCCTTCCAGTATGCCAGCGACGAACTGCCGATCACGACTTCCGCGTTGCAGATCACCGATGCATGGCGGGCGGCCGCGCTGCCAGCCGGAATTGGATTGATGATCGTCTTTGCGCTGTTGCGGTTGACCCGTGCTGCACCCGCCAAGGCGATTATTTTGTCGCTCGGCCTGATTGCGCTGGTGGTAGCGCTGTTCTGGCTTGGCGCACCATTGTTTCATCGGCTCGGCAACCTCAATCTGCTGATCTTTTTGTCGGGGTGGTCGCTGCCGCAGTTTTCGCCGGCGTACCGATCGCTTCGCTTTCGGCTTGGCGATATTCGGTTACCTTGCCTTGGCGACCCACACCCCGCTGATGGTGCTGGTCGGGCGCATGGACGAAGGCATGAGTCACCTCATCTTACTTGCCGTGCCGCTCTTTGTGTTTCTGGGGCTGCTCATCGAAATGACCGGGATGGCTCGCGCATTGGTTGGCTTTTTGGCCGACTTGTTAGGCCATGTCCGCGGCGGACTGCATTTTGTTCTCGTTGCCGGCATGTATTTGGTATCCGGCATTTCCGGCTCGAAGGCCGCCGATATGGCGGCAGTCGCACCCGTTCTGTTTCCCGAAATGAAGGCACGCGGCGCCAAACCCGGTGATCTGGTTGCGCTGTTGTCGGCGACTGGCGCGCAAACCGAGACCATTCCACCGAGTTTGGTTCTTATCACCATCGGTTCAGTGACCGGCGTGTCGATTGCGGCACTCTTCACCGGCGGACTTCTGCCGGCGATCGTGCTCGCTTGTCTGTTGTGCTTTGTGATCCGCTGGCGATACCGCGGCGAGGATCTCAGCCAGGTCACCCGCGCCAGTAAACGCGAGATTCTCCGCATCTTTGTCGTCGCCATGCCGGCCCTCGCGCTGCCCTTTCTGATCCGGGCGGCGGTTGTCGAGGGCGTCGCCACCGCGACCGAAGTGTCGACTATTGGCATCGTTTATTCCGTAGCCGCCGGGCTTATCGTTTACCGGCGCTTCGATTGGGCGGCGCTGCGGCCGATGCTGGTGTCAACCGCCTGTCTCTCGGGAGCGATCCTCCTCATCATTGGCACGGCGACGGCGATGGCCTGGGGCCTCACCCAATCCGGTTTCTCGCGTACGCTCGCTGCGGCAATGACCGGCTTGCCTGGCGGTGCAGTCAGTTTCATGGCCGCCTCAATCGCCGCCTTCGTTGTGCTGGGCTCCGTGCTGGAAGGCATTCCGGCCATCGTGCTGTTCGGGCCGCTTTTGTTTCCTATCGCAAAGGCGGTCGGCATTCATGAGGTACACTATGCGATGGTTGTGATCCTCGCGATGGGCATCGGCCTGTTCGCGCCGCCGTTCGGTGTTGGATATTATGCCGCCTGCGCAATCGGTCGGGTCGAGCCGGTCGCCGGCATGCGGCCGATCTGTGGCTACCTGCTCGCGTTGGTGATCGGAACGATCATCGTCGCGGCCGTGCCGTGGATCTCGATCGGTTTCCTTGACTGAACCTTACGGAGACCGCAGATGAGCGCAGACGTTCCGAAAGGCGGCCTCGCGCCGTGCTCGCGGCGCGTCATGAACCTTGCGCATTTTTTACGGCAATCCGCAAAACGATATCCGAACGAAATTGCTCTGGTTTGGGGCGAGCAGACCTGGACTTGGGCACAAGTGGATGCCCGCGTCGATGCCGCAGCGGCCGCACTTACCGCGCGCGGCGTGGGCAAGGGGGACCGCGTCCTGGTGCAGGCGAAGAATTCGAATCAATTTCTCGAATCGATGTTCGTCTGCTTTCGGCTCGGCGCCGTTTGGGTACCGACAAATTTCCGTTTGACGGCCGAGGAGGTCGCTTATCTCGCCCGCGCCAGCGGCGCTACGGCAATGATCTGTGGCGGCGAATTCCCCAACCATGCGCGCACTGCAATGGAGCAGGGGATTAAATTTGTAATCTCGATCGGAACCTCAAACTTTGGCGACGATTATGATGCGCTGGTCGCCGCTTCTGAGGGGCGCCTCGTCCCTGTTGCCGAAGTCGACCGCGACGATCCGTGCTGGTTCTTTTTCACCTCGGGCACGACCGGGCGACCGAAAGCGGCCGTGCTGACGCATGGCCAGATGGGCTTCGTCGTCACCAATCATCTGTGCGATCTGATGCCCGGCACTACCCGCCGCGATGTTTCGCTTGCGGTCGCGCCGCTTTCCCACGGCGCCGGCATTCATGCGCTTGCGCAAGTCGCGCGCGGGGCGAAGACCGTGCTGCCGTCAGGCGCTAGGTTCGACCCCGAGGAAGCGTGGCGGCTGATCGAACAGTGGCGCGTGACCAACATGTTCACGGTGCCCACGATCTTGAAAATGCTCACCGAGCATCCGGCCGCCGAGAAATACGATCACTCATCGTTACGGTATGTAATCTATGCCGGTGCGCCGATGTATCGCGAAGATCAGAAACGGGCCTTGGCGAAGCTCGGAAAAGTTCTCGTCCAGTATTTCGGTCTGGGCGAGGTGACCGGCAACATCACCGTATTGCCAACCGACATGCACCATCCGGAGGACGGGCCCGAGGCCAAGATCGGCACCTGCGGTTTTGAGCGCACCGGAATGCAAATTTCAATTCAAGATGAAAGCGGCCGCGAGCTTCCGCCCGGCGAAACAGGCGAGATATGCGTGTGCGGACTTGCCGTCGCCGGGTACTACGACAATCCGGAAGCCAACGCCAAGGCATTCCGCGATGGTTGGTTTCGTACCGGCGATCTCGGCTACCTCGACGAACACGGCTTTCTCTACATCACTGGCCGCGCCTCCGACATGTACATTTCCGGCGGATCGAATGTCTATCCGCGCGAGATCGAGGAGAAGTTGCTGACGCATCCGGCCATCGCCGAGGTCGCGATCGTCGGCGTGGCCGACAAGTTGTGGGGCGAAGTCGGCATCGCAGTCTGCGTGTTGCGGCCGGATGCGGAGCTTAGTGAGCGCGAATTGCTGGCGTGGCTCAAACCAAAAGTGGCTCGATACAAGCTTCCCAAGCAGGTATTTTTTTGGGACGAGTTGCCTAGGTCAGGTTATGGCAAGGTCACCAAGAAAATGATCCGCGCCGAGCTTGAAGCGCGCGGCTATCTGCCCTCCGACGAGAAAACCGCGGCCGAGGTATAAACGCCATGAGCACGGCGCCAGCAATCCTCGTACGGGCGGCGCCTCAGGAATTGGATTTGCCGTCGTCGAGGCCGTTCTCGCCGAAGGCTGGCGCGCAATCTGTGCCGATGTCAGCGAGCACAATCTCGCCTCGGCGCGCGAAAAGCTGGGCGATCGCCCCGAACTGCGCTTTGAGCGTTTTGATGTCGCCGATGAGGATACGGTCGTAAGGGCGGTCGCTGCCTGCGAAAACGAATTTGGCCCACTCGCCGGGATCGTCAACTCGGCCGGGATTGCTCGCGACGTCCCGGCGCTCGAGACCAGCGCGGAGATCTTCCGCCACGTTTTGGCTGTAAATCTGTTGGGAAGTTTCCTCGTCGCGCGCGAAGCGGCAAAAGCGATGCGCGGGCGCGCTGCCGGCGCCATCGTCAACTTGGCGTCGGTCTCAGGCCTCGTGGGTAATCAAGGCCGCACGGCTTATGGCGCATCCAAAGGCGGCGTCATCGTAATGACCAAAGTCTTGGCACTGGAGTTCGCGCCGCTTGGCATTCGCGTCAATGCAATCGCGCCGGGACCGATAGACACGCCGTTGGTGAAAGAGCTGCACTCGGAGAAAGCCCGCGCGGCCTGGATCGACCTCGTTCCGCAACAGCGCTACGGTACTCCTGCCGACGTCGCGAGCGCGGCGGTCTTTTTGCTCGATGCGCGTAAATCCGGCTATGTGACCGGCCAGACAATTTGCGTCGACGGCGGCTTTACTGCGACGCGCTTGAGGACTTCAGGCTAATTCCGCCACAGTTGTTTTGAAGCAATGCGGGCGCCGTCGGACAACGCCTTGAGTTTCGCCCAGACAATCGACGGATGCACTTCCTTCGAGCCCGCGAAAGTGGCGAAGCCGCAATCGGATCCGGCGATCACGTTTTCGCGGCCGACGATATCTGCGTAGCGCACGATACGCTCGGCGACGAGCTCCGGATGCTCGACGAGAATGGTCGAGTGCGAGATGACGCCCGGAATGAGGATTTTACCTTCTGGAAGCTTCACATCCTTCCACACCTTCCATTCATGCTCATGCCGCGGGTTTGCGGCTTCGAAGGAATAGGCGCCGGCACGGATTTTCAAGATGATGTCCACGATATCCTTGAGCTCCATGTCATGGATGCGTGGACCCATATTGATGCCATAACAGGTGTGAAAGCGGATCCTGTCAGGCGGTATGTCGCGCAGAGCGTGATTGAGGGCGGCAACGCGCACCTCCGCCCATTTGCGACAGTCGGCGATGCTCGCCTCGGGATGCAGGATGTAATAGGTGACGAGACGCGGATCGTCGATCTGCACCAGGAAACCGGCATCGACGATCGCCTGGTATTCTTCGCGCATCGCTTCCGCGATGGCAAAAACGTACTCGTCCTGTGATACCTCATAGCCGCCGAGCCTTTCGTTGATGTAGCTGATGAAACTCGGCTTGCCATATTCGCCATCGTCGACGACATCGATGCCGAGCTCGGCTTGCCGGCGCACGATCTAGCTCACCGCGTTGTGTAGCCGCTCGGCGTTGCTGCGCTGCTCCAACATCGCGCTGTCGCCGCTCTTGAAAAGATCGGAGAATTCCGGCGGACGCGGCAGGCTGCCCGCGTGGGTGGTCAGAATGCGATCGACGCTATGTTTCATCGTTCGGGCCGATCCCGTTGTCTCTTAATCAATCGTCACATGTGCAGTCGTTATGACATTCTTCCAGCGCTCGGTTTCCTGCTTCAGGTAGGCCGCCGTCGCTTCCTGCTTCAGGTAGGCCGCGGTCGCTTGTGGTGTGCCGCCCACAGATTCTGCTGAAAGCTCAGCGAGACGTTTTTGAACCTCCGGATCCTGGAGCGCCTCGTTGACGCCGGCGTTGACCTTGTTCACGACCGCGGCCGGTGTGCGCGGCGGCGCGACAATCGCGTACCAGGTAAGGGAGGCGAAACTGGGCAAGGTCTCTGCGATCGCCGGTACGTCGGGCAGGCTCGCCATGCGTTGCGGCGACGCGACACCGATGAGCTTCAATTTGCCAGCTTTAACGAGCTGCAGTGAGACACCGAGATTGTCGAACATGCAGTCGACGCTGCCGGCGACAAGATCGTTGAGCGCCGGTGCCGAGCCGCGATAGGGCACGTTTTGCAGCTTCACATGCGCCATCATCTGGAACATTTCGGAAGTGAGCTGGGAAGTTGTCCCGTTGCCTTGCGTGGCGTCCGTCACTTTGCCGGAATTCGCCTGGGCATAGGCGATGAAATCTTTCACATTATTGGCTGCAATTTTGTCCGGGTTGACGACGAGTGCGTTCGGCACTCGCGCCATGACGATGATAGGCACGAATTGCAGCGGATCGAATTCAAGGTGCGGATAGAGATTCTGATTGATGACCAATGGCGGCGGCGGCGAAGCCAACAAGGTGTAACCGTCGGGCTCGGACTTCGCTACGAGTTCGGCGCCGATATTGCCGCCTGCGCCGGTATGGTTCTCAATAATGACTGTCTGGCCCCATTTGCGCGACAGCCGCTCGGCAATGATACGTGGCATGATGTCGGCGGTGCCGCCGGCAGGGAATGGCACCACGATCTTCACCACGCGTGCCGGGTAATCGTCCGCGCGTGCAGCAGGAGCTACCACGGCGAGTGCCGCCGTCAACGCGAGCGTCAGTACTGAGATCGCGATGCAGTTTTTCGCTGTCATTATCCGTCTTGCCATTTCAATTCTGATTGGGTCGCGTGAAACTGGCAGGTTAAACAAACCATTCCACAGCTACCAGTGTGCCGGCGGCTATCAGGTCTCCGTTCTTGCGCCAAGCTGCCGAGTTTGATCTTCTAAACGGGATATAGCAGCGGCTTTCTCCGGGAGAATGCAACGATGCGCGTGTCGCATTTGGCGCTGGCGGTGGCGTTGCTCGCCGGCTTAGCCGCCTGTGGCAAGGGCCCGCAAGGCGATGCAGGTCCGCCCGGACCTCAGGGTCCCAAAGGCGATGTAGGTCCGGCGGGCCCGCCCGGGCCGCCGGGACCCCCTGGTCCACAGGGCGAAAAAGGTCCACCGGGTCCGCCCAGCCCGAGCATCAGGGTGATCCGTTCGGACTGCGTTTCGGGATGCTCGGTGCAATGCCAGGACAATGAAATCCTGGTCACAGCCTATTGCGGGGCGACGCGCAATCAGGCGCAGTTCCTCAGCGAAAGGGGTGCGTCCTGCGGCCCGGTACCGAGTGCCGCGAATACGCCTTTAGTGGCCGTTTGCGTCGGCTCGCCGCAATAGAGCCCGCCTTTTAGCGGCATCATCCGCGGCACCCTTGTTCCGTCTAGCGCACGGCGCGAGGACCGCGGCAGTGCGCAATTGCCGCGCGCGAACTCCCATTGCGGCCGTATTCACAGCGTGATGTAACCGCGAGCGCCGTATCGGGCGCAATAAGACTGGCGCTTTTGGCAGCCGGGATGTTCGAACGAGTTGCTTCGAAATTGAGGCGCTTCGAATTATGACGCTTTGGATCATTTTCGCGGTGATGACGGTTGCGGCAGTCTTTGCTGTTCTCTACCCGCTCGGACGAAAGCCGGCTGGTTCAACCGGCAGCGACAGGTTGGTGTATCAGGACCAGCTCCAAGAAATCGAGCGCGACCGCGCCGCGGGCCTGATCGGTGAGGCGGAGGCCGAATCCGCTCGGATCGAAATATCGCGACGCTTGCTGGCTGCTGCGGACGCCGAAGCTTCCGCGCCGCAGCGATCCAGCGTCGGCGTCAGTGCGCGGCGGCGGCGGGCCGCCGGCGCAGCGGTCGTGATTGTGCCGCTTGTTGCACTTGGCCTTTATTTGAAACTTGGATCGCCCAGCGTTCCGGGACAATCCGCGTTTGCTCGATCCAGTGAACCGGAAGAAGATCGGTCAATTGCCAGCCTGGTCAGCCAGGTCGAGAATCATCTCGCGCGCAATCCGAACGACGGCGCCGGCTGGGAGGTAATCGCTCCGGTCTATTTGCAACTCGGCCGCTTTGCCGATGCGGTGGTGGCACACAAGAAGGCGATCGCGCTCAACGGCGACAGCCCGACGCGTGAATCCGATCTCGGTGAAGCGCTCGTGGCTGCCGCCAATGGCGTTGTCACCGATGAGGCAAAGCTTGCATTTCAGCGCGCCGCGGCGAGCGACCTGCACAATGCCAAGGCGCGTTATTTTCTCGGTCTTGCCGATGAGCAGGACGGCGATCGGAATGCTGCCGCGCAAAAATGGCGCGCGCTTCTCGGTGATGCTCCAGCCGATGCGCCGTGGCGAGATCTTGTAAGCGCTGCCTTGGCGCGCGTAACGGGCGAGCCAGTCGGTCCTGCGGGACCAAGCGCAGCCGATGTTGCGGGGGCAGAGAATATGCCCGAGGGCGAGCGCGCCGAAATGATACGCGGGATGGTGCAGCGATTATCCGATAAGCTGCACACCGACGGTAACGATGTGGACGGCTGGATGCGTCTGCTTCGCGCCTATGCGGTGCTGGGAGATCGCGATAAGGCCAAAGGTGCCGCGGCCGATGCTCGGCGGGCGCTGGCCGATCGGCCTGACCAGGTCAAACGCATCGACGATCTCGTCAAAGGTCTCGGGCTAGAGGGATAACGCCGCATGCAGTCGGGAGGGTTGTTATGACCCGCAAGCAGCGGCGTCTCGTCCTAATCGCCGGCGGGGTCGGCGTGCTTGCCGTCGCGGTCGCCCTGATGCTCAACGCACTTCGGGATTCGATCGTGTTCTTCAATTCACCGAGTGACGTCATGGAGAGGCATGTCGGGCCGGGGACGCGCATCAGGCTTGGCGGCTTGGTCAAGGACGGCAGTGTGATGCGTGGCGATAATCTCAGCGTGCGTTTCGAAGTGACTGACGGCAAGAACGGCATTCCAGTCAGCTATCAGGGCGTGTTGCCGGATCTCTTCCGGGAGGGGCAGGGTGTGGTGGCCGAAGGCGCACTCGAGGCAGGCGGCACATTCAAGGCGGACTCGATTCTCGCCAAGCACGACGAAAGCTATATGCCCAAAGAGGTCGCCGATGCGCTGAAGCGGTCAGGGCATTGGAAGGACGACTACGGCCGCCAAGCTGGAACGTCCGGTAGCGGAGCCATCAAATGAGTGTCGAGCTCCGCATAGCGGCGGCAACGGACGACCGCCGAGTGATTATGACCTCGCAAGGGAAGCGCGCGCGATGATTTCCGAATTGGGCCACTACGCGCTGATGCTGGCCCTCGGGTTGGCGCTGATCCAGGCAACAATGCCGATCATCGGCACAAGGACCAACGATCCGGTCTTGATGAGCATGGCCGCGCCGACAGCTCTCGCGCAGTTTGCCTTTGTAGCAATGGCCTTCACCGCGCTCGCCACTTGCTACGTCATTTCCGATTTTTCCGTCCTCAATGTGTTCGAGAACTCCAATTCGCAAATGCCGTTCATCTATCGGCTTACCAGCATCTGGGGAAACCACGAAGGTTCGATGATGCTGTGGGTGTCGATCCTTGCGTTTTTCGGCGCGTTGGTCGCCGTCTTCGGCAACAATCTGCCTGCGGCGCTCAAGGCCAACGCGCTCGCCGTCCAGGGCTGGATCGCGGCGGCGTTTCATCTGTTCATTCTGACCACTTCCAATCCTTTCGTCCGAATTCCGCAAGCGCCATTCGAGGGCCGCGATCTCAATCCGATTCTGCAAGATCCCGGTCTCGCTTTTCATCCGCCGCTGCTTTATCTCGGCTATGTCGGTTTCTCGATCGCATTCTCCTTTGCCATCGCCGCGTTGCTGGAGGGGCGCATCGATGCCGCTTGGGCGCGCTGGGTTCGACCCTGGGTGCTCGGCGCATGGATGTGCCTGACGCTCGGCATCGCCGGCGGATCGTACTGGGCCTATTACGAGCTCGGTTGGGGCGGCTTCTGGTTTTGGGATCCAGTCGAGAACGCCTCGTTAATGCCGTGGCTCGCCGGAACCGCGCTGTTGCATTCCGCGGTCGTCATGGAAAAACGCGGCGCGTTGAAAGTTTGGACGATCCTGCTCGCGATCATCACTTTCTCGCTGTCGCTGATCGGAACTTTCCTGGTGCGCTCGGGCGTGCTGACATCGGTTCACGCCTTTGCCACCGATCCGATGCGAGGCGTGTTTATTCTCGCCATCTTGGTGGTCTTTATCGGTGGCGCGCTCGCACTGTATGGCTGGCGGGCACCGCTTCTCAAGCAAGGCGGCTTGTTTGCCCCGATTTCGCGCGAAGGCGCATTGGTGTTCAACAATCTCTTTCTCACTACGGCCTGCGCCACGGTATTTGTCGGCACGCTTTATCCGCTCGCGCTTGAAGCGCTCACCGGACAAAAGATCTCCGTGGGTCCGCCATTCTTCAACGCGACTTTCGGTCCGCTGTTTATTCCTTTGATGGTGGTGATGCCGTTTGGACCGCTCATGGGGTGGAAGCGCGGCGACTTGCTGGGCGCGGCGCAAAGGCTGTTGGCCGCGGCAATACTGGCGGCGCTGGCGATGGCGGCGGCATTCGCACTCAAACAAGGCGGCCCTGTCTTGGCGCCATTTGGAGCGGGAATCGCTGTCTTCGTCATGGCGGGCGCGATTACCGATATCATGGAGCGTACGCTGTTTTTGCGCGTGCCGTTCCGGGCCGCATTGCGGCGTGCCGGCGGTTTGCCGCGTTCGGCCTGGGGCACCGCCTTTGCGCATTTCGGCCTCGGCGTCACGCTGCTCGGCATCGTCGCCGCGACCACATGGGGTAGCGAGCGGATCGCCGAGATGAAAGTCGGCGACACTCTGGAGATCGCACATTACCGGCTCACCTTTGCCGGTTTGTTCAACCGGCAGGGTCCGAATTATCGCGACATGGTTGGCCGTTTTGTCGTCCGCCGTATGAACGGTGACTTAATCGGTGTCATGGAGCCGAGCCGGCGCAGCTTCCCGAGCCGCAACATGACGACTACCGAAGCGGCGCTGATGACGCGTGGCGTGAGCCAACTCTATCTCTCGCTCGGTGATCCGATGCAGAACGGCAACGTCGCGGTGCGTTTGTACTTCAAACCGCAGGTGTTACTGATCTGGCTCGGCGCCATGATCATGTTCGCCGGCGGCGCTTTATCGCTTTCGGACCGGCGGCTGCGCGTAGGTGCACCGCAGCCGGCCAAGGCGAGAATGGCGTTGCGAGCGGCGGAGTGAACGCGGTGAAACGTATCGCCTTCGTCCTTTTGCTCGCATTGTCGTGGCCGTCATCATTGTCGGCAGCGGTGCAACCCGACGAGATTTTGACGAATTCGGCGCTGGAAACCCGCGCGCGCGCCTTGTCGCAACAGCTGCGCTGCATGGTTTGCCAGAACGAATCGATCGATGAATCCGACGCACCGTTGGCGCGTGACTTGCGCGTTCTGGTCCGCGAGCGGCTCCAAGCAGGCGACAGCGACGCTCAAGTTCGCGATTTTCTGGTTGCACGCTACGGCGAGTTCGTGCTGCTCAAGCCGCGGTTGTCATGGCGCACAGCGGCATTGTGGGGCTTGCCGCCGGGACTTCTGCTTACCGGGATTGCGCTACTCGTGATCAGCGCTCGGCGCCGGCGGCAACGAGGGCAGGAGACGGAAGCGCAGAAGCTGACCGCGGCCGAGGAAACTCAACTAAGGAAAATCCTGGCTGAGGGCGATGGTTCATAGAGCCAGCGACTGGGTTGGGACACCCATAAGATTCCACGGCTCTTTGTCGTCGCCCGTGCGAGGCGGCATCGTGCCCAAGCGGTACTTACATAAAAATCAGCGCCATCCTACATAACCCACTGATTTTAGAAATTTATCTCAGTCGGCCAACATTACAAATTTTTAATGCTGCCGACAGAGCGCGGTAAGGCGAGCCGCACCATCTTCCAACACAAGACCCGCGGCCCCGCGGAACTTTTGGATTTGGAGATCACGCATGAAAGGCTATTTCCGAGTGTCTCGCCGTACTCTGTCGGCGCGGCGAGTGGCGCTTTTGGCAACGACCATTGCCGGCATTGGCGCGGCCGCATTGGTGTTCTCACCCGGCCCCTACCCGCAGGGCGCTTTCGCCGGCGCGGCGCAAGCGCAGAATTTGACTGAAAAGGTTCAGCAGCTGCCGCAGCGGCCGGTCGGTTTTGCCGATATCGTCGAGAAGGTGAAGCCGGCGGTGATTTCGGTCCGCGTCAAGATCGATCGCCCCGCCGAATCGAATCTGAGCGAGGACGACCTGCCGTTTCCGCCTGGCTCACCGTTTGAACGCTTCTTCAAGCGCTTTGGCGCACCGAACACACCGAGAGGCCATGAACAGATTACCGGCCAAGGCTCGGGCTTTTTCATTTCGCGCGACGGCTATGCCGTGACAAACAATCATGTCGTGCAGAATGCGGAGAAGGTCCAGGTTACCACTGATGACGGCAAGACCTATACCGCAAAAGTCATCGGCAGCGACTCGCGGACAGATCTCGCGCTGATCAAGATGGATGGCGATAATTTTCCGTTCGTGAAGCTCGCGGAGAGTTCGCCGCGAGTCGGCGATTGGGTTCTTGCGGTCGGAAATCCGTTCGGCCTCGGCGGCACCGTCACGGCGGGCATCGTATCGGCGCGCGGTCGCGATATCGGCGCAGGCCCCTATGATGATTTCATTCAGATCGACGCGCCAGTGAACAAAGGCAATTCCGGTGGCCCGACTTTCGATGTCGACGGCAATGTCATCGGGGTCAATACCGCGATCTTCTCGCCGTCCGGCGGTTCGGTCGGCATCGCTTTCGCCATTCCAGCCGATACCGTGAAGAGCGTAGTAGCGCAGTTGCGCGACAAGGGCACTGTCACGCGCGGCTGGATCGGCGTGCAGATTCAGGCGGTGACCCCAGACATCGCCGACAGCTTGGGGCTGAAACAGGCGACCGGAGCCCTGGTGTCCGAGCCGCAAAAGGACAGTCCAGCCGCCAAAGCCGGCATTCAGAGCGGTGACGTCATCACTTCCCTTAACGACGCCTCGGTCCATGACCCGCGTGAGCTTGCCCGCAAGATCGGTACGATGACTCCTGGCACGACCGTCAAGCTCGGCGTCATCCACAGTGGGCAAAGCAAAACCGTATCGCTGACGCTCGGTACTTTGCCGAACGATAAACAAGCCTCGAACGAGCAGAACCAGCGGGATCAGCGCGAGGTGCCCGACAGCGATATGCCCAACCTGGGCCTCACGCTGGCGCCTGCCAGCAAAGTTTCTGGCGCGGGCAGTGCCGGAGTTGCTGTGACTGCAGTCAGTGCCGGCGGCGTTGCCGCCGAGCACGGCTTCCAAATCGGCGATGTCATTTTGGAAGTGGGCGGCAAGCCTGTTTCGACGCCGGCGGACATTCACAAAAGCCTTGCCGAGGCGCGTGGTGAGGGCAAGCACACCGTGTTGTTCAGGGTGAAGTCGAATGAGGGCACAAAATTCGTCGCGCTGCCGCTCGGCAACGCCTGAAGCATGGTCGCGTTTTTACAAGTTAGGTCATGTTCGAACGAATGATGGAGTCCGATTCTGCTCGTCGGAGCGAACCGGGCTCTCAGTAAAAGGGGCATCCGCCGGCATCCGTCGCCCCCGCTGGCGGGCGTACCCTGGGGACGGGTCGCAAGATCCGTCCCCGCTTACACCGACTCTGCCGTCCGGCATGCGTCGCCCCCGCCGGGGCTGAGTGGTAAGGGGGTGGCGGGCTGCCGCTCGCCACCCCCTCGCTATTGTGCAGGCGGCGACAGGATTATCATCACGGCGCGGCGCTTGACGCGCCCGATCTTTAAAATGCGGCGACACATAACGAACCATGCATCTTCTCATCATTGAGGATGATCGCGACGCGGCCGACTACCTGGTGAAGGCGTTCCGCGAAGCGGGTCATATTGCCGATCATGCCGGCGACGGCGAAGACGGCCTGCAGCTTGCGCTTGACGGCGACTACGACGTGCTGATCGTCGATCGCATGTTGCCGAAGCGCGATGGCCTTTCTGTCATTGGTGCGCTACGCGACAAGTCCGTTGAGACCCCGGTTCTGATCCTCTCTGCGCTCGGTCAGGTCGACGATCGAGTCAAGGGATTGCGCAGTGGCGGCGACGATTATCTGGCGAAGCCCTATGCGTTTTCGGAGCTGTTGGCACGGGTCGAAGCGTTGGCGCGCCGCCGCGGCAGCCGCGGCGAGGAAACAGTTTACCGCGTGGGCGACCTGGAATTGAACCGCTTGTCGCACGAAGTCAGTCGCGCCGGACAGGAGGTGCAACTGCAGCCGCGCGAATTTCGCTTGCTCGAATATCTGATGCGGCATGCCGGCCAGGTCGTCACCCGCACGATGTTATTGGAAAACGTCTGGGATTATCATTTCGATCCGCAGACCAACGTGATCGACGTGCACATTTCGCGATTGCGATCTAAGATCGACAAAGGGTTCGCGCAGCCGCTGCTGCACACCATACGCGGCGCCGGTTACATGATTCGCGATGGCGCGCGCTGAGCGATGCACCCGATGCGTGGCAAGAGGACCGGGGATCCACAATGGGCGGCGACAAAGCAAACTATCTAAGCTCAAATCCGGCCGCTCCGTTCGTCTCGGCGCGCGATTTCTTGCTGCAGCATCGTGAAGATTACGCAACTGCCTATCGGGATTTCGAATGGCCCAAACTTGATCGATTCAATTGGGCACTCGATTACTTTGACACCATTGCGCGCGATAACGCACAGCCGGCACTGTGGCTGGTGGATGAGGACGGCGGCGAAACTAAGCTGTCGTTCGCAGCTTTAAGCGAGCGATCGAACCAGATTGCCAATGCGCTGCGCGAAATCGGTGTATGTCGTGGCGATCGCATACTTCTCATGCTCGGCAATGTCGCGCCGCTCTGGGAATGCATGCTGGCCGCGATGAAGCTTGGCGCCGTGATCGTTCCAGCAACCACGTTGTTGACGCGCAACGATCTTAGCGACCGCTTCGCGCGCGGACAGGTTCGGCACGTCATCGCCAATGCGGAAGCGGCAGCGAAATTCGCCGACTTGCCGGGCGATTATACGCGGATTGTTGTCGGCCAGGAGTTGAAGGGCTGGACTTCGTTCGAAAAGGGCTACGCTGCGTCGACGCGCTTTACTCCGGAGGGTGAGACGCGCGCGAATGATCCCCTTCTGCTTTATTTCACCTCCGGAACGACGGCGCGGCCAAAACTCGTATTGCACAGTCATCAGAGCTACCCCGTCGGGCATTTGTCGACAATGTACTGGCTCGGGCTTCGTCCCGGCGATCTGCATCTCAATATTTCTTCGCCGGGTTGGGCCAAACATGCATGGAGCTGCTTCTTCGCGCCGTGGAATGCGCAAGCCGCGGTGTTTATTTTCAATCAGCGGCGCTTTAACGCGCGCGGCCTTCTCGATGCGATTGTGCGCTGTGGCGTCACAACATTTTGCGCGCCACCGACAGTGTGGCGGATATTGATTCAGGAAGATCTGTCCGCCTGGCCGGTCCACATCAAAGAACTGATCAGCGCCGGCGAACCGCTCAATCCTGAGGTGATCGAGCGGGTTAAGAGTGCCTGGGGCATCACCATCCGCGACGGCTACGGACAGACCGAGACGACAGCCTTGGTGGGCAATACACCGAGCCAAAAAGTAAAGGCCGGCTCGATGGGCCGGCCGCTGCCGGGCTATCGCGTCGCGCTCCGCGGTCCGGACGGTGCGCTCGTCAAGGAGGGGGAAATCTGCCTCACTTTGCGGCCGCGGCCGACCGGATTGATGCAGGGCTATCAGGATCAGGATAGCAATTCAGCGGCAGGGGCTGCTGGTGAGCTTTATCACACCGGCGATGTCGCCGCCGTCGATGAAGACGGCTACCTGACCTATATCGGCCGCGCCGACGACGTTTTCAAATCTTCCGATTACCGGATCAGCCCATTCGAGCTCGAAAGCGTCTTGATCGAGCATCCTGCCGTGGCCGAGGCCGCAGTGGTGCCGTCGCCCGATCCAATGCGGCTTGCCGTGCCGAAGGCGTTTCTTGCGCTCACACCAGGACATGCCCCGGATCGGGCGACTGCATTGTCCATATTCCGGCATTGTCGCGCCACGCTCGCGCCGTTCAAACGGGTACGCCGGCTCGAATTTGCCGAATTGCCTAAAACGATTTCGGGCAAGATTCGCCGCGTCGAGCTGCGCCGCGCCGAGGCCGCGAACCAGCAGAGCGGTAAGCGAGCATCGCTCGAGTTCTGGGAAGGCGATTTCTCTGAAGCCGAGATCAAGTAACGTGACCGCACTCGGCAAACTCATCCGCACAACGGCGTTCAAGCTGACGCTCGTTTATCTCGGCATCTTCGTTTTGTTCGCAGCATCGCTGCTTGGTTACTTTGCCCTCAACACGCGCCGGCTGATCACTGAGCAGATCACTGCTACCGTCAATGGTGAAGTCAACGGTCTCTCGGAGCAATACGGACAAGGCGGCCTGCGGCGTTTGGTGACGGTCGTCGATCTGCGCTCGCGCCGTCCGGGATCGAGCCTGTATTTGGTCACGACGCCGAGCGGCGAGGGGCTTGCCGGCAACGTCGGTTCGCTGGAGCCGGGCGTCCTCGATCGTCCCGGATGGCTGGAAACGAATTACCATCGCTTGGAATCGCCTGAAGGTGCTGAGCACCGCGCGCTGGTGCGGGTGGTGCAGCTTGCGGGTGGCTTTCACCTCTTGGTCGGTCGCGATCTCGATGAACGCGAACGCTTGTTCGGCATCATCGTCAATGCCGGTCAGTGGTCGCTTGCGCTGGTCGTCGTGCTCGGACTGCTCGGCGGATTCTTCGTCAGCCGCCGCGTGCTCAGCCGCATCGACGCCATGACCGGGACGGCGCAGACGATTATGGCCGGAGACCTTTCCGGGCGCTTGCCGGTCGCCGGCACGGGCGACGAACTCGACCGCCTGGCCGATATCAAGACGCCGTTGACTAGGTTGCGCAATCGCTGTGAGCAGGCGCTGCGCAGTGCCGCGGGTGAGGCCAGCTACCGCGCGGCGCTGGAATCGACGATTGCCGAATCGGACGATCTTATTCGCACTTTCGATGCGCTGTTGATGATCGCTCGCGCCGAATCAGGGCAAGCACGCGACAACATGACGGAATTCGATGCGTCTGAGATCGCCCGCGATGTCGGCGAGCTCTACGAGCCAGTTGCCGACGAGAAGGGCATTGCACTGAAGGTCGATGCGTCGGCGGTAGCTCCGGTACGCGGTAATCGCGAGCTGGTCAGTCAGGCGCTCGCTAATCTCATCGACAACGCCATCAAATATGCCGGCCCAAATGGGAAGTTAAACGGCATGCCCGCGGAGATCGTGGTTAGGGCCGACAATGAAGGCGAGCGCATTACGCTTAGCGTTGCCGATCACGGGCCGGGCATTCCTGATGCCGATCGCGGCCGGGTGGTGGAACGCTTCGTGCGGCTCGAACAGAGCCGATCCGAGCCGGGCTCGGGCTTGGGGCTCAGCCTTGCTTCGGCGGTCGCGCGCCTGCATGGTGGCGAACTAAAGCTTGAAGACAATCATCCCGGATTGCGCACTACGATTGCTTTGCCGCGCGCAGGGCCGGGCGGCGGTGCGGGCAAGGGATGAGGCGCCTCGCGGCCATCAAGAGGCCGAAGCGAAAACGTGATGACGCGGCCCTAGTTCATCGGCTCGGTGCAGCTCTGCCGAGGCCTTCGGCGCAAGCCGCTGCGCGCGTTGCGGCTTGGCTGGCAAGCGTGCGGCCAAAATCTGCCGGCAAGTCGCTCATGATGCTCATTCGGCGAGATCCGGCCGCGGCGCAGCTTCTCGGCGGAATCGCCGAAGCGGCGCCGTATCTATGGGATGCAATTGACGCGGATCCAGCGCGCCTGACCCGTTTGCTTCTTGCCGACCCCAATCGGACGCTGGCTGCACTCCTTGAAAAAACGCACATAGCCGGTGCCTCCGCGCGGTCGCAGGCCGAGCTGATGCGGATTCTCCGCGACATGAAGGCAGAAGCCGCGCTCCTGATCGCACTCGCCGACATTGCAGGCGTTTGGGAACTGGCGTTCATTACCGGCGCACTCACCCGCGTCGCCGATACGGCGGTCGACCTCGCTGTCAATCATCTGATCCGCGAAGCGGTAAAGCACAGAAAGCTGAAGGCCCCTGTTCGAAAAAATCCGCAAAGCAGCTCGGGATACATCGTGCTGGCGATGGGCAAGATGGGGGCCGGCGAGCTCAATTTCTCCAGCGATATTGATCTCATGGTATTTTTCGATGCCAGCGCAGCCAAGCTCGGCCGCGATGTCGAGCCCGCACCGTTTTTTATTGGTCTGTCACGCGACTTGGTCAAAATCCTGCAGGCGCGCACGCCCGAGGGTTACGTCTTCCGCGTCGATCTGAGGCTGCGGCCCGATCCATCCTCCACGCAAATCGCGATCTCGACCGCGGCTGCGCTCCACTATTACGAGAGCCGCGGCCAAAACTGGGAACGCGCGGCTCTGATCAAAGCGCGTGTCTGCGCCGGCGATAACGCGGCTGGCGAGCGATTCCTTCGCGACTTATCGCCGTTCATCTGGCGAAAATATCTCGATTATGCCGCGATTGCGCATGTGCATGACATGAAACGTCAGATTCATGCCTATCGCGGTCACGGCGAGATCGCCATTGAGGGTCACAACATAAAGCTTGGGCGCGGCGGCATTCGCGAAATCGAATTTTTTGTACAGACACAGCAGTTGATCGCGGGTGGGCGGCACCCCGATTTACGGGATCGCGGCACCATTGCGACGCTGTTCGCGCTCGCCAGCGACGGCTGGATCGATACGGCTGCCCACGATGAACTTGCGGCCGCCTACGCTTTTTTGCGTCGCGTCGAGCATCGCCTGCAAATGATGGCCGACGAGCAGACGCACATGCTGCCGGGGACAATCGACGCGCTCAATGTTTTTGCCCGCTTTCTCGGATTCCGATCGCGTGACGATTTTGCCGATGTGTTGGTCTTACATTTGCGTAATGTCGAACGCCACTACGTCAAGCTATTCGAGCGCACTCCCGACTTGCTCGCGCAGCAGCAGAAGCTTTTGTTCGACGATAGCGACGAGCGCGCCGAATTGTTCGAGCGGCTAACGCAATTAGGTTTTCGCCAGCCAACAGTGGTGTTTGAGGCGGTGCGAAATTGGCAGAACGGGCTTTATCGCGCGCTCCGTGGCGAGCAGGCCCGGGCTAATCTCCTTGACCTTGTACCGGTTATGCTCGATCAATTTTCGCGCGGCGAAAATCCCGATGCGAGTTTTGCGGCATTCGACCGGTTTTTAGCCGGGTTGCGCGCGGGTGGCCGCTTTTTCTCTCTGCTGCGGCAAAATCCGGAATTGATCCGCTTCATCGCTCTCATCATTAGCGCGGCGCCACGGCTCGCCGATATCCTGGCGCATCATCCGCATTTTATCGATCCGCTGGTCGATCCGGGCTTCTTCGGTGCGCTGGCCGACGAAGCAGGCTTGCGGGTGAACCTTAAGCGGACGCTTCAGGAGGTTCACGGCTTCGAATCGATGCTTGATGCCATTCGGCTGTTTGGCCAGGAACATATGTTCCTCATCGGCGCGCGCATCATTTCCGGATCGTTGTCTGCCGAGCAGGCGGGCGAGACGTTTGCCTGGCTCGCCGACGTTCTGCTCGGTGAGGTGTATCGGTGGGTGGAAGCCGATTTCACCGCGACGCATGGCGGTATGAGCGGTGGGCAGAGCGCGGTGCTTGCTCTCGGCCGCCTTGGGGCGCGGGAGATGACCGCGAGTTCGGACCTCGATCTTATCGTCGTCTACGACTTCGATCCGGGGCATCCGCATTCGGATGGCAAACGCCCGCTCTATGGCGGCCAATACTTCGCGCGTTTGACCCAGCGCATGATCAGCGCGCTGACCGTTCAGACCAATTACGGCGTGCTTTATCCGGTGGATATGCGGTTACGTCCATCGGGCCGGTCTGGTCCGGTCGCCACCCAAATCGAGGGCTTCAAAAGCTACCAACAGCACGAAGCCTGGACGTGGGAACACATGGCGCTCACACGAGCGCGTGTCGTGTCCGGATCGCCGGATTTTGGTGCGAAGGTCGAGGCGGTCATTCGCGAGGTTCTTTGCCAGCAAAGAGATGTGGCTGCGACCGCCGGCGACGTCGTCGACATGCGCGGCGCCATCGCCAAAGAGAAGGGCGACGCCGACCCATGGGACCTCAAATATGCCGCCGGTGGGCTGATCGATATTGAATTCATTGCCCAGTATCTGCAGTTGGTGCATGCGGTGGCACTTCCTGAGATCCCGGATACCTCGACCGCGCGCATGCTGGAAAAGGCCGCGCGGTTCGGCGTTCTCGCGCCCGAGGATGCTGCGGTGCTGCGGCCGGCAGTCCAGCTATTTCATGATCTCACGCAAATTCTCCGGCTGTGTCTGCCTTCGCGTTTCGATCCGCAGACCGCGAACCCTGGCATATTGGGATTATTGGCGCGCGCCGCCGACCTGCCGGATTTTCCAACGCTCGCTGCCCATCTCGCAGAAACTCAGCGCGCGGTGCGTGCGTGTTTTGTTAGAATTCTGGGCGGGCCGCCATGATGAGCGATCGAAATTCACTAAGCGGCGGCTTCGATGCCGTGGATCCGAACCGATGCTGTGGTCCCGGCTGGCAGCCGCACCAGGACCATCGTGCCTCGGCCAAGCTGCGAACGGATACGCATTGCGCCGCCATGGAGTTCTATCAGTGATTTCGCGATAGCGAGGCCAAGGCCAGAGCCCTGGTGGCGCTTGGTCAATTGACTCTCGACCTGTTCGAACGGGCGGCCGAGTTTATGCAGCGCCTGCGGCGGTATGCCGATTCCATTGTCGCTGATAGCGATAGTTACGATCCCACCGCGCACCCGGCCCCGCACGCTCACCGCGCCGCCGTCGGGCGTGAATTTTACCGCGTTGGAAAGAAGATTGAGCGCGATCTGCTTTAAGGCGCGGCGATCGGCTTTGAGCTGGATTCCGGGCTCAACCTGCGCGTCGAGCCTGAGGTTTTTTTCGCCGGCGCGGGTCGATACCACGCGGATGCAATCGGCCAGAAGCGAGTCAAGCTCCACCGCTTCCGGGGCAAGCCGAATTCCGCCAGCTTCGATCTTGGACATGTCGAGGATGTCATTGATGACGTCGAGCAAATACTCGCCGCTTTCGCGGATGTCCCGTGAATACTCGATATATTTCTCGGCGCCGAGCGGGCCGAACATTCCCGACTCCATGATCTCGGAAAAGCCGATGATGGCGTTTAAGGGGGTGCGCAGTTCGTGGCTCATATTGGCCAGGAACTTCGATTTGGCCTGATTGGCTTCTTCGGCTCTGGTTTTTTCTTCGGCATATTTTTCGGCAAGGTCCGCCAGTTCGCCAGTTTGCTGTTCGAGCGCTTGCTGGGATTTGCGCAAATCGAGAATGGTGGCAATTCGGCGCTTTTCGCCTTCGATTAGTTTTTGCTCGTGCTGTTTGATCTTGGTGATGTCCGTTCCGACCGAGACATAGCCGCCGTCTTTGGTGCGGCGTTCGCTGATATGCATCCAGCGGCCATCCTCGAGTTGAGCCTCGAAAGTGCGCGCACCGCGCGGCTCGCTGTCATGGGCCACAGTGGCGCGGATCAGCGGCTTTCTGCCGGTGGCCACGATCGTCTCATAGGACGTTCCCGCCACCACCGCTTCGTCCGGCAGCTGATGCAGCTCCTGGAAGTTGGAATTGCAGAGCACAAGCCGGTTTTCCGCATCCCACAGCACGAAGGCTTCCGGTATGGTCTCGATGGCGTCGCGCAGGCGCAAATCGGCGGCCACGGTGCGTTCAACCAGATTTTTCTGCTCGGTGATGTCGACGGCGATGCCGATTAGGTGTGGGCCGAGTTCGCCGTCTTGCCGCGTCAGCTCGCAGCGGACCCGCAGCCACAGCCATCTGCCTTCGGCATGGCGCATACGAAACGCGTGGTCGATTGATTGCAGCTCGCCGTCAGCGAGCTGACTCGCGAGTTCATAAAGATCGATGTCATCCTTGTGGACGAGGGCGTCGACCTCGCCGAAGCTGAGCAGCTCGTCTTTCTGCGGCAAGCCCAGCATGTCGTACATCGAGTGCGTCCAGAAAACGCGGCCGCGAGCGAGATCCCAATCCCAAAGCCCGCAGCGTCCGCGGTTGAGCGCCGTGTCGACCCGACTACGGACGGTGTCGTTGATCAGATCGGCTTCACGTGCCCGCGTCGCCTGCCAGTGGAATGCGAAGCCGAGTATCAGGACCACAAAGCCGGTCGTTGCCGACAACGTGACCGTCAGAGCCGTAATGGAGCGCCAGTTTGTGAGCGCGTCGTCCCGCGCCTGAATAACGGTCAACAGCCCGGTCGGATTCCTCAACGCTCGAACTGCCGCGAAAGCGGGTTCGCCGTTGCCCAGCACAATCTCGCGAGTACCGGCTTCGGCGCCGAACGTCGTGAGCGGCTGCAGGGGACCGAGTACTTCGAGAAGCGAACGTCCCACTGTCGGTGGAGCATTGGGCAAGGCCGCGACGATGTTGCCGTCGGCCTCGCTTACGAGGACGCGCTGCTTGGCGCCCGCCGCCCAGTCAGGCAATGCCTCCGCGAGTGCATCGGAGGTACGCGGCCAATGCGAGCGGCCATCGCGGCTGCGACGCTCAAAAAGCGTGGCGAAGTGATCGGCCACCGCCGCAACGCGTTGCTTGGCCTCGAATACCGCTTGCCGTCGATGTTCGAGAACCTCAACGGCGGCGCCGATGCATACCGTCACCATGAAGGCGATGATGAGAACCGGAACGGCGCGGCGCAGGAGCGGTTCGGCGCTCAGCAGGCGCCGATAGGCCGGATTGGCGATTGATTCCGCCAACCCTTTGATCGAATCGGATCGTAGAGACGCACTCGCCGCATCGGCGCGCGCCATCGCCTGCCCCCGCTCGGATTATTGCCTCTACCCGCGTTCGGAGATTGTGCCGCTCTCTCCGAATCATCATCAATAGAATCGATGCGCGCTGATTTGTCGAGAGTCCTGAGTCAATATTTTTTTAAGAAATGTCCAAAGCTTTTTGCGCCGCGAAAAGCTGCTGCCGGAGCGTTACCGCGCTTTGATTTCTGTTGCCGCACATGTTGACGACTCAAAACAGAGTCAAATCAAAGGGCTGAATCGCTTTTAATTCTCGGCGAGCGTGCGCGCGACAATGTCGTGGACATCGCGTGACAGCGCGGGTTTTGCCGCGATGCGGCGTAACATCGCCTCGGCGTGGCCGTGGCGTTGCGCCTCCAAAGTGCGCCAGGAGCGGAACGCGCTCATCAGGCGCGCGGCGACTTGTGGGTTCTTCGGATCGAGCTCAAGCACGAACTCGGCGACGAAATTGTAGCCGGCACCATCGCTCCGGTTGAATTGGGTGTGGTTAGCTAGAGCAAAGGCACCGATCAGTGCGCGTATACGGTTGGGATTGGCGGCGGAGAAGGCGGGATGGCGGGTCAAGGCGCGGATCCGATCAAGCGTCGCCGGCTCTGGGATGGTGGCCTGAAGCGAAAACCATTTATCGATCACCAGTGGGTCGTCGGCGTAGCGTGTGTAGAAATCCTCAAATGCGGCGGCGCGTTCCGGCCGGTCATGGGCCGCGAGCGTTTCAAGCGCCGCGATACGGTCGGTCATATTGTCGGCATTGCGGTGCTGCGCGAAAGCGCGGGCAATCGCGGCATCGGCTTCCGTCATCGCCAAAAGATCAAGGCAGGCATTCTTAAGCGCGCGCCTGCCAGTGCTTTGCGCGTCCGGCCGGTAAGCGCCGGGGGTAATCATCCGCTCGTAAGTTGCAGCAAGCAGCCCGCCATGGCGCGCGCCGATCGCCGCGCGCAATTTTCGCCGCGCGGCGAAGACCGCATCCGGATCGACGTCATGGCCGATTTCGCGTGCGATATCCGCTTCGCTTGGTGGCGACAGCGTCAGTGCGATGAAAGCGGGTTCGAGCGCGGGGTCGTTGAGAGTTGTCCCGAGCGAATCCATCAGTCCCTCGTCCGCACGCGGGCCGTCACCAGAGCGTATTGCAGCGACGTTGTTCTTCAGCAGCGTCATCGCCAAGGTTTGGATCGCCTGCCATCTATTGAACGGGTCGCAATCGTGAGCAGCAAGAAAGCGCAGATGCTCGGGGTCGATCGGCATCGTCAGCTTGACCGGAGCCGAGAAGCCGCGGTTGAGCGAAAGCACCGGAGGCTCCGCGACATTGGTGAAGACAAATGATTGGCTCGGCTCGGTGAGCTCGATTCCTCCGCGCGCGAGCGGCTTCCCTTCCAGCATAAGCGGCAGATCCGCGCCGCTGCGGCCGACCAGGCCGAGCACGAGCGGAATAAGCATCGGCTCCTTGTTGGGCTGGCCGGGCGTCGGTGGAATGTTCTGCGCTATATCGAGGCGGAAGTTACAGGCAGCAGGGTCGTAATGCGGCTCTATTTTGATCTCAGGCGTGCCGGCTTGCGAATACCAGCGCATGAACTGACGCATGTCACGCCCGCTCACATCGGCGAAGCACTGCACGAATTGCTCGACGGTCGCCGCTTGGCCGTCATGGCGCGCGAAGTATAGGTCCATGCCGGCGCAGAACATCGCTTCACCGAGCAATGTCTTGATCATCCGCACGACTTCGGCGCCTTTTTCGTAGACGGTGGCGGTGTAAAAATTGTTGATCTCGTGATAGAGCGTCGGCCGCACCGGGTGGGCGAGCGGACCGGCATCCTCGACGAATTGATGCGCGCGCAGCCCACGTACATCGCTGATCCGTTCGACCGCCCGCGATCGCTGATCGGCGGTGAATTCCTGGTCGCGGAAAACGGTGAGCCCCTCCTTCAAGCAGAGCTGAAACCAATCGCGGCAAGTGATGCGATCGCCGGTCCAATTGTGGAAGTATTCATGGGCGATCACCGCTTCGATGCTGGCATAGTCGCCGTCGGTTGCGGTGACAGGGGAGGCGAGAACGAATTTATCGTTGAAAATGTTGAGTCCTTTGTTCTCCATCGCTCCCATGTTGAACGCCGAGACGGCGACGATCATGAAAATATCAAGATCGTATTCGCGCCCGAACGTCACCTCATCCCAGCGCATGGCGCGTTTGAGGCTGTCCATTGCGTAGTGACAACGGTCCTCCTTGCCCGGCTCGACATAGATCGCAAGGCTGACGTTGCGTCTCGACATTGTGGTGAAGGTGTCCTTGACGCAGCCGAGATTTCCGCCGACCAGCGCGAACAGATATGACGGCTTCGGAAACGGATCGTGCCAAATGGCGAAATGCCGCGAGGTGCCGGGCAGGTCACCCTGCGCAACGAGATTGCCGTTGGACAGAAGTACGCCAGCCTCTTTCTTGTCGCCTTCGATCCGCGTCGTATAGACCGCCATGACGTCGGGCCGATCGAGGAAGTAGGTGATGCGGCGAAAGCCCTCGGCTTCGCATTGCGTGCAATAGGTCGGACCGGCGCGATAGAGCCCCATCAGCTTGGTGTTGTTGGTCGGGTCGAGCACCGTTTCGATTTCAAGCTCAAACGGCCGATGCGGCGCTTGCGCAATGGTCAGCCGATCCGGCGTGGCGACAAAGCTCTCCGCCGGCAGCGGCTTGCCATCGAGGCGAATTGAATGAAGCGTCAGTTCGTCGCCGTCGAGGACGAGCGGCGCCGGCGCGCCGGAGCCGTTTGGCCTGACGTGAAGCTTGGCACGAACTCTGGTGGCCGTCGGGTGCAGCGCCACGTCGAGTTCGACTGTCTCGATAAGCCAATCGGGCGGGCGATAATCCTCGAGGCGGATGGGCCTTGGTTCTTCGGTGCGCATAGCGCCGCTGGTCTAGAGCGTTTGCCCGTCAATGGAAAGCGGAAGCGGACGTTCGGCGATTCTTAGCGCCGCGGCTCGGCATGCCCGATGACGCGCTGGATCGTCGGCAATTGACGACGCAGTCGCCGTTCAAGAGCATCTACCATGTCATGCACTGCGCTCACTGAAAGCGCCGGATCGACATGGCAATGAAAGTTGACGATTTCGCCGGCGGTGGTTTCCCTCACCCGCACGTCGTGCACCTCGCCGAGCGCCGGAAGCTCCACTGCTAGTGACGATAGACGCTCGCGAACTTCGGCGATCCGTGCGGGCTCCGCATCGCGGCCGGCCAGCAGGTCAGCCGGCAGCGGCTCGATATGGGTTTCGACTTCGACCTCCGGTCCGAGTTCGTGCCGGATCGCTTCCTCGAGCCGGCTTGCGACGTCATGCGCGGCGGCAAGCGGCAGCACGCCGTCAACTTCCAGGTCGACCGACACCGATAAGCGGCCGGCTATGGTCTGAACTGCAACGTGATGAATAGCGAGGCCGAGATCGCGTGCGATCACCATGACGCGCTCGCGTACTGTCTCGTCATCGAGCGCCTTCGGCTCCGTCGTTATGGTGAGCTCGGCCGCGGGCAAGTCGCCGCGGATGGCGTCGGTCAGTTGCTGTTTGATCATAGTGACGCGGTCGAGCGGCAGCGTGCGGCTGATGCTCACGCCAAGCTCAACGAACAGCACTGCCCCGGCCGGGCGCACCCGCACCCGTTCCACCGCAACAACCCCTGGGACTTGGCGCGCGATTGCGGCGATGTGCTCGCTCACGCCCGCCGGCGCAGTGTCGGTCAGCGTGTCGATTGTGCGGCGGCCGAGACGATAGCCGGCAATGCAGATAAAGACGGCGACAACGATGGCGGCCGCGGCATCGGCCCAGGCCTGACCGAGCGCCACCCCGCATAAGCCAATCAGTACCGCGATCGACGACCACATGTCGGATCGAAAATGCAGCGCATCGGCTTCCAGCGCTTCGCTTGCGGTCGCTTGGGCGACGCGCTTGAGGGTGCGCGCCCGGAAAAAGTCGATCGCGATCGAGCCGATAATGACCGCGAAAGCCGCGACCGTGGCGTCGACCGCCTGCACGTGCGTGCCGATGAGCCGCTGCACGGCCTCGAACATCACGATTGCGGTCAGCAGAAACAACAGGGCGGTCTCGGCCAGCGCGGTGACGCTCTCGACCTTGCCGTGGCCATACTGATGTTCGGCATCGGCCGGCTTGCCGGAAATCCGTACGGCGAAATAGGTCAGCACGGTTGCCGAAAGGTCGAGCAGCGAGTGTCCGGCCTCGGAGAGGATGGCGAGCGAACCGGTAGTGAGGCCGATAATGGCCTTGGCCGCGGTCAAACCGGCCGACGCGGCAATCGATCCGAGCGCGACTTTTTCCTTCTCGTTCATGGGCTGCCCCGATATCGAGGGGTTAGCGGGGCAGCGTCAGAGCGTCAATGAGGATAGGACCGGCGTGTCGCTTCCTGCGCGGCTTTACAATCCGAGCGCACTTAGCCCTGGATGATCGTCCGGACGCCGTCCGAGCGGCCAATGGAATCTGCGTTCGCCCTCGGCAATCGGCACATCGTTGATGCTGGCTATGCGTCGGCGCATCAGGCCGTGCTCGTCGAATTTCCAGTTCTCGTTGCCGTAGCTGCGGAACCAGTGGCCGCTGTCATCGTGCCATTCATAGGCAAAGCGCACGGCGATCTTGTTTTCCAAAAACGTCCACAATTCCTTGATGAGACGGTAATCAAGCTCACGGTTCCATTTGCGCGTGAGGAAACTTACAATTTCCGAACGGCCATTCAAGAACTCGGCGCGATTACGCCACTGGCTGTCAACGGTATAGGCCTGCGAGACGCGTTCGGGATCACGGCTGTTCCAGGCGTCTTCGGCGAGACGCACCTTTTGGGCCGCAGTTTCAAGCGAGAAAGGCGGAAACGGCGGACGTCTAGCGCTCGGCATTCCCTTCTCCTTTGATGATCGCGAGTTTCTCTCGCAACATCTTGTTTTCAGCTTCAAGCTGCGCGATTCGCATCCGAACCGGCGAAAGCGCTGTCTCAATTTCCTGTTGGGTAAAGCGCGGCGTAATGTGCTGTGGGCAATTCCAGTCGAACGCTTCCACATGCAACAGGAAAACGCGCTCGGGTTTGGCTCGATAGCCCTCCAACGTCAGGATCTTTGCGAGTTCAGGATCAGTTTTTAAATCCTTCACCTCGATCTGTGCATAGATTTTGAGCCGGCGACGGTTTGGATAATCCATGATGAGCAACGCCACGAGGCTGATGTATTGCCGATTACCGCGGAAGTCCGCAAAAGCCAGGGTCGTGTCATCGATAACGTGCAGAAAACCGACTGGCCCGCCACGATGCTGGACATAGGGCCAGCCGCTTTCCGAAACGGTCGCCATGTAAAAGCTGTCACGCGTGGCGATTAATTCCTTCTCAGCCGCCGTGAAGCGGTCACTTTCCCTGCGAAACTTGGTCTTTCTCCACAATGCCGCGCCGCCATTTGCGGCCCGTGCGGCTTGGACGCTCGGTGTTGTGGCGATGTCGAGAAAATCAGGAGCCATGATGATCTCTTCTTGGCCTAAAGAGCGAGGCCGGCGGCGCGTGACCGTCGGCCCGTGCCTAAGCCGCTTGCGAAGTTTGCAGAGCAGGAAAATCGATATCGGTCTGGGCAACGTTGTTAAGGAAGTTGGTCATCACGTTTTCGGCCACGAGGCTTACGATCTCGACGATTTGTGCCTCGCTGTAGCCTGCCGCCTTCACCGCCCGGATATCGTCATCGCCTACTTGGCCGCGCCGCTCGGCTACCTTCGCCGCAAAACGGACGGCCGCGCCCGCTTTCGCGTCGGTCGAGTCGCCCTTGCGATTAAGCGCCGCATCCTCCGACGAAATTTTCGCCAGGTTGGTGCCAATGTAGGTGTGTGCCGAGAGGCAGTAATCGCAGCCGTTGACCTGCGCGACCGCGATCGCGATGCGGGTGCGTGTCTTCGCATCGAGCATTCGTGAATTCGCTTCGTTCAGAGAAAGCAGACCGGTAAGCGCGGCAGGACTGAGCGCGCAGACGCGAAAAAGATTGGGAATGACGCCGAATTTCTTGAACACGCCGTCGAGTAACGGCCGGGAATCGGCAGGGGCATTATCGCGGGCTGGGGTGGCGAGGCGGGCCATCGAAAGATCTCCTTCGGTTGGGGTGGCTTGCCAATTTGCGATCCGGAAATAGCTACTTTCGTGCTTCAGAATAATCCTCTACAAGCAAAAGACATTCTACCAATATATGGAATAATCAAATGGACCGGCTCAATGCCATGGCAGTACTGGTCGCGGTAGCCGACGCCGGCAGCCTTTCGGCCGCGGGCCGCAAGCTTGGAATCCCGCTGCCCACGGTTAGTCGCAAGTTGTCGGAGCTGGAAACACACCTGAAAACGCGGCTTTTCATCCGCTCGACGCGAAAGCTTGCATTGACAGAGGCTGGCGCGGCTTATTTGCCGGCATGCAAACTTATTCTCGAACAAATAGGCGATGCCGAGCGTGCGGCGTCAGGCGAATACCTTTCGCCGCGCGGCGACCTCGTCGTTACCGCGCCCATCGTCTTCGGTCGTTTGCATGTGTTGCCGGCGATCAATGAATTTCTCGCCAGCTACCCCGAGATCGACGTGCGCCTTGTACTCTCGGACCGCAACGTGCACCTGATCGACGATCATGTTGATCTCGCGGTACGCATTGGCGCGCTTCGAGACAGCAGCATGATGGCAACACGCGTCGCCTCGGTGCGCCGCGTCGTGTGTGCCAGTCCCGGTTATCTCGCAGGCTACGGAACGCCCAAAGTGCCGGACGATCTTTCCACGCTGGCCTGTATTACCTTCGATAGCTTGATGTCTTCGGCGGCATGGAGATTTACTTCGCCGGATTCCCGGATCGAACGCTCGGTGCCGATCCGTTCGCGACTTTCCGTCAATACGGCTGAGGCGGCGATCGATGCCGCTATCGCCGGCGTCGGTCTAACACGGGTTCTCTCCTATCAGGGCGCGAAAGCAGTGGCCGAGCGCAAGTTGAAGATAGTGCTCGCCAAATATGAACCCGACCCGCTGCCGGTCAGTTTGGTTCATCTCGGACGCGGCCGTCTGCCACTCAAGACGCGTGCGTTCGTCGATTTCCTCGCATCACGCATCCGTCAGCGTGCTACTAAAACCAACTTGATGATGAGATAAATCGGGCCTGCCGGCGCGCATCAGCATGCTTATATCAAGTTCCGCAAGCGTGACTTGATTTGGCACAACTCTGGCCTTAATGCGTGCCGCAGTTGGGACATTTTCATCGGTCTAAGCTGAAATCTCTTGCTTCCTTACTCCACAAGCCAAATCGGAAACTCATGTCGCACACAAAAGAGCGGCTTCTGGCCGGAACGATCCTCTCGGCTCTAGCGATTGGATCGGTGTACGCCGCTCCGATCGATGGCGTGCTCGTGGTAGCGCAAGCGCCGCAGAGTGATCACGAGAAAGAGAAAAAGCCAGAGCGGCCGGGCCAACCGTCGGCTCCGCCACCACAGCAGCGTCAGGTGCAGCCGCCGCCACCTCCGCCACAGCAGCGCGAGGTGCAGCCACCGCCTCCGCCGCAGCAGCGTCAGGTGC